>C688J18823_10001307_pt1 | contig 15287 bp, 17 predicted proteins | sample HopSoiMetagenom1_FD_18823 | JGI IMG/M metagenome (IMG submission 18823)
CCGCCCGGCCGGCCGCGCCCGCGGGCCTCGTCAATCTTGCGCTTCGGCATCGGCAGGAGGCCTTCGCGCTGGGCTTGCTTGCGCGCCGCCTTGCGGGCCCGCCGGATCGCCTCGGCCTTCTCGCGGGTCTTGCGCTCGGAGGGCTTCTCGTAGGCGCGGCGCTGCTTCATCTCCCGGAAGATGCCCTCGCGCTGCATCCGCTTCTTGAGGACGCGCAGGGCCTGGTCGACGTTGTTGTCACGAACGAGCACTTGCAAAGTCGGTATCCTTTCGAATCTGGCGTTGGCCCGCGCCGCGGGCGAGGCCGGTGAGCTTGAGGCTGCGATCAGCCGGTCTTGCCGGACGGGCTCTTCGGGCTCGCCCGCTTGCCTAACTCCTTGCGCTCCATCGCCGCGGCCTGCTTCTCGGCATGCGGATCGGGACGGCCCTTCATGATGTTCGTCACCCGCTTGACCGAGTCGGTGACGCCTTGAGCCGTACCGGTGATGAAGCTCTTGACCATCCGCAGCCTCGCCGTCGCGCGCGACGCAAGCGCTGCGTCCGGCCGCACATGGCGCTTCCGAGGCCGAAATTGCAAGCCCGCGGGCGATTTTCCGGGCCGCGGAGGCGGCAAAAGGTGCTTTTCCGGCGCGAAGCCGCTAGGGTGCGGGCGACGGTGGCTTGCGGCACGGGCGGATTTGCGCTCCGCCGCCGCGCCGCAACAGGAGCGTTTATGCGCATCTTCATGTTCAAGTCGCGCCCGAAGCCGAGCCTGCGCGCCTTTGCCGGCGAGTCGACCGGCGCGCGCCTGCCGGCGAAATACGGGCCCTGGGATGCGACCGGCGTGATCCGGCCCGACAAGGATCCGCCGCACAAGTTCGCTCGCGCCGACATCGAGGCGGCGATCAACGGCGAAGGCTTCCAGCTCTGGGTGACGAAGCCGATGGTGAAGGCGGAGGCGGAGGCCGAGGCGGCGGCGAGCTGAGCGGCCAAAGACGAACGGTGGCTCATCCGGAGCCGCCGTCGAAGCTTTGCTCAAGCCCATGAAAACCAACCGGTGCGCTCGAGAGAGGATTCAACGGTCCGCAGCATCGTAGGCTCGGGCGATCCACGGCGCAGCGCAGGTCAGCCGCGCCACAACTTCATCAGCGGCCCATCCGCGCCGTCGACCGGGTCGGCCTCCGGCAGGGGCACCTGCCCGATGCGCTGGCGCGCCGGGCCGATGGCGCCGGCGTCGGTCGCGCGGATGATGTCCCAGTCGCGGCCCTCGGCATAGGCGCCGACGACGAGAAGGTCGTGGCTCTGGCTGATGCGGGCGTGGCCGACGCCGGCCGGGATCACCACGACGTCGCCGGCCGTGAGCCCGACGGTCTCGCCGTTCTCGCCGCCGAAGCGCACGGTCGCCGAGCCGGTAGCGACGCCGAGCGCCTCATGCGCGGTCGAGTGGTAGTGGTGGTAGTCGAAGATGCCGTCGCGCCAGGACTTGGTCCAGCCGTTCTTGGCGAAGGTGCGCTCGAAGGCCGACGCCGGATCGGTCGCGTCCGGCGTGATCGCGCCCTGGCGGACGATCAGCGGCAGCCGGCTGTTCGGGACCGAGCCATCGTCCTTAAAGATGAAGGTGTCGGTGCCGAGCGGGGCATTGTACTGCCCCGGCCGTCCATATGCCGCCGCGCGCGCCATCGCCGCCTCCGTTCAGTAAGATCGGCGGGGTAACGCGCAAGGCGTCGTAAAGGTCGCGGCAGGTGAGCTGCGACTTCCGAGCTGCGACCTCGGGGCGGCTCGGTGGAGCCGCCCATCCGCTCAGCGCGGCCGGATGCGCCTACGCGCTCTTCGCGCGTTTCTTGCCTGCCGCCTTTCGACGCTGCTGGCCGAGGCCCATGCTCTTTGCGAGCTCGGAGCGCGCCTTGGCGTAGTTCGGGGCGACCATCGGGTAGTCGGCGGGCAGCCCCCAGTGCTCCCTGTATTGCTGGGGAGTCATGTCGTGGCTGGTGCGCAGGTGGCGCTTCAAGGACTTGTACTTCTTGCCGTCGAACAGCGAGATCAGGTAGTCGCCGGTGATCGACTTCTTGATCGGCACGGCCGGCTCGCCCCTTGGCGGTTGTGCCGCGGCCGGGGTTCCGACGGTTCTGAGCGCCGCATGGACTTCACTGATCAGCGCCGGAAGCTCGCCCGTCGGAACGGAGTTGTTGCTCACGTAGGCGGCGACGATCTCCGAGGCGAGTTCGACGAGATTGCTGTTGTCGGCAGGGTTTGAGCCGGAGGCGTCCATCCGGAGATCCTTTTCTGATAGGGAGAAGCACAATCGGCGTGTGCTGCCCGCCAATACGACCGATGGACAACGAATGCAAGTAGAGCTTCTTATGAACTTCGGGTTATGTACTCGCTATCTCCCCGGTGAACGGCAGTGATCTGCAACCTTTGGAGGGCCATGCCGACGCGATCCGCCGCATTCGAACGTTTTCGGTTCAGCTTTTTCGAGGACCCGGACTCGGCGCGCCAGGGTCTCGACACCCCGGCGCTCGCCGGCCTCGTCGGCGAAGAGCGGGAGCGAGCGGAAGCGATGCTCATCGCGTTCCTCCCCGACAGCCGCGCCATCATCGGCCTCGGCGTGCTGGGCTCGTCCAAGGCGGAGCCGCATCTGGCGGCGCTCTTCGAAGCCGAGCGCTCGGCGCAACGGGCCGCGAAGCTTGAGCCCGAAGCGAGCTGGTTGCCTGACCGGCTGCTGCATCTGGCGACGGCGCTTTGGCGGATTCGGCCGGATCGGCGTTGGCCTCTTGCCGCAATCGACGTGCTCGGCTCGGCGGCGGAGGCGACCGAGCGGCAGGAGGCCGCCGAGGCGCTGTACGATGTTCGCGATCCGGGCGCCGTTCAGGCGCTCGTCGAAGCGCTCGACGACCCGGAGCCCTTGGTGCGCTACCATGCTGCGCGCGGGCTCCTTGCGATCCACGGTCTGCCCGCAGAATCCAAGGACCCGCAGCACATGCTCCACCGGCTGATGGCCGACGAGGCTTCACGCCGAGAAGGCGGCAAGCGGGACGTCCTCGCCGCCGTTGCGGCAGCGCCCGCTAGCGAGCCAGCGGATCGGGGCGGAGCTGGAACTTGACGACCTTCGGCCGGGTGCCCTTGCCGCCTTCCATGTGGAACGGCGCGCGGGTGCTCGTCGTCGCCCACAGCCCCTTGCCTTTCCACCCGCCCGCCGCGTCGTCGACGCGAGCGTCCATCCATTTGGCATAGAAGCCGAGAGGGTAGGGGACGCGGAGATTGATCCAGCTCCCGCCGACGAGCGCGAGGAGCGACTCGTTGGCATTGCCGGTCGCGATCGGCACGTTCCGGCCGAGCCCGAAGACATCGTGCTGGTCGACCCAGCTGTAATAGCTCGCCTCGGCGGAGCCCGGGTCCGTGACGGTCTCGAATTGCGGCCCGGGGAATGGATGGAGCGTCCATCCCTCGGGGCAGTGCTTGCCGGTCGCGGCAGGACCGTTGAGCGGGCCCTTGCACAGGCGTCTGTCGAAGCTCGCGAGATGGCCGCTCGAGAGCGAGGCCCAGAACACGCCGTTGCGGTCGATGTCGCCGCCGCGTGGGCCGTAGCCCGGGAAGGGCGGCTCATAGACCTCGGCGAGCGCGGTTGCGGGCGGGTCCTGCCCCGGGTCAAGCCGGACGATCCGGCCGGGGAAGCCGAGCGAGGTGCCCCATACGGTGCCATCCATGGGATTGACCGCGACGCTGTAGAGCGCCGCGACGACGCGCGTGTCCTTTGCCGGATCGATCGGCTGGTCCGGCTCGACATAGGTGTCGCGCTTGCCGTTGCCGTTCGTGTCGAGGATGAGCGCGGTCCAGCCTTGCGCCTTTGCCTCGTCGCCGGTCTCCTCGAAGAGCTTGCGGTTGAGCCAGCCGACGACGCCGCTCGCCGGACCGCCGGCACTTGTCCAGAGCGTGTGGTTCGCGTCCTCGGCGAAGACGAGATGATGGGTCGGGAAGCAGGTGCTGATCAACGTGAACGTCTGGGCGCCACGGTCGTACATCGACAGATGCCGGTTCGCCCGCTCGAGCGGGAAGAGCTTCGCCGACGGGTGGTCCGAGCCCTTGCGGCAGAACTCCGGATTCTCGGGCGGCCCGACACGCGAGGTGAACCAGACGCGGCCCTTCTCATCCATCATCGGATTGTGGATCGTGGTCTGGCTATCCCAGATCGGCTCTTCGCCCCAGTAGGGCGAGGGCGCCATCGGAAGCTCTTTCGACGACGGCGTCTTCGGATCGCGCACCGGCATCCTGAGCTGCGACGCGGAGTGGGCGACGGGATCGAGCACCGGCAGAAGATCGGTGCTCTCCTCCGTCGCGCCGTAGATCGGCCCGTTGGCGTTGACGCGCGGGTCGCGCCGGTCGGTCGAGATCTCGTCGTGGAGGTAATCCTTCGGGCCGGCCCAATCCCACATGCTGATGACGACGTTGCGCTCCGGGCCTTGCGGCCGGGAGGGCTTCGCCTTGGGCAGCTCGCCGGCGGCGATGCGGTCCGTCCAATCCGCGTAGAGCGTCAGCGCCCGCTTGGTGTCGAGCCGGCCGATATTGGCGGTCATCTGCGTCATCGCCTGGCCGGACTGGATGCGCCGCTCCCACGCCTCGACCGAGGACGGGAAGGCGCCGAGCTCCTTCGGGATCGTGCGCGTGGCCTTGTTACCGAGCGCGTGACAGCCGTAGCAGCCGTTGGTCTTCACGACGTCGAGCCACTGTGCCTGGGACTTCAGGTGGGCCGGCATGCCGCCCTGCGAAGCAGCCTCCGTGAACTCGCGCGCCGGCGGCATCTTCAGCATCGCGTACCAGTAGATCGCCGGGAAATATTGCGCCGCCGCGGCCTCGTTCGGCGCGACCACGGCATCGAGATTGAGGATCGTCCCGGGCTCGGTTCGCGATTTTGCCGAGTCGACGAGCCCGTAGCCGCGAACCCAAACGCTGTAGGTCGCCTTCGGCAGATCGGGGAGGACGTAACGGCCGCGCTCGTCGGTCACGACGATCTTCGCGAACTTGGTCGGCAGATCCGCGGTCTCCGCAATGACCCAGACGCCGGCTTCCGGGCCGTTGGGGCTCGTGACGACGCCGGCAAGATCGTTCGCGCCAGGCGTCGGCGCGGGGCTGACCGGCTGCGCCGCCGCACCACCCGACAGGGCTGCAAAGAGCGCTAAGGTGATCCAAGCGCGCGCCGAGGATCGGAGCATGGAGCCCATGACGGTGTCCCTCCAGGACCGAGCTCTCGCGTCTGGCCGATCGGTCCGACAGCCGCCGAAAGATCGCACGGAACAGGGAGGCCCGCTACGGGGTCATTTCCGGCCGGCCCTCCACCTGGATCGCTGGCGGAGGGTTAGGCGGGGCAGGCCGCAGATCGAGCGCCGCCGGCGCCGCCGCTGCGTCAGCCGGCGAGGAGGATCGCGGCGACGGCGCGGTCGATCGCCATGTAGAAGATCGCGAAGGCGACGACGGCCGCGACCGCGAACTCGGCGGTCTGGCTCTTCATCAGCCGGAAATGGCGCAGCATGTCGCGGCCGGCAAAGACCATGATCCAGGACACCGTGAGGATCGCCGGGAAGCCGAACAGGAACGACCAGGTGCTCTCGACGCGGCCGACCTGCGACGGATCGATCAGCGGGCGGATGTTGCGCACCCAGGGCGCGTGCAGCGCGGCATACAGCGCCGTCATCCAGGCGAGGCTCGCACCGACGCCAAGGTGGAACACGAAAGCCTTGTGCAGCCGCGTGAAGCCGTCGGCGGAATCGTCCTCGAAGGTCGTCATCGATGCCCCGCAGTCCGGCGAATCGCCGCCGTAATTTTTATTGTCGAATGCGATAACCCGGCTGCGGCCTTCAGGCAACTCCGGCTTTCCGCAGAGGAGCTTGGCCGGAAGCTTCGCTGTTTTCGCTCTTCGACTTCTCGTCCTCGATCAGGGCGATGAAGCGGTCGAAGAGGTAGTGGCTGTCGCGCGGCCCGGGCGAGGCCTCGGGATGGTACTGCACCGAGAACGCCGGCCGGTCGGTGAGCGCGATGCCGCAGTTCGAGCCGTCGAAGAGCGAGACATGGGTCTGGACCGCGGTTGCCGGCAGGCTCGCCGGATCGACCGCGAAGCCGTGGTTCATCGAGGTGATCTCAACCTTGCCGGTCGCCATGTCCTGGACCGGATGGTTCGCGCCGTGGTGGCCCTGGTGCATCTTGGCGGTGCGCCCGCCGACGGCGAGGCCGAGCATCTGGTGGCCGAGGCAGATGCCGAAGGTCGGCACCCGCTCGTCGAGGAGGCGCCGGATCACCGGCACGGCGTATTCGCCGGTCGCGGCCGGGTCGCCCGGCCCGTTCGACAGGAAGACGCCGTCGGGCGCGAGCGCCATCACCTCGTCGGCGCTCGCCGTCGCCGGCACGACGGTGACCTTGCAGCCGGCCTTCGCGAGGAGCCGCAGGATGTTGCGCTTCACGCCGTAGTCGATCGCGACGACGTGGTGCTGCGGCTTGTCCTGGCGGCCATAGCCCTCGCCGAGCTCCCAGGTGGTCTCGTCCCAGGAATAGCGCTGGCTTTGAGTCACCATTGGAACGAGGTCGAGCCCATCCATCGGGTGCAGGCCGGCGGCGCGGGCCTTCAAGGCCTCGACGTCGAAATTGCCCGTCGGGTCATGGGCGATGACGGCGTTCGGCATGCCCTTGTCGCGGATGAGCACGGTCAGCGCCCGCGTGTCGACCCCGGTCAGGCCGACGATGCCGCGGCTCTTGAGCCAGGCGTCGAGATGGCGCGTCGCGCGCCAGCTCGAGGGATCGGTGACGGCCGCGCCCAGGACCACGCCGCGCACGCCCGAGGACGCGGCCACGTTGACGCTCTCGATGTCCTCCTCGTTCGTGCCGACGTTGCCGATGTGGGGGAAGGTGAAGGTGATGATCTGGCCGGCATAGGACGGGTCGGTCAGGATCTCCTGATAGCCGGTCATCGCGGTGTTGAAGCAGACCTCGCCGTCGCTCTCGGCCACAGCGCCGATGCCGAAGCCCTCGAGCACGGTGCCGTCGGCGAGGACGAGGAGCGCGGTCGCGCGCGGCTCGTGCCACCCACCTGCGTGCGTGTCTTGCGGCATCTGTCCGATCTCGTTTAAGTGCGGCGCGCAACGGCCATCCGGGGCCGGGCCTTTCGCCGTCGGGCTGACTTAATGAGCCGGCCCGCGCCCGTCAACGCCGCAAGCGCCGCCGATCCCAGGAGAATCCGATGCGCCAGCGCTTCACCGAGGCCATGAAGGAGGCGCTGAAGGCCGGCGAGAAGCGGCGCCTGTCGACGGTGCGCATGATCCAGGCGGCGCTCAAGGACAAGGATATCGAGGCGCGCGGCGCGGGGAGGGGGCAGGCGAGCGAGGAGGAGATCCTGGCGCTCCTGCAGAAGATGATCAAGCAGCGCCAGGAATCGGTCGCGATCTACGATCAGGCCGGCCGCCGCGAGCTCGCCGATCAGGAGCGCGAGGAGATCGCCGTCATCCAGGGCTTCCTGCCGCGGCAGATGGACGAGGCCGAGACGCGTGCCGCAGTCGAAGCCGCGATCGCCGCGACCGGCGCCGCCTCGATGAAGGACATGGGCAAGGTCATCGGCCGGCTTCGGGCCGAATACGCCGGCAAAATGGACTTCGCCAAGGCGAGCGGGCTGGTAAAAGAGCTTTTGCCGAAGGGTTGAGGCGGTTTTCGGCTCCGGCCGGCCCGTAAACCATCCGGCGACGATCGGCTTTGATCCCGGGAGCGAAGCCAACTAAGTTGTTCCCTTGTTGCGGTCGCCGATCGTCGGAGTTGAAGTCATGGCGACGAAGCGTAAAGGCTTGTCGCCGCTCGAGCGCGAGCTGCTCAAGGCGGCAGCGGAGCGGCCCGGCGGCGTCGTCTGGCTCTCGCAGGAGAGCCTCGACACCCTGTCGCAGACCTACAAGGCGATGCTGCGCCTCGAGAAACTCGAGTTCCTCGAGCGCCGCGGCAAGGACGCGCTGCGCTGGCGCATCACCAAGGCCGGAAAGACCGAGCTCAAGGAAACGGCGCCGGCCCCGGCGCTCGCCCACGCCCGCCACGGCCGGGCTTGAGGCGCAGGGCGCGCTGAACCCTCTCCCGGAGGAAGAGGGGCAGGGGTGAGGGGAACCGGCCGCAGAACAGACGGCGCCCGCAGGCTCCGCCGGACGGGGCTCAACCCCTCACCCGGTCGCGCCTTCCGGCGCGACTCGACCTCTCCCGTTCGGGAGAGGCGAAAAAAGTCCTTGACAACCTCTCCCATTTAGTCCTACCGTGGCTCATCCCGCCCGGCAGAGGGGCGCGCTCATGAGGCGTCGTGACGTGGGGCGGCATCGCGGACGGTGATCGGGCGGGCTCGAAAGAGCGCGTCCGGGAAGCCGGAGGCGGTGGCTGGGGCGGCGGTTCGCCGGCGCCCTTGGCTGATGCGGCGCTGAGCCCGTCCTCGCAAGGCGGTGTCTCAGGGTTCTCCGCCTCCCGGTCTCCGGCGCGACAAGGCGCGCCGCCCGGCATCCTGGCGGCGGCCTCGCCCGTCCCGGTGAAAAACCCGGGTCCGTGCGGACGCACTTAAGGCGGCTTTCGACCGGCAGCGGTCGTCAAGGCGCCGAAGTCGCGGGGCCAGGGACCAAGAGCGCCGCGCGCGGGGTGCGTCGGACCCGCCGGACGGCGGTGCCGACCTTCCCATCCTGCCTTTCGCGCGAAGCCGCCGGCTTGGCGCGGGAGAAGACGCGCCCCGCGCTCCTCTCTCTTAATTCGAGGGACGCGCCGCCTGCCGCACCCCCCGGGCCGTCTCGGCCGCGGGAACGTGAGCGTGCGCCTCACCATCAAGATCCCCTGCCCTCGCCTCACGCTGCGCGCCGGCGCGCCGGAACGACAGCGCAACAACCTCAAGGAGCCACGCATGCAGCCAACAACCGACACCCCCGCCCTCACGCCCGAAGAGGAAGCCGCCGCCCGCGAATGGCTCGCGGACCGGGTGCCGGACTTCCTCTGGTCGTCCTATCCCTTCGACGTGCCGCCCGGACGGATGGGCGTCGTGCGCTATCTCCTGACCATGTTCCAGGCGCACCGGCACTGTCCCCGCCGCTCCTGCCGGCGCGCCCGGCGCTGCCTCGGCGGGGACGGCCCGCCCTGCTTCCGGGCCGACCGGAAAGAGCTTCGGAAGATCCTGCTCCTGACCTGGTCGAACCTGTTCCTCGGCCTGCCGGAGGAGGCGTTCGCGGCGGGGCTCGACAAGCTCGGCGACCGCTACGAGATGCTGCCCGAGGGCGTGCCGGTGCCGGAGCCGGAAGACCTCGCGGGCGATCGCAAGGCGCGGGCGTGAAGGCCGGCATGGCCGGCGCCGCGGCGCGTCGTCACCGGATCGTGGCTTGCGCGTGAACCGGTTCGGCTCGACCATCGCGCCCGGCCCGCAAGAGGCCTCATAGGGGAGCAGAGAGAATGAACACGCGCATCATCGGGCTTTCGGCGGCGGTCGCCGCCGCGGCGCTCACGGGCTTTGCCGCGCAATCGCTTGCCGGCGGCGACAAGATCGCCTTCCCGGCAAATTACGACAAGGGCGTGATGTACACGACCGTCGATCGCGCCGACAACAAGCAGTACCGCGAGCTCTACGTCACGCCGGCAGCGGCGGTCGAGGCGGCAAAGAAGGGCGCGCCGCTGCCGGACGGCACCGTGCTGACGCTCGTCCAGTACCGCGCCGTCCTCGGCGCCGACGGCAACCCGACGAAGGACGCGAACGGCCGCTTCTCGAAGGGCGACATCGTCGGCTACACGGTGATGGAGAAGCGCGCCGGCTGGGGCGCCGAGTACCCGGCGGAGATCCGCAACGGCGAGTGGGAATACCAGGCCTTCACGCCGGCGAAGGCCGTCAACGACAAGGCCAACCTCACCGCCTGCTTCCAGTGCCACAAGCCGCTCGACAAGCAAGACTTCGTGTTCTCCTACGACAAGCTCCAGGCTCACAAGGGGATGTGAGGCCGTTGCGGTCGCGCCTGGCCGTCGCCGCGGCGGCGGTGCTCGCGGCGGCGCCGGCGCTCGGGCAGGCGCCGGAGTCGCGCTACACCGAGCTTGTCGGCGGGCGCTTCCGGTTCATCTCCGGCAGCCGCGCGCCGGAGGCGGACGAGGTCAAGCGCTGTCCGGGCCATGGCGGCGCCGAGGTCGAGACGCGCTACAGCCATACGCGCCTCTCGCTCAGCTACCGCTTCTCGGCGAAGCAACGCGCCGATGACGTCGTCGGCGCCTGGAGCGCCGGCAAGACCGTCGAGTGGCGCGGCCTCAAGGGCAAGAAGGGCTTCGAGCCCTACGCCGCGATCGTGCGCCTTCAGATGAAGGACCACGAGAACGGCAAGCCGGGACCGGTCGCCGACGGCGAGGTGCTGGCGGTGATGCGGGTCGATCCGCGCGAGGCCGAGGCCTGCGCCATCGCCTATGTCGACGCCAAGGCGAACAAGGCGCCGAACCTTCTCGCCCGCGACGCCGCCGATCGCCTCGGCCCGGCCTTCGACTGCGGCTCGGAAACGGCGGCGGTGATCGGCGCTGCGACGCGCTGGACGAGCGAACTCGCGGCGCGGCGTCGCTAGAGCGCGATGACGTCTCGTCGAGTCGTCATCGCGCTCTACCTCTTTGTTTGAGCATGATCTTTTCCGAAAACCGGCAGCCACTTTTCGGGATCATGCCTCAGGCTTGCGGCAGCTGCAGCGCCCCGGAGCGCCCGCGGATCGGCGCCGCGAGCGAGAGCTCGAATCCGGCCGCCGGAAAGCGCGTGTCGACCTCGGCCTCGAGCTGCGCGGTCAAGACCCGCTTCAAGAGCCGCGAGCCGAAGCCGAGCTTCGTCGGCTGCGACACCGCCGGCCCGTCGCGCTCGATCCATTTGAGGCGCAGCATCCCCGGCGCGCCGGCGAGCGGCGGCTCGAAGGCCCAGGTCACCGCGAGCCGCCCGCCGGGGCGGGAGAGCGCGCCGTATTTCGCCGCGTTGGTGGTGAGCTCGTGGATCGCCATGCCGAGCGGCACCGCCTCCTCGGCCCCGAGCTCGACCGGCGGGCCCTCGAGCGCGATGCGCGGGCGGAGCTGGTCCTCGTAGGGGTGGAGCTCGCGGTAGAGCATGTCGCGCAGCGACGCCGTCTGCCGCACGCCCTCGGTCAGGAGGTCGTGGGTCTTGGCGAGCGAGATCACGCGGCCGGTGAAGGCGGCGGCGAAATGCTCCGGCGAGGGCGCCGAGCGCGCCGTCGCGCCGACGATCGCCTGCACGGTCGCGAGCGTGTTCTTGACGCGGTGGTGCAGCTCGCGGATGAGCAGCTGCTGCTGCTCCTCGGCGCGCTTGCGCTCGGTGACGTCGAGCACGACGCCGGTGATGCCGGCGAGCGTGCCGTCGGGACGCGAGGTCGCGTGCCCCATGGTGACGAGCCAGCGCACGGCGCCGTCGTTCGGGCGCGTGTAGCGGTACTCGACGCGATAGCGCGTGCGGCGCTGCGCGGCGTCCTCGATCGTCGTCTCGGCGGTCGCGAGATCGTCCGTATTGCAGTAGCTGCGCAGCCGCGTGCGCGTCACCGCCTCGCCGGGCGAAAAGCCAAAGATCTCGCGGGCGCGCTCGGAGAAGCTCATGAGGTCGCTTGCCGCGTCCCAGCTCCAGTCGCCCATGTTGGCGGCGGCGAGCGCCAGGCGGTGGCGCTCGATCGCGCCGCGAAGCTCGGTCACGTCGTCGAAGGTGCCGACGCCGGCGAGGATGCGGCCGCTCTCGTCGCGCACCGGGCGGGCGCTGACCGTCAGATGGGCGAGCGAGCCGTCCTCGCGCCGGTAGAGCATCGCCTCGCGCTCGATCTCCTCGCCGCTCGCGAGCGCCCGCGCGATCGGGAAGTCCTGCGAGGTATAGGGCGCGCCGTCGGGCCGGACCGCCGGCAGGGGCGCGTCCTCCGGCAGAGTCTCGACGGCCTCGCCGAGAAGCGCGCGCGCCGCCTCGTTGTGGAGGAGAACCTTGCCCCCCGGCGCCTCGGCGACGATCAGGCCGATCGGTAGCTGCTTCACCACCGCCTCGAGCAGCGTATGCTCGTATTCGAGCCGGCCAAGCAGCGTCTCGCGCTCGTCCTCGGCGCGCTTGCGCTCGGAGATGTCGCGGAAGAAGACGGCGATGCCGCCCTCGATCGGATAGGCGTTCGCCTCGAACCAGACCTTGAGCGGCCGCAGGAACACCTCGCAGGAAGCCGCGACGCCCTCGTCCATGGCCTTGTGATAGGTCGCCCAGAAGGCGGTCTCGCGCGCCTCCGGAAAGGCCTCCCAGACGACCTCGCCCGACAGGTCGCGCCCGCCGGCGATCTGCGCCTTGGCGCGCGGGTTGAGGTAGGCGAAGCGCCAGTCGCGGTCGAGGACGAAGACGCTGTCGGCCGTGCTCTCGAGCACGGTCTTGAGCGACAAACCCCGAGGCGGCGAACCGCTCTTCATGCCCCGCGACGCCGCGGCGACGCACCCTGCCACATAGGCCAAGGCCAATACGTCAGGAGCGCCGGAGAGGGAAGGCCCGCAGGGCGCGCGCGCGCCTCACGCCGAGGTGTGGATCGCGGCGCGGGTGAGCCTGTCCGGACCGAGGTCCTCGACGCCGTCGAGGCCGAGGAGCTGGGCGAGACGCAGGCGGGCGCGGTTGACGCGGCTCTTCACCGTGCCGACGGCGCAGTCCATGATCGCCGCGACGTCCTCGTAGGGCAGGCCGGCGGCGCCGACGAGGAGGAGCGCCTCGCGCTGGTCGGGGGGCAGCTTCGTCAGGGCGACGCGCAGATCCGCAAGGTCGAGCTTCGCGCCCTGCTCGGGCGGGCTCGCGAGGTGCGACGCATACGACCCTTCGGGATCCTCGACCTCGCGGCGGCGCTTGCGGTACTCCGAATGGAACAGGTTGCGCAGGATCGTGAACAGCCAGGCGTTGAGGTTCGTGCCGCGCTCGAACCGGCCGATATGGGCGATGGCGCGAAGGAGCGTGTCCTGGACGAGATCGTCGGCGCGGTCGACGTTGTTCGTCAGCGAGATCGCGAAGGCGCGAAGGCTCGGCACCGCGGCAAGCAGCGCGTCCCGCATCGCGGGCTCGACCGTTCCGGAATGGGCTGGCTCGCTCATGCCCGCTCCTCGGCTCCAGCGCCGCCGCCGCCAAGCCGGTGCAGGATGGCGATGAGCCGCTCCGGGACGGGCTCGTGCGTCAGCGCCGCGTACATCGCGCGCAGCTGCGTGCCGATCTCGTCGCGCGCCTCCTCGCCGAGCCGCGGCGGCAGCGGCTGGAAGAAGCCCGGCGCGCCGAACGGGCCGAACCCGTTTGGCTTGCTGGTCTGGAAGGACATCGAGGACCCCGCATGGCAGCGCGGAGACCCGAAAGGCCCGGTTGCGCCGATGGAGGACAACGGCAGCGTGGCAGGGCGGTTCCGAACGATCCCGCCGGGGCGGGCGTTGTCCCTGGGTTTTCGCGGCCGCCGGCCGCCACGGAGGCACCATGCAGGCCTGGCTCTATGCGCTCTACGCGCTCTCGCTCGCGGTCGCGGCCGGCCTGATGTACTGGTCGTTTGCGGCCTAAAGCCATTTTCCCGGCCGCGCCTTTCGGCGGAGAAGATCAGCGATGGCGACGAGACCCGGGCGGCCGTCCCCCGGAGAGACGGAGAGCGACCGCCTCGACGAGGCGCTGAAAGAGAGCTTTCCGGCGAGCGACCCGGTCGCGGTCGGACATTCGGAGCATGCCGGCACGCCGCAGGGCCATGCCGGCACGCCGCAGGGCCATGCCTCCGGGCCGGCCATCGAATGGTTCGACGACCTCGCCCTCGGAATGCGCTTCCGGAGCGCCGACAGGCGCGTCACCGCCGAAGAGATCAAGCGCTTCGCGGCCGAGTTCGATCCGCAGCCCTACCATCTCGACGAGGAGGCGGCGAAAGCGACGCCGCTCAAGGGGCTCGCCGCCTCGGGCTGGCATACCGCCGCGATCGCCATGCGGCTGATGACCGATGCGCGCCCGTTCGGACCGCATCCGCTCTTGGGGATCGGCGTCGACGAGCTGCGCTGGCTCGCCCCGGTGCGGCCGGGCGACGTGATCCATCTCGAGGGCGAGGTGATCGAGCTGCTGCCGTCGCGCACGAAGCCGCAGGGGATCGCGCGGATCAAATGGACGGCCGTGAACCAGCGCGGCGAGCCGCTCTACACCGTCATCCCGCTCGCGATCGTGCCGCGCCGGCCGCGCTGACGCCGGCTCCCGGCGCGGAGCTGGCGCCTGCCGGTCGGGCATGCTTCATTCGCGGCGAGCCCGGAGCCGTCTGCGCCGGCGCGGCGCTTTTGGCGCCGGCGCCGTCACCCGGGCAAGACCAAGGTTTCGCGTTGCTCAGCCTGAACGATCTCGCCCCGGTCCTCGCCTTCAGCGACGCGCTCGGTGAAGCGCTGTACGCGCTCGACCGCGACTGGCGCGTCGCCGCGGCAAACGAAGCGGCGCGGCGCTGGCTCGGCAGCGACGCGATCGTCGGACGGCTCTACTGGGACCTCGTGCCGGGCGCGCGCGGCACCGTCGTCGAGACCGCGTTCCGGTCCGCCATGGCGGGCCGGGAACGGGTCGATGTCGAGGCGGCGAGCAGCGTGCACCCAGGCCGGTTCGCGCGCGGCGTCGTCATCCCGCTCGCGGACGGGCTCGCGGTCTCGTTCCGCGACGTGACCGAGGAGCACAGCGCCCGTGAGCGTGCGCTCGCCGAGAGCGAGGAGCGGCTTCGCCTGGCAACCGAAGCGGCCTCGATCGGCACCTGGGACGTCGATGCGACCACCGGCGCGCGGCGCTGGTCGGCGCGGATGCGCGCCATCCTCGGCATCGGCGAGGAGGTCGCGGCCGATCCAAAGCTGTTCTCGGCCCTGATCGACCCGCGCGACCGCGAGCGCGTGAACGCGCTCTACCGCGGCGCCTACGCCGGCGACGGCGAGGGCCGCTACGCGACCGAGTTCCGCATCCGGCGCGCCGGCGACGGCGCCAAGCGCTGGATCTCGACCCGCGGGCGGGTCTTCTTCGACGGCGACGGCGACGGCCGCGCGCTGCGCGCCATCGGCGCCATCATCGACATCACCAAGCGCAAGCGGGCCGAGGAGGCGCTGCGCGACAGCGAGGAGATGTTCCGCAGTCTCGCCGAGGCGCTGCCCCAGATCGTCTGGATCATGCGGGCGAGCGACGGGCGGGCGACCTACACCAACCAGCGCTTCCTCGACTACCATGGCGGGCCGGTCGGCGCCGAGCTCGGCGAGCGCTCCGCAAACCTGCATCCCGACGATCGCGCCGAGGCCCTCGCGACGCGCGACGCCAGCGTCGCCGCCGGCCT
>C688J18823_10001308_pt1 | contig 15284 bp, 13 predicted proteins | sample HopSoiMetagenom1_FD_18823 | JGI IMG/M metagenome (IMG submission 18823)
GATAAAGACTATTGGAATCGGCTTGGGTCTGTGTATAAAAAGTTTGATTGTATAATAACTTTGCATCTATTTTAAATGTTAATGCATTCAGCATTGAAAGTGGAGGACAACCCGGACCCTGAGTCGGTTCAGCTGGTGCTTCGGTTACACGCTGTTCTACGTATAAGGAAGGCCAGTTTTGAATTGAATCGGATGGAATTCGAAAGTGCGAGTTAAATTCAGCATCAGAATTCACTGCCATGTAAAGGTCATATTCCTGTGTATTTATTGGTCCTCCAAAACGAAAGTCTTTATAACTACTTCCATATTTGCACCATCCATTATCCAAGTTTCCAGATTGACTCGAAAAATAAAATTGACTTTTCCATTCCGATGCTTTCCATGCTGGATTTGATGCTGGACAACCCAACGTATTTAAATATTCTGTTCCTCCATTTACATTATTTAAAAAACCTCTTTTAAAATTAAGATCTATCAGAAGTTCTCTGGTTTGCGTTGCCGTAACTGCTTGCGCACTATTTTGCGTTGAATCCTGTGCATGTATGGGATTGATTAAAAAAAAGGGCAAACAAAAAATAGATGCCTTTAAAAATCGAAAGTTCGAACTGAAAGTCGAAAGTAGTTGTTTGTTCATGTTAAAAGGATTAAAGATTCATATGTTCAGTATTATTTTACAAATACAAATGTAAGAAATTGCCTGATCTGTACGCTTCCATTCGAAGTAACGGTCTATTTGTTTATATAGAGGCTCAGTAGATTCACGAAATATTAGAGAAAGTACACTTAACAACCAAGGCTTTAAAATGCTTATTGTATTCCATTGCTCCTGCTCAATGCAAAAGAAGGATAATTTTAAGTGACCGAATACGACCATTAAATGGCACCCACTCTATGTCCTTCCAGATGTTTGTATACTCCTGTCGTTGAAATGGTTGATATTTTTCCATTCGGAAAAACGCATAAGAAATAGGATTTTAGTGTACTAACTTTCCTACTTCAATTGCCGCTTTTACAAAATTCACAAACAACGGATGTGGGTTAGCAACTGTACTCTTATATTCCGGGTGGAACTGAACTCCTACAAACCAAGGGTGATCTTTGATTTCCACAACTTCAACCAGGCCTCCTTCCGGATTAATTCCTGAAGCAACCATTCCGGCCTTTTCAAAATCTGCTAAATATTCGTTATTGAATTCATAACGATGGCGATGACGTTCTTCAATTTCTTTTTTCTTAAAAATATCCCAAGCCAATGTTCCTTCACTGATATTACAAGGATAGGCTCCTAAACGCATGGTTCCGCCTTTATTGGTTACTTTTTTCTGTGCTTCCAATAAATCGATAACCGGATTGGTGGTTCCTGGATTCATTTCGGTAGAGTTTGCATCTTTGAAACCAATTACGTTTCGTGCAAATTCAATAACCGCACATTGCATTCCCAGGCAAATTCCAAAGAATGGAACATTTTGTTCACGAGCAAATTTAATAGCCGATATTTTACCTTCAATACCACGTTGTCCAAAACCTGGAGCAACCAATATTCCGCGAAGGCCTTTGAATTTTTCTTTTACATTTTCGTCCGTAATGCTTTCAGAATGTATCCATTCGATAGATACTTTACAATCGTTTGCTGCACCGGCATGAATAAATGCTTCGGAGATTGATTTGTATGAATCCTTTAATTCTACATATTTTCCAACTAATCCGATGCGTACTTCATGTTTCGGGTGTTGGAATTTATGTAAAAATTCTTTCCATTTTTTCAGGTCCAAATTTTCTGAAACAGGTATTCCTAAATGGTTTAACACCACTACATCCAACTGTTCCTCTTCCATTAACAGCGGTACTTCATAAATTGTACTGGCATCACGTGCTTCGATCACCGCATTTGGAGCGACGTTACAAAACAGTGCTATTTTATTTCTTAAATCGCGCGTAAGCGGATGCTCTGTTCTACAAACCAACAAATCAGGTTGAACACCATATTCCAGTAATAATTTTACGGAATGCTGTGTTGGTTTTGTTTTCAACTCACCGGTTGTACGTAAGTAAGGGATCAGCGTAAGGTGTATAACCATTGCATCTCTGCCTAGTTCCCATTTTAACTGACGAACAGCTTCCACATAAGGAAGTGATTCAATATCGCCTACCGTACCACCAATTTCTGTGATGACGAATTGATAGTTTCCCGTTTTTGCAAGTATTTTAATACGATTTTTAATTTCATCGGTAATATGCGGAATAACCTGAACGGTTTTACCTAAATAATCACCTCGTCTTTCCTTCTCAATAACCGATTGATAGATACGTCCGGTTGTCACATTATTTGCCTGTGAGGTAGGTGTATTTAAAAAGCGTTCATAGTGTCCGAGATCCAGATCGGCTTCTGCGCCGTCATCGGTTACAAAACATTCTCCATGTTCGTAGGGGTTTAGTGTTCCCGGATCCACGTTGATGTATGGATCAAGTTTTTGGATGGTTACTGTATGTCCGCGAGCTTGCAATAATTTAGCTAAGGAAGCGGCTAAAATCCCTTTTCCAAGTGAAGAAGTAACTCCGCCAGTAACAAAGATGTATTTAGTTAAAGATGACATGTTGGTGGTTGTAGTTTATACTAATCCTAAATCTGACCCGAATAATCTGCTCTTTGCCAACTGTCTGCTCACCTGTCTGTGAGTTAGGCAGGCGCGCCGTTATTTTTGGTCATACAAAATTACGAAATTTTTCCGGCGGAAAAAGGGTTTTGGGTTTTTTGTTAAAAAGTTCTTGTCCAAAGCATAAGGCTTGTTCATTAAACACATAGGAATATAGGCTTTTGGATAAACAAAACCTATGTGCCTATGTGCCTATGTGGTTTAATTTTCCGCTTAATCCGCTTAAAACGTAAGAATAAGGCTGGCTGTAGGTAAAATCGGTAATTGGTCAACCCGTTTATATTGAACGCGATCAAAATAGAAAATATTCTCTCTGTTGTAAACATTGGTTGCTCCCACAGCTACTTCCAATTTGGTATTTCCGGAGAACTGGAAAGTCCGTTTCACATTGATATCTAGACGATGGTACCAAGGTAAACGTTTCACATTTGCTCCATCAAAAAAGTAATTCAAATCACCATTGGAGTTTGTATAATTTGTAACCAGCTCATCTTTAAACGTAATATTCTCATAAAAACCTCCGGTTGGTTTAAATGGAAAACCGGAACCAATGCTCCAGCGCGCATCCACTTCCCAATTGCGATCCTTTCCAAATGTATAACTGGCAACAATGTTTCCATTGTGACGACGATCGAAGTTTGGATGATAGGAAATTTTATTACCTGCTTCATCTCTCAATATACCATCATATCTGGTGACATAGGTTAAGGAATATACAAACCATAAGTAGATTCGTTTGTATTCATACTTTAATACCACATCAACTCCTTGTGCAATACCTGTTTCATTGATAAAATCAGGGTCAGTATCTCTTAGCTTAGCAGGATTCAAATTTGTTAACTGTTTATAATCCTTTCTATACGCCTCAATATTTAAATCCAAATGTCTGGTTAAATCATATTCAAATCCTGCTACATAATGATTAGCTTTTTGCAATTTACTTTTCGAGTCAGTTCCATCAGGCATTTTTGGTGCATCATCCGGACCTGATAAAAATCCATAGAATAAATTAACAACATCTCTATCCGAGTTTGCCGCAATTAAATTTTGTGAATAGATCCCTGCAGCTCCTTTCAACCGTAGCTTGGGCGTAAGGTTTATTTTAAAACTCAAACGTGGTTCTGGGGAAATGTTACTAAGTGATGCATAGTATTGTAAACGGAAACTAGGTTCAATAACAAACAATTTGTTTTTGGATACATATTTATATTTTGCGAATCCGCCAATTTCTGTTGTACTCTCCACTTGCGATATATGACGGTGAACACTGTTGTACAAATCAAAGTCGGTACGAAAGCCAAGTACTTCGAAGCCATAGTCAATTTCACTCTTACCCATAAAATAAGTAAAATTTAAACCCATATTGAATCCATTGATCCTGCTGCTTTTAGGCAGCTCTTGTTCTGGTTTCAATGTGATTTTATATTGAGAATAAGCAAAATTTCCTTTTACAAGAATGGGAGAACTTTGTGGAACCAGTAAAAAATTTCCTCCACCACCAAAGGATTCCCAGTTCATATCTTGTAGTGCCTTGTAACTTACTTTGTCATTAAAATTAAATCCAAATAAATTCAGTTTACTTCCATTGTTGGAATTCAATGATATTTTACCATAATAATCATTAAAGCTAAAAGGCAATCCTTGTGGATCTATGTAATTGTATAATACTTTAGAGGTTGTCGGTAAATAAGATGTCTTTGCAGAAAGCAAATAAGAAATAGTAGAGGAGCTTCCTTCTTCATATTTTTTTAAGGGGCCTTCCAATAATAGTTTTGCGCCAAAAGGACTGGCAGCTGCTTTTCCGGCTAATCGTCTTTTGTTTCCATCCCGTGTGGTAATATCCATAATGGAAGAAATACGTCCTCCGTACTCTGCTCCAAATCCTCCCGCATATACATCTGCATTACGAATAATATCTGCATCAAAAACAGAAAACAAACCAATGGAATGAAACGGATTGTAAATAATCATACCATCCATCAGCACTTTATTTTGTACAGGTGATCCTCCACGTATATAGAGCTGTCCACCCTGATCTCCTGTAAATACAACTCCTGGCATTACTTGGAGATATTGTGCAATATCGGGCTCTCCGCCAACTGTAGGGAGTTTTTTTATAGCAACGGGATCAATTTTATTTACAGATATTGTGGTTTCTACTTGTTTAGATGCTTGTTCTGCAGAAACTTCCACTTCTTTTAATTTTACATCTTTTTGAACGACATATAATTTTTTTGCAATAATGTCACCCGCTTTAATAACTACATCTTCTTGTAAGGTATCATATCCGATGGCAGTAATGGTGATGGTATAATTACCTGGTGGAATTTGAGAAATAGAGAAATAACCATTTACATCTGTTGCTTGACCAATGGTTGTTCCTTTCAAATAAACGGTTGTAAACAACACAGGTTCTCCTGTTTCTTTTTGGTATACAAATCCTTTTATGGTACCTGTTTGCGCAAAAGCTACACCTGTTATGAATAAACACAACAGTAACAAATAAGATTTAGTTAATTTCATAGAGGAGCTAATTTTTCTTTTGCTATTTAATATTCCTGTGAAAGGCCAGTAAATGTACGAATTTATTGATTTGAAAAAAGCAATTTCTATTTACAGAGAGGATAACGACCCTGCGGTTCGGTGGGAATATGTTAATTTTCTGTAGCAGAGAGATGAAAGGAATGTTTCGACCCCAGAGGGATCGTACACATTTCAGATTTCAGATATGATACTAAATTTTATTTTGTTTCTGAAAGACTTAAAATATGATTGAATTCATCAGCAGTTACAGCCGAAACTGACAAACGGCTCAGTTTTATAATTTGCATAGCGGCCAGCTTTTTATCTTTTTTGATGACTTCCAGACTTACCGGTTTTTTCAATGGTTTAAAAGGAGCAATCTCTACTACACTCCAATCTTCCTCTGAAGTAGGATCTTTATAAAATTCCTTTACGACCTTTGCAATTCCAACGATCTCTAGTCCCTCATTACTATGATAAAAGAAAACAAGATCTCCTTTTTTCATCGCACGCAGGTTATTTCTTGCAGCATAATTTCGAACGCCATCCCAAACTGCTTTTTTATCTTTTACAAATTGATCCCAACTGTATTTAAATGGTTCTGATTTTACGAGCCAGTGATTCATAATTAGTGTAATATTTTAAACATAAGTTCTTTTAGCAATTCTCCTTCTGTTGCTGATCCTCTGTCAATCCCTTTTGATTTCAAATCGTATTCTCTTAAAAAACTAAAAATGGATTTTAATTTTCCGATGGAAAAATTTTTAGCTGCCCGCTCATAATCACCAACGAAAAAAGGGTGAACACCCAAGGAACCTGCAACATTTGCTTTTGATTTATCAGCAATAAAATGGTAGGTCAACAATTTACAAAAGTACCCATATAATGACGTCATGGTCATTACCATTGGATGCTCTTTTTCATTTGCAGCAAAAAAATTAATAATACGATTGGCTTTCACTACTTCCTTTTTTCCAATTGCTGTTTGCAATTCAAACACATTATATTCTTTACTGATTCCAATATTGGTTTGTACCTGCTCCACTGTTATCTCAGATTTGGATGGCAGGTTAATCATGAGTTTATCCAACTCATTTGAAATTTTGCTCAGGTTTGCTCCCAAATATTCGGTGAGCAATGCGCTGGCTTTAGGCCCAACGGTATATTCTTTTCCCTTTAAATAATTATTGATCCAATCCGGTACTTGGTTGTCGTAAATTTTTTTGGATTCAAAAAGTACCGCATGTTTATCAATCAACTTTGCAACAGATGTTCGCTTATCGATCGTTTTATATTTATAACAAATAACAAGTATGGTTGATTTTTGAGGGTTTTCAATGTAGGCCGCAAATGGATGTTTTGCTTTATCCTTACTTTTACTGTCCTCATCACCTTTTCCAACCAAGTCGCGAATATTTTGAGCTTCTTTAATGATAACAACCTGATGCTCGGCCATCATTGGAAAGCGTTTAGCGGCACCAATTACATCAGCTGTAGAGATATCCCGACCATACAATACACTTTGATTGAACTCCTTCTCCATTTCATCCAACACCTGATTTTCAATATAATCGGAGATCATATCAATAAAATAAGGTTCATCTCCCATTAAAAAATAAACAGGGCGATACACCTTTTTTTTCAACTCTGACATTATCTCATTAAACTCCATAACTGTATGCTATTGTTCTCAACTCAGCTCGAACTGACACTCTATCGTCGGTTTGAGTGAGTTTAGAAAATTACTCAAATCTTAAATGTTTTACTGCTTCGTCCGCCGTAGCATTGCGTAGGCGGGTTATTCAAATCGTAAATGTTTTACTGTTAGTCCGTTATTGATTAACTCATTGAGTGAATCAATTCCAATTTGCAAATGTTCAGTTGTATAATTTGCTGTAATGTGTTTATCACTTTCTGATGTTTTTACACCAGCTGAAATCATGGGTTGATCACTCACTAGCAGTAGGGCACCAGTTGGAATTTGATTATAAAAACCGGTGATAAAAATGGTTGCTGTTTCCATGTCAATTCCCATTACCCGAATTTTTCTCAGGTAATCTTTAAATTCATCATGGTGTTCCCATACTCTCCTGTTGGTTGTGTAAATTGTTCCGGTCCAATAATCCTTTTTATGATTGCGTATGGTTGTTGAAATTGCTTTTTGCAGGCTAAATGCCGGTAATGCCGGAACTTCCGGTGGAAAGTAATCATTCGAAGTACCTTCACCTCTGATTGCAGCAATGGGTAAAATCAAATCACCCAATTCATTTTTCTTTTTCAATCCTCCGCATTTCCCCAAAAATAAAACTGCTTTTGCATCAATAGCGCTTAATAAATCCATAATTGTCGCTGCATTCGCGCTTCCCATTCCAAAATTGATGATGGTAATTCCATTTGCAGTGGCATTGGGCATGGGCATATCCAGTCCGTTTATTTCCACCTTATTCAATTCGGCAAACATTTTTACATATTTATTAAAATTTGTAAGTAAAATGTATTTGCCGAATTTATCTAAAGGTGTTCCCGTATATCGAGGTAACCAGTTTTCTACAATTTCTTCTTTACTTTTCATAGTATTATTTGGAAATTAAATTACGGACAGCGATCCAGCGAAAATACGAATTATGAACGCTATAGGATAGGTTGTTAAGAATTTTTTATAACTATTCGTATTGATGATTTCCTATATTTTTGCTTACTTGGGCCTATGCAAGCACTTAATTTACCGGCATATCCTTTCAAAATACGGGAAGATGGCAAACGCATACAGATTTTTGATCCTTTTCGGAAAAAGTACTTGGTTTTAAGCCCGGAAGAGTGGGTACGTCAGCACTTGCTGCAGTTTTTGGTACAGGATAAAAAATACCCGGCTTCCTTTATTGGAGTTGAAACAGGCTTGATCTACAATGAATTAATCAAGCGTGCAGATATTCTTGTTCACAATCGTGAGGGAAAACCGCATTTATTGGTGGAATGCAAGGCCCCAACGGTAAAAATTACACAGGATGCATTTGACCAGGTGGCCCGCTATAATATGGTGTTTATGGTAAAATATCTGGTTGTAAGTAACGGGCTTCAGCACTTTTGCTGTGAAATGGATTATATAAACAATACATACATTTATTTAAAGGAAATTCCTTTTTTTGAGTCACTTTTGTAGAATAACTCTATTAAAATTTCGTTAAAAATCCCCATAACCTAAAACACAGATGTGGAGGTAACTAAAGAATATTTTTTATATTTGTATCAATAAACAATTTCGAAAAAAATAAGATAAAAAACTATGGATTTAAGTGGAATTATTTCAATTGCAGGGATGAGTGGATTATATAAAGTAATCGCTCAAACAAAGAGTGGATTGGTTGTGGAATCACTACTCGACAAAAAACGTGTACCTGCTTATTCAACCAGCAAAGTAAGTGCTTTAGAAGAAGTTAGCATTTATTCAACAGGCGATGATGTACCCTTAAAAGAAGTTTTTGAAAAAATTCTTGCAAAAGAAAAAGGTGCTACATCCGTTGATCATAAAGCTCCAGATGCTGAATTAAAAAAATATTTTAAGTCCGTATTTCCTGAATATGATGAATCAAGAGTATATGTATCCGACATCAAAAAAGTAATAAGCTGGTATAATGCATTGGAAAAAGAAGGTTTGTTAACTAAAAAGGAAGAGAAAAAGAAGGATGATGACAAACTAAAAGTAAAAGCAGATGCAAAAGGTGCCATCAAAACAAAAGCAAAAGACACCAATGCGAAGCCTGTGAAAACGGCTAGTTCAAAAGTAAAAACGCAAGGAGTTAGAAAAACCGGGGTCGCTTAAGGCAGTGTGAGTGTAAAAAAAATAATGAGTGCGTAGAACAAAGACCGTTTTACGCACTTACTTTTTATTAACGATTATAAGCAGACGACTTACACTCATCCAAAATTTTTGCGCGTATTTGGTGTTTGTTTTTTTATTATTATTACCACAAATATCTCTCTTATGGAAACCAAACAGTTGGCAATACCCGCTAAAACGACACGTCAATTTTTACCTCAGACGTTTGCTGTAAAAACATGGTCGGAAATTGAACCTTATTTCAAAGATTTAAAAGATCGCTCCATTAACTCAACAGCTGAATTGGAGAAATGGTTGCGTGACAGAAGTGAATTGGAGTCCATTATTAGTGAAGATGCAGGTTGGCGTTATATTAAAATGACTTGCGATACAACAGATCAACAGTTGACAGACGCGTACAATTATTTTATTTCTCAGATTGATCCACATATTGCACCCTATAGCAATGAACTAAATAAAAAATTGATCAGTTCTCCTTTTCTTGCACAATTGGATCAACCTAAATATCATATTTATATTCGTGGAGTTAAGAAAGCATTGGAATTGTATCGCGAAGAGAATGTTCCACTACTTACAAAAATTGCTACTGAAGCCCAAAAATATGGCGCCATTTCCGGTGCGATGACCATTGAATGGAAAGGAAAAGAAATTACACTTCAAATGGCTGTAAGTCTGATGAAGGATACGGATAGAGCTGTTCGTAAAGAAGTATTTGAAAAAATTCAAAACAGAAGATCTATAGATGAGAAGTCATTAAATGATTTGTATTCTGAATTGGTGAAACTGCGTCATCAGGTTGCATTAAACGCAGGCTTTAAAAATTACAGAGATTATAAATTTGATGAGCTTGGCCGTTTTGATTATACCGTAACGGATTGTTATAATTTTCATGCTTCCATTGCAAAAGCTATTTTACCGCTTGCTGTACAATCGGATTTGGAACGAAAAAAATTATTGAAGCTGGACACACTTAGACCATGGGATACGGAAGTGGACACCGATGGTAAAGCAGCACTGCATCCATTTACAAATGGAGAGGATTTAATTAATAAATCCATTGCTTGTTTCAAACATGTACGACCTCAATACGGTACCTATCTGGAAATCATGAAAACGATGAAACACCTGGATTTGGAGTCACGCAAGGGTAAAGCTCCGGGGGGTTACAACTATCCTTTATATGAATCCGGTGTACCTTTTATTTTTATGAATGCTGTTGGCTTACATCGTGATATGGTAACAATGGTGCACGAAGGAGGTCATGCTATTCATTCATTTGTTACCCATAATCTGGAAATTGTAGATTTTAAAAGTGCACCTTCAGAAGTTGCTGAATTAGCAAGTATGTCTATGGAACTTATTTCTATGGAACATTGGGATGTGTTTTTTGAAAACAAAGATGATTTAAAACGTGCAAAAAAAGAGCAACTGGAGAAATCACTAAAAATGCTTTTATGGATTGCATTAATTGATAAATTCCAACATTGGGTGTATCAGCATCCAACGCATACCTTAGCAGAAAGAAGCACAGAATGGAATACCATCATCTCTGAATTCAGCAGCACTATTGTCGATTGGAGCGGCTACGAACATGTGAAAGAACGCATGTGGCAAAATCAATTGCATTTATTCGAAGTTCCTTTTTATTATATTGAATATGGAATGGCGCAACTCGGTGCGATTGCTGTATGGCGCAATTATAAAAAAAATCCGGAGAAAGCATTAAATGCATATGAAGCAGCCTTGCGTTTGGGATATACGAAATCGATTCCTGAAATTTATAAAGCAGCTGGAATAGAATTTAATTTCTCACAGGAATATGTTCAGGAGTTGGCGTTGTTTGTGAATGAGGAGTTGAAAAAGTTGGAATAAAATCTTGTTATTTCATTTTTTGTTTTTCCTTAGCTATTTCATCATTGGTTGGGTAAATCTTCCAGTTTATATCCTGTTTAAAAATTTCACTCTTCTTTGCGTCGCTCACTATTTTTTCAACAGTGTCATTATTATCAAAGCTCGTTGTAAAATAATCAAGTTGTTCTTCTTTATAAAATTCTTCCAATGATTTATCTCCTCTAACTCCCTTTTCATATTCTGTCGTATACTCACAATTCAGGCAATCTCCATTTTCCAAAGCAAAAAAACCACAAACCTTGCATGATTGAAGTTCGTTAAAAAATTTCTCCACTGATTCATAATCAAATTTTGAAATTCCTTCCGGAATCTTTCTTAAAAACTCTAATCTCCCAACACATCCTGGCAATACTTCAATTATTTCGTCACTACTTAGTGTTAGGTGAAGTGTTTCCTCTTCCACAAACTCAATGCTTTTGATGCTCCTCCAGGTAATATTTTTAGGTATATTATCCACGTAGATCGTACATCCATTTTTTGTTATGTCTTCTATTCTATGTTTGTTTCTTTCTTTCACCATTCTCAGCCTTTCCCCAATTTTTAATCTTGGTTTAACAATTGTCACATAAATAATGTATCCAACAGCTACTAATGGAATAATTAAACCGTTTGTCATATTGTTTTATTTAATACATATTGTTATCCATTTCATTTGCTAACAATTAATTTATTAATTGTTTGTTTTGCTTCCTCCCACTCATCGTTTAGGATACTAAAGTACGCTGCATTCCTTGTTGTTCCATCGTCTTGGATTCTGTCTTTTCGAAAAATGCCTTCAAACACAGCACCAATCTTTTCAATTGCTTTTCTTGATCGAATATTCGTATCTTTTGTTTTTAACTGCACACGGTTTGCTTTAAGTGTTTCAAAACAAAATGTCAATAGTAAAAGTTTGCATTCCAGGTTAACTGTTGTGCCCCAATATTGCTGTATAATAAACGTCCAACCAATTTCTAATTTTTTATCATTTGGATAAATTTCAAATAGTCTGGTTGAACCAATAATTTTTTTTGTTTCCTTATGAAAGATTATAAAAGGATACTGATTTCCTTTTTCTCTTTCTGTTAAGGAAAAATCATACATTTTATCAAATGCTTCTTTGTTGGAGCAGTCGGATGGAATATGCTTCCATAGCTCTTTATCAGATGCCGCACTATACAATTCATCAAAATGAGTTTTTTCCAATGGGATAAGGTCAACGGTTTTACCTTTTAAAATGGTGGGGTGCTTTATCCAATAGTGTGTCATAGGTATCGCGTCATTTTTCTCGTCTGCTATTTTTTCATTTCAACCAATTTCCACTCTCCATTTTCTTCCTTTGTGAGGTAAACACTTACATTCAAATCCTTTTTATTTCCAAGAACTGTTATTTCCAGTTGAGCTTGTCCACTCCCATTGGAAAAACTAATATTTCCGGCAGGCATCATTCCATACCCTTTAATTCCGCCTGTTTTGATTATTATTTCCTCATTTTTCTCTATTTCTTTAATTGCAACGTTATAGGCCTCAGAATTTTTTACTGCCGCGCACATGAAAAAAAACATAAATGTGGAAAATGCCATTACAATTCCTGCTAATGCTAAAATTCTTGATATCTTTTTTGCTTTAACAGGGTTCTTCACAACAATTGTTCTTGCGATGCTATCTCCAAGTCGTTGCTTATTTTTGTTTAAAGCAAGTACAATAAACTCGACCGGCCAAATTATTATAAATAAGTTACGCAGCAAAAGTCTTCCAAACGAAGGAATTTCGCCAGGTTCTCTTTCATCACGAATCATTATTCCCATAATCCACTTCCCAACACTAATCCCTTTTACAACATCTTTGGCAAAGTATAGGAGAAAGCCGGGAATCATAAGAGCCATACTCATCGGTGGCATGGTGCCATTACTTTCCTTTATAAAATCTCGCCCAAGCGTTAAAAAAATAATCAGAACCATTATAAAGGTCATTAAAAAATGGTCTATAATAAATGCTGCAATTCGTCTTTTTCGACTGGATAAGACTATGTTTTGTTCTAATTCTTCTGATGTCATCTCGTATCTACAAACTGCTTAAAGTATATTCACTTCTCTCTCCAATGTCACACCAAACGTATTCATAACACTATCCATTATTTCCTGCGACAATGCATAAATTTCTTTTCCAGTTGCATTTCCATAATTCACCAACACCAATGCTTGTAATGCATGCACACCGGCATCCCCTTTTCGTTTGCCTTTCCAGCCGCATTTTTCAATGAGCCAGCCTGCAGCTAATTTTACATTTCCCTTTTCAACAGGGTAACCAACTATTTCGGGGAATTTTAATTGCAGAAATTCATATTTACTTTTTACCACTTCGGGATTTTTAAAGAAGCTACCTGCATTACCAATAATTTTTGGATCAGGTAATTTACTTCTTCGGATGGCACATACTGCTTCACTGATGGCTCGGATACTTAGGTCCTTTACACCTTGCTGCTCCAACTCCTTTTCAATGGCTCCGTAATTAATTTTGTAGGCAGGTTTTTTATTCAGGCGATAGGTAACAGAAGTAATGATAAATTGATTTTTAAATTCTTGTTTGAAAACACTTTCTCTGTAGCCAAATTTACAGGCCTCTTTATTGAATGTGTGAAGTGTTTTTTCTTTTATATGATAGGCTTGCAGTTCGTAAAAACAATCTTTTATTTCCACACCATAGGCACCAATATTTTGCATAGGACTTGCTCCTACATTACCAGGTATGAGTGATAAATTTTCCAATCCTGCATAATTATGTTCAATGCAATACATCACTAAGTCGTGCCATACCTCACCGGCTGCAGCACACACATAATAGTAATCTGCATCTTCTTTTAACAGTTCAATTCCTTTTAGTTCATTCTTCAACACAATCCCCTCTACATTTTTTGTAAACAGCAAATTACTTCCACCACCCAAAATTAATTTTGGTGAGGCGAAACGTGTGTCGCTTAAAATTTCAGTTAATTGTTCAGTTGAGGAAAAGATAGCAAAGTGTTTGGCTAATGCTTCAATCCCAAAGGTGTTAAATTGTTTAAGGGAGTAATTTTCGTGAATAATCATAATGCATACTTATTGCAAATCTTTAAAAATATCATTCATTTCTTTGTTTGATATTTTTTTATGATCAGAGGTATAGGTAAAATATTCATCCTCTATATCCTCTTGTACAACGGATGTTGCGGTGAATTTTAATTCAAATGCCAGTTTTTTAATTTGATACTCCATAAGCACTCCATCAATCTTATGAAAAGGATTTGCAAAATTTGGATTTTTAAAATCCAGTTCTTTTGTATAATACACATCAAATTCATCCAGTTCCTTTTTTTTTGGTTTTACATGTACCTTATAACATTTATACCCAGCAATCATTTTTGTTTCATTGGATGGAATAAAGTCATATTGAAATTCATTGTTCTCTCGTTCAATATCAAATGTATTTTGTACAGCCACCATTTTTTTATTTAATAGCTTCATACAAACGGTATTCGTATTTGTTTCAGGGTTTGCAATAAAGGAAACTGCAAAAAGCCCCATTTCTGCACTCATCGTTGCGCAGGATTTATTATTTCTAAATTTGAGGATCATTTTTGCGGGAATCATTTCCGCCATCATATTTCCTTCCCCATTCAATACCTTTACGCTGTATTCAATGCAACCTTCGGAAATAAATTTCTCACTTTTATGTTGACAGCCCAGGGCCAATAAAAAACAGATAACAATAGGAAAGGCTATTAATTTCTTTTTCATCTATCTTCTATATCCCAATAAAAATAACACTTTTTTCAGTTTTTAAGTCTGGAAAGGTAGCAATTATATTACGGAACTCAAAATAAAAGCATCTGTCATAAAGGGCCCATTTGTCTTATTCAGTGTCTTTTACGACAAATTAGTTAAATTTATATCTTCGTAAGTGAAAATACCTTCAAAGCGATTGATCTTGTGCTCATGAAAAGAGTGATTGTTTCGGTGATTAATGACTTAAGTACTGACCAGCGCGTGCACAAAACATGCGTCACCATTCATGCGCTTGGCTATGATGTACTGCTTGTTGGGCGCAGACAACGCAAGAGCCTGCCACTTAGTTCCCGAAGGTATAAAATGAAACGCATGTCTCTTTTTTTTGAAAAAGGAGCCCTTTTCTATCTGGAATACCAGATCCGGTTGTTCTTTTACCTGCTTTTTCAACCATCGGACATTCTTGTTTCCAATGACCTGGACACTCTTCTACCCAATTACCTGATCTCAAAATTAAAAAAAAGAACGCTTGTCTATGATACGCACGAGTTGTTTTGTGAGGTTCCGGAACTACAAAACAGGCCATTTAAAAGAAATATCTGGAAATCCATCGAA
>C688J18823_10001309_pt1 | contig 15278 bp, 14 predicted proteins | sample HopSoiMetagenom1_FD_18823 | JGI IMG/M metagenome (IMG submission 18823)
AGGAGGGGGAGGAGAAGATAAATCAAGTCATAATCGTGCTAACTCAAAGAGCTCTGCATCTGAGAAAGAACAATAATAACCGGCTGAATAATTCTGGATAATCTTAATTTCATCACTATGTTCTCCCTTATGTTTTTAACACTCTGATCATTATTTCAATAATCACTTTAGCTATCGACATATTTGCAATTACTGTAGTTACAGTTTCTGTTCTTACAATTATACCATCATTAATCAAAAGGACTAATACTCGAAGTGATAACGGTCATTAATTAGCTTCTGAGGAGTCTGCAAATGCAATATTGAAAATGAGTTTGTTCACTTCTAACCTTATCTGGATTTCTGCTATATCATCAACTAGCACATTAGCGTCAATAACTTAATATTTTTTGTAGGCATATTTTCAGTCAGAATTGCAATTCTCTGACTCAATCCAATTGCTATAATCTTAGAAACTGTTCTATCTGTTTGGTCATTTTAGGAATTGATATTGGTTTTGATATAAAGAGAAATTTATCCTGAGAGTTTTTGAATACGTGCTTATAATTAGAAGCAAACTCTTCAGATGCTGTGAAAAAACAAACTTTGATTTTATCATCTTCTTTTTTGATCTTGTCTAGGAAGTCTAGACCGTTCATTTTAGGCATTTTAATGTCTAAAATTAATAACTGATATGTTCCCCTTTTGAAATTCTGCAGTGCTAATATTGGATCTACATAACTGTCAACTTCAAACCCTTTGCGTTCTAATCCTACTTTGACAAGATATACTATATCAAGTTCATCATCTACAAGCAATACTCTTCTTGCCATGGCTAATTTCAGTCATTCATCGCCAGATGTTTAAAATGTGATTAGCATGAGTAATAAGCATTGTAAATTAATATTTACAAGACTTTTATTAGCCAAAACTACTGTTCTATATATGTGAATTCAGTGTTTGTGAGAGAGCAAGTCTTTTTGCTTATAGTACTATCATGGTTTTACGCATTAGAGAATAATAGTTTTTTTGTAGTCTTTCTTTTGCCGTCCCCACTTTATCTTTTTGGTTGTTTGCTTAATAATGGTAGAGCGATAGTAAATGTTGCTCCCTCGCCATTTCCATTGTTCTCAGCCCATATTTTGCCACCATGTGCTTCTATAATATTTTTGGATATATGTAAACCTAATCCCGTCCCTCTATGAGACTTAGTGGCAAACTTTGAAAATAATCGTGGCAATATTTGAGGATCTATTCCAGTTCCAGTATCTCTAATAATGATATTTGCATATTGTTCTTGTTGTCCTAGGTCTCGTTGTCGTTGTTCTATCTGTTCTCCTAGTTGTGGTTTTCGTGGTGGTGAATGTGCTTCTTGTTTCACTAATGTAACTGTGACACTTCCTTCAGCGTCAGTAAACTTAAATGCATTATCAAGAATATTGTCTATAACTTGAGTTAACCTTTCTTTATCAGCCTCTATAAAAATGTGTTCTTCATCTTTTAGTTTTGATTTGAATAACAATTTTGTAATCATTGTCTTGTCATATTTACTCCTCTTGTCATCATTACTTACATTGACGTTTGATAATTTTTTTGCTGTAATCTCATGAGCTTTATAATTCTCTAGTCTGTTTACATAATCCTTTATAATGTTGGCTATGGCAGAGTTTAGGTTTAGTGGTTTCATAGTGAGTCGGAATGTCTTGCCTTCTATTCTTGCAACATCCAAAATATCAGATGCTAATTTCCGAAGTCTTTCAGACTGATGAAGAATTCTTATAAGTGCCTGCTTTTTTCTATCATCTGTTTCGCCCTCTAGTAGCAATTCTGTATAGCCTAGAACAGACTGAATAGGTGTTCTTAATTCATGTGCTGCTACGTTGATAAACTCCCGTTGCATTGAATTTGTATTCTCAACTCTTTGATAAGCGTCTCTAAGTTGCATGTATAATTGATTTTGTTCATAAAGATTTTCAACTATAGCACAGTAAGATGCTATAGTTGATTTGCTATTTGAGTAAGTAGTTAAGCCTATTGAGTTATACAAATCATCTTTTGTGCCATCTTTTATCTCCATTGCCAATGAATCTTGTTTGTCTACAATTATTATTTTGGCGTTAATTGAGGAACTTGGTGCAATTTCCTGTATATCTATAGCAGAACTTATATCAGCATTGTTATTATTATTATTTTTGTTTACTTGCTTTTTCTGGTATATCTCTTGTTCATATTGTTTTTTTAGATTAGACGTTAATTCTTTAACATCAATATCCATAGGAGTTAAAATTCTAGTTCTTACTCCCTGTTTTGACAGGTTAGATAGTATCTTGGTAATACCTAATTGTCTTTCCTGTAAAAGAAAAGTATTAATCGTAGAAAAGATTATTTGAACTTCTTGCTTTGCTGACTTCAAAAGCCTATACTCTGTTTCTAGCGCTTCTTTAGGATCAGCTATAATCTCTATAACTTCTGGCTTTATACCTTCTTCGATTTCTTTTATTCTAACCAGAAATGGAATTGCTTTATTCCACAGAGTATCAAATACAAACTGTTCCTGTTCTACAATCTCCTTAACGCTGCTGTAGATAAGTTGGGTAACAGGCTCTGCTTCTTGCAGGGTTGCAGTGGCTATGTATTCTCCTTTCCATTCTCCTTTCCATTCTCCTTTTATTCTAATTTTACTTATTTCAAAATTACCTTTAACTCCATTTAGATGACGAACCTCTGCAAATTCAGATAACTCTTTACAATAAGAGAGATTATCCTTAGTTACCTCAGTAACATATCTGAAATTAACTCCTCTTCTTTTGGCTTTTAGTCTCTCATTTTTTATTGCGTCAACACCCATCATAACAGACGGTCCAGTAGGGTCTAGACAAGCGTCTACTGCGGTGTCCGCGTTAGATATAAAGTCTAAAATGGCTTTGGTTGCCTCTTTTATACCATAAAATAATTTAGTCTTTTCATTGTTGTTATTATTACTGCTGCTAATACCATTATTAGCTGCTATATTTGAATCTCGAAGTAAATTATTAACAGTATCGAGCTCTACTGAATCTTTAATATAGTCTCTGTGGGGAATTATTAATCAGCTATCCCACCATTTCCATGATATACAACCTACTGGATAAGAGCATTATTGATTTTGTATACGCGGTCATCATACTTAAACGCTAGCAAAATACTTGGCAGATAAAGTCAGTCTTCATAGCATTAGTAACACACATATTTAATATTCTGTGTAATTAAGGGCATATATCTTGAATATTGAATCTAATTCGGATTTATTAGTATTATAGATAAATTCAGGAGTGAAACGGTAAACTTTTCTAAAGTATTACTACTATAGTAATTTTATTATACTTTATCTAAGATCGGTAAGTTAGAACCTCAATTAGATCATATGTCTTCTACAGAATTGATTGATTGATAGGAGAAAAAGTAATCGCTTGGGAAATTCATTTTGTATTTCAGAATTAACCAACTAATCGAACTTCATGACTTAAATAAGTATCTGCTTTTCTCCCACTTCACGTCTAATCCTACTATCATGTAGTAAGGACTCCAGGTCAGTCTTAGTTTACTATTTGTCTTGGTTAAGAAATTTTCCGGCAAGGTAACCACATACAATTTCATTATTTTGGCTTGCTTTGTGTTCATACTTTTAGTGTCACGTGAATGAAGACAACGAGCCGTCATAGACGTCAGGGTATCCATAGTGGTATATGGGATTCTATATTGCTACAATAAAACGTGAGAATAGACACAATTTATTGTACATTGGGGGATTAACACAGAAGTAATCTTCCTCTCGCGTTATAATGCTCTTTGTGGCCTATCTCGTTAACACCAATTTGCTTTGTTAGACCACTCTATTTTTTAGTTTCATTAATTAAATAAGTTATATTCGGTACTACGCAGAAGATGTAGGAGTGACTGTAGGGATGGGCCAGTGTTGCATATGCTGCATTTCATCCTTAGTTAACGATAGCCCTCTTGCTAGCACCCTTGAAGGTCAACTACTTTATTTTGATTGCATAACAATAATAATAATAATACTAATAATTATGAATCCATGAATAGAGAAGATTTACTATGAAAATTGGAATAATAGGATCTGGGGATGTTGGAAGGAGATTAGCTGATGGCTTTATTGAATTGGGACACACAGTTAAAATTGGATCGCGAGATCCAAATCAAAAGAAAGTAATCGAGTGGGCAGACAAATATGATATGAAAAGAGCATCATCTGGAACATTTGCTGAAACAGCGTCATTCGGCGAGCTGAATGTACTCGCAACTTCGTGGGATGGAACAGCTGAAGCCATAAAGATGGCTAATCCTAAGAATTTTGCCGGCAAAATTGTGATCGATGTCACCAACCCCTTGGACTTTTCAAAAGGAATGCCACCGAGGCTAGCAATAGGTCATACAGACTCTGCTGGCGAGACGGTTCAACGCATGTTATCAGAGTCAAAAGTTGTAAAGGCATTCAATATCGTTGGAAACCCGCACTTTATACATCCAGATTTTCCTAGTGGCCCGCCTACTATGTTTATATGCGGAAATGATGACCAAGCTAAAAAAACGGTCACAGATAATATCCTTACACATTTTGGTTGGGAAACAATAGATATAGGGGGAATCGAGGAAGCTAGGCTTCTAGAACCACTTGCGACTCTGTGGATAACGCATTACTTTAGAACTGGTAACGGGAACCATGCCTTTAAGCTATTACGAAAATAAGTGTGTATTATGAAATGCTACTTGTTATATCAGTATAATGATGAAACTTCTGATATAGTTGGCTTTCAGTAAGTTCTACATATCTCAAAGTGGGCAGGTTAAACCTCATCTCATTTTTCTTTTCCACATCCTATTTGCAGAATTTCCTTGACTTCTTTAGAGTTATGAATAATCAAATGACTGACATATAAGCAAATGATAGTAAAGACTAAAAATTGTTATCAAGTCATTTTGGATTAAGTGCTATTATGACGCTATTGGATTCTCTAAGATAGGAATATTCGTTACCCCAATCATACAAACAGGCATGGTAGGATCGAGTATGACTACATCTATGGAAAAAATAACAATACAACCGATACTAATAGACTTAACTTAGTTACCTTCTTATAGATATTTTTTAATTTTAAATAAATGTAGTGAAGTCAATATTAAACCGTTATAGGACAGACTTATTATTGCCCAGAAATGCTAGTGATTAGCTACATGATTATCCATTACGCATCCATAGAGGATGATAATCGCTCTTGTAGATGTTCAAAGTACAGTTGCAGCCTTGGTGTACAGCTGCTGTACATTATCTAATTACAAAAAAGCAAGGTTAGATAACCACTCTCTTGCTGTATTGATCTCATTCATTCTTAATTCATGGCCACTATTTTGCCAGCGCAAAGACACTTTTGCACCAGCTTTTTTAAATAAACCTATAAGGCGCTCAGTCTCTTGTTTTGGAACAATTGGATCGTGTAATCCAGAGGACATTAAAATATGCTTATTAGTAAGATCCGGCAGTACCTGTGGTAAAAGTGGAACCATGGCACGAAATAGGATAGCAGCAGAGAGGACTTCTGGGCGAAGTAGTAGCATACTAGATGCTATGTTGGCGCCATTAGAATAACCTACAGCAATCAAGTGATCTATATCAAAACCATACGTATTAGAAGCATTTTTTACAAAGTTTGCTAATTCATTGGTACGAAATTTTAAATCCTCTACATCGAAAACGCCTTCGGTTAGTCTACGAAAGAAGCGAGGCGCAACACCATTTTCTAACACCTTCCCCCTAGGACTTAGTATTGCTGCTGACTGGTCTAACTCGTATGCAAGGGAAATTAGATCCTCTTCGTTTCCCCCCGTACCATGGAGTAAAAGAAAAGTGGTTGAAGATATTTTTTCCCTCGCTTTTTGTCCATCCCGTGTTCCCTTCAGGTCATCAGAATTTGTCGGATATATAAAACGATGAATGAATCCTAGCTGAGGATTATTACGGTCGCTCATTTTGGTTTCTCCTTAGATAAATTTACTCTGGGCAGGATATTCTCCAGATCTTTACGTACAGATTCTAGCCATTTAGGTAGCATCAAGTGTGTTCCGAGTTCCTCTACTTTTTCATCTATTGTAAATCCAGGAGGATTTGTAGCTATTTCAAAAAGTATACCACCAGGCTCACGGAAATACACTGAGTGGAAATAGATACGATCGATTATAGGTGTTGCATTCAATCCAGCTCTGATTATTTTACTGCGTAATAGCTGTTGTTGTTCATCTGTAGGAGTACTCCATGCTATATGATGTACTGTTCCGATACCCATAAACCCGGGCTGTGAATATGGTAGACAAAGTACATCAACTATGTTGGATCCTTGGTAGACCCCGTCATAATCACCACCATCTTTATTTTCTATTGCTTGGTAACGGAAGCGATTTCCATCTTGACCGATGAGCCGAAAGCCCAAATCGTCTGTCAAAACACCGGCTGTGCGTTCATATCCTTCTTCAGACAATGTTACTGAATAAAAACCTCTAATAGCATATTCAATAGGAATAGGACCTTCCTTCCATACGCTAAGCGTTGCATGCTCTGCTGAATTATGAGATACAAGCTCCAATTCTAGTCCGTCCGGATCAGACAAGGTCAGTACTTCTTCACTTTCGCCAAAACGCTTTATTGGACCATGAAATTCAACTTTTTGGTTCTTTAATCGATCTATCCAATATTTCATTGAATTTATAGGAATCAAGAATGATATAGCGATCACTTGTCCGGTTCCCCTGCGTCCTTTGGGTGCATCTGCCCATGGAAAAAACGTAAGGATTGTACCGGGCCGCCCTACCTCATCACCAAAATAGAGATGGTATGTTGTTGGATCGTCAAAGTTTACTGTTAACTTAACTAATCTAAGGCCTAATATTTGAGTATAAAAGTCGATATTCTTTTGAGGATTGCTAGCTATGGCAGTAACATGATGGATGCCTAGAACACCTTTTTGATTTTCAGTCTTACTTCTATTATTACTGTTATGTAGATCTTGTGATTTCTGGCTCATTTTTTACTCCTGCATATCCTCTTTGATTGGAACGCCCTTCTCGTGCTGTGAACAAGTAATAATCTTTGCATAATACAAACTCATCAGCATTTCTATTATACATATCGCAGCAACCTGCCAATACAAGTCCGCTGGGATTTCATGTCTGCCCCTCCAGATAATATCGTAGGCCAAGCTCTTACCATTCTAGTCTATAATCCCTTATGGAGATGGTAAAATAATCGTGCCTACTGTTCGAGTTTTCAATCTCATTTGCGATGTTTTGATCATTTGAGGCAACTTTCGCTAAACCAGTGTACATATTTGAAAACGTATAGAGGAACATGGCAATGAAAATCAAAAACACCTTTACCTGAATTTAAAAGTGAAATAGAAAGAATAATTTAATTAGATAGACTGGTACTATCTTACTGCAAATGAACAACAAATTAAAAAGTTGACATCTAGACGTGCAGTAAATGATTTTGTACAGCAATCTTCGTATACTTTTGCTGTTATTATCTAATCATTTCCAAGTCTCGTCTTAATTTGACAATACCATTTTTAGCGTATTGGAAGCTTGTTCGATTGCTCCCCTCGGCGCCGAATCATCAGTAATCGTATTCAATATTACAAAGTCGTGGATGGTACCATGATATCGAACTGCAGTAACGCGTACGCCAGCCTCCAATAGCTTACGGGCATAGGCTTCGCCTTCATCGCACAGTACGTCATTTTCTCCATTGATGACAAGTGCCGGCGGCAACCCCTCGAGCTGATCTAACGAAGCCTGCAGCGGAGAAACTTTAGGCTCTTTGCGATTTACCTGATCTGAGATATAATTACTCCAGAACCACTTCATGGCCTCACGAGTAAGCCAATAACCTTCTTGATATTTCATGTAAGAAGATGTATCAAAACTAGCATCGGTAACTGGATAGAAAAGTACTTGGAATCTAATTGATGGTCCTCTTCGTTCTTGCGCAAGCAAGGTAAAAGCAGCAGCCAAATTACCGCCTACGCTATCTCCAACAACTGCTAGACGCGAAGAATCTACGTGTATTGCTTGGCCATTTTCAGCAACCCATTTTGAGGCTGCATATACCTGTTCTAGAGAAACAGGATATTTGGCTTCTGGAGATGGGGTATAATTGACAAAGACAATGGCTGCATTTGCATTGTTAGCAAGTTCTCGTACCAATCTCTCATAAGTATCAAATCCACCAAGAACCCATCCCCCACCATGAAAGAACATTATAACAGGCAAGGTTTCGTTGATGCTTTCTGGAGGTCGGACGATGGTGATAGATACGTCTTTGGCATCATGGCCACCGGGGATAATACGGTTCTCAACAATAGCGGACAGTTGTTTTGACAGGAATGCTAGCTTGAAGTCTAGACAATACAGTACGAGCGTCGTCTGGTGACAGAGTATAAATTGGTGGTCCTCCCTTTTGTTGCAAATTATTTAGAAAGGTTGTGGTGTTCGGTTCTAACTCATTATATAGATTTTTATTCATAAATATGTAAATACATTGGTCCATGTTAATGGGGCTTTTGTTGGTGTTAATAGTAGAGTACACTTTAGTCATTGAAGTTTATGACTAGCCAAGAAATCCGATATATCAAGCAGTCGTGCTCCCTCCTAGAATAATTTTTCTAGCATATTATTGTTCTTATGGACAGTAGCTGTTCTAATTAAAACAACATGACTCATAAGATCTGGATTTGTGTCATCACGGTTTATGCGACAATTATACCGACGACAATCCCTCCACGATGATTTTTGTCAGCCTTAAGATCCAATAACATCTTTAACATTTTTTGTCGTTGATAGAAATTTGTTGTGCATACCCGGTTGATAGTCCAACTCCTCTATAATCGATTACTTGAGAACCTGTTTAATATCAGTAAATCTGTGCCTTATGCTTACTGCGCTTGTATTCCCAGCGAATGCCAGTTGTGCTTGGATCATATTCTCACCTTCTTTCAAGCAAGCAGCAGATAATATGGCGGCTGTCAATGCACTGGGATCTTTTCCATATGATATATGATTTTTCTTTGCCTTGGCCAATATTTCCTCCAGCTTATCAGTATAATCCAGATTAGACATTAATTCTAATAAGCGTCCGTGTTTTAGAGCTTAAGTTTAGAGAACTTATAAACTATATAAATAGATGATTCGAATAGATATTTCGATAAGTACTGATCCAATCAAATGTTAAGTTCTACAAATAAATTCTGTACTCTGCATAACTCTTTAGCGATATACGACAATAAATAGATGTTCTTAAAGAGAATCATTTAGTTAATCAAACTGTATAAAGAATATATCGAACGCGGTTATATATGACTTCTCTAAGTTGGATGGTGGTGAATGGAGGATGGTGTTGTTTTAGGGAGAATTCCTATTACAATATCGCCTTACACATTCAAACTAAAGCAAATTTATCTGTTTCATGTTTGAGGTAACTACAAAATCAATATCTTTAGAATTTCAAAAAAATTAAACCAGCCAGAAACTCTATATTCTGATCTCGGCAGAAACTTGGACAGATTTTCTAATCTTTGTGGTTCTATATCTGCAACTGATTTTTATCCATTAAAATAAAATTGCAATACTACTACTTACCTATTTTTGATATAAAGACGATTACTCATTTCATCGTATCCAAGGTCGTTCATAGTTATCACCTTAAATCCTTGTTCGTGCAAATATTTCATCTCCGATTCAAACAGACCAATATCTGCACTTGATCTACCTCTATTATCATCTATACTATGGTAAGCGATTAACGGAATCGCATTTATCATGCCATTTTTATTGTCATTATATTGGGATTGGCTATTCACGACTTGTACAAAGGTATTGAATATAGCTGTACTATTGTAGGTATATTTTCTATCCTTGGCATTATGATTCCATTTTCTGATTGGATATCTTTTTGCATCAATAATTGTGCAATCATCAGAATATGTTCTGCAATCCGTCTGATGGTTTGGGCTAACAATCAAGGCAGTTAATCTTCCCAGTGTTTGCTGCGGTTGGTCTTCATATCCAGTACAATTCATTAGCATTAAATTTGAGTAGCCATTAATTGCTATACCCTAGTATTTTGCAATGGTATGTATAACTATAGAATTTAGTACTGCATTTCCATGGGGGACTGCAAAGGCCGACAGAGGAGTTATTCCATGTTCTGACGAGCATTTCTTAGACAGACTAATTACATAATCCAAATTACAGGCTGATAGGTCGATAAGGTTCTTGACACCTTTGGCCTGTATATTATGTCCTTCTTCGTACAATGTCTCTATATCTTTCCAATTCATACGAGAATCCTTACTGACCATATCGCGTGGTACAAAGGAACTGCCCTTAAAATATACTGGTTTAATATCAGTCTAGCTGTGGTAAATTGATTTTTGTGGATGTCGCCGAAGGTTAGTATAACCAGCTTGTTTGATATTTCTCTCGGACTTTGTTGCTCCTAGGTACCAATACTATTTACAGCAGTACTATTTTAAAAAGGGCCGTTCTTTTTATTGGTATCTAAAGAATTCCCATTAGTAAAGTGGAATCAGACATAAAAACTAAAAAAAGTAGATAATATAATAATGATTACAGTTATTCTAATGACTGCTGGATAAGATACTAATCCCAATAGACCTGTTCGCAATAGTTCCAATTTAGTCATTATTATTTTAATTTACTTATTCCAAACTATATCAATATTAGCTAAAAGCAGATTGACCATACAAATATTGATATGTGTACTTTTTTTATATTAGTGTTTATTTCAGATATGAAATATCAAAATGAAAAAATCTGATACGGAAAATTTTGAAAAGCTGATAATTCAATATTTCTATAAAGATTAAATCTGTAGCTTACATAATGCACACACAAAATTCTTATGTTTTTGATATTATTTGGCTATTAATTATATATCTATTTTGTAATATTTATAAAACGAACATGTTATTGATGATTTCATCTTATAATATATATTTTTATAATACCAATTCCTATTATCCATTGTACAGCAAATGAAAATTCGTCAACTTGTACACCAAATGATAGGTCGTATAGAAATGAGACATTATTTTTCAGATGAATATCAAAATGGATGTAAGGATAACAGCCATAATACGAAACGAAGTATACCACAAGATTATCCAAAAATACCTTCTGATTTTCAGTGCTTTGTATGCGGGGTACGATTTGATACAAACATGGACAGATTACACCATTTAGAAAAGGAGGCACACTCAGGATTATATGTTACTGGAATGCCAAACGACTCAGAAGTATAATTGATCAATTCATACTAGAGTAGTAATATTGCGTTTTGGTAGAACTATTGCAATATATTGAGACAATATACAAAAATCTTTTGATGGTCAAGGAAGAAATCCTTACACTGGTTAATGGGCATCATTCTGTGATAATGAAAACAATCAAGAAATAAGGCACTTCAGTGGGGATGAGCCATAGTATTATTAGATCATAGAAAAATAGATTCAAATATTGTATCTGAGCAGAAGAGACTTAAGGATTATCGTGAACAGAGCAGACGTAGATCTAGAATTTAAGCTCGCTTTAGAATTAATTAATAATTATTCTGACCCATATTCAAAGGAAATTTTATGCTGCATAAATAAAGAACATAGCTGGTCAGGCTAGTTATCCAACCTCAGTGCATCGGGATACCAAATTCTTATTTTTGGATGAATTCAAAAGTTGCATATACTCTTCTAGAGTATTATGCCTAGAGAAGAGATTTATCACCATTCCATCTTCAGAATAATTTGAAGCTTGAATTTCAGAAGATGGATTATCTCTACTAATGCTATAACATGCTTTCGTCATTGGTATAGGCATGGATTATAATATATGGCAACATCCTATATAACAACTTGCAAATTTCCTGCAGGTTATTTTAGTCATGTTTAATTGAGCTACTCTGATAGACCATTCACTATCAATTACTGCGTCCATTTATACGTGATGGTAGGTAGTTCTCTTCCTGCAAATAGCAAGGTCTTTTCCATAATGTCTCATAGTTCTATGTTTATTCTGAGTGATCTTCGGGATCTTTGGAGAAAATACGACTACTTTTTTTGGAAGTTCTTTGTTCACCAATAAATGGTAGAAAATTGACTAACATTGAACATCATTCTAAACACAATTCAATTGATCCCTGGTTAAATTAAATATGACAATATTCACTTATTTATCTATTTTAAGAATTTTTTTTAAGCGACATAATTTCTAGATGCCTAATTACAACATCTAACTCAGCAATAATACTATCTGTTAAAATGTCTTCTATCCTTACTTGTATGCGACTATGTTACTATATTAAGTGATATATGCGCGGATCTTATCAGCTTAGCATGATATAACAATACTATTAGTTGCTTCAATATTGGCTTTAGATATTTATCTTAATGATGCTACTGCATTGAATAACAAAAATTATATTCTAATGTGTTGGGCAAAAATAAATATGAGGAATAAGAATTTATTTAATATCACCTTATTCACTATACTAGTTGTTCCTGTTGTCTCTTCCTTATTTTATACTTTAGCAAATATCCTCTAATAATCTGAACAATAATTCCAATTAACGATAATAATTGTCCAGACATTACCGTAACACCGAGTGTGTTTAAGGCTGGACGCAGGCATCAAAAAACTCGATGCTACCAAATATAACATTTGCATTCACTTCTTTTGTACCTAATTTGTATTAAAATATCATTCATACTGCACTTGATACAAAATTAGTAAATAAGCTAAGAGTAAAGTTAAGATCTAATATCTTCTACATGCGCTTATTATATAACTAGAATATTTAAGGGTACAGATGGTTGTTAATAATTCATGGCTATTGCCATCTTCTTACCTGCATTGACCTCAAAGATCTTCATATATTTACCGAGGAAATTGTTTCGAAACTGGATTGATTGATAATTCTATTGTTTTAATATAGTAAATGTCATTTCCATTAAAATAGTTCTCACAATAAGAATCGCAGTACCGGCAATTACCAGATTATATCCTCGTCGCGTGTACTCTAGCTCATCATCCTATAACGCTTAATATTAAACTTATCAACAAGTCTACATAAATTATCAGGCTATAGTGAGAAACTAGTAAAATCTGGAATGCAAGAGGTAGGCCTAATATAAAGATAGATCAAAATAATTAATTGATATATTCTATGCCGTAAAATAACTTTAATTATTCCCTGGTATCACTATTATCTAACACTATGAGGCTTAGTGACATTAAAGAAATATCTTCTGATAGCGTGAGACTTATCACTGAGTTTGGATCACCTGGGATGATAAAATCCCTGCATAAGATCAAAGAAATTGCGTCAATAGTACAAGAAATTACCGATTTTATAGAAGAGCCTCAAATGGCTAACAATATCGAATTGATGCGTACTGTATTTGAAAGAGTGCAAAATGCTGGAGATAGAATCAGAGCTGTCTCCATACAGGTCAACGAAACTAATATTATTAATAATTCAACGAATTTGGCATTCTATGTTAAAAATAAAATGGATACTGAGTCGGATCAAAATTTAAAAGAGCTGATTATTGCCTTTAAGGAGCTGACTAGATCATTTCAGAGTTTATCAGATGAATTAAAAGGACATCATCGTGCGTCATTGGAATAATGTATTTCCTCAAGTGATTCCTGGTCTAATGTAATGCCTGGCGAGAACTTGGCTAGGTGATATTCTTATGGGTGAATTCTGCCTATCTGATTATGACAACTAATAATTATGTGACATAACTGAGCGATAATAGCTTACATACATAGTGTATTACATCCCACTGAACCGTAGATTCCTGCAAATGTATAAAATGAGTCCACCATGTCCATAGAAATTTAGTAAACGTAGCTCCTAAATAGTTTGTTTGTGATTATTTATTGGCAATCTATGGCTCAGCAACAACTATTAAAGCAAGAATCACCTGTTTCTCAAATATTACGGACATATAAAAAGCAGTTGATACAGAATATCGAGCGACATACCCATGAACCCGATATTACTACAATCAGTCAACAGCCGAACCAAGGATCATCTGTTTCTCAAATATTACGGTCGTATGGAAAACAGTTTACACAGATCAGAAGGCAGTATACAGATGGACTTGGCGGAAGATGTGCTATGGGTGTTATCATGTCTTATTATGGTTGGGATGGCAAATGTATCACTAACGCAGAAAGAAAATTATATGCTGCATTGGTCGCATTGAGACAGGCCGGTCTTAGTAAAGAATTACTAATAGAGTTGAATGATTCTGGTGCGACATTCGACGAGATAGCTGATTATCTGGACAGAAATCCCGGGTTGGCAAAGCAATAGGTAGTCGTCGAACTCTTGGACTTCATAAAATCTCACTCTTATCACTAGTGATTATTACACTTAAGGTTGACATCGTTAGTATCACATCTCTTCAACTTACTGCTGCCTTATTCTTATTATATGGCAATACAATTGATCGTAGAGGTCTAAACAATGTTCACAGTAATACTTATTTGTTGGAAGTTAATGGCAGAACAGGCTTCCACTTCAGGATAAGGCTGGTGCCATAAAGATTTGATCATCAGTGTTTGGAATCCTGCAGTCATTCTTTTCCCGATAGGATTCTAATCACCTTAATGTTAGGCGTACACGTCTTTACTTCTCATTCTTTGTCTTGACAGTGTACGGATATTATTCATAACAAATATGTATGACGACCAGTCTCGATCGTATAGTGTTATTACCATTCGGGGGGGCTCCCCGTTATCTGATTGGTTTACGTAAAGAATGGAATTAAACGAACCAGCCATAGCACCCAGTGTGGGTAGGACTCCATATCTAAAGGGGTACATAGATTTGTAATAATCCGTAACTAACACAAAGTGGGGTTGTTACCATTAGCAGGAAACAATATAAAAGCAAAGATTCAACTCAAAATTGATATGAGGCAGAAGGAAATCAACCTCACAAACAGAGTAAGCCAATATTGAGTTCAGCTGCATGAAGATAGTACAATAAAGAACTCGTCTAATTTGGACTGCGTTACTATCAAATGGCAGCAAAGCAACTGTCTAATCGTACTGAATCATATTCGTCAGAGTTCGACCTGCCACAAATTGACTCGTCGTTCAGATTGTCGGCACAAAGACTATTCTAAACTTAGACATAATGAACCTGTACTAAGAATTGGATGATG
>C688J18823_10001311_pt1 | contig 15274 bp, 15 predicted proteins | sample HopSoiMetagenom1_FD_18823 | JGI IMG/M metagenome (IMG submission 18823)
GGATGAAGTTCTCCGTCGCCTCATAGGCGTCGTCGTCCGGCACCTGCTTTGGCGGTGACTTCATCAGGTACGAGCTCGGGCCTTCGAGGGCGCCGGCGACGCCGTTGTTCAGCGCCAGCTTCGCGAGCCTCACCGCATCGATCACGATGCCGGCCGAGTTCGGCGAGTCCCAGACTTCGAGCTTCAGCTCGAGGTTGAGCGGGACGTCGCCGAATGACGAGCCCTCCATGCGGATGTACGCCCATTTGCGGTCGGTCAGCCACGGAACGTAGTCGGACGGGCCGACGTGCACGTTCGTCGCGCCCAGGTCGTAGTCGAGCATGGACGTGACGGCGTTCGTCTTCGAGATCTTCTTCGACTCGAGCCGCTCGCGCTCGAGCATGTTCAGGAAGTCCGAGTTCCCGCCGACGTTCAGCTGCATCGTCTTGTCGAGCCGGACGCCTCGTTCGCGGAACAGGGAGGTGAGCACCCGGTGCGTGATCGTCGCGCCGACCTGGGACTTGATGTCGTCGCCGATGATCGGCAGGCCCTTCTCCTCGAAGCGCCGCTGCCAGTAGGCCTCGCGGGCAATGAAGACGGGCATGCAGTTGACCATCGCGCAGCCGGCTTCGAGCACCTGCTCGGCGTACCACTTGACGGCGGCATCGGAGCCGACGGGGAGGTAGTTCACGACCACGTCGGTCTTGGTGTCGCGCAGGATCCCGACGACGTCGTCCGTCTCGCCGGGAGCCTTCGTCACGACTTCGGAGATGTACTTGCCGAGACCGTCGTGCGTCATGCCGCGAGAGACCTCGACTCCTGCCTTCGGGACGTCGGAGAATTTGATCGTGTCGTTCGGGTGCGCCCAGATCGCTTCGGAGAGATCCTTGCCGACCTTGTCGCTCGTGACGTCGAACGCGGCCGTGAACTCGATGTCGCGGATGTGGTAGCCGCCGAGATTCACGTGCATCAGCCCTGGGACGAACTGGTCCTCGGGCGCGTCCTTGTAGTACTCGACTCCCTGCAGGAGCGAGTTGGCGCAGTTGCCGACACCGACGATCGCAACGCGAACGGGGCCGTCGAGCCGCGCCTCGCCGTTCTGCTTGCCGTTTTCATGAGCCATCCAGGAGACCTCCTATCGCATTCCTGCTATGCGCGGAAGATAGCAGGAATGCGATACGGCGCTAGGGCAGACGGCGCGCCGAGGGCCCGGTCATGCCGCGCCCCTGGACGAATCGGCGGTACAGGTACAGCAGGAGCACCGCACCCAGGAAGGCGAAGATGAGGCCGCCGGCGGTTCCGATCAGGAGCCTCGCAAGGATCCCGCCGATGATCGAGCCGCCGAGGCCGAGTCCGATCGTCGCGTACCAGGGCATCGGATCGGGCCCCGGAAGCGAGAGGCGCGCGAGGGCGCCGACGATGAAGCCCCAGACGATCAATCCGATGATGAAGATCAGCACGGATCCCTCATTCGTCGCGTGCGAGCAGCTGTTTGCGGACGTACAAGATCCGCTGCAGGACCGTCAGCCAGGCCGTCGCGGTCAGGAGTGAGATCGCACCCACGAGCAGCCAGATGCTGATCGGAGCGAGCACGAGACCCGCCGTGATCACGACGACGCGCTCTGCGCGAGACCCGATGCCGACGTCCCCGCGCAGGCCGAGTGCCTCCGCCCTCGCGCGTGTGTAACTGACGAGGAAGGAGCCGGCGACGCCTGCAAAGGCGAGCGCGAGGGCGACCGGATGATCGTGTCGGTGAAAGACGAGCGCGATTGCGCCGAGCATCGCGCCCTCGCCGATGCGATCGGTGGTCGAGTCGAGGAACGCGCCGAACGGCGTCGTCTTCCCACCGGCGCGCGCAAGGGCACCGTCCAGGATGTCGAGGATCGAGCCCACGACGAACGCCANGGCGCCGGCCCAGTAGAAGAGCCACGGGTTGCGGTTCTCGAAGAAGACGAGCACGGAGGCCGCGAGGCAGAGNGACACNCCCGCGGTGGTGAGTGCATTCGGCGTGACACGGGTTCGTGCAAGGCCNCCGATCGAACGGGAGGCGAGTGTTCGCGCGCCCGTCGTNTAGCCGTGCTTCACCCGGCTGAGAACGGCGCTTTCTCTCATATCCTGACCCATCGCATTCTTGCTATGGGCNNACTATAGCAGTCTTGCGATGAAGCCCTGGACGCGGTCTCGGTAGAGGATGGCCATCGTGATCAGCGCGAGCACGATCCCGGCCAGCACGTCCAGCCAGAAGTGGTTGCCGGTCGCCATGACGGCGAACCAGACCCACGCCGGCCAGAGGAGCCAGAGCACTTTGAAGACGGGCCTGCGCACGACCGAAGCGAGAATCACCCCGACGATGAGGGCGTCTGCAGCATGGAGGCTCGGCATCGCCGCATAGGGATTCGACGCGAGCTCGACGAGGCCGCTGCCGTGGTTGAGGCCACCAAATTGGCCAAGCGTGTCCGAGAAGCCGATGGACGTGAAGAAGCGCGGCGGCGCAGTCGGAAGGAAGACGTAGCCGATCAGTCCGAGCACGTTCGCGAGCAGGATGGTGTTGCGGAAGCGCGTGAACGCCTCATTGCGGCGGAAGTACACCCAGAGCAGTGCCAGCCCGATCACGGTGAACTCGGAGTTCCAGTAGGTCCATGAGACGAGCGTCTCGAGCACGCGTGACGACTGGGTCCAGCCCTGCAGCGTCAGCTCGCCGAGGCCGGTGAGGCTTTGCTCGATGTTGATGACCCGCCAGCCGTTCGCGAATGCCCGGGTCGGGTCGCGATCCGCCACGCCCCGTGCGACCTGATAGGCCGCCAGGAAACCGAACCAGATCAGGAGCTGGTACCCGAAATCCGCATAACCACGCGGGAACAGACGCCTTCCGGCTGCAATGGCGGCAGTCATGACCTGATAATTCTAAACGTCGCCCAGGAGGGGATAAATCCCTCCTTCGGCTGGCTCAGCCGCCAATTTGCGACATCGAGCGCGACGCGCGCACGAAGCCTGGGTCGTTGATTCGGTGTTTCAGCTCCTTGTGCTGGACGGCGAAGCGCAGCAGCTGGGTCAATTCGGAATCGCTCGCACCTGCTCGAAGCGGCTTCTTCAGATCCCACTCTCTTCGTGAGAACAGGCACGTACGCAGCTGTCCATCCGCGGTGAGGCGGATTCGGTCGCAGCTGGAGCAGAACGGCTCCGAGACGGGATTGACGAAGCCGAGCTCGCCCGCGCCGTCGGCGAAGCGGAAACGGCGTGCCGTCGAGGACGCCTTCGCCGGCAGCTCCACGAGCGGCCCGTGCTCGGACTCGATGATCGCCCTGATCTCCGCGCCCGTCAGGACATCGTCCTCGCGCCAGGCCTCGTCGGCGTCGAGCGGCATGAACTCGATGAAGCGGACGACGTACGGCTTCCGCCGTGCGAGCTCCGCCAGCGCGGGAACCTCTGTCTCCGTGAAGCCTTTCACCGCGACGCAGTTGACCTTGATCGGGCGAAGCTCCGAATAGCGTTCGGCTTCCTCGAGCCCTCGCAGCACCGCGTCGAGCGCGTCGCGGCGCGTGATCTCCGTGAAACGGACGTGGTTGAGCGAGTCGAGCGACACGTTCAGTCGCTGCAACCCCGCCTCCACGAGCGGGCCCGCAAACCGGTCGAGGAGCACGCCGTTCGTCGTCAGCGAAAGGTCGCGAACGCCTTCGGTCGCCGAGAGCATGCCGACGAGCTCCGGCAGATCGCGCCGGATGAGCGGCTCGCCGCCGGTGAGCCGGACCTCGTCCACGCCCAGTCGCGCGAGCACCCCCACGAGCCGCGCAATCTCCTCGAAGCTCAGGATCTCGTCGCGGCCTAGCCACTCCAGCCCCTCGGCCGGCATGCAGTAGGTGCAGCGGAAGTTGCATTTGTCGGTGACCGAGATGCGGACCGACTTGATCTCCCGGCCCCACGCGTCGACGAGCGGTTCCATGAACCGAGCTTAGCCCAACNGTTTGGCGGAGAATCGCCCGGTGCCGGCTCTCCTNGCCCTGGTCCTCGTCACNGCNGTCTGGGGCGTGACGTTCGTCCAGGTCAAGGACGCCGTCGCGCTCTATCCGCTGTTCGCCTTTCTCGCGGTGCGNTTCTGGATCGCGACGCTGACGCTCGCCGTTCCNGGCCTNCCGCGCGTGCGCAGCCTCGGNCGGCCGGGATTCGTGGGTGGNNCGTTCCTCGGNCTGCTGCTGGCCGCCGGGTACACGCTGCAGACGGCTGGGCTCGAGCGGACGACCGTGTCGAGCACGGGCTTCATCACCGGGATGTACGTNGTCTTGACGCCGNTGATCGCCCTNGTGCTCGTNCGGTCGCGCATCGGCCTGTCGGTGTGGGGTGGAGTNGCGCTGTCGACGATCGGGCTCGCGATGCTNTCGGGCATCCATGCCGGCTCGGCGGCCGGAGACCTTCTGGTGCTGGCAGCCGCCGCCGTGTATTCGCTGCAGATCGTCCTGATGGAGCGCTTTGCCCCGCGCTACGACGCAGTCGCCTTCACCTTCGTCGAGATGCTCGCTGCCGGGGTCGCCCTCGGCGTCGTTGCCGTGGCACTCGGTGACCTCCAGCTGCCTCACGGCTGGACGGTCTGGGGCGCGCTGCTCGTCACCGGCGTCTTCGCGAGCGCGCTCGGCTTTCTCGTCCAGACCTGGGCGCAGCGGCGAACCTCGGCGACCCGCACCGCGCTGGCGTTCACGATGGAGCCGGTCTGGACGGCGTTCTTCGGTTACACCCTCGCCGGCGATCGGCTCGGGCTTCTGGGGTGGGGAGGTTCCGCCGTGATCATGTCCGGCATCGTCCTGGCCGAGCCCGCCGCGGCCGCAGCGCTGGTGCGTAACCTGAGACGGCCGCGAACTTGATAAGATGCGGCTTAGATTTTCTCAGTAGACCCACAAGGAAAGGCGAAACCAGGTATGGCTAAGACACTCGGCATCGACCTCGGGACGACCAACAGCGCGATGGCGGTCCTCGAGGGCGGCGAGCCGGCGGTCATTCCGAACGCGGAAGGCGGGCGCACCACGCCCTCCGTCGTCGCGTTCACGAAGGACGGTCAGCGGCTCGTCGGGGCGCCCGCGCGGCGCCAGCAGGTCACGAATCCCGAGAACACGGTGTTCTCGATCAAGCGGTTCATGGGCCGCAAGTGGGACGAGGTCTCGGAAGAGATGACGATCGTCCCGTACGAAGTCGTGCAGGGCCCGAACGGCGACGCCCGCGTGCGGGCAGGCGGCAAGGAGTATGCGCCGCCGGAGATCAGCGCGATGATCCTCCAGAAGCTGAAGGCGGACGCCGAGGCCTATCTCGGTGAGCCGGTCAGCGACGCTGTCGTCACCGTCCCCGCGTACTTCAACAACGCGCAGCGCGAGGCGACAAAGGACGCCGGCAAGATCGCGGGCCTCAACGTCGTGCGCATCATCAACGAGCCGACCGCGGCTGCACTCGCGTACGGCCTCGACAAGGAGGGTTCCGACCAGACGATCCTCGTGTTCGACCTCGGCGGCGGCACCTTCGACGTGTCGATCCTCGAGCTCGGCGAAGGTGTCTTCGAGGTGAAGTCGACGAACGGCGACAACCACCTCGGCGGCGACAACTTCGACAAGGCGATCGTCGACTGGATGGTCGCGGAGTTCAAGAAGGACCAGGGCATCGACCTTGCGGCCGACCGCATGGCGTTGCAGCGTCTCTACGAGGCGGCCGAGAAGGCGAAGATCGAGCTGTCGTCGACGATGACGACGCAGATCAACCTTCCGTTCGTCACGGCGACCCAGGACGGGCCGAAGCATCTCGATCTCGCGCTCACGCGCGCGAAGCTCGAGGAGATCACCGGTGGTCTGCTCGAGCGCACTGTCGGCCCGACGCGGCAGGCGATCGAGGATGCGGGCATCGACAAGTCGAAGATCGACCATGTCGTGCTCGTCGGCGGCATGACCCGCATGCCTGCAGTGCAGGCGAAGGTCAAGGAGCTGATCGGCAAGGACCCGCACAAGGGCGTGAACCCGGACGAGGTCGTAGCCGTCGGCGCTGCGGTCCAGGGCGGTGTCCTCAAGGGTGAGGTCAAGGACATCCTCCTGCTCGACGTGACGCCGCTGTCGCTCGGCATCGAGACGAAGGGTGGTGTGTTCACGCGGCTGATCGAGCGGAACACGACGATCCCGACGAAGAAGTCGGAGACATTCACCACCGCGGAGGACAACCAGCCGTCGGTGGAGGTGCACGTCCTGCAGGGCGAGTCCGAGATGGTCGCCTTCAACAAGACGCTCGGCAAGTTCCAGCTCGTCGGCATCCCGCCGGCGCCGCGGGGCATGCCGCAGGTCGACGTCTCGTTCGACATCGACGCGAACGGGATCATCAACGTGTCGGCGAAGGACCTCGGCACCGGAAACCAGCAGCAGATCCGGATCGAGGGCGGCTCGGGCCTCAAGGAGGACGAGGTGCAGCAGATGATTCGCGACGCGGAGGCGCACGCCGACGAGGCACGCCGCCTGCGCGAGGTCGCGGACACGAAGAACCACGCAGAGCAGCTCGCCTACCAGACGGAGCGTTCGCTCAAGGACCACCGCTCGGCACTCGACGAGTCCGACGCGGCGACGATCGAGGGCCGTGTCATGGAGCTGAAGCAGGCGCTCGAAGGCGATGACGTGGGCGAGATCCGCGCCAAGACCGAGGCGCTGCAGGAGGCGTCCCACAAGCTCGCCGAAGCTGTCTACGCGTCGGCGCAGCAGCAGGCCACGTCCACGACGTCGGCGACCGGCAACGGTGGCGGTTCAGACGATGAAGTCGTCGAAGAGGGCGACTACGAGGTCATCGATGAGGAACAGGAGGCTCCGAAGGCGTGACGCCCGACGAGCAGGTAACGGAACAGCCGGAGGAGAGCCTCGACGTCGAGGCTCTCCAGGCTGAACGCGATGCGCTTCTCGATCGACTCCAGCGGCTCGCCGCGGAGTTCGACAACTTCCGCAAGCGTAATGCGCGCGAGCAGGCGGCGTTCGCCGGGCGCGCCAACGAACGGCTCGTCAAGGAGCTGATCCCGATCCTCGACGATCTCGGGCGGGCGCTCGAGGCCGCCGCGGATCACGAGGAGGCGAAGCTCGAGGACGGAGTCCGGCTCGTGCACCGCGCGCTCGACGATCTGCTGGCCAAGGAAGGTCTTGCGGAGATCGAGACCGAGGGACGGTTCGACCCGCACGTCCACGAGGCGCTGCTGTCACAGCCTTCCGAGCAGGAGGAAGGCTCGGTGATCGAGGTCGTGCAGAAGGGCTACAGGCTCGGTGACAAGGTGCTGCGGCCGGCGCGCGTCGTCGTCGCAGCTCCATTGGAGGACTGAGTTGGCGACGCTGTACGACACCCTCGGGGTCAAGAAGGGCGCGTCTGCGGAGGAGGTCAAGAAGGCCTACCGCAAGCTCGCCGCTCAGTACCACCCCGACAAGAATCCCGGCGACGCGGCTGCGGAGGAGAAGTTCAAGGAAGTCCAGAACGCCTACGACACGCTCTCCGATCCGGAGAAGCGAAAGCAGTACGACAGATTCGGCTCGACAAACGGTCGTCGCGGGCCGGGCTTCGATCCCGGTGGCGTCAACTTCGGCGGCGGTGGCAACTTCACCATCAACGACCTCGGCGACCTCGGCGATCTGTTCGGCGGGATGTTCAACCGTGGGCAGACGGGTCGGGCGCGGCCGCAGCCGGAGCGCGGCGCCGACATCGAGGTCCCGGTGAGCCTGTCGTTCGAGGACTCGCTGCGTGGTCTCGAGACGAAGATTCCTGTCGAGGTGACAACGGCCTGTCGTGAGTGCGGTGGCTCCGGCGCCGAGCCGGGGACGTCCCCGGTCATCTGCCCGGAGTGCCACGGCCGCGGCGTGATCTCCGAGAGCCAGGGCCTGTTCGCGCTGTCGCAGCCGTGTCCGCGCTGCCGCGGAAACGGCACGGTCGTCGAGAAGCCGTGCAAGAAGTGCAAGGGCTCGGGTCGCGAGCGGCGGACGAAGCGCTACACCGTGAAGATTCCCGCCGGGGTCAAGGACGGCACGCGGATCCGGCTCAAGGGCAAAGGCGAGGTCGGAGAATCGGGAGGCGCGGCGGGCGACCTGTACGTCGTCACGCGTGTCGAGCCGTCGAAGAAGTTCGAGCGGCGCGGCGCCGATCTCCTGATCGACGTCCCGGTGACCTATACGGAGGCAGCGCTCGGCGCAACCGTCGAGGTGCCGACGCCGTATGGCGAGCGTGTGTCGCTGAAGGTTCCCGCGGGAACGCAGGACGGCCGGCTGCTGCGGATCCGCGGCCACGGCGCACCGAAGCTCGGCGGCAGCGGCAAGGGCGACCTCATCGCGCGGCTGCGCGTGAGCGTGCCCAAGAAGCTGTCGAAGAAAGAGCGCGAGGCGCTCGAGGAATTGCAGAAGCTGTCGCACGACGATCCGCGGGAGGCGTTGTTCACGTGAAGCTCGCGGCTCTCATCCTGGTCGGCGTCGGCACGATCGTGGTGCTGGTGACGTTCGTGATCATGCGGCGCAGGCTCGAGGAGTTGCGGCGGGTCAAGGAGGGGCAGGAGTGATGGACCACCGCGTCGACGGAAAGGTCGCGCTCGTCACGGGAGCCAGCCGCGGCGTCGGCAAAGGCGTCGCCCTGGCCCTTGGTGAGGCTGGAGCGGTCGTGTACATCACCGGTCGCACGGTCTCGGACGAGCAGCCGACTACCCCTCTTGACGGGACGCTTGACGCGACGGCGGCTGAGCTGCGTGCGCGTGGCGGCAAGTGCGTGGCTGTCCGGTGCGACCATCGCGACGACAAGGCCGTGAGGAACGTCCTGTCCCGCATCCAGTCCGATCATGGGCGGCTCGATGTCCTCGTGAACAACGCGTGGGGTGGCTACGAGCCCTTGCACGCGGGGCGATTCGACGAGTTCCAGGGGCCGTTCTGGGAGCAGCCGCTCGAGTTCTGGGACGGGATGTTTGCCGCTGGAGTCCGCGCCCATTACGTGTCGAGTTCGTTCGCTGTTCCGCTCATGCTCGAACATGGGGGTCTGATCGTGAACGTCTCTTCCTTTGCGGGCGTGAACAGCAAAGAGAACGTTGCGCTCGGAGCTGCCAAGGCGGCCACGGATCGGCTCAGTCTGCTCATGTCCGAGCAGCTTCGAGGACACGGCGTCGCGGTCGTCTCGTTGTATCCGGGCCTCGTTCGAACCGAGGGAATCTTGAAGTGGAAGGACTACATCGACCTGAGCAACTCGGAGTCGCCGCTGTTCGTAGGCAGAGCCGTCGCCGCTCTCGCGGCCGATCTCATGGTGATGGATCGGACAGGCGAGACACTGGTGGCTGCCGAACTGGCGGCGGAGTACGGATTCACGGATGAGGACGGCAAGGTTCCAGACTCTCTTCGGACCGAACTCGAGGTGGGCGCGTGATGGACGACCGCCCGCGCTACATGATTTCTGTCGCAGCAGACATTGTCGGCATGCATCCGCAGACGCTCCGGATCTACGAGAACAAGGGTCTGATCCGCCCGAAGCGCACGGCCGGCAACACGCGCTTGTACTCGGAAGCAGACATCCAGCGGCTGCAGTTGATCCAGCAGCTGACGAACGAGCTTGGGCTCAACCTCGCGGGCGTCGAGCAGGTCCTGCAACTGCAGGACGAGGTGGAGCGGATGAGCCGCCGGCTGGACCGGATGCAGCGTGAGATGCGCGCGGCGATCGACGAGGTTCACCGCCAGTACCGCCGTGACCTCGTGCCGTGGAAGCCACCCATCGACCTTCTTCCGACGCGTCCCTGATGGCCACGACCAGGTGTCGGACATCAGTCGTTGCAGTTGCCCCGCATGCTGCCGGGTCGTGGTGCGATGCGGGCTCGCCCGGCACGCGGACCTGGCCTCCGGGACCACGTCCTGGTGTCGGACATAGTGACGAGAGTGTGACGGACGATCCACAGGTGACATGGACTTCAACAGGCTGACACTCAAGAGCCAGGAGGCCGTCGCGGCGGCGCAGGAGCTTGCACGCCGGATGGGGAACCCCGAGCTCTACCCCGAGCACCTGCTGCTCGCGCTGCTCGACCAGGAGCTGCCGCAGCAGCTCGTGCCCGACGCGGCCGAGCTTCGCTCGCAGGCCGAAGCAGCGCTCGGCGCAAAGCCGTCGGTCCAGGGGATGCAACAGCAGCCGAACGTCTCGGCCGCGTTCTCGCGCATCCTCGACAAGGCCGCCGACGAGGCGAAGCGCATGGAAGACGACTACGTCTCGACCGAGCACCTCCTGCTCGCGCTGGACATCGTGCCGCGGGATCAGCTCGAGGCGAAGATCAAGGCGGTCCGCGGAGGCCAGCGCGTCACGTCGCAGGATCCCGAAGAGACGTATCAGGCGCTCGAGAAGTTCGGNCGCGACCTCACCGCCGCTGCCGAGGACGGCAAGCTCGACCCGGTCATCGGGCGGGACGAGGAAGTCCGGCGCGTGATCCAGGTGCTGTCGCGACGCACGAAGAACAACCCTGTCCTGATCGGCGACCCTGGAGTCGGCAAGACGGCGATCGTCGAAGGACTGGCGCAGCGCATCGTCGCCGGCGACGTCCCGGAAGGCCTCAAGGGCAAGCGCGTCTGGGCGCTCGACATCGGCGCGCTCCTCGCCGGGTCGAAGTACCGCGGCGAGTTCGAGGAGCGGCTGAAGGCCGTGCTGAACGAGATCCAGTCCGCGGAGGGCCGGATCATCCTCTTCATCGACGAGCTGCACACGATCGTCGGTGCGGGCGCCGCCGAAGGTGCCGTCAGCGCGGGCAACCTTCTCAAGCCCATGCTCGCGCGCGGCGAATTGCGCGCCGTCGGCGCAACGACGCTCGACGAGTACCGCAAGCAGATCGAGAAGGACGCCGCGCTCGAGCGCCGCTTCCAGCCGATCTTCGTGGGCGAGCCGTCGGTCGCCGACACGATTGCGATTCTGCGCGGCCTGAAGGAGCGCTACGAGGCCCATCACGGCGTGCGCATCCGAGATGCGGCGCTCGTTGCGGCCGCGGTTCTCTCCGACCGNTACATCACCGACCGGTTCCTCCCGGACAAGGCGATCGACCTCGTCGACGAAGCTGCGTCACGCCTGCGGATGGAGATCGACTCGAGCCCGATCGAGCTCGACGAAGCGGATCGGCGTGTCCGCCAGCTCGAGATCGAGCTCGCCGCGATGCAGAAGGAGTCGAAGGACGTGCGCGAGCCGGTCGAGCGCGAGCTTGCCGAGGCGAAGGAGCGCCACGCCGGCCTGGCCGCACGCTGGTCGCAGGAAAAGGAGGCGCTCGACCGCGTCAAGGACGTGACGCAGCGAATCGACGCGCTCCGCATGGAGTACGAACGCGCGGAGCGCGGCGGCGACTTCAACCGCGCCGCGGAGATTCGTCACGGCGAGCTGCCGGCGCTGGAGCGCGAGCTCGCCGAACGCGACGGTTCCCAGCCCGAGAACACGATGGTCAAGGAAGAGGTGGACGAGGACGACGTCGCGATGGTGGTGGCGCGCTGGACCGGAATCCCGGTCGACCGCCTGCTCGAGGGCGAGACGGAGAAGCTGATCCACATGGAGGAGCGATTGCACCAGCGCGTCGTCGGCCAGGACGAAGCCGTCGAGGCCATCGCCAACGCGCTACGCCGCTCGCGCACGGGACTGCAGGACCCGAACCGGCCCATCGGCTCGTTCGTGTTCCTCGGCCCGACAGGCGTCGGCAAGACCGAGCTTGCCCGTGCGCTCGCGGAGTTCATGTTCGACGACGAGCGGGCGATCGTGCGGCTCGACATGTCGGAGTACCAGGAACGGCACACGGTCGCACGGCTGATCGGCGCGCCGCCGGGCTATGTGGGCTACGAGGAAGGCGGTCAGCTCACCGAAGCCGTGCGGAGGCGACCGTACTCAGTGATCCTCCTCGACGAAATCGAGAAGGCGCACAACGAGGTCTTCGACGTGCTCCTCCAGATCCTCGACGACGGCCGCCTGACCGACGGCCAGGGTCGTACGGTCGACTTCCGCAACACCGTGCTGATCATGACCTCGAACCTGCGCTCGCTCGAGCAGATGCGCGAGGTCTTCCGGCCCGAGTTCCTGAACAGGATCGACGAGATCGTGGAGTTCAAGCCGCTGACGAAGGACGAGCTCGGCCACATCGTCGAGCTCCAGCTCGAGCGTCTACGTGGGCGGCTCGCCGAGCGCGGGCTCGACCTCGAGCTGACCGACGAGGCGAAGCAGATCCTTGCCGAGGCCGGCTGGGATCCTGCCTACGGTGCGCGACCACTCAAGCGCGCCATTCAGAGGATGATCGAGAACCCGCTCGCCCTCCGGCTACTCGAGGGGGACTTCGCCGAGGGCGACACGGTGCGTGTCGATGCCAAGAACGGCGAGCTCGTCTTCGAGCGGGCCGCCGAGCGGGAGCGCGTGGCCGCGGTCTAGAGCTCGACGTCGTCGAAGAAGTCGGCGCCCTCTTGCTCGGGCGGAGCGCCGTAGATGTAGAGCACAAGCTCCTCGCTGCCTTCGTTTCGGACCTGCAGCGGCGTGCCGGGCTGCACTGCGACGACGCTCTGCGGGCCGACGTCGACCCGGTCGGGTGGATCGCCGAGCAGCATCGTCAGATCTCCTGAGATAACGACGAAAACCTCCTCCTGAGCCTTGTCCGCATGGCGTCGCCCGCGCGTTCCAGGTGGATATCGCCAGACGCGCCCGCGGGACTGCTGCAGCCCTGCGGCGGTCGTGACGTCGGCAGCCTGGCGCGGCTTCTGGCCCTCTGCGCCGGGCGGGCGTTCCTCCCATTCGAGCTTGGACGAGTCTGCGACCTGGTAGCCCACACCCGGATCATAAGAAAAGGGCCGCTCCCCACAGCGGCCCCTCCGACTCGCATCCTGGCTTTGGATTGTTTGGTGATCGTGAGCGATCCCTGAGAAAATCAGGACGTGGGCCTCTACCAAGACGGGAGCCGTTCGCTCCAGGACCGCTTCGACACCAGGCGACTCGCCGACCGGATCGAAGAGCGGATCGTCCATGACCAGATCGACGACGGCGACCGAGCGTTCATCGAGGCGCGCGACATGTTCTTCATCGCCACGACGGACGAGGACGGCCAGCCGCAGTCTTCGTACAAAGGCGGCGAGCCGGGATTCGTGCGCGTGCTCGACGAGCAGACGATCGCCTTCCCGCTCTACGACGGCAACGGCATGTACCTGACCGCGGGCAATCTCATGACGACGAAGAAGGTCGGGCTGCTCTTCATCGACTTCGAGGGCCGAAAGCGCATGCGGCTGAACGGTGTCGCGTCGGTCGCAGACGACGATCCGCTGCTCGCGGAGTTTCCCGAGGCGCAGATGATCGTTCGCGTCAGCGCGACCGAGGTCTTCCCGAACTGCCCGCGCTACATCCATGAGTACAAGCTCGTCAAGAGGTCGCGGTTCGTGCCGAAGCGGGAGTGCGAGACGCCGGTGCCGCAGTGGAAGCAGAGCGAGTGGGCACACGACGTCCTGCCGGAGAACGATCCGGCCAACGATCCGTCGCGCGAGGTCATCCCGCGCGGGTGACGCAGGCGTCCGGGGTCTCACGACGGGAGCTCCTGACTCGTGCAACGGCGCTCGTCGCGGGCGCAACCGTGCTCGATCGGCTGCCGCATGCCCTTCGGCTGCAAGGCTGGCTCGAGGACGCCTACGCGGCCGGGCCGAACGTGGTCGCGCAGACGCTGAACGGGCTCGTCGCGTTCATCGTCCCCGGCCGCGATCGGTACTCGCGCGCGCAGGGAACGAGATCGAAGACGCCTGGTGGGATCGAAGCAGGCACCACTTCGGCGCTGATGCGCACACTCGATCGTTTCCTGCCTGGGCCCTTGCCGCTGTCGGCGACCGCGGCGACGATCCTCGACCAGTTTGCGACGCAGGTCGACCCGGCGGCGCGCAAGGGCACGTTCGCCTCACCGTTCGCGAACCTCTCCTTCGCCAAGAAAGCACAGGTCTTTCAGGTCTCCGAGAGCCTGTCCGCCGAGAGCGCGGGATCGATTCGCTTCCTGGTCGGGAATCTCCCGGACCTCGTCGCGTTTCTCGCGTACTCCGAAGCAGGCGCGTATGACGCGAAGCGCCGGCGTGTGGGGCGGCGTCCGGTCGGCTGGACGCTGACGCACTACGCCGGTGTCGCGGACGGCCGCAAGGAGCTCAAGGGCTACTGGGATGGACGGAAGGCAGCTGACCCTTAGTGCGTGACGTGATCATCGTCGGTGCAGGGGGCGGCGGGCCGGTCGTGGCCAAGGAGCTCGCCGCACGCGGCCTCGACGTTCTGCTCCTGGAAGCGGGCCCGGCTTTCGAGCAGAGCGAACGCGAGTGGTCACACTTCGAGAACGAGGCCAACAATCCGGCCACCGGAGTCTTCCGGTTCGGCCCCGGCGACCGCAATCAACCGCCCTGGGCACGCGACCTGCCACAGAACTGCTTCCTCTGGCAGACGGCAGGCGTTGGCGGCTCGACACTGCACTACTTCGCGAACTCACCGCGCGCGATGCCAGGCGCGTTCTCGGACTACACGGGGACCGACGCCGCCGGCTACGACCGGGGGCACGCGGCGCCGTTCGGCTACCGCGAGCTCATTCCCTACTACGAATGGGTGGAGCACACCTTGCCGGTGCAGACGGCTGCGATGGGGACGAAGGAGGAGCGATTTCTCACGGGCGCGGCCAAGCTCGGGCTGCCACACCAGACGTCCAAAGACATCCGCGGCGCTTCATTTCGCCCGCAGGAGAACGCGATCCTCCAGCCGCAGGGCACGGCGGGGCGGACGAACGATCGGAAACGGCTCACGTACCCGGCAGCGATGGGGTGCACGTTTTGCGGGCACTGCCCGCAGGGCTGCATCGAGCCCGTGAAGTCGCCACGCAACCTGCGCGCGAAGCGGTCTACGCACACCAGCTACGTGCCGATGGCGCTCACGGCCGATCGCTGGGCCCGCGGGAAGGCGATCACGCTGAGCCCGGACTCCTTTGCCGTGCGCGTCGAAACCGATGGTTCGAATGCCAACGGCGTCACCTGGCGCAATACGCGAACCGGCGCGTTGACGACCGAGGTTGCGAAGGTCGTCGTGCTCGCCGCCGGTCCGGTTGAGACACCGCGGCTCTGGTTGAACAGCGGCCTTCCGAATCCGAACGACCAGGTCGGGCGTGGCCTCACCGATCACTACCTGGACTACCTCGTCGGCAGGTTCACGACGTACACCGGCTCGAGCAAGGGCCCGACGTCGGCGGCGCGGCTGGACTTCCCCGGTTTCGGCGGGCTCGAGCAGGCTGGCGTGTCGCCGGGACTGCAAGGTCAAGCGCTCACGTCCAGCGATTCGGGTATCG
>C688J18823_10001313_pt1 | contig 15253 bp, 14 predicted proteins | sample HopSoiMetagenom1_FD_18823 | JGI IMG/M metagenome (IMG submission 18823)
CTTGAGGTCGCGCTGCCCAGCGGAAGGGTGATGCGTTTCGGCGAACAGAATGTCGTTGGTCCGCCGAGGATCGCGATGCGCGATACGAAAGCGCAGTGGGAGATTTTGCGCAATCCGGAGCTCGCCTTCGGCGAGCTGTACATGAACGGCCGCGTCGATGTGGTGCGCGGTTCGCTCGACGATGTCCTTGGACTCGTATCGCGCAATGCGAGGCGCCAGGATGCGCCGGCATGGTTGCGCTTGCTGTTCAAGACCAGAATTGCGCTGCGGGCATTGCAGCAGCGCAACAATCCGATGCGCGCCAGGCGCAATGTCGCGCATCATTACGATCTTGGAAACGAGCTCTACTCGCTGTTCCTCGATGATGATCGGCAATATTCCTGCGCCTATTTCGAGCATGACGATCAGACGCTGGAAGAGGCGCAACTCGCCAAGAAACGCCACATCGCGGCCAAACTCGCGATCGAGCCTGGTCAAAGAGTGCTCGACATCGGCTGCGGCTGGGGCGGTCTCGGCCTCTATCTGGCGCGCCTCGCCGACGCCAATGTCACTGGCGTGACATTGTCGAAAGAGCAGCTCGAGACCGCCAACCAGCGGGCCCTCGAATCAGGATTGAGAGATCACGCCCGTTTCGAGCTGCAAGATTATCGCCACGTGCAAGGACGCTTCGATCGCATCGTCTCAGTCGGCATGTTCGAACATGTCGGCATGAATTATTACCGGCAATTCTTCGAGAAAATTGCTTCGTGCTTGAACGATAACGGCATCGCGCTTCTTCATACGATCGGCCGCACCGATGGCCCGGGCGCAACTAGCCCTTGGGTCGACAAATACATCTTTCCGGGCGGCTACATACCCGGGCTCTCCGAGATCATTCCACACATAGAGCGAGCCGGGCTTATGGTGCTCGATATCGAGGTTCTCCGCCTGCATTACGCCAAGACGCTGCAGGTTTGGGCTGACCGATTCGACGCTAACCGAGAAAAGGCCAAGGCAATGTACGACGAGCGGTTCTGCCGAATGTGGGAATTCTATCTCCGCGGCGCCCGATACGCCTTTTTATACGAGCATCACGTGGTGTGGCAAATTCAGCTTGCCAAAGACATCTCTGCGCTGCCGGGCATTACCCGAGACTATATTGCGGCGCGTGAAAACGAGCTGCGGCAACGGGAGAGTCCAGCGTCCGGCGTTCGGGTCGGTGAACGCTTCCGCTAGCGCCATCGGGGGAATTGCAACCCTACGCCGGGGGTGGTTCAAGTATCCTGAAGCGGATCGACAGAAGGGCTATTGCGAGCAGGGCTACACCAATGCCGGTGACGCAGCCAGCCCAGCCCAATCGATCGAACAACTGACCAAGAACGACACTGCCGACAAGTCCCCCAAAGAAGTAACACGCGAGGTAAAAGCCGCTTGCGACGCCTTTGTTTTTTGAGGCTCTGCGGCCGACATAGCCGGTCGCAACCGCCTGGGCGAAGAACGTCCCGAGCGCGATGAGTGCGAGCCCGACCAGCACAGGCACGAGAGCGGTTGCGAGCAACATGGGCAAGCCCAGTCCGGCAGTGCCGATGCTAGCGCAGAGCGAGGCTCGTGTTCCGAAGCGCCGTACCGCCGCGCCGGCCAGAAGCGTCGTTAGGATCGACGGCAAGAACACGAGATAGACGAAACCGACCTGCATCATGTCCAGCGAGAGCGGCGGTTCTACAAGCACGAAATTTACGTAGGTAAAGGTTCCAATGAATGCGAAAAGAATACAGAAGCCGCACATGAATGCCGCGCGAAGATTGGGGTCGCGCAAATGTGCTCGAAGTGCGGCCAGTGGTGCTGTGCTTGTGCCATCATCGTCGCTCGCCCGCTCAACGTGTCGAATGGTGAAATAGACCAGCAGCGCGCCGACAAGATTGAGAATAGCGAAGACATAAAAACTCGTTGCAAGCCCTAACCTGTCTGCGACAGCCGCAGCGACAAGCCGGCCAATCAAATTGCTGGCCACGTTACCGGTGATGTAGGCCGCAAACGCACCGCTGCTATCCGCCATGCTGCACTCTTCGCCGAGATAGGCGAGCGTCAGCGCGAAGGCGGCAGACATGCAAACGCCTTGCAAGACGCGCAGGAGCGTGAACACGGCCAAATTGGGGGCGCTGGCGAGAAGTGCGGTCGGGAGCGACAGCAGCGCAAGGCTGATAAGAATCCCCATCCGCCGATCGATCTTCTCGCTCGCGACGCCGACGAGAAGCGCCCCGATCGCCATGCCCATCGTGCTTGCATTGACAGCGAAACCCATCGCGGCGGCGGTGACTTTGTAGTGCTGAGCAAGGGTAGGGAGAATAGCTTGAATCGCGAAGAGGTCGACGACGGTGAGGAATGCCGTCAAACCGATCACGCTCGAGCGCATCAGGGCATGAAGCCGCCGGGAGGGATACTCGGCTGCGATTATCTCGGGCGAATACGAATGGGACATGTGAGCACCCGGTCAAATTAGAGAAGGGCGGCGCCGGGTGAAATGCACGCGGCGCCGCACTCGACGACTCACATGTGGTGGTCGTCGCGATCGTGGCGAACGTCGCCAACGAACAGAACCACTGTCGTGTCTTTCAGATTCTTCCACCAATGCGCCGTCCCGTGCCGTTCGGCGCGAATGTCGCCGGTCTTGTGCACGATCGGCTCGGAACAATTGCTGGCATACTCGACGACCTCGCCCTCGGCGACGTAGATGAGCGCCGGACGATCGTCATGGCTATGCCACGGCACGATTCCGCCCGGCTCGATAACAAGCTTGCGGAACCGCAACTCGCGGCCTTTGAGCTTTGCCGGCTCTTTCTCAAGATCAATTGATCCGAGAGTTGTGTCCGTCACGCCGACGGGCATGAAATCGACGGGCGGACGGACGTCTGCCTTCATTTTGCCGGCGGGGCACTCGCCGGCGAACGCGGCTCCGCTGCTCACAATCGTGAACAGGCCGATCGCTGCGATGGTTCGATAGAGCGGGTTGAGTCCGGATTGTGAGTTGGTCATCGAGAGCTCCTGCTGTTTAGCCGCCGATTGCGACGGAATGACAGGCTCAGACTCGCCGGTCTCGCAGACGAAAGGAAATACCCGATGGCTCTAGCGTCCATAGACACCCGCTATGCCTTTGGAGGACAGCGGCGCAGGTAAGCTGGCCGAGTCTCTCTGATCACGCGTTTCTCACGGGCGATTAGACCCAGCCAATCGAGTTTAGGCTCCGACAGTGAAATGCAATGCGGGTTTGCGCGCGCTCGATCTCGTGCAGCGTATGGCTCCGATGAGGCCGCGGACATCGCCGCTGCGCGTGTCGACCCGGTGAACTTTCCCCGCGCATCATTACTCGAGCGTCAGCGTGGACGTGATCGACTGAACGACACTCGATGCCATTTTGAATTGCTCGTCGCGGTTCGAGATTCCGTGACGCCGGGCAATCCAGGCGAAATCCGTGTAAACCGCCCAGACGCGACCGCTCTCGTCTTCGCTAAGCAACAGCCGTACAGGCCAATCGAGGCCGGCATTCGGGTTGGCGGTGATGAACTGCGTTCCAAGCGGCGGATTGCCGAAGGTCAGCAGAACCGAGGCCCGCAACTTGATCCCAGCCTTTGCGGCGAGCTCCGCCTGGTCGATCTCGCTGAAAAATTGGATGCCCTTCTCAGCGATGGCCTGCTTGACGCGTTTGGCCGCCTCACCGATCGGCACCGCGCTGGCGACTCTGACGATGCCATTATTCTCGGCGGAAGGAGCCCTGGCGACCGAACCCATACCGGCGGCCGCGAGTAGCGCAAGTGTGAAGATAACTCGTGAAGACTTAGACATCGGCACCTCCGGTGCGCGGCATGAATGCGCGCTTTATGGAATAGATGCCCGACGAAGTGGCCGAGACGAAATGCTTGATTGCTTCGGTATCTATAGCCGGTGGCTATAACGTTTTCGCTGGACCATGGAACTAATTCGCACCATGATACAATGAGGCTTCATCGGAGACGGGAAAACCAATGTCTTCGGCGACGAGGCGCGCTACGTGAGCTCTCATTCAGATATTCGGCCATGCGCCAACCGAGGCTCAAGCTTACCAGCAAGGGGTGAGCGTCTTCGGACCGCGTTCGAAAATTGTCTCGATCTCGACGGCACGCTTGCCGAGCGTTTGAGCGCTTACGCGGCGGCGAGCCGGGAGATTCTTCCAGATTACGGCGAGGCAGTCGACAAACTCGTCGCGCGCATCGAGGAGAATGGCGGCGGCAGGAATGCGCCCGCGCTCGGCCACACCATGCCACCCTTTGTCCTGCCGGATGAGAGCGGCCGCTTAGTCGATCTGGAAGCGCTGCTCGCCAATGGGCCGGTCGCGATCATGTTCCATCGCGGGCATTGGTGCCCGTATTGCCGAATGAGCGTCGACGCGCTCGTCCGATCCGAGGTGGAACTCAGGTCTGCCGGGGGGCAGGTCGTCGTCATAACGCCGGAGCGACAGGAATATGCGAAGCGCTTTAAATCGGATTGGAGTGCCCCATTCCCGATCCTGACCGATCTCGACAACGGCTATGCCCTTTCACTCGGTCTCGCGATTTGGCTGACCCCCGACATTCAGCAGCTGCTCTCCGATCGCGATCTGCCGGCATTCCACGGCAACGACGCCTGGATGGTGCCGATCCCGGCCACGTTCGTGGTCGGAACGGATGGCGTCGTGACCGCGCGCTTCATTGATCCGGATTTCCGCCGCCGAATGGATATCGACAGCCTGACATCCGCGCTTCGTGCCGCGCCTTAATGTGAATATTGCGACCAGTCTGCGCCTCTGAGCAGCCGCAGAATCGCGGCGGCCACGGCCGTGCGCTGGCGCCCGGCGACGCCGTAGAGATGAACAGTCCTGGAGAGGTCGAGGTCGGCGATCTCGGCAAGGCGAAGGGCCTGTGGCGTGCGGGCGCTGCGTGGCACCACGGCAATCCCGATATTCGCTTCCACGAGCTGCATCAGATCGCGTTCCGAGGAAACCTCGTGAACCTGGAGCGCAACCTCCTGCGCGCGAATACTCTCGTTCAGGCGCTCCGAATGTTCGCAGTAGCGCCTACTCAAAAGATGAGACTTCGCGAGATCTCTCGCCTCGATGCTGTTGCGGGCGGCAAGCTCGTGTTCGGGATTCAACACAAGATAGAAGGGCTCATCGAACAAGGACCAAACGTCGAACCTGTCCCAATCGTCGTCTAGTTCGGCGGCGATCGCCAGCTCGATGTCGCCTTTCTTCAACGCCTCGGCGATTTCCTTGCTGCTGCCTCGCAGAAACACGAATTCGAGACCGGCGAACAGCCTCTTAAGTTCAGTGAGATGAGGCAGCAAAAGGGATAGGTCTATCGAATGGCTTAGTCCGAGCCTCAGCGCACCGACCTCGCCCTTTTTAAAAGATGATGCGAGAGATCGCGCCCCAACCGCCGCGTCATAACATTGCTTCAGCAGCGGATGCATGCGCTGGCCGAGTTCGGTCAGTTGTGCGGCAGGACGCTCGCGGCGGAACAAATCACCGCCGAGTTCGCCTTCGAGATGTTTGATCGCGCGCGTGAGAGACGGCTGCGCGACATTGCACTCCTCGGCGGCGCGCGTGAAGTTCCGCGTCCGCGCGACTGCGAGGAAATACCTAACCTGATGCATTTCCATTGTTATGCCTCGGGTCCACTCCAGGCGCTCGGTTGACCCGTAACATGCCAAGAGTGGGCGCATTAGTGCAATAGCCGGCGTGCATCGATCCGAGAGGCAACAGGCATTTCACCTTTTACCTCTTCCGACCGAAAGTTCGGAAAGACCTCGGGTTTGGAACGAGGCGACGGAGAGTCCTCATGAATGTCCAGATCACCCCCGCCCGGATGGGCGCCATGCGCGACCTCCACGGCAAAGTGTCGCTCGTGACCGGCTCCACAAGTGGGATTGGCCTTGGCATCGCGCGCGCGTTGGCAGAAGCGGGGTCCAGAATCGTTCTGAACGGGCTTGGGAGTCCAGCGCAGGTGGCTGAGGTCCGCGCCTCGTTCGCAAAAGATTTCGGCGTGCCGGCGAGTTATTCGGCTGCCGATATGACGGAGCCCGATGCGATTTCCCGGATGATTGCAGATATGGTGGAAGAGCACGGCCGTCTCGACATTCTGGTCAACAATGCCGGCATCCAACATGTCGCGCCCATCCACGAGTTCCCCACCGAAAAATGGGACGCGATCCTTGCGATCAACCTTTCCTCGGCGTTCCACTGCATCAAGGCGGCCGTCCCGGCGATGCGGCGCAATGGCTTCGGGCGGATCATCAACATCGCATCGGCGCATGGTCTGGTCGGCTCGCCGTTCAAGGCAGCCTACGTTGCCGCGAAGCACGGCATCGTCGGGCTGACGAAAGTCGTCGCGCTCGAGACAGCGGAGGAGGGGATCACCTGCAACGCCGTCTGCCCCGGTTACGTCTACACGACGCTCGTCGAGGCGCAGATCGAGGGTCAGGCGAAGTCGCACAATATCCCGCGCGAGCAGGTCATCCGCGACATTCTGCTGGCGCAGCAACCGAACAAGCGATTCGCCACGACTGAGGAACTCGGCGATCTCGCCGTCTTTCTCGCAAGCCCCGCCGCTGCGTCGATCAATCGGATAGCTCTCCCGGTGGACGGCGGATGGACCGCTCACTGATGTTACGGCTCATCTTCGCGAGGTAAGGCCATGTCGCACAGTGCAGTCCAGTCACCCATCGAGATGGCGGCGCCGCTCCCCCCGCAGCAATGGGCGCACGATATCCGCAACGTACTCGCAACCATCGCCGTTCGTCTGAATACGCTGGAAAGTCTGTCAGGGCCGGCCGGCGCTCACGCGGCCGAGTCAATCCACGACCTGATCACCCGAGTACGATCCTTATCCGATCTGGCGATCATTCAATCTCACGACCATAAGCATGCAAAAAAGCGGCGCAGCATCGAGGTCGGCGCCGCCGTCGAGCAGGTGGCTGAGATGATCCTTCCGACAGCCCCGCGGGGATTCCGAATCGAGATTTCGGCAGCATCCGGGTATCCGCCCTGATCGATCCCACGGATCTATTTCGGATTATCTTCAATCTCTTTCATAACGCGGTCGGCATTGCGCAGGAGAAGGGCACTCTTAGCGTGCTTCGCGTGCACGTGAGCGATGTCGCCCAGAGGACTGTGATCGACATCTCCGACAACGGGCCGGGTTTGCCGGCGCGCGTGAAGACTCAGCTTTTTCGTCCTCGGCCGCGCCGCTTTGGTCTCAAGTTGCGAGGATTTGGATTGGCAATTGCGCGGGAACTCGCGGAGCGCAATGGCGGCTCGGTAGCGAGCTTTTTCACGCTGAACCCACTTGCGCAGCTCGGTGCCAGCTATCCACTGGGCGCCGGTCGCGCCGGCTACTATTCGACAGCGCCGCTTAGAGCGACGCTGCTCGACCTTGTCGATTTTTCCCTCGTCAACCGCTGCTCCCCGCGTTTAACCGTCGGCGCGGCGCATTTGCAAACCAGCGCCATGCGCTACTTCGACAGCCGCGATGCTGAGCTTGGCGTCGAGCACATTATGGCGTCCGGCGCACTACCGCCGGCCTTTCCGCCGGTGCGAATCGACGGCGAGCTTTATTGGGACGGCGGCATCCTGTCGAACACACCGACAGAAGCCGTTTTCGACGACAATCCGCGAAAGAACTCCGTCATTTTCGCTGTGCATATGTGGAATCCAACCGGGCCAGAACCGGAGACCATGGCGGATGTCTTCAATCGTCAGAAGGACATTCAATATTCGAGCCGAATCGCCACTCACATCGCGCGTCAGCAACAAACGCATGGTTTGCGCCATGTCATCTCGGAGCTCCTTGCGCAGCTTCCGGAGCATGAACGCAGAAAGGAATCGATCAAGGAACTCGCCGCTTATGGGTGTCCGACCCGCATGCACGTCGTGCGGCTGCTGGCGCCGATGCTGGAGCGCGAAAACCACACCAAGGACATCGACTTCAGCGCTTCAGGTATAAACAGCGCTGGGAAGCAGGCTACGCCCATACGAAACAGGTGCTTCAGCAACGCCCGTGGGAGGGCGAGTTCGACCCACTCGAAGGGGTCATCTTGCATGCTCGCGATGAGCCTCTGCTTGTCGCGGCAGAGTAGATCCCCGGTCACCCTACTTCCCGCTCGTGAAGCTTNGATCGCACGAGGAAGCCTTCCTAACTCTTCGCTCCCTTGCNCCGGAGGGGCATGGCTGCGGAACGCAATTATCCGGCAGCGCGATTTAATTCCAAGCTGCCGAACTGAGGCTCGGCTTTCCGAGCTGACGGCCGGGGTTCGCATTCCCGCGGCTGCCCTGGGGACATTTCCCTGACCGGCGCGGCAACGGGTACGGCTTGTAGCGGCGTCCCGACACTGCGCCCCTCGATGGTCGATTGGCTTTCGTCCGAATTGGCAACCGACCTGGTGCCGGAGAATTTCGACCGCGTGTCCCCAAAGACGTCCGGATCGAAAATCTGGGCTTTCACTGACAGAGCGGCCTCGGCAGCTGGGCGACTAGCGGCGGNGGAAAAAAGGGTGCGAACCTCGCCTCCGATCGGGGTGGCATCAAACAGCTGGGTGCTGACGCTGGGATATCCCGCGGCCGTTTCGGCCAACGCTCCAGTGCCTCGCAAAATCGTCAGCGACCCGACCACGCAGGCCGCGACAGCAAGCGCAGAAACCGACACGACAAGAGCTTTCCTCGGCATGGCACCTCTCCAGACCTCTTAGCTTAGCAATTCGCAAGCTGAGCTTTGGTTCCCGGGGGCGGCGGGACGCCCTGCAAAATCGAGCGGGCGCAGGCGGGTCGCACTCGTGCGGCATTCCCATAGCAGGCTAGCATGGGGTAGAGAGACAAGGATGAGCCCGACCGACCGATCTCCATCCCGCCGAGGAGTCCTGACGGCCGGCGCATTCGGCCTCACCGGTATGGTCATCGCGAAAGATGCCGCATTCGCTCAGCAAGCCGTCGCGCCGACCCCGGCCTGCCATGACCACGACGAGCCGACACTTGCTGAAACCGAGGGACCCTTCTTCAAACCCCGATCGCCGCAGCGCAGTGATCTCCGCGAGCCGGGCATTGCGGGGCAACCGGTCGAGCTTTCCGGCTTCGTTTTGACCCGCGCATGCCAGCCTATCCCAGGCGCTCTCGTCGATCTCTGGCACGCCGACATGAGGGGCGATTACGACAATACCGGCTTTCGCCTGCGCGGCCACGTTTTCACCGATGACCAGGGAGGCTTCCTGTTCCGCACCATCATGCCGGGCCTCTATCCCGGCCGCACACGGCATTACCACGTTAAGATCCAGGCGCCGGGGGCAAGCCGGGTGCTGACGACGCAATTCTATTTTCCCAACGAGAGGCTAAACCGCACCGACGGCTTGTTTCGCCGCGAGCTTTTAATGCAAATGGCCGAAGCCGGCGACGCGCTTCTGGCGCGCTTTGACGTGGTTCTGTAGACACGACACCAAAGGCATTTAGTGCCGCTAATCGCCTTACGCGCTGGCAATATTCCAGCCGCGTCCGGCATCCCCCAGTCCCTCACAGCCGCGTTCTGTGACAAGGAGCGTGTCCTCCAGCTTTACGAGGCCGCGCTTCGGATGGTTCATCGTTGTCTCGATCGAGATGACCATGCCGCTCTCGAGCGGACGTTCGGCGTCGTCGCCGGTGTAGGAGAGACGCGGGAGCGTCATCAGCCGCGGCGCCTCGTGGCTGACGAGACCCATGCCATGAGCCATGAAATGCGTGTAGCTGCGATGTGGCGAGGCTTCTACAAGTTTCTGGCCGATGGCGATGATGTCGCCGCCGCGCGCGCCGGCTCTGATCGGCTTGCGTGCCGCGAGCTGCACATCGTCGACGAAATCCAACAGGCCGATGAGCTCTGAATCGGGTTCGCCAACGATGCCCATGCGACAGAGATCGCCGATATAGCCCTTGTAATTGCCGCCTGAGTCGAGCGAGATGATATCGCCCGCGGCGAGACGCTGCTCGGACGGCGCGCGGTTGAAGCTGTCGCCAGCAGCTATCAGGCAATAGTCGAAAACAAGGCCGCGATTAACCTCCTCGCGCCGCAGCCTTTCGGCGACATCATGTTTGCTCAAACCGGGTTTGCACGCCTTGAACGTGGTCGACATGGACTCGACAACGCGCTCGGACGCTTCGCGCAAATACTCGATCTCTTGTGGTGTCTTGCGCGCGCGCAGCCGCTCCAACGGAACAACCGCGTCTACAATTTCAATATCGAGAGGTCTCGGCGCAGCACCTGTTCGGCGTCGGCGGGCAGGAACGCAGATTCCACGCCAATCCTGCGGATGCCGTTGCCAATCCGGTTGACATGGGCCACCACCTGCTCTGCCGTCGCCGGACTGCCGACGGTTCCGAGCTCCAACGTGTCTGGCCAGAACCTGCCAAGATCCCGCTCCCAATTTTCCATGGAGCAGCCGACATAGGCTGACTGGTCGGGCTTGCCCTTGCGATAGATGAGCGCCGGCAGATAGCGGCTGGTGCCGATCGCCTCCATGTTCTCGTAGAAGAAGAAGCGATAGCCGCCGAGCAGGTATTGCACGTTGTGCTTGGACGTGGCGACGATCACATCGATGCCGCCATCGTCCATCAATTTGTCCAGCAAGTCGCTATCGAATGGAACCGGCTTGTGGACTTCCGCCATTGCTGAGGTCATGTGAGTATCCTATTCGGTCACGCGGCGGATACGGCCTTTTTCCGCCGACGGGATTGCTTTGGCGTAAATCCCGGAGCAATCGCTACACCTTTATCCGAAGCAGACTGTGCTTCCCGTCTCGTCTCGAAGACATGCGGTGCGACGTCACGGTCCTTCAGCGCCTCGCCGAGCTTCAGGCGCATGAACGCGCTCGTCGTGTAGCGTGAGGCCGTCTCATAATAGCGATTCTGCATGTAGGTGATCATCGAAAAATAGGTGTCCGCCACCATCGGATCGATCTGGCAGCCATCGTAATTGGCGACCAGATGGACCTTGCGGCCGATTGACCGGCAGGTCCGCTCCACCTCCCGGCGTACGAGGTCCACATCGTCGGTCGTGCGAATTTGGAAACCTTCGAAATTAATGAACAGCGTGTTGCGCGCCTCGTCATAGGCGAGGCGCTCCTCCATTCCGAGGCCGAGCAGAACCTGCTCCAGTCCCATCGGCGCGGCATCGAAGATGCGCCCGTCCATGAGCTTTGGGTGTTCGACGATAGGTTCGAAGTCCATATGCGCGAGGATATCGCGCGCGATGTCGATGCCGGGCGCGACCTCGATCAGTTCCATGCCGCGCCGCGTGCGCTGGAGGACGCAGCGCTCCGTCACGTAAAGAACCGGTTGGCCGATCTCCGCGGCATAGTCGCCGGAGAAGGTGACATGTTCGACCGCTTCGATGAATTTTCGGGCGCGGCCTTCATGTACGATGCGCAGCCTCCCGTTCTCGATCACGAGAGAAAGGCCACCGGCGGTAAACGTGCCGGCGAGCACCAGCTTCTTGGCGTTCTGCGAGATGTTGATGAAGCCCCCGGCGCCGGCGAGCTTGCGGCCGAACTTCGAGACATTGACATTTCCGGCGCCGTCGGCTTGCGCCATGCCGAGGCAGGCGAGATCAAGGCCGCCGCCGTCGTAGAAGTCGAATTGCTGGTTCTGGTGCAGAACGGCTTCCGGATTGAGCGCCGCGCCGAAATCGAGTCCGCCTTGCGGCATGCCGCCGATAATTCCTGGCTCCGCCGTCAGCGTCAGATACGGCAGAAGCCGCTCTTCCGCCGCAACGGCAGCTACGCCCTCGGGCATGCCGATACCAAGATTGACGACGCCGCCCGGCGGCAGTTCGAACGCGCACCGCCGTGCGATGATCTTGCGCTCATCGAGTTGCATCGGTGCGACACGGTCGAGAGGCACGCGTTGACGTCCCGAATAGGCGTGATTGTAAGAGGTGCCATATGTCTGGTGGTGGTTCTCCGCCGCGGCAAGGACGACGCAGTCGACGAGCACACCGGGAATCTGCACCTCGCGCGGGTTCAGCGACTCCGCCGCTGCAATCCGCTCCACCTGCGCGATCACGAGTCCTCCCGAATTGCGCGCCGCCATGGCGATCGCGAGGTTATCGAGTGTCAGCGCCTCCCGCTCCATGGTGATGTTGCCGGCGGGGTCGGCCGTGGTGCCGCGGATCAGCGCGATCTGGATCGGAAAAGGTTTGTATCGGAGCCACTGCTCCCCGCCGATCTCGATCAGCTCGACCAGATCTTCGTGCGTGCGCGCGTTGAGCTTGCCGCCGCTAAGGCGCGGATCGACGAAGGTGCGCATGCCGACTTTCGACAGAAAGCCGGGCCCTCGCGCGGCAATGTCGCGAAACATATGCGAGATGACGCCCAGTGGCAGATTGTAGGCTTCGATCTTCTCGTCGAGTGCAAGGTCGCAGAGTTTCGGCACGAGCGACCAATGCCCGCCAACGACGCGCTTGATGAGACCTTCGCGCGCAAGCTTATTCAGCCCGCGCTCCTTGCCGTCGCCGGGCGCCGCGGCGAAGACAAGCGTAAGGTCCTTCGGCGTGCCGGCGGCTTCGAAACGCCGCGCAAGCGCGAGGATCAGTTCGTCCGGCGTACCGATTCCGACGAAGCCGGAGAATGCGATCGTGTCGCCGTCACGAACGACGGCAAGCGCTTCATCGGCCGAGACTATCTTGTTCTTCAGCGCCACGCGGCCCTCAATCGCGCGCCGCGAGCCAGTCGGCTATGCCCGATCCGAGCAGAGCCTGCGCTTTACCGCCGACGAAAACGCCGACATGCCCGCCCGGCAACCCGAGTTCAGAATAGTCCGATGATCCCACTTTGCCGCCCAAAGCCTGCGATGTCGCGGGCGGAATTATATGATCGTCCTTTGCGTAGACGTTGAGGACGGGGCACGTGATATGTCGCAAGTCGACAACGCGGCCGCCGAGTTCGAACCGACCCTCGACAAGCTTGTTCTCCTGGTAGAGGTCCTTCAGCCATTGCTTTGCCGCCTCGCCCGGGTGGTGCGGCCGGTCGGCGATCCACTTCTCCATCCGCAGGAAGTTGAGAAACTTTTTGCGGTCATCGACCACGTCGAGCAGATCGAGATTGTACTTCGTCATCGAGCGCATCGGCGTCATCATCGAGAATACCGAGCCCATGAGCTCGCCGGGAAGGACGCCATAGGCGTCGATCATCCGGTCGACGTCCTCGGCCTCCAGCGAGCGCGTCCAAACGTTGATGAAGCCGTGCCCGGGCCGATCCGAAAGCTTGTCGGCATGGAAATCGATCGGCGTGATCGTCAGCACCATACTCTGCACCTTTTCCGGATGCAGCGCCGCGTAGCAAGTGGTGAATACGCCGCCTTCGCAAATGCCGAGCAGATTTATGCGGCCGATCCCGTGGCGCGCCGCAATGACATTGACGCACTCGTCGACGTAGTCGTCGTAATCTTCGAGCGTCACATAACGGTCGGCGCGGTTCGGATTGCCCCAGTCGACCACATATAGATCGACACCGAGATTCAGAAGATTGCGCACGAGCGAGCGGTCCTCCTGAAGATCGACCATCGTGTAGCGCCCGACCAGTCCGTAGGCGATCAAGACCGGCGTGCGCACCTTGCGCTCGGTGAGCGGCCGGTAATGGTAGAGCGTCACCTTGTCCTGATGCCAAATCTGGTCTTTGGGCGTGGTGGCGATCTGGACATCCTCATCTTTGATTTCGCCGAACAGTTTCGTGCCTTGAGCGAGACGCTCGCCGAAGCCCTTCGCCTCGGCAAAAGCGCGAACTGGATCGATCGCGAAGGTATTTGTCTCAGCCATGCGCGCCCTCGTTACCCCTGATGGCGCGCTTCAATGCGCGCACCTCACGCCGCAGATTCGTGAGCGTCTTGTGCACGTCGTCGATTTCGGCGCGCGTCGGCACGCCGAACATCTCGCTATAGAATGCCGCGAGCTCCTGCTGCGCGAGGCGCAGATCCGTGGTTGCCTTCAGCAGATTGCGCTGCGACGTAAGATAAGCCTCGGTTCGCTGCGTGGCGATCAGCTCGTCGTTGGCGATTTGAATCCATCTCGACGTCAACTCGCGCCACGACCCGGTGAACGCGTTGCTGGCGTCCCTCCCGGTGCCCAGCCGCGTCATAAACTTGTTCGCTGCGTCAGTCCAAGCATTCGTCATTAACAGCTGGTGCTCGAGACTGCGCTGACGCAATGCGACCATTGCGGAGTAGACGGCCGCAAATTTGCGCTCGATCTGCCCAATGTCCGCCAATTGCGGACCTTCCTGCAAGCGTACGACCGAACCGTCGAAATCGGGCGTCGAGACCCACCATGCCTGCGGATCGAAAATCTTCGGCAGAAACGACGTCTCGGCTTTGCCCGTCGCGGCTTGCGCCGCTCCGAAGCTCTTCATCAACGCCGACGACATATTCATTGCGTTCGTGACCGCCGTTGAATAGGCCTCCTGCGCGGCTTTGAAGCCGGACATGTCGGGCTGGAAGGCGGCCTTTTGCTCGTCGAGAGTGGCCTTGGCGAGATCGCCCAACCATTTCTGCTGACCTTCGAAGAAGGCCTGGCTGCTGCGCGCCCACATGTCGCCGAACGCTTGCATTGCGCCGAAAGCGTTTGGGATATCGGCAGAGTCCGGCCGTGACTCAGGCGGCACGGCGGATTTTTCCATCGAGCGCTTCCGAATAGATGGCGAAAGCATCCGCATAGGTCACTTCGCGCGGATTGTTGATAAGCAGCCGCGTCTGCTTCATCGCGTCGGTTGCAAGAAGCTCCAGGTCCTTCTCCTTAACCCCGACAGCGGCCAGCGAATCCGGCACGCCGCAATCGCGGCAAATCTCGGCGAGCGCATCGACAAAGCGAGCAGCCGCCTGCTTTGGCGGAAGATTTGCCGATTTCGCATCGACGAGCGGCGCCAACTCGGCATAGTGCGTTTGCGCATGCTCGAGATTGAACCGCATGACGCCCATCAGAACGAGCGCATTCGACAATCCGTGCGGCACATGAAAATGCGCGCCGATCGGATAGGCCAAAGCATGTACGGCCGCGACCGGCGCATTCGCAAACGCCATCCCGGCGAGCATCGAGCCGAGCAGCATGTTTGAGCGCGCTTCGATATTCTTGCCGTCGCGGCACGCGGTCCGGACGTTTGCCGACAGAAGGCTCAGCGCTTGCCGCGCCAGCTGGTCGGACATCGGGTTCTTCTTGTGGCGGCTTGTATAGGCCTCGATCGCGTGGACCATCGCATCGATGCC
>C688J18823_10001314_pt1 | contig 15250 bp, 16 predicted proteins | sample HopSoiMetagenom1_FD_18823 | JGI IMG/M metagenome (IMG submission 18823)
CGGCGTGGCTCCGCCTCGATCTTCTTCCGGAGGCGAGGCAGCCGCAGGTCAAGGATCTGTTTCGCAAATACGTCGACGCCCGAATCGAGACTTACCGGGCGGTGCCGGACATGAAAGCAGTCGCCACTGCGTCGGCACAGGCGAAGACTCTGCAACAGCAGATCTGGTCGGCAGCGGTCGTTGGGGCTTTTGAGACGAAAAACACACCCGCCTTCACGCTGCTGCTGCCCGCAGTGAACTCGATGATCGAGATCACCAGGACGAGGACGGCGGCGATTCAGATTCATCCGCCACTGGCCATTTATATCATGTTCGCAATGATCGCATTGGTGGCGGCGATGTTCGCGGGCTACGGCGCATCGGATAGGAAAGTCGCCAACCGGATGCACCGCTTTGGCTTTGCGGCAGTGGTGACTGTCGCGGTTTACATCATCGTGGATTTCGACTATCCGCGCCTGGGACTGATCCAGGTGACCGCGATGGATCAGATGATGGTGGAGCTCCGCCAATCCATGAACTGAGGATCAGCTCGACGCGCTGCTAGCTGACCATCGTGTTCGGACTGCCGCTCACCATTGGATGCTGAGGGCCATTCACGAATAGTCGAGCGGCGGCGGTAGGCTGGCCGTCGAGAGTGACCTGCATCGTGTACTGACCGACGACGTTGAGCGGCAGATCGACTACCGCGATGATCGGGAGATCGACCTCGAACACGGGATTCGGAGCAGGCGCGACATTCATTTCGCCCGAGGACGACCAGAGCTCTTCCTCGATCGGACTCAGCCAGCGGAAGCTGAGGCTGTGTGTGCCTACGTCGTCGCCGTTCGCTTTGAGTCGCACCACGAAGTGCGTGCGCGGGTGAATCGTCGGCAGGCCCGCGACCTGAACCGCGTCGAAAACGCCGAGTACATTGAGCTTTCCTTCCTGCGAAAGGTTGGCGGCGTCGGCGAAAACGGCGAATGAGATGTGCATCACGTCAAAGTAGCCGCGTCGTACCTCGCCCGGCTAGCTTTCGTCGATGACAGAATCAGTCGTGCAGCCCCGCACCATCGCAGACCCGCGTGCTCATCCGGCGTTTGGTGTGACGGACGTTCTCCTCTTCATCATGGCGGTGATCTGGGGAATCAATTTCGTGGTGGTGAAGTATGCGACGCACATCTTTCCGCCGGTTGCATTCACGGGAATGCGAGTGGGAACCGCTGCGTTATTCCTGGTGATCTTCGCTCTGATGCGAAAGGGGGCGACTGACGGAACCGGTGAACGGGAATCGGGGAGGTCCGCCTTCGCGTCTCTTACGCGCGCGGACATTGTTCATCTGCTGGTGTTTGGATTTCTTGGGAACGGGCTGTATCAGCTTTTCTTCGTACACGGCGTAGCGCGCACCCGGGCCGGCAATGCGGCGCTCATCATCGCTGCCGCACCCGCGTTCATCGCGCTCATTGCCAGAGCAAGAGGCATGGAGCGCGTACGAACAAGAACGCTGCTCGGCATCGGGTTATCGGTGGCTGGAGTCGGTCTGGTCATGTTCGGAAGCGCCCAGCCCGGCAACGGCGAGCCGACTCTTCTTGGATCGGTTCTGGTGTTCTTCGGAGTATTGTGCTGGAGTTTTTATACCATNCTGCTGCAACCATACACGACGCGCATCGATGTCTGGCGGCTTTCGGCGGTCACTATGGTCGGAGGCGCGGTGCCGCTGCTGATCGCATCTGCGCCATCGATCGCGCGCATCGATTGGTCGATGATCGGCGCGGGTGCCTGGATCGCCTTGCTTTACTCGAGTGTCCTATCGATGGGCGTGGCGTACATCTTCTGGTATCGAGGCCTTCGCATACTCGGACCAACGCGAACGGCGGTTTACGCGAATCTGCAGCCCATTGTCGCGCTCCTCGTTGCGTGGGCGGTCATCGGTGAGATTCCCACGGTCTTCCAGGGAGTCGGCGCGACGACTATCATCGCGGGCGTTTTCCTCACCAGGGCATGAAGCTGCGCACGCCGTCCCTGCGTTCGCGGGGTGTTTAAGATGCGGCTCGTTCTTTTCGACATCGACGGCACGCTACTCAACTCCGGCGGAATGGGCCGCGCGGCGATGCAGCGCGCGCTGGACAAGGTCTTCGGGTCGCCCGGCAATCCTTCGTACCGGTATGACGGCAAAACCGACAAGCAGATCGTTCGCGACGTGATGCGTCTCGAGGGACACACCGATGAGCACATCGATTCGCGGATGCAGAACCTGCTGGATCTGTACCTGGAAGGTCTGCGCGAAGGCGCGAAAAGCGGAAAGTTCAACGTCCGTCCACTGGAGGGAGTCGTGGACATTCTCGCTGCGCTCGAGAAGCGCGACGATGTGATCCTCGGCCTGCTGACGGGCAACGTCGAGCCTGGCGCGCGCATCAAGCTGACGATGGCCGGCATCGATCCTGACCGCTTTCGCGTCAACGCGTTCGGATCGGACCACGAGCACCGGCCGGAGCTTCCGGCGATCGCGCAAAGGAGAGCGGGGGAGACTCTCGGCCTGGATATCGCCGGCGAGCGGCTGGTCGTAATCGGCGACACTCCCGCTGACATCGAGTGCGGCCGGTCCATTGGCGCAAGATCGATTGGCGTCGCAAGCGGCCACTACACCGTCGAACAGCTGCTTGCCCACAATCCGTACGCCGCCTTCCCTTCACTCAAAAACACCCAGCAGGTACTCGAGACGATCCTCGATGCGTGAGGTGGAGCTCAAGGCGGTGGTCGACGACCTCGCCGAGCGAAGAAGGAAGATCGAGGAAGCTGGTGGATCGCTGTCGTTCGAGGGAAAGATCTCGGATCGCCGCTACGATTTCCCGTCTGGCGAGCTGGGGTCGCGTGATGAAGTACTGCGTGTGCGACGGTATCACAGCAGCTCGTCGACGAAAACTTATCTCGACTGGAAGGGGCCGACTGAGTTCCGCGATGTCTACAAGGTGCGCGAAGAAATCACCACGCCCGTCGAAGACTTCGATTCACTGGAGCAGATCCTCCTTCGCCTGGGCTTTGGGCTGACGTCAGAGATCGACCGTGAGATAGCCCAGTACCAGATCGATGGAGCAACGGTGCGGTTCGAGGTCTACCCGCGAATGGACACTCTGGTAGAGGTGGAAGGACAGCCGGAGACAATCGAACGGGCTATCGAAGCGCTGGGACTGCCAAGAGGCTTGTTCAACAACCGCCGGCTATCGGCGTTCGTGGACGACTTCGAAAAGAGGACCGGCGTACGCGCGGCGATCAGCGACGGTGCGGTTTAGCCGTCCGTTTTGGCGCGTGACGCCAATTGCTTCCATGTGTATTCCAGATAGATTCACTCGGCAATGAATTGTCGACTTATGCGGGGGATCGGTGTTGCAGTCCTCTCGCTCATCGCGGCCACCCCGCTGGCCGCCCAGGAAAATCCAGCAAAACGTCTCTCGAGCATCGTCGGTGTCGCCGTCGAAGAGTACGCCAAAGCGGTCGACGAGACCGGCAAGCTCATTTCGAAAGATGAATTCGACGAGACCTCCGGCTTTCTTGTAGATGCGAAACAGGTCGCGGGCCGGCTGAGCGGGTACGAAGCGCCGACCACCAGATCGATTCTCGATAGTCTGGCCAACGCGGTAACGCTCAAGCAGCCGCCTTCGAAGGTGCGCGAGCTGCACCGGTTATTCGCAGCCTCGCTCGGAACGGCCGGGGCAATGGATCTGCCCAAGGGTCCGCTCAGCATCGACGAGGGACACCAGCTCTTCTCGACCAACTGCGCGTCGTGTCACGGCGTCGCGGGTGAGGGTGATGGACCATCGGCCCACACTCTGAGCACAGCGCCCCCAGGAATCGGAGCGAAGCGTCTGACACCCGAGCTGACACCGACGCTCGCCTACAACGTCATTTCTGTCGGCGTGCGCGGTACGGCGATGCCACCTTTCGCGGGACCGTTGACTCCGCAGCAGCGGTGGAACGTCATCAACTACATCTACTCGTTGCGCGGCGAGCCAATGGTGCTGCCGGTAGCCCGCGCTGATGCTACCGCGATTCCCGGCGATACTGCCTCGCCGGTGATCATGGCACTCCTCGACAGCGCGCTCGATTTCGCGCGCAATGGCAAGAACGCCGAAGCCGGCGATCGCGCCTTCGACGCATACATCGCCTTCGAGCCGCTCGAGACTTCGGCGCGCGCCAAAAAGCCGGGTCTCGTCGCCACCATGGAACGACACTTTGCCGATTTCAAAGGTGCCGTGAAGCGGAGCGATATCAACAGCGCCAAGGAATCGCGCGACGCCATCGCCGATGGACTGCCCTCGGTGATCGATCTCACCCAGAGCCCGTCGGGAAACTGGGAAGCGTTCTTCCAATCTTTCCTGATCATTCTCCGCGAAGGATTCGAAGCGATTCTGGTCATTGGCGCCGTCGTTGCCTTTCTCCTCAAGACCGGCCATCGCGAGCGACTTCGCTCCATCTGGGTTGGAATCGTTCTCGGAGTCGTCGCAAGTTTGCTTACCGCCGTTGTTCTCAAGACGCTCCTCGCAGCGATGCCAGCCAGCCGAGAAATAGTCGAGGCGGTGACGATGCTCGTGGCGGTGGTTGTGCTCTTCTCGGTGAGCTACTGGCTGATCTCCAAGGTCGAGGCGGCCAAGTGGCAGAGATTCATCCGCGAGAAAGTGAATTCGGCGCTGCAGCATGGCGGTGGTAAAGCGCTGGCGCTCGTCGCATTTCTTGCGGTGTACCGCGAAGGCGCGGAGACCGCGCTCTTCTACCAGGCACTGTTCAACGAAGGGCCCAACGTCGGACTTCCGCTGGCACTCGGCATCATCGCCGGGTTCGCGGTGCTCGCGGTGATCTTCACACTGTTTTATCGCTATGGCGTGCGGATACCGATGCGCCCGTTCTTCACGGTTACCAGTTTTCTGCTCTACTACATGGCCTTCGTGTTCATGGGGAAAGGGGTTCGTGAGTTGCAGGAGGGGAACATCATGCGCATCACGGTGATTCCTGGCGGCCCGCACGTCGACGCGATGGGAATCTATCCGAGCGTCGAGACTCTGACGGCGCAGGGGATTCTCATCCTGCTTCTCGTATTCGCGACGGTGAAAACGTTCTGGCCCGGCCGAGCGGCGGAAGGCGCCGCCTAATGGCTGCTGAACACGGTATCCGTCCGGGTGGATACCGGCTTCCCGAATCCACCAGACTCGGCAGAGTGCGGCTCCAGGTCGCTGATCTCGACCGGTCGATTTCGTTCTACGGGAAAGTTCTCGGGATGCGCGTGATCAGCCGGGCCGAGGACTCTGCTTCGCTCGGACCGCATGGGGAAAATCGTGAGATAGTTCATCTCCGCCACCTTCGCACCGCCCGGCCGGTTCCTCGCCGCGGATTATTGGGGTTGTATCACTTCGCGATATTGCTGCCGGATCGCGCTTCGCTCGGAAGATTCGTCGCACATCTGGGAGAGATCGGCGCTTACGCGGGAATGTCCGATCACTTCGTGAGCGAAGCCGTGTACCTCACCGATCCCGATGGGCTGGGCATCGAGGTCTACGCTGATCGTCCGCGCGGTGCGTGGCGATACGACGAGCGGCAGCTGTACATGACGACCGACTCCCTCGACGTCGAGGATCTGCTCAAGGAAGCGCGGGGCGAGCGCTGGACTGGAATGCCGGCGGGCACGGTGCTGGGCCACGTTCATCTTTACGTCGATGACATCGACCAGGCAGCGGCGTTCTATCATGACGCACTTGGATTCGACAAAGTGGTATGGAGTTATCCGGGCGCGCTGTTCATGTCGGCCGGTGGATATCATCACCACCTCGGCACGAACACCTGGGCGCGAGGCGCACCGCCGGCGACCGATGCGGATGCGCGCCTGCTGGAGTGGGAGATCGTGGTTCCGACGTCGGAAGACGCCGAGAGTGCGGCGAGAAGTGTCAAGGCAGCAGGCTACCCTGTGAAGCAGGACGGTAGCGACTGGATTCTCACGGATCCCTGGGGTACGGGTCTCAGACTTGTCCCAGAACATCAACCGGAGTCGAGATAATGCGAAGACTTTTTCTGTGTGCGGCGAGTTTGAGTGCGATCGCCTGCGCGGGACAGATGCGCGCGAATTCCGGATTTCAGCCGGTGAGCGACGCTGCCGCGATCAAGGCTGTTTTCGATACGACGGCGGCGGGATGGAATCGCGGCGAGCTGCCGGTTTATCTCTCGGCGTACGTCGATACTGCGACGGCGATGGGCTCGACGGGGTTGGTGCACGGGGTCACTGGCATTGAAGGTCAGATGAAAGCTGGATTCTGGCGGACGGGGAAACCGCTGCAGGTGCTCAGCTACGATCACCTCGACATTCGGCCGATCGGGCCTGATCAGGCGATTGCGACTGGCCAGTACATTCTCACTGGTGGGGGGCGGCCCGATCGGACGGGGTGGTTCTCCACGATCTGGGTTCGGACGGCGGCGGGGTGGCGGATGGTCCATGATCATTCATCTTGAGTTTCTGTGCGCAGCTGTTGAACGGCAACAGATTACGGGCAAGCCACCCGCTACCCGCTGAACGCTGGGCGCCGTCAGCTGCTAGCGTTGGGACAGTCCTTTGCGTTTCGCTGGTCGCCATCCGCTGCAAACGCAGGGACGGTTAGCACATGACCACGTCGGCAAGCGATACCGAACTCGCGGAACGAGAAGAGCGGCTCGCGAGGTTGCGTCAGTTGGAGCGCGCGTCGGCGCCGCTCGATCCGGGAGGAAACCGGCGCAAGAAACTTCGGGCGCTGGTTTTTGCGGCCGCCGAGCGATTTCTGCGGGGAATCGAGCATCAGCGCGCGTTTGTCGAGAGTGACTCGAAAGGCAGTGGCCTGCTCGACTTTCAGATCTCAGAGAATGCGGTCGATCCGCGCACCGCGCTGAGTGTGCTCGAGCGCGAGGTGGTCGGTCCCGGTGGACATCCCGCGTCGCCCGGATATCTCGCCTACATCCCCGGCGGCGGACTTTATCAATCCGCTCTTGGGGATTATCTCGCCGCTGTAAGCGATAAGTACGCGGGAGTGTTCTTCGCAGGCCCCGGTGCGGTGCGGATGGAGAACATGCTCATTCGCTGGGTCGCGGATCTCGCGGGCTATCCTGCGACAGCCGCTGGAAACATCGCTTCGGGCGGAAGCATCGCGAACCTGATCGCCATTACGACCGCCCGCGACGCACACGGCCTGAAGAGCGGCGACTACGCGCGCGCCGTCGTCTATCTCAGCGCTCAGGCGCATCATTCCATTCAGAAGGCGCTGCGAATCGCCGGACTGGCCGACGCGCAGATTCGCTACGTATCACTCGATGAGCGGTACCGGATGCGCACCGATGAACTCGAGCAAGCCATTCGCGCCGATCGCGCCGCCGGATTGAAACCGTGGCTCGTTGCGGCGGCCGCGGGCGCGACCGACACGGGCGCGGTGGACCCGCTCGACGATATCGCGACGATCGCGCAACGCGAGGAGTGCTGGTTTCACGTGGATGCGGCCTATGGCGGCTTCTTTCTACTCACGGATCACGGGCGCCAGATGATGCGTGGGATCGAGCGGTCGGACTCGGCGATTCTGGATCCGCACAAGGGACTGTTCATCCCCTGGGGCTCTGGCATCGTGATCGTCCGCGATGCCAAGCTCCTCGAAGCCAGCAACAGTTACTCGGGTAATTACATGCAGGACGCTGTGCGCGAATCCGGAGTTCTCTCGCCCGCCGACGTATCGCCCGAGCTGACGAAGCATTTTCGCGGGCTGCGGATGTGGCTGCCGCTGATTCTCGTCGGACTGAAGCCGTTTCGGGCCGCGCTCGAGGAAAAACTCCTGCTTGCCAGATACTTCTACGACGAGATTCAGCAGCTCGGGTTCGAGACTGGTCCGTCACCTGACTTGTCGATCGTTACTTTCCGGTGGAATCCTCCAGGTGCGGATCCGGAACGCGTCAACGACATCAACCGCGAGATCGTCGATGCGCTGCGCAGCGACGGCCGCATCTTCCTGTCGTCGACAATGCTCGACGGAAAGTTTGTCATTCGGCTGGCGGTGCTTGGGTTCCGCACGCACCGACGCAGCATCGACCTTGCGCTTCGGCTGCTGAAGGAGCAGGCCTCGACAATCAACTGAGCGAGCCGGGCATGCGAACATCTGTTCCGTCCGCCGCTTTCCTGTTAGAGTTGGAGACCGCGATGTGCTCGCGGTCCCGGTAGTTCCCGTCTACCCTAGCTCTGGTGAATTGAATGCGATTTCCAATAGTGCGTATTGCTCCCGTGCTGCTCGCGGTTGCGACGATTGTCATGTCGGCCTGCGGCAGTGATTCGACCGGTCCGACGTCGCTCGACGCCGCTTCGGCTTTGCACAGCCTGTCGATCGGCTTGAATCAGATTGGCGGAGCGACACCAACAGAAGCAGAGGCGAACGCGGTCTTCGATGCCATCGCCCCGTCGCTCGCCAAAGTCAACGTGACTATCGATGGCGCGTCGCAGGGCATGTACGCCCTTGGATTGCGCGAGAGTTTTCCCGCCGGTACCTGCGAGGAGAACGTGTTCGTCGATCCCCAGTTCCCACCAATGCCGGGTGTCTGCACGCCGCCGTCGCTCGGAGTGGCGATTCTGCTCTGGCAGACTCGCTCCGCCAGCCAGGCGCCTGACAAGCTGATCCTCCTCGCAACCGACGTCGGCACCAGCAATTTCGATTTTGCGCAGGACTTTCCGGCGATCGCGATCTACGTCGAGGGACAGGACAAACTCTTCGGCTCGGAGTCGGGCAGCCTCACAACCCAGGTTACTCCTGGCAGCCAGAGCTGCAACGTTCCGCTGCCGCCGTACGCCAAGAGCGGGACGTGCACGTTCTCTACATTCACATCGCAGGGATCGATTGCTCTCGATGAGTTCACGCTGAACGACTCGCCCGGGGCCACGGTGTCTCTCGAAATTCCGTCGATTACGTTGAGCGGTTTGTCGATCAACATCACCGAGGTTCAGCCTGTTGCCGCGGCTATTCGGGGATTGGCTGTTCGCGCCATCTCGAGATTAACTGCAAAAGAACACGACAAGCTACCCGCTACCCGCTAAACGCTGAGCAGTTCATTCGCGCGCGATAGCCTCAACGGGCGCCAATTCCGCGGCCCGCCGAGCGGGATAAGTACCGAATATCAACCCAACCGCGATCGCCGACCCCGCCGCGATCAGTCCGGTACTCAAGTGCATCACAGGATAAATCGGAGCGTGAGCGATGTACCGGAACGCGGCCGTCGCTCCCTGCGCAAGAATAACCCCCACCACGAATCCGATNGCGCTCCCNGCTCCGGTCACGGTGACAGACTCGACCATGAACTGAGTCTGGATGTCAGCCCGTCGCGCACCGACCGCTTTCCGAATTCCGATCTCCCGCGTTCGCTCGGCCACAGCGGCGAGGAGCACGTTCATTATCCCAATGCCACCGACGGCGAGGATGAGGCCGGCCAGCAATCCCAGAATCAGCTTGGTGAGCAGCATAGCCTGACGCGTGTTCTCCAGTCGCTCCGTTCCGACCTCGACATTGAGCTTCTCGACGCGCGAGCCGTAACGCTCTGCCAACCAGTTCACCGTCTGCGCGCGTAGAGAGTCCACTGCCTCGATGCTGTTTGCCTTGAGTCGCAGCGTCGGCAAACGCGGCTGGCCCGATGGCTCGAGCAGCGACTCACCTCCGCGTAACGGCGCGAACGCGGCGAGGTCGGGCTCGGGTCCAACCTTGGGCGGCGCCAGCACGCCCACGACTTCGCGCGGACGTCCGGCCACCTTTATCGCGCGGCCGAGCAGCCACAGCGCGTCACGACTGCCCGCGAGCTCCTCGGCCAGACGATGGCCAAGGACGATCACCGGCGCGGAATGTAGGACTTCGGTCGGCGTGAAAAATCGGCCGCCAAGAATGTCGATGGTGGTGAAATCGGCGAGGCTGGCGGTGCTCAGCACCAATAACGCTGTCGCCCGCCGATCTCCGTATTCAACCGATGCGTTTCCGGTTAAGGTCAGCGCGTACTGTGCGACTCCGGGCACCTCACTCTTGGCGCGCTCGGCGTCTTCACTGGTCAACACCGGATAACCACTGATCGGTACGGTGCGGCCGGCGACGACAGTGCTGGTGCGCGGGGTTATCTGCACATCCTGAACGCTGCTCTCACGCGCGATCAGCGCTCTCGCCCAGAGATCCACACCGTCGGTGATCGAAAACGCAGCGACGAGGGAAGCGACGCCGATGATCACACCGGTGGTGGACAGCGTCGTTCGCATCGGGTTGGTGCGCAGCGAGTCCGCCCCGACTCTGGCGGATTCGACGAGAGCTGCTGAATTCAGTTTCGGACGTCTCATGACGCCTGCACCTTAACCGCGGTTTACCACCAGGTGGGCGACGTACTTCCGCTGGGCACGATCTTCTGTCGATCGCGGAGCCGGAGCGAGCCCTACAAATCGAATACGAAGATCGCCCGAGCTAGTTTCGTTGTTGGGCGGCGCGAGACTCAGGATCTTCGCATCATCCTGGGAACCGCTCCTCGATACGACAAGCTCGATCTTCGCGTCGCCGGCCCAGACACATTGCACGTCGACCGGGCAGCGTGAATCGTCGCTCACCTGGCGGAAGGTCATGCGTGTACCGGTTCCGCTGATCGTGGCGGTCTTGCCTAGCGCGAGCGCGAACTCACTTCCCGGCTCCGCCGTCACGGCTGTATCCACCGTGGCGCAGCTCACCACCGCGAACAACGCCGCGACGCATAAAAACGCGACGCCGCGCCGGTGGCTACGCAGCGACCGGTCGACTCTCGGCGTAGATCCCAGGAGCATCGGTTTTGGGATTCCAGCGCAGGTACATCCAGACTGCGCCGCCAACGGCGAAGCAGATTGCGATCACCTGCGCTCCAGTGAACGTTCCGAACAAAAAGCGATCGTCCTTGGCCCGCACGAACTCGATGATGAACCTCTCGACCCCCGCCATCACACAATACAAACCGAAGAGCCAACCCTCGGCGTGCTTGTGATCGCGGAGACGCCAGAGGATGAGGAACATCACGAAACCCAGCGCGACTTCGTACAACTGCGTCGGATAGACGGACAGCACCTGGTTCGGCAGCGATCCCGGCGGGGCCGGGATATGGAACAGGTCTGTCATGTTCGCCACCGTCGAAGGCGGTGCGCCATGCGGAAAACTCACCGCGCCGAAGCCGTTGAACGGCCGGCCGTAATCGTCGCCCACTGCCCAGCATCCCGTTCTACCGAGTGAATAAGCCGCGGCGATCGCCGGACCGCCGACATCGCTGATTCGCGTGAAGGAGAGCCGTTTCTTTCTGATCACGAGATAGGTGACGAGGATTCCACCCATCAGCCCACCCCAGAAAACAAAACCCGCTCTGCTCAGCATCGCGCTCGGATCGCGCATCAGAATCGCGTAGTAAGTCTTGCCGCCGAGCAGTCCTCCGATCACAGCGGCGAAAATGAGATCGCCGATCGGCTCGGGGTCGTGACCACGCCGGGCGAGCTCCCGTTGCGCAATGATCTGCGCCTCCACGAAGGCCAGAAGAACGGCGAGACCAAAGCCGGTGAGCTGGAGCGGGCCGACGTTATATGAGAGTGGCTCGTGAACTACTGAAGCAAAGATCGTTAGCATGCGGATGAATTTAGGCTGCGACCAGTCCCGGGATAGGGCTGCTGGCGTATGCATTGAGATCGAGTCCGGCACGCTCGCCGTTCTCGAAACGGAAGAATCCGGCCCGCGCGATCATCGCGGCGTTATCGGTGGCGAGCCGAGGAGAGGGCGTGAAGACCGTTATCCCTTCCGGCTCGAGTCTGGCTCTCATCGCCGCGGCGAGGGTGCGATTACACGCGACTCCGCCGCCGAGCACCACTCGCTGGCGGGAAAAGCGCAGAGCCCCGCGCGCCNCTTTCTCCACGAGGGTGTCGATGAGTGAATCCTGGAACCCGCGCGCGATGTCCGCTTTGTCCGACTCCAGCTGCTTCGAATCGCGCACGGCGTTGAGCACGGCCGTCTTGAGTCCGCTGAACGAAAACGCGTAATAATCGTCGTCCCCAGGCTGTGAATTCCGACGCAGCATCGGGCGCGCGAACTTGAATCGCTTCTGATCGCCGGTGGCAGCGAGCTGCTCGATGTATCTGCCGCCTGGGTAGGGAAGGCCGAGCAGCTTAGCGACTTTGTCGAAGGCTTCGCCCGCCGCGTCGTCGCGGGTGCCGCCGAGCAGTCTGTACCTGCCCCAGGCTTCGACGTCGAGCAGCAGCGTGTGCCCACCGGAAATGAGGAGCGCGGTAAAGGGAGGGACGGCGTCGCGATGCTCGAGCGCAGCGGCGAAGAGATGACCCTCCATGTGATGAACGCCGAGCAATGGAATGCCACGCGAGAACGCGAGCGCCTTGCCATAGCTCACGCCCACCAGCAGCGCGCCGACCAATCCGGGAGTGTTGGTGACGGCGATTGCATCGAGGTCATCGAGGGAGCTGCCGGCTTCGCCCAGCGCGCGGTCGACAACCGGCACGATGCTGGTGAGATGCGCCCGCGACGCGATCTCCGGAACTACACCGCCGAAAACCCGATGCACATCCTGCGACAGGATCACCAGCGACTTCTGCGTGACATCGTCGCCGCTTCCTTCGAGGACCGCCGCCGACGTCTCGTCGCACGAGGTCTCAATCCCCAGAATCCGTGTCACCGCTTCCCGCATCCCGCATCCCGCTCCCCCGTTCTCATTCGGTGCGCTCGGTGAGCAGTCTGTCGACGAGTGCGCGCGCGTCGGGGGAGTTCCAGTCGGTCGCGCTCATCAGCTTTTTGCGGATCACACCGTCCTTGCCGACGATGAACGTCTCGGGATAACCGGTGATGTCGTACGCTTCGGTGATTTTTCCCTGGGCGTCGTGCAGTATCTCGAAGGTGAGCCCGTATTGCTGCGCGAAGGCGCGAATGGCAGGCTCGGTGCCGGGATCGTCGATGCTGACGGCGACGATCTTCAGTCCCTTCGGACCGTATGCCTTGTTCAATGCTTCGATGCTCGGCATCTCGACTCTGCACGGCAGGCACCATGTCGCCCAGACGTTGAGCATCAACACCTGGCCGCGGTAGTCGGCGAGAGTCTTCTGCTTCGGCACCGAGTCGAGTGTAGTCGCCGTGAAGCTTGGTGCCTTGCTACCCAGCTCTACGGGAAATAGCTCGTGCCGGAGATAGTGCGTCGCGCTGAAGGCGACGGCGGCAACGACGCCGAGTACGAGAGCGCCGACGGCGAGCTGCTTCCTGCCAGTCATGCCTGTGCCGTGCAGCGCTTGCGGAGCTCGGCGATTTCCGCCTGCGGATCCTTAGCCGCGAAGATCGCGTTGCCGGCGACGAACGTATCAGCGCCGGCCTCCCACACCGATCGGATGGTTTTGCGATCGATGCCGCCGTCGACTTCGAGCAGCGCCTCGCTGCCGCCTTCCGCGAGCATCTGTCGGGCACGACGAACCTTGTCGACAGATCCTTTGATGAAGCGTTGCCCGCCGAATCCAGGGTTTACCGTCATCACGAGCAAGAGGTCGAGATCGGTGAGGACTTCGCTGACTGCGGCTAACGGAGTGGCCGGGTTCACTACCGCGCCCGCGCGACAGCCGAGCTCACGGATATGATTGAGTTGGCGCTGCAGGTGCGGGGATACCTCGGTGTGAATGGACATTCCATTCGCGCCGGCTGCGGCGAAATCGTCGAAGTAGTTCTCGGGCTCGACCACCATCAGATGCACGTCCAGCGGGAGCTTGGTGAGCTTCCGCACCGATTCAATCACTTTCGCACCGAAGGTCAGGTTCGGAACGAAGCGTCCATCCATGACATCGATGTGGATCCAGTCGGCTCCGCCTGCCTCGAGCATCGCGATCTCGTCGGCAAGCTTCGCCAGGTCCGCACTAAGAATTGACGGGGCGATCCGAACGCTCATTCGCGATTCGGCGGAGATGTAGATGGCGGCGGCGCGGTGATTCCCGTGTCGATCCTGATCGATGGCGGAGGAGGAAAATGCGAGACGGTGAGACTCACGGCTCCGCCCGCGGAAATCGTTTGACCTGCCGCGGGCAATTGCCGAATGACGGTGTTCTCAGGCTGGAGCGAGCTGGTGTCGCGCGACATGCCTGCGACACGGAGCCCGAGCTGCTCGATCATCGACCGAGCCTCCCCGGCACTACGACCGAACAGGTCGGGCATCTGCACCGTCGCCGGTCCTTTACTGAGCACGATGTCCACCGTTCCCGGCAGCTGAACCTGCGTTCCCGCCGCCGGCGACGTCGCGATGACGAGTCCGCGCGGCTGGTCCGCGAGTTGCTCGCTCACATTTCCCAGAGTAAGTCCGGTGTTCTCGATCGCGATTCGCGCCTGCTGCTGTGACATGTTGGTCGTCACCGGAACTTCGGCGGTCTTCTGCCCAGCACTCAACGCCAGCACCACATTGGTGCCGCGCTTCTGCCTGCTCCCGGCGGGAGGATCCTGCTGGAGGACTATGTTCGCAGGGATCGATTTGTGGAATCGCGATTCTCCCTGCTGCGCCGAGAATCCGGCTTTCTGCAGACTGCCCGCGGCATCCTCGTAGGTTTTGCCGACGACATTCGGAAGGATGCCGTCGTCGGGCAGTACTTCCGCCGGGAACGCGAACAGGAAAATCGCCGTGTACGAGAGGAGAAACCCTCCCGCCGCGGCAATCAGATATGGAAAGGCACGCCGCGGAAGCGCGCGCCAGTTCATCTAGCTGACCCTGCGCAATCGCGCGGCGAATGCTCCGTCGGTGCCGTGACGATGCGGAAGGACGTGCAGGCGCCCGCCTTCGAGCAGCTCCGGTGCGACCGTCCCTTCCGGCGGTGGCTCGAGAACGAAATTCAGATTGTCGGCGAGGAACGCATCAACCTGCGCGTCGTTCTCCTCGGGCTCGAGCGAGCAGGTACTGTAGATCAGCAGTCCATCCTTTTTCACCACCACGGCTGCGGCGCGGATGATCTGCTTCTGCAGTGCTGACATCACTGCGATATCGGAGACCTTGATCCGCCAGCGCGCGTCCGGATGGCGCCGGAACGTTCCCGTTCCGGTGCATGGCACGTCGATGAGAACAACATCGACCGGTGCGATCGCCGGATTTCGCGCGTCGGCGACGATGGGAAGGAGATTCGCGCTCTCCAGCCGCCGCTGATTGGCGATCAATCTCTGGAGCCGTCCGAACGATTTGTCGCTGGCGACCACAGTACCCGCGCTGCGCGAAAGCTCCAGCGCCTTTCCGCCCGGAG
>C688J18823_10001315_pt1 | contig 15249 bp, 11 predicted proteins | sample HopSoiMetagenom1_FD_18823 | JGI IMG/M metagenome (IMG submission 18823)
ACCGCCCAGGTCGGGATCGAGCAGCCGTCGATACCGCACGCATCGACGCTCGAGCCCACGCCGGTCAGGCTTTCAAGCGCGCCGCGCACCTCGCGCTGCACGAAGTGCTCGGCCTTCACGTAACCGCGATGTTCAACTCCCGCCGCGCACGCGACGCAGAGAAACCCCGAATGCTTGCCCGAACAGTTGTTGTGGAGCGCGGACGGCGCGGCCCCGGAGCGCGCGAGCACTTGCGTCGACGGCTGATGGCTCGGCCAGTGCGCCCCGCATTCGAGCGCCCCGCTATCCAAGCCCGCGCGCGCCAGCATGCGGCTTGCGACCTCGACATGGCCGGGCTCGCCGCCATGCGAGGCGCAAGCAAGCGCGATTTCCTGATCGCCGAAGCCGTATTTGTCGGCAGCGCCGCTCTCGACGAACGGCAGTGCCTGGAGCGCCTTCACAGCGGAGCGCGGATAGACCGGCCGCGCCACATCGCCGAGCGCGAGCACGGTCGCGCCATCCGCATCGACCACCGCGACTGCGCCGCCATGGCGGCTTTCGACAAGCGCGCCGCGCACCACCTCGACCAGAACCGGATTACTCATTTGTCATGTTCGCCGGATTGCGCTTGCCACAGTTCAGGCTGAAACCATTTATACTCGACTGTCATGGCCGTCGCCCCGTCCCTCCCGCGTTATTCCCGCCGAAAAATGCTCCTCTGGTCGTTGCTCGCGCTCTTCCTGTTGCCTGCGTTCGGCGCCACCGGCCTGCTTGCCTATCACGGCGGCCCCACGCATTGGAGCCAATGGGATCACGCGGTTCAAAGCCGACTTGGCAATGCTGCCTCGCATCCCGAGGCACGGATTTTGGTGATGAGCGGCCGAACCCGCGGCTGGAAAGGCGCGCTCGCGGTCCATAGCTGGGTCGTCATCAAGCGCGCGAACGAGCGGGCATGGCGCCGCTACGATGTCGCAGGCTGGGGCAATCCCATGCGGGTGAACTGGTGGCCGCCGGACCTCTGGTTCGGCGAGTACGGCGAAGTCGTTGCCGACGTGCGAGGCAAGGAAGCCGAGGCGCTGATTCCGCGCATAGAGGCCACCATCGAGAATTACCCCTACGCCAGCGCTGGCGACTACGTGATTTGGCCCGGTCCGAACAGCAACACGTTCGTCGCGGCTGTCCTGCGCGCGGTGCCGGAACTTGGCGCCGTGCTGCCGCCGAATGCGGTCGGGCGCGACTATCGGCCATATCCTTATGTGGGCCTGACGGACAGCGGAACCGGCGTTGAGGCAAGCCTGTGGGGCGTGCTCGGCGTAAAGGTAGGGTGGGCCGAGGGCGTCGAACTCAACGTGCTCGGTCTCGTGGCGGGCGTCGACCTGCGCCGCCCAGCGCTGAAAATCCCGGGCTTCGGGCGTGTCGGCGTTAAAGCCTCAGCCCTGCAAAGCGCCGGCGCCTCAAAAGGCCGGCGCGCTGCGCCTCTGTATCAGGCGGAACACGCCGGCAAGCAGCAAACAGCACACCAGCATGCCGACCGCGAACAGGATCGAGGCGGTGATTGAACCGGTCCAGTCGCGCAGCAGCCCCGCGAATGCGATCAGCGCCGGCATGCCGCCGAAATACCAAAGGAAGTAGACGCCGAACCCAGGCCCGCGCACGCGCGGATCGAACACTTCGGCGGCGAGCGAGCCAACCACCGGCACTGCGGTCGCAAATGCGAACCCGAACAGCAGGAAGAATACGAGCGGATACGGCACAAACGGGAGAGCCGCGCCGAGCGCAATGCTGACCGCCAGCCCGCCGACCATTACGATGTTCGGGACGCGATAGTGCGTCGCCAGATGACCGCCGAGGGGGATTGCCAGGATCGTCATCCAGGACATGAGGCTTACCATCGCGCTCGCCTGCGCGACCTGAATGCCCCGCTCGATGAAAAGCGACGGGCCAAAACTGAGCATCACCAGATAAGCGCCGTTGAGAAACATCCAGGTGATGCCGGCGAGACAAGCAATCTTGATGTCCTGCCAGCGGAGGCGCTGCGGCCGTTCTGGTGCATCGGGCTGCAGGCCGGGAGGACGATGGTAGAACGCCGCCATCAGCACCAATGCGAGCGCGACCAGCACGATGCTGAGCCGGAACACGAATTGCCACGACGTCATCTCGGCGAGAAAGCTCTGCGTCGCTTGCCCCGCCGCGATGCCGGCGGGCCAGCCGACGATGAAAATAGCGTTGCCGAGGTGAAGCTCTTTTTCGGCGAACCAGTCGGTCAGCATCTTCGACATCAGCACGATCAGGATCGCGCCACCGACGCCAGCCAGCAGGTGGCCGAACAGGATGATCGAATAGGACGGCGCGAAGCTCGCGATGGCGCCGCCTAGCACCATCAGCGCCATCCCAGCTGTCACGACGGACTTGTCGCCGAAGCGACGCCCGAGAAAGCCGCTCGGCAGCGAGATCGCGATGCCCGGCAAGATGAAGCCGCCGACCAGAAGGCCGACCTGGGTGTAGTCGATACCGAAGTCACGCATCAGGAAGGGCGCAACGGAACCCGCCGACTGGAACTGGTACCCAAGCGCAAACCGGGCCGCAAACAGCACGGCCAACATGAACCAACGGCTTACAACCATGCAGTCCCCTTCCCCGCGCCAACTCACTCGCGCGGGCCGCCTGTGGACGCAACGTCAGGGAGAAAATTCCGCAACGTTATCTTGGTTAATGCGCGCTTGATTGCGGAGCAAGCGGATGACCGCCACTTTCATTTACCGCATAGATAGATTGTTCATCCAAAGTCGCTCAGTGCTGGCGGAGCCAGCGCAGTGATTGGCCCTCTGGGCCCGGGCGTGGTGGACCTTCGATGAAGTCAATGCGTATGCGCTCCGGCCTCGCCGAGCCCCCGGTCCCGGTCCCGCCCGACATCTACATCCCTTTGGTTGATTCGCTGTACAAGGACGGGCGCACCCTGTTCACCGGCACGTTCTTCGTCGTCGGATCGATTCTCACCACGTTTTGGAAGACTGGCGAGTTCCTGTTTCTCGCTTGCGCGTTCGCCGTGGTGGCGGTCGCCTGCACGCGCGGCCTTATGATGCGTGCGTATGCGCGGGTGCGCACTACGGTCAAAAACAACGTCGAGGCGCGGAAATGGGAGCGGCGCTATGTGGCGGGCGCTGCGGCTTCCGTCGGCCTGCTCGGCATCTGGTGTTACATCGCGTTCTCGCGCACCGACGACGCCTTCGCGCATCTGATCAGCTTCACGATGACCATCGCCTACGTGGTCGGGATTTTCGGGCGCAATTTCGGCAATTCTCGCTCTGTCATCATCCAGATTCTCTGCGCTTGGGTGCCGATCACCGCAGCCCTGTTGCTGCACGGTACCGTGTATCATTGGATCTTCGCCGGCCTGCTCGTACCGTTCTTCCTCGCCGTGAAATTCATCGCCGAGCGGCTGCGCCTCACGCTGCTCGACGCGGTGGTCGCAACCCGCGACATGACGCTGCTCGCCAAGCGCTTTGACACCGCGCTCAACAATATGCCGCATGGCTTGTGCATGTTCGATGCCGAGCGGCGCATCGTGGTTGCGAACAAGCGGCTCAACGAGCACCTCGGCCTCGCGGCCGACACCGAGCTGAAAGGCTTCACGCCCGAGAAGCTCGTGACTGTCGGGGCCGACAACGGGCTGATCCCGGCCGATCAGGTCGAACGGCTGGTGCACGATCTGGACGCGCGCCTCGCCGGCGCTGAAAGTCAGCCGTTCGGAATCGAGCTACACAACGGCCGCACGCTCGAGTTCACCGTGCAGCCGATGGAAAACGGCGGCATGGTGCTGCTTGGCGAGGACATCACCGAGCGCAAGATCGCGCAGGCCCAGATCAACCACCTCGCGCGCTTCGACTCACTCACCGGCCTGCCGAACCGCACCATCCTGCGCAGCCGCATGGAAACGGCGCTTGCCGCCTGCACGTCCGAGCAGATGTGCGCGGTGCACTTCATCGATCTCGATCAGTTCAAGCAGGTCAACGATACGCTTGGCCATTCGCGCGGCGACCTGTTGCTCGTTGCCGTCGCCGAGCGCCTGCGCAAGGTCGTGCGCGAAAGCGACGTGATCGCCCGCTTCGGCGGCGACGAATTCGTGGTACTGCAGTATCCCGTGACCACGCTCGACCAGGCCTCGATGCTCGCCAGGCGCATCGTCGAGGGCTTGAAGGGAAACTACGAGATCGATGGTCACGAGGTCGCGGTTAGCGCGAGCGTCGGCATCGCCATCGCGAGCGCGAAGGATACCGACGCCGACCAACTCCTGAAGAACTCCGATATGGCGCTCTACCGCGCCAAGGCCGAGAACCGCGGCACTTGGCGCTGGTTCGAAGCCGAAATGGAGGCCCGTGCGCAAGCCCGCCGCACGCTCGAGCTCGACCTGCGTACCGCAGTCGAGGAAGAGGCGTTCGATCTCTATTACCAGCCGATCTTCGACATCCGCACGCGCCGCATCCTGTCGTGCGAGGCGCTGCTGCGCTGGCATCACCACGAGCGCGGCATGGTGTCGCCGGGAGAATTCATCTCGGTCGCTGAAGAGATGGGCATCATCGTGGAGATCGGACAGCAGGTTCTGCGCAAGGCCTGCCTCGAATGCCGCCGCTGGCCAGGCGACACGCGCGTTGCCGTCAACCTATCGCCGATCCAGTTCAGCCGCTCCAACGTACCCGGGCTGATCCGCCAGACGCTCGCCGCGACTGCCCTGCCGCCCGAGCGGCTGCACATTGAGATCACCGAATCGACGCTGCTTCAGGACACGCGCAAGTCGCGCGCGGCGCTGCGCCAGCTCGAAGCGCTCGGTGTGGAGATCTCACTCGACGACTTCGGGACGGGTTATTCTAGTCTCAGCTATCTGCACAGCTTCCCGCTGCACAAAGTAAAGATCGACCAATCGTTCGTTCAGGACCTGACGAACGCGCGGCACGTGACGCTGTTGCGCGGCGTGGCGCGACTGAGCGCGGAACTCGGCCTGCGCGTCACCGTCGAGGGCGTCGAAACCGATGAGCAGCTTGCCTTGATCGCGAGCGAAACGAGCGTCGACGAGGTCCAGGGCTATCTGCTCGGGCGGCCGCTTCCGGCCGCCGATATCCGCAGGTTGCTCGGCGCGATGACGCCTTCCGCGCCGGTTGAGAGAGTGGCGTAGCAGGTCATCCGCGCTGAGCGACCTTGCGTAAGACACGCTTGCGGCGAATGGAATTTTCTAACCCAAGTTGATAAGTAGCAATGTGGAAGGCACACGCGTCTTGATCGTGCTGGCGGGCACCACGCTCGAATTGTCGACATGATGAAGCGACGATCCGAGAAAACCCATCGGCGTCGGCAGTTCATCGATGCCTGCGCGGTGCGGGTCTCCATGCACTACACGCCCTGCTGACGATGGGTCACTCGGACATGCCGGCTGTAGAAAGCGCACGGTGCGCATTAACCGTTACGCGCCCTTAAGGTTGCAGAGGCATTAACGAAGTGTTAATCCTCTTCTCACGCTGGGTGGCGTGATGGGGAGGCTGAAGAATGGCTGCGGCTGTTGTTGCGTTAGCTCCTGCTGAAGCCCGCCCTGCTCCACGTCTCGAACCCCAAAATCTTTTCTCGAACCGCGTCGCCGACCTGCTGCACCGGCTCGATTGTCGTGTCGCGGAAACATCCGAGGAGCGCGAGGCGATCTTCCGCCTGCGTTACGAGTGCTACCTGCGCGAGGGCGCGATCTCGCCGAATGCCTCCGAGACGTTCTCCGACCCTTACGACGACTCGCCGAACGCACGCATCTTCGGGCTCTATCTCGACGGCGAGCTCGCGAGCTCGATCCGCATCCACGTCACCTCGCCGGAACACACGGACTTCCCGAGCTACCACGTGTTCGAAGATCTGCTCGAGCCTGAGCTCGCGGCGGGTCGCGTGATCGTCGATCCCACCCGCTTCATCACCAACAAGACGCTCTCGCAGCTCAACCCGGGCCTGCCCCACGCCACCTTGCGGCTGTGCTGGCTCGCCGCCGAGCACTTCCGCGCCGAGCACTTCCTCGTCGCGATCCGCACCGAGCATCAGGCCTTCTACCGCCGCACCTTCCAGCATCGCCTGATCTGCGACGCGCGGCCCTATCCGCTGCTCGCAAAGCCGATCAGCCTGATGACCGTGAACGTCGCCGAGGTGGCTGAGCAGGTGTACCAGCGCTACCCGTTCTTCCGCTCGACCTATTTCGAGCGGCGCATGCTGTTCGGGCGGAACCTGTTCGCGCCGCGCCGCGCAACCGTGGTGTCGATGGACGAATACCGGGCGGCTTAGCCAGACCCCGCCACTCGGAACTTGCTCACGCGAATTTGCAACATCCGCGCCCCACGACAGGGTGACGCCCCGCCTGCGCCATGCCAGTTTCGCCATCGGACCCGCGAGGCATCCTGATGCGCGATACTTGGCCCCTGCTCGACAGGATTCCGTTTCCGCCGATCCGGCGCGGAGCGCTGCAAACGTTGCAGGTCAATCTCGGCTATCGCTGCAATCAGTCCTGCGTGCACTGTCACGTCAATGCCGGTCCGAACCGCACCGAGGAGATGGACGCGGCGACCGTCGATATCGTTCTCGCATTTCTGGAAAGGCGCCGCATCGCGACGCTCGATATCACCGGCGGCGCGACGGAGCTGAACGCGAACTTTCGCCACTTGGTGACGGCCGCGCGCGACATGGGTGCGAAGGTCATGGACCGGCACAATCTCACGATCCAGGAGGAGCCCGGACACGAGGACCTACCGGAATTTCTCGCCGAGAACCAAGTCGAGATCGTCGCCTCGATGCCCTGTTACCTGGAGGAGAACGTGGACAAACAGCGCGGCAAGGGCGTGTATGACGGCTCGATCCGCGCACTGCAGCGCCTCAATGCTCTCGGTTATGGCCGCGAGGATTCGGGGCTGACGCTCAACCTCGTCTACAATCCGCTCGGGCCTTCGCTGCCGCCGCCGCAAGCGGAGCTCGAGGCCGACTACAAGCGCGTGCTCGGAGACCGCTTCGGCATTGTGTTCAACAACCTCTTCACGCTCGCCAACATGCCGATCCAGCGCTTCGGCGCGATCCTCCTGTCGCAGGGCGAATTCGACGCTTACCTCGACAAGCTGCTTCACGCCCATCGCGATGAAAATCTCGACGGCGTGATGTGCCGCAGCCTGCTCTCGGTCGATTACCGCGGCTATGTCTACGACTGCGACTTCAACCAGATGCTCGACCTGCCGCTCACGCGTGGCCCGCGCGACCGCGTTCACCTCTCCGAATTGCTCGACGATGATCTCACGGGCAGTCCGATCCGCGTTGCCGGCCACTGTTTTGGCTGTACCGCCGGTCAGGGATCGAGCTGCGGCGGCGCGCTCAAGGAAGCCGCAGAGTGATGGCCAAGCCGTCGCTCTCCATCATCGTTCCGGTTCTCAACGAAGCCGCAGTTATTGTTATCGCGCTCGAGGCGCTCGCACCTCTGCGGGAGCGCGGCGCCGAAGTGATCGTCGTCGACGGCGGCAGTGCCGACCGGACTGCCGCGCTCGCCAAACCGCTTGCGGATTCCCTCATTACAAGCGCGTGCGGACGGGCGGTGCAGATGAACGCCGGCGCGGCGGTGGCACGCGGCGATGTGCTTCTCTTTCTGCACGCCGATACACGCCTGTCACCGGATGCGGAGAGACTGATTCCGGAGGGTCTTCTGCAATCGGGCCGCGCCTGGGGCCGTTTCGATGTGTCGATCGAGGGCCGGCACCCATTGTTGCGGGTCGTCGCCACATCCATGAACGCGCGCTCGCGCCTCACCGGCATCGCCACAGGCGATCAGGCGATGTTCATGACGCGCAAGGCATTCACAGGCGTGGGGGGCTTTCCCGATATCGCACTGATGGAGGACATCGAGCTCTCGCGCCGCCTCAAGCGTATTTCGCCGCCGCTGCGTTTGCGCGCGCGAGTTACGACGTCCAGCAGGCGGTGGGAGAACCGCGGCGTCTTGCGTACGATTCTGCTGATGTGGCGGCTGCGCCTCGCTTATTTTTTCGGTGCTTCGCCGGACGATCTCGCACGCCGCTACGGCTAGACCCGTCCCTCCAGCGCGCGCATGAAGATGGTGCGTGCGGCGCGGCGGTCGAGCTTCACCGGATTGCCGCCAGCCGTCGGATCCTCCGGCGCCATCTTGACGATCTGGTCGACCTTGTCTCCGCCGACCTTCAGGCCCGCGAGCGTGTGCGGAATGCCGGTTTGCTCGCGCAGCTCGAGAACGAAGTCGAGGAAGGCACGGAAGCTCGGGCGCAGGCCGATGTAGGCGGCGAGCCGCTTGATCTTGTCCTCGATGGCCTTGCGGTTGAAGACGAGCACGTAGGGCACAAACACGGCGTTGGTGAGCCCATGGTGTGTGTCATAGAGCGCGCCGACCGGATGCGAGAGCGCGTGGATCGCCCCGAGCCCTTTCTGGAACGCGGTCGCGCCGGCCGCGGCCGCCGCCATCATGTGGGCGCGCGCCTCGATGTTGCTGCCGTCCCGGTACGCGGCGACGAGGTTCTCCTTCACCAGCCGAACGCCTTCGGCCGCGATGCCGTCGGCAAGCGCATGATAGCTCGGCACGCACAGCGCTTCGAGCGCGTGGGAGAACGCATCCATGCCGGTGCCGGCGGTGATCACCGGCGGCATCCCAACGGTTAGCTCTGGGTCGCAGATCGTCTGTACCGGAAGCATCTTCGGATGAAAGATGATCTTCTTCGTGTGCGTCTTCTCGTTGGTGACGACAGCCGCGCGGCCGACCTCCGAGCCGGTGCCGGCCGTGGTCGGCACCGCGACCACCGGCGCGATCACGTTGCCGTCCGCGCGGGTCCACCAGTCGCCCACATCCTCGAAGTCGAACACGGAGCGCGTCTGGCCGTGCATCAGCGCGATCAGCTTGCCGGCATCGAGCGCCGAGCCGCCGCCGAACGCCACCACTCCGTCATGCCCGCCCGCCTTGTAGGCCGCGACGCCGGCCGCGACGTTCGACTCGACCGGATTGGGCTGCACGTCGGCGAAAACTTTCACGGGCACGCCAGCAGCACTGAGCCTGTCGAGCGCAGCCTCCGTCATCGGCATTTTGGCCACAACTGGATCGGTCACGAACAGTGGGTTGGTGATCTTCGCGGCGTTCAGGGCTTCGCCGAGCTCGCTCACGCGGCCCGCGCCGAAGCGCACCGTGGTCGGATAATTCCAGTTGCCGCGCAGTTGGGTCGTCATACTTCCCTCAAGTGATAACTCTTCGGCCGCGTCAGCGACTCATAGCCCACGCGCGACAGTGCCGCGCCGCGGCCGGTGTCCTTCACGCCGGTCCAGGCAAGCCCCGGATCGAGATAGTCGCAGCGGTTCATGTAGACGGTCCCGGTCTCGATCTCGCGGCCAATGCGCTCCGCGGCATCCAGGTCGCGCGTCCAGATCGACGCCGTCAATCCATAAGGCGAGTCGTTCATCAGAGCGATCGCCTCGGCATCGTCCTTCACCTTCATGATGCCGGCGACGGGACCGAACGTCTCCTCCATCATCAACTTCATCGAATGATCGACGTTCACCAGCGCCTGCGGCGCCACATACGTCGAGCCGTCCTTGTCGCGCGCAAAGCCCTTGGTGTCGATCAGCGCCTTCGCGCCTTTATGCAGCGCCTCGCCGATGTGATCGCGCACCGTCCTGGCGAGACGCGGCTGCGCCATCGGCCCGAGCGTGGTCTTCTCATCGAGCGGATCGTCGAGGACATATTGTTTGGTCAATGACACGAAGCCATCGACGAACTTGTCGTAGACATCGGCGTGCACATAGACGCGCTCGATGCCGCAGCAGCATTGGCCTGAGTTAAAATAAACGCCGTCGACGATATTCTCGATCGCGTGATTGAGGTCGGCTTCGGAGCGCACATAGGCGGGGTCTTTGCCGCCAAGCTCGAGGCCGACACCCGCGAATGTGCCGGCGGCCGCCTGCTCAATCTGCTTTCCGGCCGCGACCGAGCCGGTGAAGCAAATCTGATCAACCGCACCGGAGGAAATCAGCTTCGTCGTGTCGTCATGCGACAGCGCCAGTGTGCGGAACAGACCCTTCGGCAGTCCCGCTCTGTCCATCGCGGCCTGAAAGCGGTCGCCCACCAGCAGCGTCTGCGCAGCGTGCTTGAGGATCACGGCATTGCCCGCCATCAAGGCGGGCACAACCGAATTGACGGCCGTCAGATACGGATAATTCCACGGCGCGACGGCGAGCACGAGGCCGACGGGCTCGCGGGCGATGTAGCGTTTGAATCCCGCCTTCGGCTCTGCAATCACGTCAGCGAGCGCACCCTCAGCAATCGCGATCATGTGGCGCGCGCGTTCCTCGAAGCCGTTCAGTTCATTGCCGCCGTATCTGATGGGGCGGCCCATCTGCCACGCAAGCTCCGGCGCGATCTCGCTGCGCATGGCCAGCATCGCGTCGACGGCCCTAGAAAGAATCTTGCCGCGCTCCGGGACCGGCACGCGGCGCCACTCGGCTTGCGCCATGCGCGCGGCTTTCACAGCCGCCTCGATCTCGGCATCCGACGCGCTGGCGCGCCGCACCACTTCGCGGCTATCGACGGGAGAAATGCAGACGATGTCGGGCATGTGGCTCTTTCTTCGTCATCCGCGGGCTTGACNCGCGCATCCATCGATTAAGAGTCTTTCAAAGCAGATGGATCGCCGGGTCAAGCCCGGCAATGACGAGCCGCTAATACCTCTCGAACCCGCGCATCAGCTCCCAATCCGTCACGCGTCGGTCGTATTCAAACTGCTCCCACTTCGCGGTGTGCACGTAGTGATCGACCACCGCATCGCCCAGCGCCGCGCGCAGCATCTTCGATTTATCGAGCGACTCTGTCGCCTCGCGCAAAGTCTTCGGCACCTCCGGCAGCTTCGCACCGTGATAGGCGTCGCCCGAAAAGGGCGCATCGAGCGTCAGCTTCTCTTCGATTCCCTTCAGCCCCGCCGCGATCAGCGCCGCAAAGGCGAGATATGGATTGAGGTCCGCGCCACCGATGCGGCACTCGATACGGATCGCCTTGCTCCCCTCCCCGCACAGCCGGAAGCCCGCGGTGCGATTGTCCCGGCTCCACACCGCCTTGGTCGGCGCGAAGGTGCCGACCTGGAAGCGCTTGTACGAATTGATGTAGGGGGCGAGGAAGTAGGTGATGTCGGGGGCGTATTTGAGCTGCCCCGCCACAAACGAGCGCATCAGCGGCGACATCGTGAACTCGGCCTTAGCGTCGTAGAACAGCGGCGTCTTGCCAGATGCGTCCCAGAGCGAGACGTGTACGTGCGACGACGAGCCTGCGAGGCCGTAATTCCATTTAGACATGAAGGTGATCGACTTGCCCTGCGCGAGCGCGATCTCCTTGCAGGCGTTCTTCAGGATGGCGTGGTTGTCCGCCATGTCGAGCGCATCGGAATAGCGGACGTTGATCTCCTCCTGCCCCGGCCCCCACTCGCCCTTCGAATTCTCGACCGGAATGCCGGCGCCCTGCAGCCCACGGCGGATAGCGCGCATCACGCCTTCCTCCTTGGTGGTCTGCAGGATATGATAGTCCTCGATGTAATGGCCTGCGGTCTTCGGGGCCTGCCAGTGCTTGTCGCGGATCGCCTCGTAACTCTCGTCGAACAGATAGAATTCGAGCTCCGAGGCGCAGTAGGCGCGCATCTTCTGCTGCTTGAGCCGCGTCACTTGCGCTTTCAGCATCGCGCGCGGCGAATGCGGCACATCGTGATGATGATGGTCGAGCACGTCGGCGAGCACCAACGCGGTGCCCTCGAGCCAGGGCACGCGGCGCAAGGTCGCCATGTCGGGCTTCATCACGAAATCGCCGTAGCCCTGCTCCCAGCTCGCCGCCGCGTAGCCCGGCACCGGCTCCATGTCGATGTCGTCGGCGAGCAGGTAGTTGCAGCCGTGCGTCTCTTCGTGTGCGCCGTCAACGAAATATTCCACCTGGAAGCGCTTGCCGACGAGGCGGCCCTGCATGTCGACCATGGCGACGATCACGGTATCGATCGTGCCGGCCGAGACGGCCTTCTTCAGGTCGGCGAATGAAAGATTGCCCGGCATGCCCCCTCCAACGCGCTCACACGCATATGCGTTTTTCCATGAATACACTGAGCGGGTCCGGCTGGTAATCGCCGAACGCCTCGCATTCCACAAATCCGGCGCCACGATAAAGCGTCAGCGCATCGGCATTGTGGATGCCGGTCTCCAGCCGCAACAGCGGCAGGCCGGCGCCGCGCGCGACCGCCTCTAATTCCGTCAGTACCCGCTTCCCAATTCCTTGGCCACGCCGATCGGGGCGGACGTACATGCGCTTCACCTCGCCCCAGCCGCGTGCATCCTGCAGAAGCGCGCCGCAGCCGATCGCCTCGTCACCCTCGCGCACGACCAGAAACATCACCGCCGGATCCGACAGCGCGGCGACGTCAAGCAGATGGTTGCTCTCCGGCGGATAGAGCGCGGTCATCTGCGCGTCGAGCGCCTCGATCATGCGCAGCACATCGGGCTGGTCCGGCGGCTCCGGCCGGATGGTCAGCGTCGCCGTCACTGCTTCGCGACCTCGCCGATCGCCTCGCTCAGAATATCGAGCGCGCGCATCATCTCCGGTTCCGTCACCGTGAGCGGCGGCGTCAGGGTGAGCACATTGCCGAACGTGGTCTTGAACGAGAGCCCTTTCTCCAGCGCGCGGTACATCACGGCTTCGGCCGCATCCTTGGCGGGCGCCTTGCTCACCCGCGAGGTGACCAGCTCGATGCCGAGCAGAAAACCCAAGCCACGCACATCTCCGATCAATGCGTGCTTCGACTTCATGTCGTGCAGCCGCGCCATCGCGGCGGCCCCGACGCGCGCGGCATTCTCGACCAGCTCCTCCTCTTCAATGATCTGGATGGTGGTGAGCGCAGTGCGCGCCGTCACCGGGTTTTTCTCATGCGTGTAGTGGCCGAAGGCATACGCCGCGCCGACGTCAAGCTCCGGCCGGGCGAGCACGGCGGCGATCGGCAAGATGCCGCCACCGAGCGCCTTGCCGAGCACCAGCAGGTCCGGCACCACGCCGTCATGCTGGCAGGCGAACATCTTGCCGGTCTTGCCGAGCCCGGTCGGGATCTCGTCGAAGATGAGGAGCGTGCCGTGGCGGTCGCAGGCATTGCGCACGCGGCGCCAGAAGCCGGGGGGCGGAATGTGCGGCACCGCGCGCATCGGTTCGGCGATGAAGGCGGCGATGTCCCCTTCCCGCTCCAGCACGAACTCGATCATCCGCGCGCAGGCATCCGCGCTCGCCCCGACAGTTGAGGTGCCATAGGGGCAGCGGTACGATGCATAAGGCGCGACATGCTCGGCGCCCGGCATCAGCGGACCGACGCCGCCGGAGCGAAATAGCGCCTCGCCGCCGACGGCGGACGCGCCGAAGCCCGCGCCGTGGAATGCATCCCAGAACGACAGCGTCTTGTAGCGGCCGGTCGCGGCGCGCGCGATCTTGATCGCGACCTCGACCGCGTCCGAGCCGCCGGTCGTGAACAGCACTTTCGAGAGATTGCCGGGCGCGATCTCGGCGAGCTTTGCGGCCAGCGCCACTGCCGGCCCGCAGGTGTAGCGTCGCGGCGCAAACGGCAGTGCGTCCATTTGCTCCGCAATCGCCTTTTTCAGGCGGGGGTGGCCGTAGCCGATGTGGTGCACGTTGTTGCCGTGAAAATCCATGTAGCGGCGGCCGGCCGTGTCCTCGATCCAGATGCCTTCGGCCTTCGCGATGGCGTTAAGGCATGGCGTTGAGACCGACTGGCGCAGGAAATACTTCTCGTCGTCGGCGAGCAAGGTCTGCGCCTCGGGATCGAGGTTCTTCTCGGCCCAAGCGCGCCGCTGCGGCGACAGATTGGTATCGCTTTCGGATTCGTTCGGCAGCGCCCTCATCGCTTCCGCCATGCCTGCAGGCGGCCGAAGAGCACGCGGTCGAGCACGACCTGCAGGAGCTTTACGCCCAGCGCAGTCGCAACGATCATCGTGGCCATCCCGGCGGCCGCAGCGGATGCGCCCATTTCGTCCATGTGCACGATGGCGATCGCGGCGAGCTTGGTGTCCGGCCCATAGAGAAAGATCACCGCCGATACGGTGGTGAGCGCATTCACGAAAATATACACCGCGACGTCGAGGATCGAGGGCCAGCAGATCGGCACCGTAACGCGCGCAAAGGTGCGCCAGAACGGCACCTTCAGCGAGGCCGACACGGATTCAAATTCCGGATCGATCTGCTTCAGCGCGGTGAGCGAAGTGATGTGCGCGACCGTGTAGAAGTGGGCGATCGAATTGATCACCAGCACGGCAAGCGTGCCATAGAGGAATCCGAGCGGATTCCACTTGGCATTGACGAAGAACACATAGCCAAGTCCGAGCACGAGACCCGGCACTGCCATGGGCAGCATGGCGAGCAGATGCGCGAGCAGGCGCGCACCCGGCATCACCTTGGTCTTCTCGACGAGGTACGCGCCGGAGAACACGATTGCGGTGCCGAACATCGCCGCGCACGCGGCCATCGCGAGGGAGGTGAAGTACGGGTCCCAGCCACCCGGATCGAAGTTCGCGAAGTTGTAATTGTTCAGCGTGGGCGTGAGATTGTACGGCCAGTAGGTGATGAACGAGGCCCAGACCGCGGTGCCGAGCACGCCGACCAGAATGCCCGCGACCACGACGCAGTAGATCAAGAGCCAGGTGTCGCGCGCCGCGTTCGGCTTGGGCTCGAGCGGCACGGCACGCGCCGAGAGCAGCGCGAATTGGCGGCTCTGCACCATCCGGTCGATCACGAAGGCGAGTATGGCGGGCGCGAGCAGCACCATGCCGACCACCGCGCCCATCTCGAAGTTCTGCTGCCCGACCACCTGCTTGTAGGCGTCGGTCGCGAGCACATTGAACTGCCCGCCGATTACCTTGGCGATGCCGAAGTCGGTGACGACCAGCGTGAACACCACGAAGGCCGCGTTCATCAGCCCGAACTTCGCGCCGGGAAGAGTCACCGTGGCGAAGATGCGCGACTTTTTCGTGCCGAGCGCGTCCGCGACCTCGTAGAGCCGGGCGTCGGCGAGCGCGAGCGCGGTCACCGCGATGATCAATGCATGCGGGAAGCAGTAGAACACCTGCGCAAGGACGATGCCGTTCGCGCCATAGATATCGCCGCCAAACAACAATCCCTTGAGCAGGCCCTGATTGCCGAACAGGTAGATGAGCGAGATAGCGGACAATAGCGATGGCGCA
>C688J18823_10001317_pt1 | contig 15246 bp, 17 predicted proteins | sample HopSoiMetagenom1_FD_18823 | JGI IMG/M metagenome (IMG submission 18823)
CCACTGCCCGGTAGCGAGCAACCGATGTTCCAGCACATCGGCTGGTACATTTGGGGGACCGGACTTCTCGAAGGTTGGCGTTCCCGCCGCGGTTGCCGTTTCCGCGGGAGGGAATTGCGCAACGTTGAGGGGTGGGGAGTTGTCGTCAGTAGCTGTCCGCAGATTCTCGGCATTGCCAGCGGGGACGATGCCTTGGGGAATATTGGAGGGCGGCTGCATCTTGAGTCGGCGCCACGTGCATCTTGTTTAAGCTCAGCGCCTGAAATCCTGCATACGCCCCAATCCCTACAATGCCTTCCAAGCGCGAGTCCTGAGAGCGCGAATATCATTGGGCTGCGGCTTCGGGGAAGTGCCGCACTACTGAATTCACTATCTCTGACCGCAGCCCGAACGTGATCGAGCGTCACATCATGGGTGCCCTGAGCAAACGCCCCGAGCAGCGCTTTGTCGGCGACCAGATTGAGGCGGCGTGTCAGACCCCCGCACGCCCGATTCATGTATGCGATCACTCTATTGTTGAATAGATCGGGTCCGTGGTATCCAGCGGCTCGCAGCCGGAACGTCAGGTAGGCCCTTGCCTGCTCGACGTCGAGCGGCAGGAGCTTGAAACTATGCGTGATACGTTCCCGCAACTGACGGATATTTTTCTGCCTTAGATTTTCGTCCAGTTCCGGTTGTCCGAACAGCACGATCTGCAGCAGCTTATTGTGTTGTGTTTCCAGATTCGAGAGCAGCCGGATTTCTTCTAGCGTAGAGGTTGGCATACCCTGCGATTCCTCTACGAAGACGACTACCTGACGTTGCTCGCTATGGCGATCAAGTAAATAATCGTTGAGCGCGTGCATGACCTCAAGCCTGCTCGCATCCCTGGGCACGCTCAATTGCATTTCAAAGGCGATGGCATGCAGGATTTCATCGGGCGATACGCTCGGATTAGCCAGGTAGACCGTTTCAACGTTTGGCGGCAACCGGGTTTGCAACACGCGGCACAACATGGTTTTACCGCTGCCGACTTCGCCAGTTACTTTGATGATGCCTTCCCCATGGGTAATCGCGTAGATCAGGGCTTCCAGGATCGCGCCGCGATTGCCTCCTTCAAAAAAAACATCTGTATCGGGCGTAATTTTGAAAGGAGGGCGGCTAAGGCCAAAAAACTCGAAGTACATCAGTTTCCTTCCTCAATGCCCGTTGCGTAGTTCTGCATGCGGCTATACAGCGTTGTACGATGGATGCCCAGAAGTTTCGCCGCTTGGCTGAGATTGCCCCTGGTAATGTCAAGAGCAGCCTCGACGTAGCTTCTCTCCAGGTCGCGCAGCGCCTCATCCAGCAAGAAGCCTTTTTTGGTCTGCAAATGGACCCGGGCGGCGGCAACCGATGATTTAAAGTCGCCGGCTTGCCCGGTTTGTACTGGGGCCGCCATTGGCTCTTCCCAGTCAAATTCGCCCAGCAATTGCTCGCTATTAATTGTCTGGCCCGGATATTTTGTTGTCAGTCTGATGACAATATTGCGCAGTTCGCGCACGTTTCCAGGAAATCCATATTGCATCCACAGATCCAATGAATCGGCAGCAAGTTTGAAAGGGCGAACGTTACTTTGATGCGCGTACAGAGCGGAGTAATGGCTCAGCAATTTGTTCTTGTCGTCCCCCAATTCGCGCAAAGGCGGCACTGTTATGGAAAATACTGAAAGCCGGTGATAGAGATCAGCCCTGAAGCGCGAGGAGCGCACTTCCTGACGCAAGTCGCGATTGGTGGCAGCTATTACGCGCGCATTGGATACCCGCTTTTGCGTTTCTCCAACCCGCTGGTATTCACCGTTCTCCAATACACGCAGAAGCTTCGACTGTAGTTCAAGAGGCAATTCGCCGATTTCATCAAGAAACAGCGTTCCTTCGTGAGCATCTTCGAAATAACCTGACCGCGATGAGCTTGCACCCGTAAAGGCACCTTTCACATAACCGAATAGAGTGGGTTCCACCANGGAGGGCGAAATAGCNGCACAATTCAGTGCAAGATAAGGTTTTCCGTCGCGGGGGCCTTGTCGGTGCANCGANTGCGCGACAAGTTCTTTGCCGCTGCCCGATTCGCCCTCTACCAATACNGGAAAAGGCGCGGTNGCNTATTGCGCGATCTGCAGATGCAATTTGGTTATTGCAGGTCCGGAACCGATGAGGCCGGTATCTGCCCTGACGGAAGAACGTTCGACCTCCGCCATGCGTTTTACCTTCGCCAGCATCGCCTTTAGCACTTCCGGCTCGCAAGGCTTGGCGATAAATTCGGCGGCACCCAACGTACGGGCATAGCGGGCATTCGCCTCGTCGTTCTGTCCCGAGAGAACCAGAATTTTGATGGTGGGCGAATGCGCCAGAAGATCCGCAATCAACTGGAAACCTTCGTCTGGGCGATGCGGAGCCGGGGGAAGACCAAGATCCACTAACGCGAGCTCCGGGAGGACATCCAGCTGGCGCAGCAGACTTTTTACTTGCTCCCTTGAACCGGCTGCCCGAACGTTGTACTCCTTGCCGAGTACAAAAGTTAATGTATCGACGATCAGCGGATCATCGTCGACGATCAGAAGTTCCGGTTTTTGTCCGCTCGGTATGTCCATTTTCTCATTGTGCCGCTGACTCTTTGGGAGGTTCGTGTTATTGTGCCAGAAGGGCTTGATTGTTCATACTTATTATCTGGTTTCGTCCGATACGAATATGGCTTTTAACTGGATCGCGTGAAGCAACCTTAAGAGTGCTTGTTGAGTCCAACCCAAAACTTTTGCGCGGGTACGGCGATAATGCCACTGTCCGTTACAACGCGCCGTGAATTAGCCGCCAAATTTCGACATGTCGCCTAGCAATCTTGTCGAATTCTCGCACGTTGATTTCTCATATGATCGACGACCCATCCTGCAGGGAGTCGACATGGCCGTTCCGCGAGGAAAGGTTGTGGCAATCATGGGCGGCAGCGGCAGCGGCAAAACCACATTGCTGCGCTTGATTGGCGGGCAACTGAAAGCCGATCGCGGCGATGTCTTAGTTGAATCTCAACCGCTACAAGGAATGGGACACGGCGAACTTTACGCGCTTCGCAGAAAAATGGGCATGCTGTTCCAGTTCGGTGCCTTGTTCACTGATCTCAATGTATTCGACAATGTCGCCTTTCCACTGCGNGAGCACACCAGGCTACCGGCATCGATGATTCGCGACCTGGTCCTGATGAAGTTGCATGCAGTCGGATTGAGGGGCGCTGAATCGCTGAAACCGGCGGAACTGTCAGGCGGGATGGCGCGACGCGTGGCCCTCGCGCGCGCCATTGCGCTCGATCCAATGCTTGTCATGTATGACGAACCATTTACCGGCTTGGATCCAATTTCAGTTGGCATCATCGGCAATTTGATCCGCCGGCTCAACGATGCCCTGGGTGCGACATCTATAGTGGTCACACATGACGTCCAGGAATCGTTGAAGATCGTCGACTACGTCTATTTCCTGTCAGGCGGACATATTGTTAGCCACGGTACGCCTCGTGAAGTCCTCGAGTCTAGTGAGCCCTTCGTATATCAATTCGTCCACGGCAAAGCCGATGGACCAGTGCCATTCCATTATGTGGCCCCGCAGTACGGCAAGGACCTGGGAATAACAGGCTGAAATGCTAAACGCGCTTTCGCACGGCTTCCGAGTAGTAGGCCGCCGGTCCATAAATGCGGTGTGGAGAATGGGTTCCGCAGCTCGATTTATGGGACTTGTACTGCTGAGATCCGGCCCTTCGCTGCGGCGTTTCCATCTCACCATTGACGAACTGCATTTTGCGGGCGTCCTGTCCCTCATCATTATCATTGTCTCAGGCTTGTTCGTCGGCCTTGTGCTGGGACTTCAGGGTTATGAAACCCTGAAGCGCTACGGTTCGGCGGAAGCTGTCGGGACACTGGTTGCCTTGGCTTTGGTACGCGAGTTGGGTCCTGTAGTTGCAGCCCTTTTGTTTGCCAGCCGTGCTGGATCGGCGATGACCGCCGAGCTTGGCATTATGAAGTCGACCGAGCAGTTGTCCGCGATGGAGATGATGGCGGTGGATCCATTTGCCAGGGTCATCAGCCCGATGTTCTGGGGCGGTTTCCTGTCGATGCCACTACTCGCCGCAATATTCAGTGTAATGGGAATATTCGGCGGTTACCTGATCACGGTCGTAATAATCGGCGTGGATTCGGGCGCGTTTTGGTCGCAAATGCAATCAAGTGTCGATCTGCGCAATGACATAATGAACGGCGTGATCAAAAGCGTTGTATTCGGTGCCGCTGTTACCGCCATTGCTCTTTTCGAGGGGTACGATGCGCCTCCCACCGCGGAGGGCGTATCCCATGCGGTTACCCGCACGGTCGTTACATCTGCCCTGGCGGTGCTCGCTCTTGATTTTGTACTTACGGCGTTCATGTTTACGGGAGTCTGATTATGCAACGCACTACACTGGATCTCTGGGTTGGCATTTTTGTCACAGCCGGCGTGGCAGCGTTGTTTGTTCTCGCATTGAAAGTCGGGAACGCAAGCAGCGTAAACATGTCCGACAGTTACAGGGTCATTGCAGAATTCGATAACATCGGTGGATTGAAGGCGCGTGCTCCGGTAAAGAGCGCAGGCGTCGTCGTAGGTCGTGTGGAAAGCATCTCGCTCGATACCCGTAATTTTCGCGCCAATGTGGCGCTGCGAATTGACAAGCGCTATCCATTTCCGCGGGATTCCTCGGCTTCCATCCTGACTGCGGGCTTGCTGGGAGAGCAGTATGTCGGCATGGACGGGGGCGGCGACGAGCAAAATCTGAAGGACGGAGACCGTCTGAAGATAACCCAATCCGCCATTGTTCTGGAAAAGGTTATCGGCCAATTCCTCTATGGCAAAGCTGCAGAGACCAGTTCAGGGAAAAAGGAATAGCAAGCTTAAAAGGAAATCATTATGCAAACAGGTATGAAGGCACTCGGGAAATGGCTCATTGCTTTCTTAATAGCGGGTTTGTTTGTTAGTCACGCGCCAGCGGAGGAAGTGTCGCCCGATGCGCTGGTTCGGAAGACCACCGAGGAAGTACTCACGATCGTGCGCGAGGACAAGGACATCCGCGCGGGCGATGTCACTAAGATCGTCCAGCTGATCGAGCAGAAAGTTGCGCCGCATTTTGATTTTGAACGTATGACGCGACTTGCGGTGGGGCGTGCGTGGCGTGAGGCTTCGTCAGAACAGCGCGCGACTTTAGTGAAGGAATTTCGTACCTTATTGGTGCGCTCTTATTCTGCTGCGTTTACCGCCTATACCGGGATTGCGGTTGAATATCGCCCGTACAAGGCAACTCCCGGAGAGACCGAAGCGTCGGTACAGACGCTTATCAAACTACCGGGTGGCGCCGCGCCCATGTCGGTAGACTACGATATGGCCAAGACGCCAAAAGGCTGGAAAGTGTATGACGTTCGCGTGGCCGGGGCCAGTCTCATCATCAACTATCGTAACCTTTTTGCCCAGGAAATCCAGAGCGGCGGTATCGACGGACTGATCAAGAGCTTGATCGAAAAAAATAGTGAAAAGCCGCAACCTCCCACGGCAAAGAAATGATCACCAGAGAAGCGAATCGATACTTTATCGAAGGTCCGGTCACGCTTTATAACGTTGAACAATTTGTCACCGATGGCGCGACGTTTGAGGGCCCAAGTGTGGTGGTCGATTTTTCTCGAGTCACAACCGTCGATTCGTCCGCGGTGAGTTTGATGCTCGAGTGGATTCGGCAATTCAATAGCAACGGCACGAAAATCTCCTTTATCCATCTGTCTCAGAGTTTGCGCAGTTTGGCAGAGCTTTACGGCGTTATCGATCTGATTCCCATTGCTGCCGATTAGTGTTTTGCTGAACGCCAAATCTAGCAGTCCTTCGTGCCGCCGGCCATCCAGATAAGCGGGGTGTCAAAGGCCTACGGCAGCGTGCGAGCGCTCCACGGGATCACGTTGGACATTTTGCAAGGGGAGTTTTTCGCGCTTCTCGGTCCAAATGGCGCGGGCAAAACCACGTTAATCAGCATTCTCGCCGGCTTGGCTCGCTGTGACAGCGGCACGCTTCGCGTGATGGGCCATGATGTGCTGACCGATTACCGCGAGGCGCGGCGCTCACTGGGCGTGGTTCCGCAGGAGCTGGTCTTTGATCCGTTTTTCACGGTGCGCGAGACCCTCCAGTTCCAATCGGGCTATTTCGGACTGGGCAGAAACAATAACTGGATTGATGAAGTGATGGCCCGCCTGGATTTGACCGACCGGGCGGATTTCAATATGCGCGCCCTCTCTGGCGGCATGAAACGCCGCGTGTTGGTGGCTCAGGCATTGGTGCACAAGCCCCCGGTGATCATTCTGGATGAACCGACCGCGGGCGTTGATGTGGAATTGCGCCAAGGCCTGTGGCAATTCATCCGCCAGCTGAATGGAGATGGACACACTATTGTGCTCACGACCCACTATCTTGACGAGGCGGAGGCGCTGTGCAGCAGAGTGGGAATGCTGAAACAAGGCAAACTGGTAGCGCTCGATTCAACGCACAATCTTCTCAAAGGCTATACGGGTGCACACTTGCGCCTTCGACTTGCAAATGGCCGTTTACCTGACGTGCTTGCGCCGCTGACTGCGACGGCTCCAACCAATGGGGAATACTTGCTCGCGCTGCGTGACTACGCTGAAGTCGAATCCGTGCTCGCCGAAATTCGCAAAAGCAATCTCACGGTGTCATTCATGGAACTGGAACAACCGGACCTTGAAGAAGTGTTCGTAGAAATCATGAGGAAGGATTGACCATGGTTGTTTCCGCGCCCATGGGTGCGTTCAGTACGCTGTTCCGCAAGGAAATCACGCGTTTTTGGAAAGTCAGTTTTCAAACCGTGCTAGCGCCTGTACTGACCGCGCTGCTCTATCTGCTGATTTTCTCCCACGTACTGGAAGAGCACGTTCAGGTTTACCCCGGCGTTCGCTATACCGCCTTTCTAGTGCCTGGTCTGGCGATGATGTCGCTGTTGCAAAACTCCTTTGCCAATAGCTCCTCCAGTCTGATCCAATCCAAGATCACCGGAAACATCATTTTTGTACTCTTGCCGCCAATCTCACATTTTGAATTTTTTGCCGCTTATGTATTGGCTTCTGTTGTGCGCGGTCTGATGGTTGGTTTTGGAGTCTTCGCCGTTACGGCCATTTTTGTACACGTGCCGATTGTGAAAGCTGCATGGGTCATTGTGTTCGCACTGCTAGGATCCGGCTTGCTCGGCACCTTAGGGATTATCGCCGGTATCTGGGCCGAAAAATTTGACCAGCTGGCGGCGTTTCAGAATTTCATCATCGTTCCGCTTACGTTTCTGTCAGGAGTGTTCTACTCGATACACTCGCTGCCTTTATTCTGGCAAGAGGTCTCGCACTTCAATCCCTTCTTTTACATGATTGACGGTTTTCGCTATGGATTCTTTGGTGTCTCCGATGTCTCCCCCCTGCTTAGTGTCGCGATTGTAGGCGGCTGCCTTTTGGCTTTATCATTCGGCACCTTGTCGCTGCTTAAACGTGGCTACAAACTTCGCCATTGAAGAACGGTTATGGTTACACCAGAGCAAGTCAAATCCTACATCGAGCAGAATCTTGCCTGTGATCACGTCGAGGTGTCGGGCGACGGACACCATTTTGAGGCCGTGATCGTGAGCCCGGCGTTTCGGGACCGTTCACGGGTCCAGCAGCATCAAGTTGTTTACAAGGCGCTGGGGGATCGCATGCGTGAAGAGATTCACGCGCTCTCCATGAAGACCTTTACTCCGGAAGACTGGGCTGCGCGCTAGTCTCTATCTGCCAAGTGGATAAGCTGGTCATCCAGGGCGGCGTGCCGCTAACCGGGGAAGTTCGCATTTCCGGTGCCAAGAATGCGGCACTGCCAATCCTCTGCGCGGCATTGCTTACGGGCGACACGCTGAGGGTCCAGAACATTCCTCACCTGCGCGATGTAACTACTACGCTTAGCCTCCTCGCGCAGATGGGAGTGGAGATTTCACTGGACGAGAAACTGGGAGTGGGTCTGTCTGCGGCGAAACTGCACAACCTATCTGCACCGTATGAGCTCGTGAAAACGATGCGCGCATCGATCCTGGTGCTTGGCCCTATGATCGCGCGTTATGGACAGGCCCGAGTGTCTTTGCCTGGTGGATGCGCGATAGGCCAGCGGCCGGTCGATCTTCACATCAAGGGTCTGCAAGCTCTTGGTGCGCAAATCGACATAGATCAGGGCTACATTATGGCTCGTGCCAAACGGCTCAAGGGGGCCCATATCGTCCTTGATTTGGTTACCGTCACCGGAACCGAAAATCTGATGATGGCAGCGGTGTTGGCTGAGGGAATCACGGTCCTGGAAAACGCGGCACGTGAGCCCGAGGTTTCCGACTTGGCGGAATGTCTGAACGCTATGGGCGCACGAATCAAGGGCGCTGGTACGGACATGATTACCATCGAAGGCGTAACGCAGCTGCACGGAGCAACGCACCGCGTGATGCCCGATCGAATTGAAATAGGCACATTTCTTTGTGCGGCGGCAGCCACTATGGGCGACGTCATGCTGAAGGGCACTCGTCCCAACATCCTGGATGCGGTTATTGGCAAGCTGCAGGAGGCGGGTGCGCATGTCGAGCATGGTGAAGATTGGATACGGTTGTCCACCAATGGCAACCTCCAAGCCGTGAATCTGCGTACCGCGCCCTATCCAGCCTTCCCCACCGATATGCAGGCTCAGTTCATGGCGCTAAATACGGTGGCGCAAGGAACTGCCGTCGTAACCGAGACAATATTTGAAAATCGATTCATGCATGTGCAGGAATTGCGCCGTCTAGGCGCTAACATCGAGGTGGAGGGAAACACGGCAATCGTGAAGGGGGTCAATCTCTTGCATGGTGCAAATGTCATGGCCACTGATCTGCGAGCCTCAGCAAGCCTGGTGCTGGCGGGTTTGGTTGCAAAAGGCGAAACTCTTGTGGACCGCATTTACCATCTCGATCGCGGTTACGAATGCATAGAAGAAAAACTTGGTCAGCTGGGCGCGCGCATCAAGCGGGCCCATTAATGGTAGCGCTTGATAGCAAAATATGAGTATCAGGATTGCTCTTTCAAAAGGGCGCATATTCGAACAATCAATGCCGCTGCTGAAGGCGGCCGGCATCGTCGCGACTGAAAACCCGGAAAGTTCGCGCAAGCTCATCCTGGCGACTAACAACGGCAGTGTAAGCATCATTATCGTACGCGCTTCGGACGTGCCGACCTATGTACAGTACGGCGCGGCCGACCTCGGTATTGCAGGCAAGGACGTGTTGCTTGAGCACGGCGGTACGGGACTCTATCAACCGATTGATCTTGATATCGCCAAATGCCGCATGATGGTCGCAGTGCCCGAAAAATTCGACTACGAAGCTGCTGTGCGCCGTGGTGCTCGCCTTCGTATCGCGACCAAGTATCTCAAAACCTCGCGTGAGCATTTCGCGGCAAAAGGGGTGCATGTCGATCTGATCAAGCTTTATGGCTCCATGGAGCTGGCGCCTTTAGTTGGATTGGCTGATGCGATTGTCGATTTGGTGTCGAGCGGCAATACATTGCGTGCGAACCAGCTGAAGGCCGTAGAAGAGATCATGCCGATCAGCGCACGCCTCATCGTCAACCAGGCCGCTCTAAAGCTCAAACGCCTGGAAATGCAACCGTTGATCGATGCCTTTCGTGCCGGGGCATTGGAGTTAGCATGATGAGTATCACGAGGCTATCTTCGAGAGATGCCGAATTCGAGACCAAATTAACATCATTGCTGGCCTTCGAGAGTGCGCAAGACTCAGGTGTGGAAAAAACAGTCGAATCCATAATGCGTGATGTGCGGTTGCGAGGGGACCAGGCTGTTCTGGAATACACCGCCAAGTTGGACTCTATGCCGGCTGACAGCATGGCTGCCCTGGAAATCCCTCGCGAAGATCTCAACCGGGCACTGGCTGAATTGTCTGCAGTGCGTCGTGACGCGCTCGAACAAGCAGCAGACCGTATTCGCAGCTACCACCAGCACACGACGCTGCAATCGTGGCAATACACCGAACCGGATGGCACCACGCTCGGACAAAAAATTACGCCTTTGGATCGCGTTGGTGTTTACGTGCCGGGTGGGAAAGCGGCTTATCCGTCTACGGTATTGATGAATTCACTGCCCGCCCGGGTTGCCGGCGTGTCCGAAATCATTATGGCGGTGCCCACCCCTTACGGTCAGCATAACGAACTGGTGATGGCGGCAGCCAGCATTGCGGGAGTCGACCGAGTATTCACCATCGGTGGTGCGCAAGCCATCGCCGCCTTTGCGTACGGCACTCAAACGATTGCGGCGGTTGACAAGATTGTCGGCCCTGGAAACGCTTACGTTGCAGCAGCAAAACGCCGGGTTTTTGGCCTCGTTGGCATCGATATGGTAGCCGGTCCTTCCGAGATACTGGTGATCTGCGATGGCACAGCGGATCCGGATTGGGTGGCCATGGATTTGTTTTCCCAGGCGGAACATGATGAGTTGGCGCAAGCGATCCTGCTCTGCCCGAATGTGCAATTCATCGACAAGGTTGCAGCAAGCATCGAGCGGCAGCTGAATGACATGCCGCGCGCAAATGTCATAAGGGCTTCGCTGAACGGACGCGGCGCGTTGATTCAGACTCGCGATCTTGACGAAGCATGTACGATCGCCAACCGGATTGCTCCGGAACATTTGGAACTGTGTGTGGAGGAACCTAAGCGCTGGGCACAGAAGATACGCCATGCGGGCGCAATATTCCTTGGTCGCTATACCTCCGAGGCGTTGGGCGATTACTGTGCGGGACCCAATCACGTATTGCCGACTTCGCGCACTGCTCGTTTCTCGTCCCCTCTGGGCGTTTACGATTTTCAGAAGCGCACCAGCCTGATTGAGGTATCAGCCGAAGGCGCGCGCAGGCTTGGCTTGATCGCGGCTGAGCTAGCAGCAGGGGAAGGCTTAACCGCTCACGCGAAGTCCGCACAGTATCGTATCCATCGATGAGCCGATTCTGGAGTGCCGTGGTACACGGCTTGACGCCTTATGTCCCAGGGGAGCAGCCAAAGCTCGCCAACCTGGTCAAGCTCAATACCAACGAAAATCCCTATGGCCCCAGTCCACGCGTGCTGGAAGCGCTACGAGCGGAGTTGGGGGATTCGCTGCGCCTGTATCCCGATCCGGTCAGCGAGCGACTGAGACAAGCAATCGCCGCGCGCCATGACGTGAGAGCGGCCAACGTCTTTGTCGGAAATGGATCGGACGAGGTGCTCGCCCATACTTTTCAAGCGCTGCTGAAGCATGAATTGCCGGTTCTGTTTCCGGATATAACGTATAGCTTCTATCCGGTTTATTGCCGTCTCTATGGTATCGAGTACCGCGAGGTGCCGCTGACAGAGTCATTCGAAATCGATGTAATGGACTACTTGCGCCCGAATGGTGGAATTATTTTCCCCAATCCAAACGCTCCGACGGCTGTCTTGTTGGCGCAGTCCGAGATCGAAAAGCTGTTGCAAGCCAGTCCGGGTTCGGTAGTCGTGGTCGACGAGGCGTATGTGAATTTTGGCGGCGTATCCGCTGTGCCACTGGTGCGGCGCTATCCGAACTTGCTGGTAACCCACACGTTGTCCAAATCACGTTCGCTTGCGGGACTCCGGGTAGGCTATGCCATCGGTCACCCGCAACTGATCGAGGCATTGGACAGGGTGAAAGACAGCTTTAATTCCTATCCACTGGATCGTCTGGCCCAGGCAGGCGCACTGGCAGCGATTGAGGACGAACCATACTTTGAGGAGACCTGGCGCAGAGTCGTCGAAAGCAGACGTCGAATGGTAGCCGGGCTTTTAAAAATGGATTTCCAGGTCATTCCTTCGACCGCCAATTTCGTTTTTGCGCGGCATGTGGGACGTACCGGAATCGATCTGGCGGCGAAATTACGCGAGCGTGGGATCGTTGTCAGGAATTTTCAGAATCCCGCCCGAATTGCGCCTTTTCTTCGTATTACGGTCGGCACGGACAGCCAGTGCGACTTTCTGATTGAGGCGCTTGGCAAAATTCTGGATGAGCCGGTAACGGCGGTGGCGTCCTCTACGCAATCGTAATTGAGTTACGATAAGGTCAACTGTACATCGCTAAAGCCATGCGCGAAGCCCAAGTCACACGCAATACCCTTGAAACCCAGATCGCGGTAAAGCTGAATCTGGACGGAGTCGGAAAATCCAAACTTATGACTGGTGTTGGATTCTTCGATCACATGCTTGACCAGGTCGCGCGCCACGGTATGGTGGATCTCGAAGTCCAAGCCAAGGGCGACCTGCATATCGATGCCCATCACACGGTAGAAGACGTCGGGATTACTTTTGGACAAGCGTTCAGCCAGGCAATTGGTGATAAAAAAGGTGTGCGTCGCTATGGGCACGCCTATGTGCCTCTGGACGAGGCGCTGTCTCGCGTGGTGATCGACCTTTCCGGCAGACCGGGATTGGAATATTCCGTCGACTATGCCCGTGGCCTGATCGGCGTATTCGATGTGGACTTGGTGCATGAGTTTTTTCAAGGATTCGTAAATCACGCCTCCGTGTCGCTGCATATCGACAATCTGAAGGGCCGAAATGCACACCACCAGGCCGAAACCATATTCAAGGCATTTGGGCGAGCATTGCGCATGGCGGTCGAAATTGATGCCCGCGCCAGCGGGACGTTGCCATCTACCAAAGGAAGCCTTTGACTGGTTTTGCAGGTAGTTAGTTAATGCAACAAATACCTTGTCATGATTGATATTGCGGTCGTCGACTACGGAATGGGCAATTTGCGCTCGGTGGCAAAAGCGCTCGAGCATGTTGCGCCGGAGAAGAACATCGCGGTAACAAGTGATCCATTGGAAATTGAGGCAGCTGCGCGCGTCGTTTTTCCAGGTCAAGGCGCCATGCCGGATTGTATGCGGGAGATGGATGCCAGAAAGCTACGGTTGCCCTTGCTGGAAGCTGCTCGAACCAAGCCGTTTCTAGGTCTGTGCATTGGCGTGCAAATGCTGTTCGACCACAGTGATGAAGGAAATACGGCCGGCCTCGGGTTGCTACCTGGGAGGGTCGTAAGATTCCCCCGCGGTCTCACGAATGGGAGTGGCGAAAAACTCAAGGTGCCTCACATGGGGTGGAACCAGGTCTACCAGGCAATGTCCCATCCGCTGTGGAATGGAATCCCGGATGGCACCCGGTTTTACTTCGTGCACAGCTATTATGTGGAGCCGGATGACAAAAACCTATTGGCTGGGACCAGTCAATACGCGTCGAGCTTTACCTGCGCCGTGGCAAGGAATAATATTTTTGCCGTGCAGTTTCATCCGGAAAAGAGCCAATCCGCGGGTTTGCGCCTGCTATCGAATTTCGTTACCTGGGACGGGACGAAAGGCCTGATCAAGCAGGCAGGCGCGGTGCCTGCAACTAATGCCTGACTTTTCACAAACCGAGCTTCGGTAAACGGCATCACACCCTTCGATTGGCAGTGCAAATCGAGTCCAATTAACATCATGTTGATCATTCCAGCAATTGACCTGAAAGACGGACATTGCGTCCGTTTGAAGCAAGGTTCGATGACGAATCCGACCGTGTTTTCCGAAGATCCCGGTGCAATGGCGAGACATTGGATTAGTAAAGGGGCGCGCCGGTTGCACCTTGTTGACCTTAACGGAGCCTTCGCCGGCAAGCCGAAAAACGAAGAGGCGGTCAAAGCGGTCGTGAAAGCGATCGGTGGTGATATTCCTGTGCAGCTTGGTGGTGGTATACGCGATCTCGACACGGTCGAGCGCTATCTAGATGATGGCATTGCCTATATTATTCTGGGCACTGCGGCTGTGAAGACGCCTGGATTTCTCCACGATGCCTGTTACGCCTTTCCAGGGCACATCATGGTCGGTTTGGACGCAAAGGACGGCAAGGTCGCGGTGGAAGGCTGGTCCAAGGTAACAGGTCACGACGTGCTGGATCTCGCGAAAAAATTCCAGGATCTTGGCGTTGAAGCGATCATTTATACGGATATTGGCCGAGACGGCATGATGAGCGGTGTCAATATCAAAGCCACGGTTGATCTGGCGCGCGAATTGTCTGTTCCGGTAATCGCCAGTGGCGGTATCACGGATCTGAAAGATGTAGCTGCGTTGTGTGAAGCGGAAGCGGACGGCATTTTGGGTGCTATCACGGGCCGCGCGATATACGAAGGTACGCTCGATTTCACCGAAGCCCAGAAACTAGCCGACAAAATGGCGGGAGACAAGCCCGGGATTGCGGATGTAAAACCGTAGTACACGTGCCTTCATCAGCACTCAGTCCTGCCCACGTTATTTAAAAACCAGCTTCGCTCCTAATCAGTTCTCAAGTCACATTCAGTACCGCCCATGGGTCTTGCCAAACGAATTATTCCCTGTTTGGATGTTGCCGGCGGCCGTGTCGTCAAAGGCGTGAATTTCGTTGCTTTACGCGATGCGGGCGATCCGGTTGAAATAGCGCGCCGATACGATGAACAAGGCGCTGACGAACTGACTTTTCTTGATATCACAGCCAGTTCGGATGATCGCGGTTTACTGCTGGGCATAGTCGAGCAAGTCGCAGCACAGGTATTCATTCCACTTACGGTCGGCGGTGGCGTACGCGCAGTGGATGACGTGCGTCGTTTGCTGAATGCAGGCGCCGACAAAGTCAGCATCAATACTGCCGCAGTCCAGAATCCTCGATTAATCGAAGATGCAGCCGGACGATATGGTTCACAGTGCATTGTCATTGCCGTGGACGCTAAGCGGGTGCTAGGACCGGACCGACGTTGGGAAGTGTTTACCCACGGTGGCCGCCGTCCAACCGGACTGGATGCCATTGAATGGGGAAGACGAATGCAAGCGGCTGGTGCCGGTGAGGTGCTTCTTACCAGCATGGATCGGGACGGAACGAAGGCCGGCTTCGACATCGAACTTACCCGTGCGTTTTCGGATGCGCTCGAAATACCGATCATTGCGAGTGGAGGCGTCGGTAATCTGCAGCATCTGGTTGATGGGATCGTAGCGGGAAAGGCGGATGCTGTTCTAGCCGCCAGCGTGTTTCACTACGGTGAATTGACCGTGTACCAGGCAAAGCAATTCATGTCGCAAAATGACATCGAGGTTCGCTTGTGAGCGAGGTCTGGCTAGACGAAGTGGTCTTTGATG
>C688J18823_10001318_pt1 | contig 15246 bp, 16 predicted proteins | sample HopSoiMetagenom1_FD_18823 | JGI IMG/M metagenome (IMG submission 18823)
ATCGGCGAAGTGGTCGCGCGCTCCGCGCCATGGCGCCATAGCAACCTCAACCAAATCGTTTCAGAACTGCTGGATGCTGCCGAATGACCTCTCCACTTGAACAAAAGAAAATCAGAATCACCGGTCCGTCGGTGGTGACCGCAAACCGCACCTGGGATGGCGCCGTAATCTACCGGACGGTGAGCCATAACTGGTCAGAACGGCTTTCGGATGCGGCGATCGTTCGCACTTCCGAGGACGCCCGCGCGTTGCTGGCCGAATCCGTCGTGGACGATGTCGGCGCGGTCGGGGCCTATGTCGCACCGGTCGAGATCAAGGAATCCGGCAACATCAAGCCGGGAAATCTGCGCGAATATATTCGGGTGCACGGCGTCACCATCGACCTTCCGGTTCCGGCGTAAGGCTGTCAGCTCATGTACGCATACGACGAACTCGATCACGCTGTTATCAACGAGCGTGTCGACGAATTTCGCGATCAGGTGAAGCGCCGGCTGTCCGGCGAACTCACCGAGGACGAATTCAAGATGCTGCGCCTGCAGAACGGCGTCTATCTGCAGCTTCACGCTTACATGTTGCGGGTCGCGATTCCCTACGGCACTCTCTCCTCCAAGCAGTTGCGGCGGTTGGCGCATGTCGCCCGGCGCTACGACCGCGGTTACGGGCACTTCACCACGCGGCAAAATATCCAGTTCAACTGGATCAAGCTTGCCGAATTGCCCGATGCGCTGGCCGATCTTGCCGAAGTCGGCATTCACGCCATGCAGACCTCCGGCAACAACACGCGAAACGTAACGTCGGATCAATGGGCCGGCGTCGCGCCCGGCGAAATCGAGGACCCGCGCATCTGGTCCGAGTTGTTGCGCCAATACACGACGCTGCATCCGGAGTTCTCGTTCTTGCCGCGAAAGTTCAAGTTCGCGATTACCGCGTCGGCTCATGATCGCGCCGCCATCAAGATCCACGACATCGGGCTGCGACTGCACAAGAACGCGGCGGGCGAGACCGGCTTCGAGGTTCTCGTCGGCGGCGGTCTTGGCCGCACGCCATTCATTGCCAAGACGATCAAGCCCTTCGTGCACGGTCACGATCTCCTGAGCTATGTCGAGGCGATCCTGCGCGTCTACAATCAATACGGCCGCCGCGACAACATCTACAAGGCGCGGATCAAGATACTGGTGCACGAACTCGGGATCGACAAGTTCGCGCAGGAGGTCGAAGACGAGTGGCAGCAGATGCGCGAAGGCGCGCTGACATTGGATGACGCCGTGATCGAGGATATTCGTTCGCGGTTCACCTATCCGGCCTACGAAAAGCTGCCGCACATGCCGGAAGAATTGAGGAAGGCCGCGCACGATCCGCATTTCGAAGCATGGCGGAACAATTCCGTGGCGTTGCATAAGGTGCAAGGCTACGCGATCGTGACGCTGTCGTTGAAGCCGGTGGGCGGACCGCCGGGCGACGCCACCGCCGACCAGATGGATGCGATTGCCGATCTCGCGGACAAGTATTCGTTTGGCGAAATCCGTGTCGGTCACGAGCAGAACCTGGCCCTGCCTCATGTCGCGCGCCGCGACTTGCCGGCGCTGTGGAAGGCGCTCGACAAGATCGGCTTGGCGACGCCCAACGTCAATCTCGTCTCCGATATTATCGCGTGCCCGGGGCTGGACTACTGCTCGCTGGCTAACGCGCGCTCGATCCCGATCGCGCAGGAATTGACGCGCCGCTTCGCCAATCACGCCACCGCCGATCTCATCGGCCGGCTGCACATCAATATCTCCGGATGCATCAACGCCTGCGGGCATCACCACGTGGGTCACATCGGAATCCTCGGGGTCGAAAAGAACGGCGCCGAGTTTTACCAGATCACCATCGGCGGCCGTGCCGACGAGAACGCCGAACTCGGCACGTTGATCGGACCAGCCGTGCCCTATGCCGAGGTGGCCGACGTCGTCGAGGACATCGTCGAGGCCTATCTTGCGTTGCGCGTGCGCCCCGATGAGCTTTTCGTCGACACAGTGAAGCGGCTGGGTGTGGAACCCTTCAGGGAGCGCGTCTATGCCACTCGTTAAAAGCGGCAAAACGACGAACGATGATTTCGTTCACATCGCCGACGAGGTGGCGATCCCGAGTGAAGGCGCGGTCCTGATTTCCGCGGCGCGGTTCGTCAGCGATGCCGAGGCGCTTTCGCTTCGTGCCGCCCGAACGGGCGTGATCTGGCCCAACAACCGCGATCTGGACGATCTGGTCCCCTATCTTGACCGGGTTGCTGTTGTCGCCCTGGTGTTTCCAAGTTTTCGCGATGGCCGCGCCTATACCCAAGCCCGATTGCTGCGGGAACGTCACGGTTATCGCGGCGAATTGCGCGCCACAGGCCAAGTGCTGCGCGACCAGTTCCTGTTCATGCTCCGCGCCGGGTTCGATGCGTTTGAGGTGAAGAAGCCGGGCGACGCAGAAGCGTTTGCGAGCACTGTAAAGCGCTACTCGGTGTTCTATCAGCCGACCGGCGATGGCCGCCTCACCGCGTTGCACCGGCGGATGCTGCTGCGGCATTCCGAAAGCGCCAGCCAGTGAACGCGCTCTCCGACCAGCTACATCAGGAGACGACGCGCCATTTACCCCGGCGGAGGAGCTTGATCGCGCGCTCCGCGACGCCTCGCCGCAGGAAATCATTGCGAGCGCGTTGCGGATCGTGGGGCGGCAACATCTGGCCGTGGTCTCCTCGTTCGGCACTGAATCGGCCGCGCTGCTGAAAGTGTTGGCCGACGTTGATCCCGCCGTTCCCGTGCTGTTTCTCGACACCGGATGGTTGTTCGAGGAGACGCTTGTTTACCGCGACACCCTGGTCACGGCCTTGGGCCTGAGCGATGTCCGCTCTATCAAGCCGCTCGCCGAGACGCTTTCGCGTGAGGACGCGCAACGCGAGTTGTGGTTCTCCGATCCCGACGCGTGCTGCCGCATCCGCAAGGTCGAGCCGCTGACGCGCGCGCTGGCTCCATTTCAGGGATGGATCAATGGCCGCAAGCGCTTCCAAGGCGGCCTCCGCGCCGACATTTCAGTTGTCGAGCAGGATGGCTCCAGGCTGAAGTTCAATCCGTTCGCGAACGTGTCGCGCGAACAGATCGAGGCGATCTACCGGCTCGCAAATCTGCCGCCGCATCCGCTGTCGGCTTCGGGCTTTTTGTCGGTCGGATGCATGCCTTGCACCACGCGGAGTGCCCCCGGCGAGGATTCGCGCGCGGGCCGTTGGCGCAACCGGGCCAAAACCGAGTGCGGGATTCATACGCTCAAGGTGTCATAGCCTCGGGTGATTGGCGCGCCCGGTCGCAATGTGGATCGGCGTTCACCATTCAGCCACGGTTGATATGCAACAAACCCCCTGCGGATCGAGTATCGCCGCAGAAGCGTTCGGCGCTTGGTCGGAGTAATGCGCGGGGGAACCATTCATATGCGCGCGATGGTCGCGGTTATCGGATTTGTGGCGCTGTGCGGCTGCGCGGCGGAGGCGCCGATTGAACAGCCGGCCATGTATCTCAGCATGGCCAATGGCGGCGCCAAACTGGACCCACAGGCGGCGGCCTCCATGATTTCGCAGTACCGGCAGAACAACGGGCTTGGCGCGCTTGTGGTCGATCCTGAATTGATGAAGCTGGCCGAGCAGCAGTCGCTGGTGATGGCCAGCCAGAACAAGCTGGACCACGACGTCAAGGCGCCGCTGGCAAAACGCCTGAGCGCCTCGGGGTACCCCGCGAGCTCAGCGGTGGAGAATGTGTCCGCGGGCTACCACACCTTGGCCGAGGCATTTTCGGGGTGGCGCGACTCGCCTCCACACCGGGCCAATATGCTCAAGAGCGGTGTCACAAATCTAGGCATCGCCGCCAGCTACGCTCCGAATACCAAATACAAGGTGTTTTGGACGCTGATTCTTGCATCAGCGGAGCCGCGGTAGGTAGCGCAGATTGCGCATGCAGCCTCGGCGATTGACCCGGCCGCCAACTGGCGACACGGTGCCGGTCGCAATTGGTAGATCGATCGACCCATGACTCACGATCCGCAATCGATGCCTGCGAGGACACCTGCGAAGGCGCAGCGCGTGCTGGTGCTGCAAGGCGGCGGCGCGCTCGGCTCGTATCAGGCCGGTGCGTATCAGGCGCTGTGCCGGCATCAGTTCGAGCCGGAATGGGTTGCGGGGATTTCCATCGGCGCCGTCAATGCCGCGATCATCGCCGGCAATCCGCCGGACAAACGCGTGCAGCGGCTGAAGGAATTCTGGGAAATGGTGTCGGCGCCGGTGCCCTGGAAGCCGATCTCCGGTGACCGCGGACGTTCGCTGTTCAACGAAACCAGCGCCGCCTTTATCGCACCTTCGGCGTGCCCGGTTTTTTCCGGCCTCGCATCCCGCCGGCCCCGCTTTGGCCGCCCGGCTCGCCGCAGTCGCAGAGCTATTACGACACCTCGCCGCTTCGCGGCACGCTGGAACGGCTAGTCGATTTCGATCGCATCAATGCACTCGAGACTCGCTTGAGTGTCGGAGCCGTAAGTGTGACGACGGGCAATTTCCGGTACTTCGACAACGTCGAACTCAAGAAGCTGGGCAAGAAGATCGGGCCGGAGCACATCATGGCCTCCGGCGCGTTGCCGCCCGGTTTCCCTTCGGTCGAGATCGATGGCGAGCATTTTTGGGACGGCGGCATCGCCTCGAACACGCCGCTGGACTATGTGCTGGAGGCGGAAACCGATAGCGACCTGCTGATCTTTCAGGTCGATCTGTTCAGCGCGCGCGGGCCGTTGCCACAGTCGCTGCTTGAAGCGGCGGAGCGCGAAAAAGACATCCGCTATTCCAGCCGCACCCGGCTCAATACCGACAAGAACAAGCAGGTCCACAATACCCGCAAGGCCTTGCGCGAGTTGATCGACAAGCTGCCGGATCATCTCAGGAACGACCCGACGGTCGGGATTCTCTCCGAGGCCGCCAAGGAAAACACCGTCACGGTGGTGCACCTGATTTACCGCAGCAAGAATTATGAATCCTCTTCCAAGGACTATGACTTCTCGCGCCTCGCCATGGTCGAGCATTGGGCCGCGGGCGAGCGGGACGTTTATCTATCGATGCGCCACAAGGATTGGCTGGAGCAGCCGCAATCCGGTGAAACGCTCAAGACCTACGATCTTACCGGGGACGAAGGCGCGGCCCCTGCCGCGAAAAAGGAGTGAATGAATGGCTACGTTGACGGGCAAGACCGCTGTTGTAACCGGGTCGACCAGCGGAATCGGACTGGCGTATGCGCGGGCTTTCGCCCAGGCCGGCGCCAACATCGTTCTCAACGGCATGGGAGTGCCGGCCGACATCGAGAAGGAACGCGCCAACATCGAACGCGAGTTCAAGGTCAAGGCGGTTCATTCGCCGGCCGACATGACCAAGCCTGCCGAAATCGGCGAGATGATCGCGCTCGGCGAAAAGACTTTCGGCTCGGTCGACGTGCTCGTGAATAACGCCGGCATCCAGTTCGTCTCGCCGGTCGAGGAGTTTCCTCCCGAGAAGTGGGAGGCGATCATCGCGATCAATCTGTCGTCGGCATTCTACGGCATCCGCGCGGCCGTGCCCGGCATGAAAAAACGCGGCTGGGGCCGGATCATCAACACAGCGTCGGCGCATTCGCTGGTGGCCTCGCCGTTCAAGGCAGCCTATGTGTCGGCCAAGCACGGCATTGCCGGATTGACGAAGACGGTGGCGCTCGAGCTTGCGACCTTCAAGATCACCTGCAACTGCATCAGCCCCGGCTACGTCTGGACGCCACTGGTTGAAAGGCAGATTCCCGACACCATGAAGGCGCGCAATCTCAGCAAGGAGCAGGTCATCAACGACGTGCTGCTGGCGGCGCAGCCGACCAAGGAATTTGTCACCTCCGAGCAGGTCGCCGCACTGGCGTTGTTTCTCTGCGGCGACGACGCCGCGCAGATCACCGGCGCCAATCTTTCCATCGATGGAGGCTGGACCGCGGCTTAGGCAACGGCGCGATTGGGGCGGCTGGGCTGTCGGGCGCGTTTAGGACCGCAGACTAAGTGTGCTGGCGGTTGCCAAACGCCAGCACGTGCAGCCCGAGCCGCTGCCGCACGATCCAGAACAGCAGCACGCTTTCGAATGTCAGNGCGATGGAGGTCGCGGCCGCCGCGCCGTGGCCGCCGAAGCGCGGCACCAGGGCGATGCAGAGCGCCACGTTCATGGCAAACGCCAGCGCGTAGGCCAGCGCGCAGATATGCTGGTGACCGAGCATGTTGAGCAGCCGTTCGACCGGGCCGATCGCGGAGCGCACCACAAGCCCGATCGCCGCGATGAACATGATGTCGTAGCCGACGACGAATTGCGGTCCGAACAGCCAGAGTAGCGGCTTGCCCATCGCCAGCAGCAAGACGGTTGCGGCAAGCGATGGCCAGAACGTCCACCTGATCGCATGCGCGACATAGGCCGCCAGGCGGGCTTTGTCGCCGAGCGAATGATATTCGGCGAACCGGTGCGCCGTGGTCGCCGACATCGCGTAGTGGACAAACGACACCAGCGCGAGCGTCTTGACCACGGCAAAATAGACGCCGACCTCTTCGGACGGACCGGAATTGCTGCAGCAGCAGCACGTCGGTGTAGGACAGCAGAAGATAGAAGCTTTCGACCAGCAGGATCGGAAGGGAGATCGCAAGCCAGCCGCGGAAATCGTAACTGCTCGGGCCGGCATCGAGGTGGCTGCCGAGTCGGCGGTTGAGCACGATCATCTGGCCGATCATCGCTATCCAGACCGCAGCCGCGCTGGCGAGCATCGCAACGGCGGCGCCGAGCCGAAATCCAAGCGCGAACGCGCCCGCGGTGATGCCGATGATCAGGGTTTGGCGGACGATAAACTGAGGCATCAGCCCCAGGCGCATCCAGTCGTGCGAGCGCGCGATGCCGTCCTGGGTGTTGGCGACCACGAAGGCCGGCAATGTGAGGCAGCCGATGTAAAGCGGCACGACGGAATTCGGGTCGATCCACGGCCCAGCCAGATGGACGACGCATGCGAGCAGCACCGCGCCGATTGCCGAAAGCGTGAACGTCAACCACCGACTGCCGGAGAGGAAGCCGCGCAGCAACGCGTGCTCGCCACGGGTGCGATACTCCGGAATGATTTTCTGTGCCGAAGCAGAGATCCCGAAATCCATCATGCTGCCGAGCAGCAGGACCCAGGTCCAGACGTACACGTACACGCCGTAGTCCGAGCCGCCCATCCAGCGCGCCAGCAGGATTTGCGAAAGGTAAGCCAGCGCCGCACTGGCGATGCGGATCAGGAAGATCGTGCCCGCGAGCCGACGCGTCAACGAAGCTTCGTTGGAGCCGGCCAGCAGCATTCGCAGCCGCCCGACGAGGCCTGCAGAGCTAGCTGTTGCGGATTGTGAGTCGATCACGGCCAGCCCGGAATTCCCATGGCGCTGCGGGACGCCGCCGTCTCCGGGTATCAACTATTGCTTAAGATTTGGTTGGGTCGCCGCTATTCGAGATTGATGTTGAACTCGTAGGAACGGTCGCCCCCCACCAGGGTCAACTTCAATGCCGCGCCTTCCGGGTTCGTACCTGGAGGCACCCCGTCCAGCGCGAACGCGAACCGCTTCACCCCCGGCGGGCCTTGCTCGACCAGTTCGGGAACCGGCAGGCTCCAATCGGGCGTCGGCCCCTCGACGAACAAGCTGACTTCCTTTGCCTCGGGGCCGATCACGTCGACCAGCACCCTGGATTTTTCGCCGCGCTTGACGTCCCGGATCGTCAGCGGATTGGGATCGCCGACATTCGCCGGCTTCGGTACGCCGTCGAGCGCTGCAAAAAGCACGCTGTCTTCGGTACTGGCGACGCTGGTGAACGCAAGTTCCGCGTTGGCCTGAACCGGGATGCAAATCTTTTCACACACGGCGTAATTGATCTCGGCACGGAGGGTGACAGGCTTGTCGGCATTTTTCGCCACGATCCGCAGCGGCAGCACCACCTGGTCGCGGTAGCCTAGCGAATGACCGCCCGCGCCGTCGTCGAACTTCATCGGCGCCGGCCACAAAACCGTCACCGCCTCGATGTTTTCCGACTTGGAGAAATCAAAGCGCGGCGGCACACCGGAATCGCCGGGAGTCCGCCAGTAGGTTTTCCAGCCGGGCTGAAGCTGGAACGCGACGCCGCCGAGCAGCACCGCGCCGCTGCGGGACCCAGCCAGCAGGCGTACCGCGGAGTGCCCATCGCGCTGCCACGCCGACGCATCCTCGGCTCGCGCCTCGATCGCCACGCAGGCCGCAAAGAAAGTGGCGAACCCGAGAGCGGCGCGCGTGGGAACCATGATCATCATTGAACGTCTTTACAGGCTGGCGCCGACGCAAACCATTGAATTGGTTGTGATGTACCTGTTGGCGCGGCGGGGAGCTTGATTGACATCACCTGCACCCAATATCAGGATGGGTCGCAACACGAGAGTCCTTTGCGGATGGAGCCTGAAAGAAAACGATCGAGAGTTGTCCGCCGCGAGGCCGCAGGTAGCGGCGACAATTCCTCCCAAGCTGGCTACCTCGATGGCCAGTTGCTCATTGCCATGCCGGTCATGGGCGATCCGAGGTTCGAGCGTTCGGTGATCTATTTGTGTGCGCACTCCTCCGAGGGCGCCATGGGCATCATCGTCAATCGTCCGGCGGGCAGCATCGATTTTCCGGAACTGCTGGTTCAGCTCGACATCATCAAGAAGGCCGACCAGATCAAGCTGCCGGAAAACGCCGAGTCCATGAAGGTGCTCAAGGGCGGACCGGTCGAGACCGGGCGCGGGTTCGTGCTGCATTCGAGCGATTTCTTTATCCAGGATGCGACGCTGCGTATCGACGATGGAATTTGCCTGACCGCCACGGTTGATATCCTCAAGGCGATCGCCAAGGGCGCCGGACCGAAGCACGCAATACTGGCGCTCGGCTATGCAGGGTGGGCGCCGGGACAGTTAGAAACCGAGATACAGGACAACGGCTGGCTGCATTGCGACCCCGACCCGGAATTGATCTTCGGCGGAGATGTCGAGGAAAAATACCAGCGCGCGCTGCGCAAGATCGGCATCGATCCCGGCATGCTGTCGACCGAAGCCGGGCACGCCTAGCGCGCCTTCACCGGCTGGTTTCCGCTCAGCTTGAGCTTCCTGCTCTTACTCCGCCGCCTGCTGAGCCACCGTCGGCTCGGTGCCGGCAACGGTGGCGCGGCGCATGTCTCGCGGCTGCGACTGGTCGTAGCGGCGCACGCGGTGCATGGTCTGCCGGTTGTCCCACATCACGAGATCATGCTGCGTCCATTTGTGGACGTAGACGAATTCCGGTTGCGTGGCGTGTTCGGTCAGGTCGCGCAGCAACAGCCGCGCTTCCGGCACGCTCATCCCGACGATCGCGCCGGCATGAGACGACAGATACAGCGACTTGCGGCCGTGCACCGGATGGGTGCGCACCAGGCGCTGCAGCACCGGCTTGAACATCTGCTTTTCCTCGTCGGTATAGTCGACGAAGCCGAGCGAGCCGCGCGAATACATCAGCGAATGTTCGCAGATCATGTCTTCGATCTCGGCCTTGGTCGCGGCATCCAGCGCGTCATAGGCCGCGCGCATGTCGGCGAATTCGGTGTTGCCCCCGGTCGGGTTCACCACCCGCGCCGACAACAGCGAGAACTTCGCCGGGATCGGGCGGAATGAACTGTCCGAATGCCAGAGGCAGTTGCCGAGATTGAACAAGTGGATGCGATGATCTCGCGGCAACGGCTTGCCGTCCTTGCCGAGATTCGAGACATCGTTCAGACCCGAGGTGAGCCGGTAATCTTCCTTTTTGGCGACGCTGCCGCCCCGGGCGTTCTCGCGCTCGCCGAAGTTCAGCGCAAACGCAAGCTGCTGCTCGTCGGTAATGTCCTGGTTGCGGAACAGCAGCACGGCGTATTTGTCCATGCCGGCTTCGATGTCGCGGGCTTCTTGCGGCGTCAGCGGCTTGCGCAGATCGACCCCGGAAACCTCGCCGAAGAAATGCGGATGAAGCTGCCGGATTGTGACCGTCATGGCGTTCCTCCTGATGCCGCTAGCGGTTGCCCGCTTCGTTTGTCTGAAAAACTACTCCCCGACAAAGCGATGTCAACGCGGCGGGGTGCATGGCGCGTCTTCAGGCGTTGCGGGCCATCAGGCCGCCGTCCACCGGAATGATTGCCCCGGTGAGGAACGACGCCGCCGGCAGGCACAGGCTGAGCGTCATGTGCGCGACTTCTTCGGGATCACCGTAGCGGCCGAGCGCGGTTCGCCGTCTGGCGTAAATGGCCTTGTGCTCGTCGCTGATCCGCGCCGTCATGCCTGTCGTGATCGGGCCCGGGCAGATGCAGTTGACGGTGATGCCATCACGGCCGAGTTCCACGGCAAGCGAGCGCGTCAGCCCAACCACGCCGGCTTTCGCCGCCGAATAGGGACTGTGCAACGCGGTGGCGCCGAGCGCCTCGGTCGAGGCGATATTGACGATGCGCGGCGATTTCGATCTGCGCAGAAAAGGAAGCGCCGCCCGGATCACGCGGGGCTGCGCGGTCAGCATCACCGCCATCGCCTTGGTCCAGGCGTCGTCGTAGTCTTCATCGTCGATGGCTGTCCGCACTGAAATCCCGGCGTTGTTGACCACGATATCCAACCCGCCGAAATGCGATGCGACATCATTGACGACCCGGTCTATGTCGGCGCGGCTGGCGATGTCCAAGGTCCAGGCTTTCGCGATCTGGCCTCTGGCGGCGATCTCGGCGGCGACGGCTTGCGCGCCCTCCGCTGCTCGGTCGGTGACGGCGACGTTGGCGCCCTCGGCGGCGAATACACGCGCGGTCGCGCGCCCCATGCCGCTGGCTGCGCCCGTCACCAGAACGGTCAATCCGCTGACCGACCGGCTAAGCTGTTTGAAATCGGACATGCGGTTTCCATTTTCGCTGCTATAGCTGCGGCACCAACAGTTTCGAGGTTGACGATGAACGAACTGGATTTCAGCGGCAAGCGCGTTGTGGTGGTCGGCGGCTCCAGCGGCATCGGCAACGGCATTGCTCAGGCATTTCGAGCCAAAGGCGCGCAGGTGCTTGTCTGCGGCACCCGGGCGTCGGCCACGGATTATTCCGCAAGCGAGGGATCGCACCTCGAGGGGCTCGAATACATGCGGCTCGACGTCAGCGACGCCAGTGCGATGGAAAGCTTCAAGCCCGCGATCGAGCGGCTCGATGTGCTGGTGCTGGCGCAGGGAGCGGTGATCTATCGCCGTGGCGAATTCGAAATGGCGGGGTTTCGCCAAGTGATGGAAGTCAACCTGATGAGCCTGATGGCCTGCGCCGGCAAATTTCACGATGCGCTAAGCGCGGCCAAGGGATCGCTGATCATCGTCAGTTCAACCGCCGCGTTTCATTCGACAAAAGGCAATCCCGCCTACAATGCCTCAAAGACCGGCGCGCTCGGGTTGACGCGAACGCTGGGCCAAGCCTGGGCGGAGGACGGCATTCGCGTCAACGGCATCGCGCCGGGACTGGTCGACACCAAGATGACCAAGGTGACCACGGCCAATCTGAAGCGGCTCGAAGGCGCGATCGAGCGTATTCCGCTGGGCCGGCTGGGCACGCCGGCCGATATGGCGGGCGCTGCGCTGTTTTTGGCCTCGCCGCTCGCGGCATACATGGTCGGCCAGACGCTCGTGGTCGACGGCGGGCTGATTTTGTAACGGCCGGAACCGGATCTGTCCTCGTCCGTTACATCCCTCGACGACAGGGGCGCATTCAGCAGCACATTGCGATCAGAACACGCGCGCAACAAGGAGCACTGCCATGGATAACGATCGGATTGCCGGTTCCGCAAAGAATTTCGCAGGTAAGGTTGAAGGCACCCTTGGCGATATCGCGGGCGATGCGAGATCGCAGGCTGCCGGCCGCGCTCGCGAGGCGTCGGGCACGGTGCAGAATCTTTATGGTCAGGCCAAGGATGCGGCACGCGACGCCACCGATGCGGCGGTCGGTTACGCCCAGAACGCTTATGAGAGCGGCGGCGACACCCTGCGCGACGGTTCGCGGGCGATCGCAAGAAGAGTGCAAGACAATCCGGTTGGTTGGCTGTTGATCGCCGGCGGAATCGGCTTTGCTCTGGCGATGCTTATGACCAGATCGTCGCGCCAGCCGGCGCAGTGGCGCTATTACGGCTAAAAATATTTCCCGTGAGCTTGTTTCGCGCGCGCGATTAGCGCGAGAAGAAGCCGGGCACCCACGCCGATCGCCCCACGCTAGCCGGCGGACGCAGTACGTTCGGCGAGCGCGGTGGTGAAGTCGAGAACGGCTTGCGTGGCGTGTTGCCGGCGCTGAACAATTCGCGCAAGGCCGGCGAACCCGCCACGGCCGGGACTGGCGGTTTTTTCGTTTTCGGCGCTGCGTTGGGCGAGCCAGGCGTTGTGTCCGGCGAAGCCGAAGCAACGGGCTGATCGCTCTTGACCTGTTCTCGTCCGACCTCACGTCTCGGCCAAGTGAAATCGTCTGCCCGGCCGGCCGGCGGAGCCAAGGGCTCTCCCTTCACCAAGGTGCGCGCGGCCAAAGCATCGACGGCCGCGGGACGTGAGCCGGGTCCGCCGAGCAATTGATCAGTCCCGACCGAGGATGCCACAAGAGGCAGGATCGGTCCGGCCAAGGGGCGCGGGGCGGGCTGGCCCGGCACGGCATTGGCGTCCGGCGTGGCCGGTTCGCTCGGCAGGGCAAATGGAGCCGACCGGGCGCCCAGCAGCCTCGTGATTTCGCGTTCGACATAATGGGCGAGCTTGCGCGCACCGGGCCGGGTGAAATACACCCCATCGTAGGACCTCAGACGACGGATCTGGCCTTCAAAGTCGGGTCCCTGTTGCAGGAAGCGCCCGGCTTCATCCACGAAACCTTCCCAGACATCGACATAGGTGATGCCAGCCTTGCCGGCGGCGTCGCGGTATAGCGAATCCAGGAACAGCATGTCGGCCGTTGCCCTGGCTCCGCGAATTGCGGGCAGTCCGACCCAGAGCACCGGCGCGCCTTTTGATTTGAGGACGCCGATCATCTCCTCGATCTTCTTGACGTAAAGTTCCACCCATCGGTCATCCCTGAACTGGTAGACGCCGCTGGGCGAGCGCGCGCTCTTTTCGGGCGCGGTGACCGGCGTGGCGTCGTTGTCGGCGGCGTCGTCCGACGAGTCAGTATCGGCAGGTTTGTCATCGGGCTTGGCCGCCGCGTCGTTCGCGCCGTCGGGCTTGGGTCCGGATTTGTCCGCCTGCTTGGGGTCCGATTTGCCGCGCGCGTCTTTCTTGTCGGCCTTTTTCTCGGGCTTGTCGGCCGCCGACTCGCGGATCGGCGCGCGGTCCTCAAGTCCGAGCATGACGACGATGGCGTCGGGCTTTTCGGTGGCGAGAATGCCTTTCGCGGCGGCGGCCCAATCGGCCGGGTCCCCTTTGGGCTGGTATTTGATCAGCCCCGAAACGGTCTTGTGTCTGCGGATGACGCCAATGTCCGGCTGTTCGGCGTAGGCATCCTCCAGGCCATAGGCGAGCCAGTCCGCCATGGCGTCACCCAGCACAAGCACGTTGCGTTCGGGCACGCTGTCGCGCTTTTCCGGAGGCGGCGCTTTGGAAAAATTCTCGACCCGCTTCGGGGCTTGCTGCTGCGGCTGCTGGAACGGCGCGAACAGATCTCCACCGAACCAGCCTCCGGAGCCTCCGTTGCTGCGTGGCTGCGGCCGCGACCATCCGCCGAAGTTGAAGAACTGCGCGGACGCCGGGCCGGCGATCCCAACCAGCAGCGCAACCGCAACCGTCAACGCGATCAGCGGGCCGGTTTCGGTGAAAATCCGGAAAAAGGATCTTGGCTTTTGCATCGGCATCGTCGGTAGTAGATGGGGTTCACGCTCTGGCGATACTAGCTGAATCGGGCCTTGGGCGGGCAGATTTTCCTTCAATACCGGCCTTGGCTATCCGCTCAAGAAGGGAAGGGAGCGGAATCGTCCACCTTGGGACCAATCACCGGCCCCGGAGCCGCTGCAAAACGTCTGACGAGGCAAATCCGTCTGCCGGGGTCCCGATGGCAGCCTGAAAACCTTGCAGCGCCTGCCGCGTCTGACCGCCAAACTGCCCGTCCGGGACGCCCCGATAGAAGCCGCGCTGCGCCAGGAGCTGCTGCAGTTCCAGACGTTCGGCGCGCGTCAACTCCCGCTCCTGCCGGGGCCAAGGCTGCACCAGCGGGCCGCCGCCGCGCAAACGGTCGGCGAAATGCCCGATCGCCAGCGCATAGGCTTCGGCCGGGTTGTATTTCATGATGACCCGGAAATTCTGCAGCATCAGGAAGCCCGGACCTTCGGCGCCGGCGGGAGCCAGCAAATAGGCTTTATCGATTGTTGCCGGAAAGGCCTGGTTGCCGGGACGTCTGACGCCGAGCTGCTCCCATTGCGCGATCGTCATCGACTTGGCCCGGTCGGCGAGCATGTAATCGAATTTGGGAGGCACCACGACCTCGTAGCCCCAGGGCTGTCCGGCCTGCCAGCCATCCTTTTTCAAGTTGTTTGCGGTCGATGCGATCAGGTCTGTGACGTCGTCGACGACGTCCCGACGGCCGTCACCGTTAGCGTCGACGGCGTAGCGTTTGAATGCCGTCGGCATGAATTGCGTCGGCCCGAACGCCCCAGCCCAGGAGCCGCGCATCTGTTCAGGACGCAAATCGCCGTGGTGAAGGATTTCCAGCGCGGCGAGAAATTCGTCCCTGAAATATTTCTGGCGTCGGCCGATGCAGGCCAGGGTCGCCGTGGATTGCAACACGCTGCGCTCGCCCATCTGGGTCGAGTAGTTCGACTCGATGCCCCAGATCGCGGCGATGGCGTAACGGTCAACGCCGTAAGCTTTTTCCGTCGCATCGAACTGTTGCTTGTATTTGGCCAGCATCTCGCGCCCCTTGGCCAATCGGGTGTCGTTGACGAGAATGTCGAGGTAGTCCCAGATCGACTTGGTGAATTCCGGCTGGGAGTCCATCAAATCCATGATGCGGAGATCGGGAGCAAGGCCAGCGGTGAACCGCTGGAAACTTGCCTGCGAGATGTTGCGGCGCGCGGCGTCGGGCCACATCGAGGCGACGCAACTGTCGAAGTTTGCTGCCGCATCGCGGATCGCGGATGCGGTCATCAACGGATGTCCCGAAGCGCCGTCCTCACCGCTCCACGGCAATGGTGCGCTGCTGGTAGC
>C688J18823_10001319_pt1 | contig 15241 bp, 13 predicted proteins | sample HopSoiMetagenom1_FD_18823 | JGI IMG/M metagenome (IMG submission 18823)
GCCGGCCGCACCGTCGCCGGCCGATGGCTCGATTGGCTCGACGCGACCTTGCGACGGCCCGATGGTCTCTACGCCGACCGGATCGACGGCGGCGTCGTCCATCAAGAGGTGTGGACCTACAACCAGGGTGCGGCCCTTGCGGCGACCCGTTTGCTCGGTCGACCGACAACGACGCTGCGCGCCGCGATCCTCGGTCAGTGGACGGCCGAGGATCTGTGGCGGGAACCGCCCGCCTTCGCGGCGATCGCGTACCGGGCGTTGCTCGGCGACCCTGATCCCGGNGACGCCGTCGAGCGGTGGGACCCGTACCTCGAGCGTCTGCGCGACGAGGCTCGTGAACCGAACGGATGGTTCACCGGCGGTGGCGTCGGCCGGTACGACGAGCGCCCAACGATCGATCAGGCCGCGGTCGTGCAGCTGTTCGCGCTGCGCGCGGCGGTCACCACCGGCGTTCGCCGATCACCGGTGTGACATGACACTCGCATTCTTCGTCGGTGCACTGCCGTGACCGCTCGGAACCCGGTTCCCAGATGAGGTCGTGATCGTCCTCGGCGATCAGGTACTTGCACCCGCACCCGTAGCAGACATCCCGGATCACCTGGTGCCAGATGCCGTCCGCATCCTGCTTCTCGGCGAGCGTGACTGTCTTCGCCATCGGTCCCCTCGTCCCGAGACCATCCTCTCCCCGAGCGGTGGCGCGCGCAACGAAGTTGCTCAGAAGAGCGACGCGGCCTACCATCCGCTCGTGCGGACGGGAGGACGCACCGGACGCGCGATCTTCGCGACGACGCTGGTCGTTGCGCTCCTCAGCGTGGCCGAACCGGCGGCGCAGGCTCAGCCCGGGCCGATCACCATCAGCCCGCAGCGGGGACCGGTCGGCGCGACGGTCACGATCACCGGTTCGCAGCTCACCGACACGTCCGCGGTCTCGTTCGGCGGCATCGCAGCGACGTTTACCGTCGAGAGCGACGAACAGGTGAGCGCCATCGTTCCGCCCGGGACGACCAAGGGGCCGATCGAAGTCGATACACCCGAAGGGTCTGTCCAGAGCGATCCGTTCCTCGTCCAGCCGAACATCGTCGTGATCCTCACCGACGATCAGCGCTGGGACACGCTGTCGTACATGCCGACCGTCGACTCGGAGCTCGTCGGACACGGCGTGACGTTCACCAACGCCTTCGTCGAGAACCCCGTGTGCTGCCCCAGCCGCGCGAGCTTCCTCACCGGTCTCGATTCGCATTCCACTGGCGTCTACGGCAACGAGCGCCCATACGGAGGATTCAAGCTGTTCCACGACGAGGTCACTGTTGCAACCGCCATGCACGACTCCGGGTACGAAACCTTCCTTGCGGGCAAGTACCTGAACCACTACGAATCGACCGGCGGAACGTACGTGCCACCTGGGTGGTCCCACTGGCGGGCGTTCGCCTCCGACGCGAAGTACTACAACTACGACCTGTCCATCGACGGCACGTCGGTCCAGTCCTATGGCGGAGCGACGGAGGACTACTCCACCGATGTGATCGCATCGATGACCGACACCGAGATCCGGTCGGCGTCGCCGCAGGAACCGTTGTTCCTATGGATCACACCATTCGCGCCGCATGGACCTTCGACACCCGCGCCTCGGGATGTGGGGACGCTGGACGGGATCGTGGCGTGGCGGCCACCGAGCTATAACGAAGCCGACGTTCGCGACAAGCCCGCATACGTGCAGGCGTTCGCGCTGCTGTCCGCCGACGACCAGGCCAAGATCGATGCGGATCGACAGCGTCAGCTCGAGTCGCTCGGCGCCGTTGACGACCTTGTTGGCTCCACGCTCGCGGCCCTTCGCGATACTGGTCGCCTAGGCGACACGATCATCGTGTTCGCGTCCGACAACGGGTTCCTCTGGGGAGAACACCGCCGCGAAGGAAAGCTCCTGCCGTACGAGGAAAGCGTACGGATCCCTTTGGTGATCCGGTGGGATCGCCTCAACACCGGTGCACGAACGGACAAGCATCTTGTCGAGAACATCGACCTCACTCCGACGCTCGAGCGCGCTTCGGGAACCTCACTGACACCGGTCGAAGGTGAAGACCTGCTGCCGTTGCTTACCCGGCAGCGCGTACCGTGGCGTCAACATCTCCTTATCGAACACGCCGGCAAGACCGGGCCTATCTATTGCGCCGACCGGACGCCGAAGGACGTCCTGATTCACTACGCCACGGGCGAGGAGGAGTACTACAGGGTCGGACCTGCAGCCGACCCGTTCGAGCTTGTGAACAAGATCGCGAAGCCACGGTTCGCGTCTCGTATCACAACGCTCCGGGACACGCTCCGCACGATGTGTAACCCGCTCCCACCGGGCCTGCCGCCCTTCTGAGGGTCAGCAGCCGCTGTCGACCCAGGTCGGGGGCGCCCCGACACCGATGCTCCGCTTGCGCGCGAGCTTGTGAAGCCGGTGGCGGTACTCACGCATCGCCCAGTGCGGGAAGTCGGCGTGGGTCATGCATCGCCAGCTGCGATAGCGCTCGTGGTGGTACGGGCTCTCCAGCGTCTCGGCGTGGCCGATCACGTTGCCGATGTTGATGCCGTAGGTGTGCATCAGCCACAGCGTCAGACGCAGCGACGACCGCATCTGCGCGTGGTCGCCGAGGACCATCTTGTCGCTCGTCCCGACGTGCTCGATCCCGATCGCGGTCCAGTTCATGCCGATCGCGTGCCGGCACCGGACGCCGAGCGGTACGAGCTGGTAGATCGTCCCGTCGCGGTCGACGATGAAGTGCGCGCACGTCCCCGGGAGCTCGCCGTCGTGCCGCGCGTTGGATGCGAACGTGTTCCACGCGCCACTGAACGTGGTGCCGTCGGTGTAGTGCTCGACGATCACCTTGGGGTGACGGAGATGCCACGTCCGTGTGCCGTAGTGGCGCTTCGAGTATGCGGCCATCTCGTGCTTGCGCTTGACGCCGAACGGGATCGCCCTCCATGTGATCGGCGGCTTTCGGATAGTGCCTGTGGCGCGGACCTCGGACGGCACCGGCGCGGCGCGGAGCGACGTCGCCGGGGCGGCGCCGACGATCGTCACGGCAGCCACCGCGGCGACGACGGCGCGTCTCATCCCGCGGCGGCCCGCACGCGAGCGACGGTCCGTTCCTTGCCGAGGAGCGCCAGGGACTCGGGCAGCGGCGGCGACACGTTCGACCCGGTGACCGCCGCGCGGATCGGCTGCCACGCCTTCGTCCGGTTCAGGCCGGCGCCTGCGGCGAGTCCGTCCAGCGTCGCCGAGATCGTCTCCGTGTCCCATGCCGGTGAGGCATCGAGCGCCTCGGCCNCCTCCTTGAGGTAGCCGGGCGGCGCCTTCGCCAGGATGCCCGCGGCCTTCTCGTTCGGCGAGATGTCGTCGCTGAACAGGAACCGCAGCAGCTCAACGGCTTCGGTCAGGGTCTTCATGCGCTCCTTCACCAACGGCATCGCGTTGCGAAGGACGCCGGGGTCGACCCCGACGCCAGCTTCGACCAGGAAGTGCACGCAGCGAGCCGCGAGATCGTCGTCGCCGAGCGACTGGATGTACCGGTTGTTGAGCCATGTGAGCTTCTCGGTGTCGAACGCGGCGGGGTTGGACGATACGCGTGTGAGATCGAAGGCCTCGACCATCTCGGCGACGGACAGCACCTCGCGATCGTCTCCGGGGGACCAGCCCAGCAGCGCGAGGTAGTTGACCAGCGCCTCGGGCAGGTACCCGAGCTCGCGGAAGGAACGCACGCTTGTGGAACCGTGCCGTTTCGACAGGGGGCGGCGGTCCGGACCGAGCACCTGGGGTACGTGCGCGTACGCGGGCGGCGTTCCCCCGAGAACCTCGATCACCCTGGCGTTGCGCGGCGCGCTCGCCAGAAGGTCGTCGCCGCGCACCACGTGTGTGACCTCCATCAGCATGTCGTCCACGGCGACCGCGAGGAGGAACACCGGCGAGCCGTCGGCGCGCGCGAGCACGAAGTCCCGGAGCTCCCCCGGCGCCCATCGGACCTCGCCCTTGACAAGATCGTCGACCACCTGCTCTGTGTCTGGCATCCGGAACCGCACGACCGCCGTGCGTCCCTCTGCTTCGTAGGCGGCGCGCCGGGCATCGGTCAGGTCACGGCAATGGCCGTCGTAGCCGGGGGGCTCCCCACGTGCACGCGCGGCTCGGTTGCGCTCCTCGAGCTCCGTCTCGGTGCAGTAACAGCGGTAGGCGGAGCCGCTCGCGAGCAGCTCCTCGAGCTTGTCCCGGTAGATCTCGCTCCGCTCGGACTGCCGGTAGGGGCCGTGTGGGCCGCCGACCTCCGGCCCTTCGTCCCAGTCGAGCCCGAGCCACCGCAGATCGTCGAGGACGCCGCGGAAGGCTTCCTCGGTGACCCGCGACGCATCGGTGTCCTCGACCCGCAGGATGAACGTTCCCGCGTTGTGGCGCGCCCACAACCACGAGAACAACGCCGACCGGACGTTGCCCACATGCAGCGAGCCGCTCGGCGCCGGCGCGAACCTGCACCGGACCGTCACGGTCCGACCACCGGGTTCGCGAGCGTCCCGATGCCATCGATCTCGACCTCGACGACGTCGCCGTCCTTGATCGCCCCGACACCCTCCGGCGTGCCCGTCAGGATCACGTCACCGGGAAGCAGCGTCATGAACGTCGTGATGTACTCGAGCAGCGTCGCGATGCCGAACACCATGTCGTCGGTCGACGCGCGCTGGACGACGTCACCGTTCAGACGCGTCTCGACCCAGATGCCGGCGGGATCGATATCCGTCTGCACCCAAGGACCAAGGGGCGCCGATCCGTCGAAGCCCTTCGCGCGAGTCCACTGATCGTCCGTTCGCTGGAGGCTCCGAAGCGTCACATCGTTCGCGCAGGTGAAGCCGAGGATGTAGCGCGACGCGTCCTCGGCACGCACGCCACGCGCGAGCCGCCCGATCACCACGGCGAGCTCGCCTTCGTAATCGATGCGCTTGCTGATCGGCAGGAGTGGGATCGGGTCGCTCGGGCCGATCACCGCGGTCGAGGGCTTGAGGAACAACAGCGGCTCCTCGGGAACCGCACCACCGAACTCCGCCGCGTGCGCCTCGTAGTTCTTGCCGACGCAGACGAGCTTCGACGGGAGCACGGGGGCCAGGAGCAACACGTCGGCGAGGTCGATCTCCTCGCCCGTCGGCAACGGATCTTCGAAGAACGTCCCCGCGAGCACCTGGATCGTGTCGCCCTCGATGATCACGCCGGTCGCGATCCGATCGCCGTGCCGGAAGCGCAGGAGTCGCATGGGGCGGCAGGCTACCGCAGGGCGGCTACGCTTCCGGGATGCGGGTGCGCGTCCGCGAACGGTCGTCGTACGGTCCGGCGGAGCTCGACGAGCTTCGTCGCTGGCTCGAGCAGGCGTACGACGATGGACCCTGGCGCCCGGAGCACTGGGACGAGATCGGCCCTGGGCCGCACGTGGTCGCCGAGGACGACGACGGCGCACTTCTCGCGCACGCGTGCGTCGCGTGGGTGCACGTCAGCATCGGCGACATGGAGCTGCGTGCGGGATACCTCGAGGACGTCGCGACGCGCGACGACATGCGGGGCCGGGGCTACGGGAGGGCGGTCGTGACCGCCACGCATCCGTTGATCAGGGCGGAGGCCGAGGTCGGCTTCCTCGCGACAGGATCCCAGCCGTTCTACGAGCGGCTCGGATGGGAACGGTGGCGAGGCCCGTCGAGCGTGATCGAGACCGACGGCACGCAGACGCCCACGCCCGAGGAGGACGGGTCGCTCATGGTCTTGCGGTTCCCCGAGACACCCGATTTCTCGGTCGACCTGCCGGTCTCGCGGCCGCGACGCGACCCCGACGAGGCGTGGTGAGATCGAGGTGACCTCGGGCCGGCGGCGTGGTTCGATACGGCCGTGAGCCTCCTGTCCCCCGGTGACCAGCCGCCGGACGTCACGCGGTTCGACGTCGAGACGGCGGCGCAGCGGATCGGCCTGTACGTGCGCACCACGCCGGTCCTCGAGCTCGAGCCCGGCGCGTTCGGGCTCGACGGCGTCCTCACGCTGAAGCTCGAGCTACTGCAGCACACCGGATCGTTCAAGCCGCGCGGCGCGTTCAACCGGATGCTGACCGCGGAGGTCGACGCGAGCGGCGTCCTCGCCGCCTCGGGCGGCAACTTCGGCCTCGCCGTGGCGTACGCCGCGCGGGTGCTCGGCCACCCGGCCGAGATCTTCGTGCCGGCGACGTCGCCCGCGATGAAGATCGAGCGGATCCGGTCCTACGGTGCGACGGTGCACGTCGTCGACGGCTTCTACGCCGACGCCTACGCCGCCTGCGAGGAGCGCGCGTTCGACACCGGCGCGGTCTTCATGCATCCCTACGACCAGCCGGCGGTGGTCGCGGGGCAGGGCACGATCGCCGCCGAGCTCGACGACCAAGCGCCGGCGGTGCGAACCGTCGTCGTCGCGGTCGGCGGCGGCGGTCTGATCGCCGGGATCGCGGCCTGGTACGCGGGCGACGCGAAGGTGATCGGCGTGGAGCCGGACCGGTGCCCGACGCTGTCGTCGGCCCTGCGCGCCGGCGAACCGGTCGATGTCGAGGTCGGGGGCATCGCGGCGGACGCGCTCGGCGCCGGGCGCGTCGGCACGATCGGTCTCGACATCGCGAAGCGGTTCGTCGACGACGTCGTCACCGTGCGCGACGACGAGATCATGCGGGCGCGGCGGGCGCTGTGGGATGCGTGCCGCGTGGCCACCGAACCGGGCGCGGCGGCGACCCTGGCTGCGCTCCAGACGGGGCGCTACCGGCCCGGACCCGAGGAGCGGGTGTGTCTCGTGCTGTGCGGCGCGAACGCAGACCCGGCAGACCTCTCGGAAGGCGACGACACGCCGGCGGGTTAGCCGAATCGAGCGGCGAGCTCGCCGCTCGCGCGCTCGCGCATCGCGGCCATCATCCGCTGCCGCTCCATCGCCTGGACGAGCGACAGGTGGTTCTGCGGGATGTCATGCTCGGCGAAGAACGCCTGGATCTCCGAGACCAGCTCGGGGTCGGTGATCGTCCGCGCACCGACCGCCAGGTGGATCACGTTCGATGCCGCGAACCGTGGCAGCAGCTCGTCCCAATGGTCGCGGACGTAGCGCCACGCGATCGCGCCGAGATCGCGGTTCGCCTCGGCTCGCGACAGCAGGAACGGCGCGTCCTGCGGCCGCACCTCCTCCGAGACGGCGAGCGCGAGCAGCCGTTCGATGAGCGCGGGGTCGCGGAACCGCGTGAGCGCCGTCCGGTAGCGATCTTGCTCTTGCGGCGTCGGGGCGTCGTGCATCCGCGCACGGAACGCCTCGAACGCGTCCTCGCCGCCGGCGAACGCAACGACGTCGACCGAGGCGGCGGCGACCGAGGCGTCGACCGTGCCACCGGATCGCGACAGGCCCTCGGCTTCGCGCGCCATCGCCTGGGTCTCCGGATCGTCGCCCAAGATCCCGAGCGTCCGGATCAGCTCACCGCGCAGTTCGCGATCGAGATCGCCGTCCTCGGAACGAGGGTCCCAGCCGAGCCGGTCCAGCGCCGGCCGGACGAGCGACCGGACGAAGTCGCGGAACCGCTCGCGCGGGTCGCCGTCAAGGAACCGGTCGCACCACGCCAGCCCCGTGATGATCGTCAGCCACACCGACGGCGCGGTTTCGTCGCGGAACTCGGCGGCCACGTCCAGGAAGTTGGAGACCGTGGCGCGGCCGGAAACCGCGGCGGCCCAGGCGTCGTCCACCAGGCTCTGGCGCTCGCCGGGCGCGAGCTCGGCGAGCCGGGCCGTCAGCCGCCCGCGGAGCGCCTCGTCGTAGAACGTGCGGACGAACGCGGTGCTGCCGGCGTTCGCCACGACCAAGGCGTCCGCGTCGGCGAGCGGTACCGAAAGCCCCTCGGACTCCACCAGCACGTGGTCGACGCGCTCGCCGTCGGCGCCGAGCTGGCGCACGATCAACGGCACCGGCCACGTCGTCTCGTCGTCGGGCAGCGAGGGGGCGAACCGCCGCTGCGTCAGCCGGATCTGGTCCCCGTCGCGTGCCACCTCGATCGCCGGATAGCCCGGCTGGAAGATCCAGGCGTCCATGATCCTGCGCACCGGCTTGCCGCTCGCTTCCTCCAGCGCATCCCACAGGTCGTGTGTCTCGGTGTTGCCGTACGCGTGCGCGGCCAGGTATCGGCGGATCCCGTCGCGGAACACGTCGGGACCGAGCCATTGCTCGATCATCCGGAGCACCGCGCCGCCCTTCGTGTACGTGAGCGTGTCGAACATGCCGCTCGCGTCGTCCGGCGATTCGACGGGGAACTCGATCGGGCGCGTGCTCGCGAGCGAGTCGACCTCGAACGCCGTCATCCGGATCGCCTGGAACGCGTCGAAGACGGCCCACGTCGGCTCCATCTCGTTCACGCAGAGATAGGACATGAACGTCGCGAACGCCTCGTTCAGCCAGATCCCGTTCCACCAGCGCATCGTGACGAGGTCGCCGAACCACATGTGCGCGAGCTCGTGCGCGATCGTCTCGGCGACGTCCAGCTGTTCGACGTAGGACGCGAGCGCCGGGTCCAGGAGTAGCAGCGTCTCCCGGTAGGTCACCAGGCCGGTGTTCTCCATGGCGCCCTGCGCGAAGTCCGGGATCGCCGCCTGGTCGAGCTTCCGCTCGGGATACGGGATCGCGTAGTACTCGCCGAACCAGTCGAGCGCGTAGGCCGCGACCTCGTTCGCGTACGACGCCAGGTGCAGCCGGTCGGGACGGCACGCGACGCGGATCGGCGTCGGACCTGCGAACGACGGTTCCGTCAGGCCGAGGCCGCCGACCACGACGCACACAAGGTAGGTCGACATCACCATGGACCGCTCGAACCGGACGCGCGTGAAGCCCGCATCCGCCGGCTCGCGTCCGGTCTCGGGCGTGTTCGTCAGGGCCGTCAAGCCGTCGGGAACCACGAGCGTCATCTGGAACGACGCCTTCAGATCCGGCTCGTCCCAACACGGGAAGTTGCGCCGCGCGTCGGTGGCCTCGAAGTGCGTCGTGATGATCACGTGGTCCTGCCCGCCGTCGTCGGTGAACCGCGAGCGATACATGCCCTCCATCAGGTCGCTGAGGCGGCCGGTGAACGACAGGCGCAGCGTGTAGTCGCCCGGTGCGAGCTCGCCCGGAAGCTCGAGCGTGATCCTGCCGGCAGACGGGTCGGGCACCGCCTTCGCGATCTCGACCGTCGCGCCGTCGGCGGCGATCACCGTGCCCGCATGGATCGTGACCTCTTTGCCGTTCATCGCGATCTCGGTGACGGGCTCGTGGACGGTGATCGACACATCCTCGGTGCCGTCGAACGCCGGCGCTTCGGGATCGAGGCGCAACTCGATCGCGTAGTGGGCCGGGGTGACGCTCCTCGGCAGCCGGTAGGGCGATCCGGACGTCATGCCCGGGCCTCAGTCATCGACGAAGGTGAGCCAGTCGATGTACCGCTGNTCGTCGCCCTTGGTCGCGGCGAAGAACGCCTCCTGCAGCTCCTTGGTCACCGGGCCGCGGTGCCCGACACCGACCGCGCGATCGTCGACCTCGCGGATCGGCGTCACCTCCGCGGCGGTGCCGGTGAAGAAGACCTCATCGGCGAGGTAGAGGTCCGTGCGCACGAGATCGCGTTCGATCACGTCGTAGCCGAGGTCGCGCGCGATCGCGATCACCGAGCTCCGCGTGATGCCGCCGAGGGCGCCGACGGCCGGCGGCGGGGTGATGAGGACGCCGCGATCGACCACGAAGACGTTCTCCCCGGAACCCTCCGCGATCATGCCGGCGTGGTTGAGCAAGATCGCCTCGTCGTAGCCGCCCTTGACGGCCTCGACCTTGGCCAGGATCGAGCCCAGGTACGTCGCCGTCGCCTTGGCGGCCGACGGTAGCGAGTTCTGGTCGTGGCGCTTCCAGCTGGAGACCTTCACGCGCGCGCCCTGCTCTACGGCGTCCTCGCCGAGGTAGGCGCCCCACGGCCACACCGCGATCGCGACCTCGACGGGCGCGGCGAGCGGGTTCACTCCCATCTCGCCGTAGCCGCGGAAGGCGATCGGCCGGATGTAGCAGCTGTCGAGGTCGTTGACCCGGATCAGCTCCTTCGTCGCGGCGATCAGCTCCTCCTTCGAGTACGGGAGCTCCATGTGGTAGATCGCGCCCGAGGCGAACATCCGGTCCAGATGCGCGTCGAGGTGCCAGACCGCCGGTCCGCGGGTCGTCGCGTAGGCACGGATGCCCTCGAAGACGCCCGAGCCGTAGTGCAGTCCGTGGCTGAGCACGTGGATCTTGGCGTCGTGCCAGTCCACGAGCTCGCCGTTCATCCAGATCTTGTCGACCTCGGTGATCGGCACGACGGGCTCCTCTCGGCTCGCCGCCCGGTCGGCCCGGGCGCCGGTACAGGATAGCGTTCAGGTGTCGAGGTCGTAGACCCGCCAGGACTGCGGCGCATCGGGCGAGAACGGTTGCGTGAGATCGGGACCGTAGCGCTCGACGGCCCACGCGCGCACGGTGTCGACCGCTCGCGCGAGGTCCGCGTCACTCGACCGCCACGTCCATGAGTAGTTCCGCGCGGCCGCCTCGTCCAGGAACCGCTGCAGCGAGCTGTCGATCTGCATCGGCGTCTGGATCACCGCTCGCTTGGTCGCGCCGCTCGCCGCGAACACCTCGTCCAGGTCGACGTAGCCGCCGCGGAGGTCGAGCCCGACCGGCTCCGCGGCGGCGCCGAGCTCCTGCACGAACCGAAGCCACACCTCGCGCCATCCGCCCGCGTAGCCACCGGGCTCGACGACGACCACGCCGCCGGGCGCGACCACCCGGCAGAGCTCCGCCACCGCGTCGCGCCACGACGCGATCAGGTGGAACACCCAGCGGCAATACGCGGCCGGGAAGGCGCCGTCGGCGACCGGCAAGCGGGTGGCGTCGGCGATCGCGACGTCGACGCCGCGGCCTCCCTCCTTGGCGCGCAAGCGTCGGAGCATCGCCACGGACAGATCCAGGCCGATGATGCGGCGGCCGCGCTCGGCGAGCGGGATCGCGATAGCGCCCGTCCCCACGCCGATCTCGAGCGCCGGCCCGGGCGGCAACACGCCGTCGAGCACGTCCAGCGCCCGGGCGAGCTCGGTCGGATCGGTGAGCCGGGTTCGGTCGTAGACGCCCGCCGCCCGCTCGAACGAGACCGAGCCGCTGTCCGCCATCGGTGCAGCGTAACGGCTCATTCCGCAGCCCCGACCTGCCGATGGTGTGGCGTGCAGACCGAACAGCTCTCGGAGGGTCCGCCGCCGATCGATGCCCGGTTCCGCGAGTGGCTCGAACGCGTCCCGGGCACCGTCTACGTCCAGCAGGGCGAGGGCACGGCGACCACCGTCTACATCAGCCCTCGCGTCCGGTTCCTCGTCGGACTGCCGGCGGAGACGTTCACCGACGACCCGAACGCGTGGGCGACGCTCGTCCATCCCGACGATCGCGACCGCCTGGAGGCGGCCGACCTCGCGGCCGACGGGACCGGCTCGTTCCACTGCGAGTACCGGCTGCGGACGGCGGACGGCTCCTATCGCTGGATGCGCGACGAGGCGCACCGCCAGGCGGATCGAGCCGACCTCTGGATCGGGGTGCTCGTCGACATCACCGACCAGAAGCGAACCGAGGACGAGCTCCGCGCCGCGGTCGGCAGGTTCCAGACACTCGTCGAACAGGTGCCGACGGTGATCTACACCGAAGCGGTGGGTGAGGCGGTCAGTCCGACGTACGTGAGCCCGCGATACGAGTCGATGTTCGGGTTCACGCCGCAGGAGCGTCTCGCCGACCCGTCGCTCTGGGAGCGGCTCCTGCACCCCGACGACCGCGAGCGGATGCTCGCCGAGATCGCCGGTCTGACGCCGGAGGCGGAGGGATGGTCGTTCGAGTACCGCATGCGACATCGAGACGGGCACATCGTGTGGGTGCAGGACCAAGCGGTGCTGGTCCGAGACGACGACGGGACGCCGCTGTTCTACCAAGGGGTGCTGTCCGACGTAACCGAGAGCCGCCGCGCGAAGGACGAGCTCGAGCTCGCACTGGACGAGCTCCGCCGTGCCGACGAGATGAAGAACACGTTCCTCACCGCCGTGTCGCACGACCTCCGGACGCCGCTCGCCACGATTTTGGGCAACGCGATCACGCTCGAGCACGCCGACGAGCTGTCCCTATCCGAGGACGAGCGCACGCAGATGCTTCGGTCGCTCGCGGCCAAGGCGCGAAGGCTGACCGAGCTGATCACCGACCTGCTGGACATGGACCGGCTGACGCGCGGTGCGTTCGAGCCACGCTTCGCGCCCGAAGAGCTCGGCGGCCTGATCGAACGGGTGGCGCGCGAGGCGGACCTAGCCGGTGAGCACCACGTCGACCTTGACCTGCGGCCGGTCGTCGCGATGCTCGACCGCTCCATGATCGAGCGCGTCGTCGACAACCTCCTCGTGAACGCGTCGAAGCACACGCCGCCCCACGCGGCGATCCGGATCCGGCTGCGACCCGTCGGTCAGGGCGCCGAGATCGTGGTCGAGGACGACGGCCCCGGCGTGCCGCCGGAACTGCGTGACGCGCTGTTCCGGCCGTTCGAGCGCGGCCCCAGCGCGAACCCGCACTCACCGGGCGTCGGGCTCGGCCTGTCCCTGGTCGCGCGGTTCGCGGAGCTGCACCGCGGCCGGGCGTGGGTCGAAGAGGCCGCGGGCGGCGGCGCCGCCTTCCACGTGCTGCTCGCCACCGCGGCCGAGCCGGTCAGTTGAGCGACGGATCGCTCGGCATCGACCGGAGCATCGCGTAGGTCGGGCCGAGGCGCGCGATCACGCCGTCCCACAGTCGCTCCGGCTCGGCGGTGAACACGTCGGCGGGGGTCGCGGGCGTCAGCAGCCACGCGTCCTCGGCGAGCTCTGCCTCGAGCTGCCCAGGCCCCCACCCGGAGTAGCCCGCGAAGATCCGGGCGCGGACGATCGCCCCGCGATCCGCATCGTCGACCTCGTCGGGCAGGAACCCGACCGACCCGAACGCGACCACGCCCGCCACCGCCGGATCGGTGAACTCCGCGAGGACCACCGCGCCGTCCGGTTGGACGGGCCCGCCTTCGAACAGCGCCTCGTCGTCGGCGACGAGCTCCGCGAGGGGCGGCACCGCCTCATCGACCGTCACCTCGAGCGGGCGGTTCAGCACGACGCCGACCGCGCCCTCCTCGTCGTGGTGACCGATCAACACGACCGTTCGCCGGAAGTTCGGGTCGAACAGCGTCGCGTTCGAGATCAGCAGGTGGCCGGTCAGCTCGGTCGACACCCCGGCATCATGGCCGACCGGCTGGGTTGTGTCAGGCGATCGTGATCGAGNNCCNTCGCGCGCGGCGCCGCTTGTCCTTCAGGATCTCTCGCACGCAGTTGTACGCGGGGATCCCCGTGACGCCACCGCCCGCGTGTGTCGCGCTCGAGCATTGATACAGCCCTCGGATCGGGGTGCGGTAGTCCGCGTAGCCCGGTGCCGGCCGCATGTGGAACAGCTGTTCGGCCGACAGCTCCCCGTGGAAGATGTTGCCGCCGACGAGACCCCACTCCTCCTGCATCTCATGCGGGCCGAGCACCTGCCGATGCAAGACCGAGTCGGCGAAGCCGGGTGCGAGCTCGTCGTACCCCGCGATCACGCGGTCGGCGTACGCGTCGAGCGCCGCGTCGTCGGGCTCGTCGGCCCACTCCGCCGGACACCACTGCGTGAACAGCGACACGACGTGCTTGCCGTCGGGCGCGAGCGACGGGTCGTGGTACGTCGGCATCACGCCGTCGGAGAACGGGGCGGTCGCCGCGCGGCCGGCTCGCGCTTCCTCGAACGCCTTCTCGAGATACACGATCGAGTGCGCAAGCTCCATGCCGCCGGTGAAGTCCTGCTGCTCGGGCCGGGACGTGAACACCGGCGCCCGATCCAGCGCGAGGTTGATCTTCACGGTGCCGCTTCGCGAGCGCCAGTTGCGGATGTCCTCGACGAACTCGGCGGGCAGATCGTCGGCGTCGAGTTGGCGCAGGAACGTGATCTGCGGATGGGTCGCGGCCACCACCAGCGGCGCGGTGAGCTCTGTGCCGTCCCCGAGCGCGACCCCGCGGGCCCTCCCGCCGGTGGTCAGGATCCGTTCGACGGCCGCCTCACAACGGATCTCCGCACCGTAGCTCCGCGCGCTCGCGGCGAGCGCGTCGGACACCGCGCCCATGCCGCCGATCGGCGTCGCCCACGCGCCGAGGTGGCCGTCGCCGACCTCGCCGATCGAGTGATGCGCCATCACGTAGCCGGTGCCCGGCTCGTACGGGCCCGCCCACGTGCCGATCAGCCCGTTCAGCGCCATCACCGTCTTCACCTGATCGCTCTCGAAGAACCGATCCAGGATGTCCATGATCGACATCGTCATCAGACGCGTGACGTCGGCGACGCCTCGAACGTTCAGGCCGCGGAAACGCCATACGAGCCGCAGCTGCTCCTGGAGGTCGGCCACCGACATCGATCCGACCTTCGGCGGGGTGGTCATCAGCAACGGACCCAGCACGGCGGCGAGCCCGCCGATCCACGCGTCCCACTGCTCGATCGCGTCCGCGTCGCGCTTGGAGAACTTCGCGAACTCGTCGTAGTTCCACTGGGCGTCGTCGTCGGCCTGCACGATGGAGCGCCCGTCGGGGAACGGCACGAAGTACGGGCCGACCGGCACCGAGCGGTATCCGTGGCGGGCGAGCTCGAGGTCGTGCAGGATCGTGTCCGGCATCAGACTCATCACGTAGCTGAGCGTGGTGACCTTGAATCCGGGCGCCTCGGGCCACGGCGCCATCGTGTCGGCGGCGCCGCCGACCTTGTGGCGCTTCTCGAGGACGATGGTGCGGGCGCCCTTCTTGGCGAGGTACGCGGCGGCCACGAGCCCGTTGTGGCCGCCTCCCACCACGATCGCGTCGTACCGCCCGGCGTCCATGCGGCCGAGGATAGGCCGCGCGAGCCCGGCGCCGGTAGCCGCCTGGTCAGGCGGTCCGACGGCCGGGCTCGGGGTAGGTCGCCGCCTCGAGCGCCTCGGCCGAGGCGTAGCGCGGCACCTCGCCCGCGATCACCTCGCCGACCGGGTCCGGCGCGGCGATGCGCTCGTCGTCACGCGAGCCCGGCCCGGGGTCCCGATCGTGGCGAAGACGCAGCAACGGCACGAGCAGGATCGCCGCCGCGAGCGCGCTGACCCCGCCGATCCGGTACGTCGGC
>C688J18823_10001320_pt1 | contig 15235 bp, 14 predicted proteins | sample HopSoiMetagenom1_FD_18823 | JGI IMG/M metagenome (IMG submission 18823)
GTTGCGGCCGGCGTGGATCATCTGCTGCACCGCCTTGCGGGCGATATGGCTGCCCATGCTGTCGTTGATGCGCCGCCCGGCGAGGATCACCTCCGGGTGGTAGCCCATCAGCTCGGCTTTGTGCGTCAGGTAGTACGGGTCGACGCCGATGCAGTGGCCGCCCACCAGGCCCGGCCTGAAGGGCAGGAAGTTCCACTTGGTGCCGGCCGCCTTCAGCACCTCGAGCGTGTCGAGGCCCATGCGCTCGAAGATGATGGCGAGCTCGTTGACGAAGGCGATGTTCAGGTCGCGCTGCGTGTTCTCGATCACCTTGGCCGCCTCGGCGACGCGGATCGACGAGGCGCGGTGGACGCCCGCCTTCACCACCGAGGCGTAGAGCGCGGCCACCTGCTCCAGCGTCTCGGCGTCATCGCCCGAGACGATTTTCAAGATCCGCGTGAAGGTGTGCTCGCGGTCGCCCGGGTTGATGCGCTCGGGCGAGTAGCCGACGTGGAAGTCCTGCTTCCAGCGCATGCCGGAGGCCTTCTCCAGGATCGGCACGCACACCTCCTCGGTGGCGCCCGGATAGACGGTCGATTCATAGACGACGATCGCGCCGCGCTTCATGTAGCGGCCGACCGTCTCGCTCGCCGACTCGAGCGGCGAGAGGTCCGGCTGGCGCGCGGCGTTGATCGGCGTCGGCACCGCGACGATGACGAAGTCCGCCTGCTCGAGCTCGCCCGGATGGCTGGTGGCGCGCAGCTCGCGCGCTTCCATGAGATCGGCGGTCGACACCTCGCCGGTAGCGTCGACGTGGTGGCGCAGGTTCTCGATGCGCTTCTTCGACAGGTCATAGCCGATGGTCGGCCGTTGGCGGCCGAACGCCACCGCGACCGGCAGCCCGACGTAGCCCAAGCCGACGACCGCGACCGTCGCGAGCTTCCGCTCGGCGGCCTTCGCCGGTGCGATAACCGTGGATTCCAGGACTTCAGCCATGCGCGACCTTTCTTTCCTCCTGTGCAGGCGCCAGATTTTCCGCGTACCACGCGATCGTCTGCTCTAGGCCGGCCATGATCCGAACCGCGGGGCGGTAGCCGAGCAGCCGCTCGGCTTTGGTGATATCCGCGCGCGAGAACTGCAGATCGCCCTTCCTCGGCTCGCGGTGCACGGCGCGCACGTTCTTCGCATGCGGGAAGCGGCGACCGACGACGTCGCGGATGATCGCGTAGAGCTCGATGAGCGAGGTCTGATCGCCGAGCGCGATGTTGTACGCCTGGCCGAGTGCCAGCGGATCGTCGACCGTGGCAGCGAGCAGGTTGGCCTGCACCACGTTCTCGATGTAGCAGAAGTCGCGCGCCGCACTGCCGTCGCCGTTGATATACGGGACCTGAGCGCGCAGGAGCGCGCCGATCCACGCCGGGATGACCGAGGCGTAGGCGCCGTTCGGGTCCTGGCGCGGCCCGAAGACATTGAAGTAGCGCAGGCCGATCGACTTGAAGCCGTAGCAGAGCTCGAACACGTCGGCATAGAGCTCGTTCATCTGCTTGGTGAGCCCATAGGGCGACATGGCGCGCCCGGTGATCGCCTCCACCTTGGGCAGCGCCGGATGGTCGCCGTAGACGGCGCTCGAGCTCGCGTAGACGAAGCGCTCGACGCCGGCATCGCGCGCCGCGACCAGCATGTTGAGGAAGCCGCTGACGTTGGCGGCGTTGCTCGAGACCGGATCGTCGATCGAGCGCGGCACGCTGCCGAGCGCGGCCTGGTGCAGCACGACGGCAGCGCCGGCGCAGGCGCGTGCGCAGGTGGCGGCATCGCCAATGTCGCCTTCGATGAAGCGGAAGCGCGCCCAGCGCACATCGCCTACGGCGGCGCGCACGTGCTCCAGGTTTTCAGGCTTGCCGGTGGCAAAGTTGTCCAGGCCGGTCACCGGCTGGCCGAGCGTGAGCAGGCGCTCGACGAGGTGCGAGCCGATGAAGCCGGCGGCACCGGTCACCAGCCAGGCGCGGCCGCCGCTTCTAATGCGCTGTTGCGCGGTTTCGTAGCTGTGCACGTTTGCTCCTGGTTGTCGCCAGCTGCGCCAGCACCTGCTCGTAGCGCTCGATCATCCGGCGCTCCGAGAAGCGCGCCGCCACGGTGGCACGCGCGTTCTCGCCCATGCGAGTGCGCGCCAGCGGGTCGGCGAGCCGCGAGAGCCGGTCAACTAGCGTAGCGGTGTCACCGACGGGAAATAGCCATCCGTCGTGGCCCGAGTGGATCATCTCGGCCGCGCCGCCGACCTGCGGATGCACCACCGGGCGGCCGAGCGCCATCGCCTCGATCGCGGCGAGCGAGAAGGCCTCGGTGAAGCTGGTCAGGCTGACCACGTCGCACGCCGACAGGAACGGCCGCACGTCCTCCTGGAAGCCGGAGACGACGAAGCGGTCGGCGACGCCGAGCGCGCGCGCACGCGCCTCGACGCGCGCCCGCTCGGGTCCGTCGCCGATGAAGAGCGCCCGCGCCGGGACGCCGCCGGCGCGCAGGCGCGCGATGGCGTCGATCAGCTGCACCGGATTCTTCTCCGGGCGCAGCACGGCGGAGAGGCCGATGACGTAGTCGCCCGGCGCGAAGCCGAGCGCGCGGCGCAGCGGCGAAGCGCCGATTTCCGTTTCGCTCGGCCGCCAGTGCTCGAGGTCGACGCCGTTGTAGATGACATGGTTGCGCCGGCCGAAGAGGCCGCGCGCGAGCCAGTGGCGCTTCTGCCGCTCGCAGACGAACACGGTGCACGCCGAGCGCCAGAAGAGCGGCCGGTAGGCGAGCATCTGCAGCTGCTCTTTCACTGTGCGGATGTAGGTCGAGTGCAGCGTGACGGCGAGCGGGCCGGCGATGCCGGCGAGGCCCGCGTACATCAGCGCGTACGGGTTCGTGGCGAGCACCACCTCGGGCGCCAGGCGATCGCACAGCGCGTGCAGGTGCGAGAGCGCGCCGAGATCGAGATAGCGCTTGGCGTGCAGGCAGCGCACCGTCGAATGTGCCGGCAGCCGCAGCCGCGCAAGCTGCGACGGGTCGTTCTTGACGTAGATCAGGTGGCAATCATGGCCTCGCTCGGCCAGCCGGTTGGCGAGCGTGATCGCCTGGCGCTCGGCGCCGCCATGCACCAGCGACCCGGTGACGAACGCGATCCTCACGCGCGCAGCCTGACGTTGGCCGGCGCGTACACCAGCGCCATGACGGCGAAGCCGGTGGCGAGCCGCACGACGAGCGCCGCGTCGGCGAAGAGCCAGTGCACCGCGAACCAGGCCACCAGCGCCGACACCGCCGTCCACGCGAGGTAGCGCGCGAGCTCGCGCCAGTGCTGCTGCGCGCGCACCGGCACACCGGAGATTGCGGCGATGCGCCGCAGGACGATGACGCGGTCGAGGTAGAGCGCGCTCACGCTGCCGGCGGCGGCGCCGGCGAGCCCGAGGTGCACGCCGCCGAACCAGGAGATCGGCACCGAGATGGCGAGCACCACGAGGTTCGCGCCGAGCGTGAAGAGGCCCTGGCGCCTGAGCTGCATCACGCTCGAGAGCTCGACCACCAGCGCTGAGAGGCCGAGGCTGTAGACGCGCATCACGCTCGCCGCGTCGACGTACGCGGAGGTGTACACCAGGCTCACGATCTCGGCGGCGAAGGCGAAGACGAAGCCGAGCATCGGCAGGAGCAGCATCGCCACCATGGCGTTGGCGCGCGCGTTCATCTCCATCATGCCCTTCAGATCGCCGGCGGCCTCGAGCCGGCTCATGCTCGGCATGAACGCCTCGACCACCGAGGCGCGGAAGATGTTGACCAGCTGCCCGAGGATCGCGGCGATCGAGAAGGAAGCGAAGCTGTGCAGCGTGAAGAGGGTCGCGGCGACCCACTGGTCGGCCTGAGAGCGCAGCACGTAGCAGGCGCTCGAGAGGCCGAAGGGGGCGGTGTAGCGCATCTGGTCGCCGAACACCGCCGCCTTGAACCACGGACGCCCCCAGCCGTGGAAGCGGCCGATATAGGCGAGCAGCAGCGCGAGCTTGAGGAGCACCGTGGCGAGCAGCAGCCACAGGATGATGCCCATGTCGCCGGTGAGCCAGGCGCCGCCCGCCACCAGCGCCGCGCGCGCGAGCGCGAGCGAGATGTTGGCGTAGGCCTGCAGTGGAATCCGCTCCTCGATGGTCGGCAGGAAGTCGAGCAGGCAGGAGCTGACCCAGAGCGCGACGAACGCCGGCATGAGCGCGCCGTATTTCGCAAGCGGCGCAAGCGCCGCCGGCATCCACGGGTTGAGCGGGCTGACCACGAACGCCGCGCCGACGCCGGTGCAGGCGAGGAAGGCGAGCGTCTGGTGGATATAGAGCCGCCGCCGGCCCGCGTCCGAGCGCGGCAGGAAGTAGTAGAGCGCCCCCGGCATGCTGAGCGGCGCGAGCGCCATCACCGTGCCGACCGCGAGCCAGAAGAGGCGATACTCGCCAAAGGTGTGCGCGTCGAGGCAGCGCACCAGCACCACCGGCAGCAGGAACTGCAGCGCGTGGTCGAACGCCTTGACCGCGCCCAACGAGAACGCCCGCCGCGCCAGCCCCTGTGCGGCGATCGACTTCGCTACCGCGCTCATTTTTCCGGGTGCTGCTTTTTGTCGAGGAGCGAAGCGCTCATGCGAGCTCGTCGAAGAGCCGCGCATAGCGCGCCAGCACTTCGGAGGCCGAATGATTGCGCTCGAAATGCGCGAGGCAATCGTCGCTCGCCTGAGTCCAGAGGGCACTGTCGGACAGGAGCGTCTCCACGCGCGCGGCGCCCTGGCCGACGTCCTGGAAGACGGTGTTGACCGGGGCGCCGACGTCGACCGTCGAGACGGTCGGCACGCCGCGCGCCCAGGCCTGCAGGAACACGTTGGGCATTCCTTCGTACACGGAGGTGAGCACCAGCAGCCGCGCCTGGTCGAACCAGCGCTCGACCGCCGCAAGCGGCAGGAAGCCCGTGAATTCCACGTTGGGCAGCGTCGCGGCGCGCGCGCGAAGCTCTTCGAAGTAGCCGGCTTTCAGCCGCTCGCCGCCGATGCTCGGGCCGCCGATCATGACGAAGCGGCGCCCGGGCAGACGCTCGGCGATGTCGAGGAAGAGATGCGGCCGCTTGTAATCGTGGATCGTCCCGACCCACAGCACGCGGTCGCGCTCGAGCGAGGAGCGCGCGGCGTCCTCGGGCGGCACGTAGCAGCTCGGGATGATCTGCGCCTCGCGCCCGTGGTGGCGGCGGCAGCTCTCGAGCTGGAAGGCATTCTGGGCGACGATGCGGTCGACGCGCGCGAGGCCGCGCCGGTAGAGCCACTTGTCGCGCGCGTGCAGGATCTGCTCCTCGCCGATCTGGAAGTCGCGGTCGGAAGCGCCGGCGTAGATCGAGCGCTTGCCGTAGCGGCGGCAGAACTGCGCCACCACGCCGGTCCACATGGCGCTCGAGCGCTGGTAATAGACGTCGGCGTCGACCGCGCGCAGCGTGCGCCACATGGTGGTGAGCCGCGGATGCACGAAGCGCAGCACCGGGATGCCGGCGTCCTCGCGGAAGGCCTTGTACACGGTGATGCCGTCGAGCAGCGACGGGCTTGGCTGCCCGTAATCGAAGCTGATCATCGACACGCGATAGCCGTTGGCGGCGAAGAGCCGCGCGAGGATGCACTGCTGCACCTCGGCGCCGCCGACCACCTGGATGTTCGGATCGCGCGAGAGTACCGGCCAGGCGTAGGGCGCGACGAAGCAGATGTGCGGCTTGGTGCGCGCGCCGGCGGCGCTGTCCCGGGCGCCCGGTGCGCAGTCGCCCTGCGCGGGGGCCCGGGCCTCTCGCAGGGTTGCGCTTGGCATGCTCAGGTGCCGCCCGTGCCCGGCCGGCGTGCCAGCTGTCCGTACATCATGCCGATGGCGATCCACAGGAAGGCGAACTCCGGGGTCGGCCGCAGGCTCGAGCCGGCGAAGCCGGTGATGATGAAGCACAGGAGGCCCGCCACCACGCCCTGGTAGAAGCCGCGCATCGTCGGGCTGAGATAGGCATTGCTGCCGAGGTCGCGCGCGGTGCGATACACGTGCCAGTAGTAGGCGAGCACCAGGCCCGTGCCGAGGAGACCCAGGTCCAGGATGGACTGGATGTAGGCGTTATGCGGATGCGTCACCGGGAGCATCATCTCGGCCCAGAGCGCGTTCGCCCACATGGTCGAGTCGAGGCCGTTGCCCCAGATCGGGCTCTTGAAGACCTCCGGCAGGAGCGGCAGCCAGATCTCGTCGACGCGGCCGGCGCTGAACTCGTTCACGTCGGCGCCGCCGACCAGGCCCATGCTCATGCGGCTGACGATGGCGCCGGGCATGACCAGCAGCGCCACCGCGCCGGCGAGCGCGGCGAGGCCGATGGTCTTGGCGTTGAACTTCCACAGGAGGAAGAGCGCGTTTACCACCACCCAGCCGACCATCGCGCCGCGCGAGAAGGTGAGCACCAGCGCGATCGTCAGGATGCCCATCGTCAGGATGAGCACGCTCTTCAGTCGCACGTCCTTGGTCTCGCCCCACGTGAAGAGCAGGAGCGCGTACGCCACCGCGTACAGCCGGCCGAGGTCGTTGGCATGCATGCCGAGCGCGGAGAAGAAGGTGCGCGAGGACGGCAGCGCGAGCGAGCCGAGCGACACGCCGGCGGCGATCACGTAGCCGATGGCGATCAGGCTCATCAGCCAAATCGAGGCGATGATCGGCGCGAGGAAGTTCTCGGTGCGCCGGGCGCGCGCCACGGCGCTGGCGACGACGAGCGCCGCGAGTACCATCAGCAGGGGCTTGAGCAGCAGGTCGCGCAAATAGCCCCAGTTGTCGGTGAAATGGATGACGTCCATCTCGTAGAACTCGGGATAGATGTCCTTGATATGCTGCGTGCCGAGCACGCCGGCGACGATCATCGGCACGATCAGCAGCCAGACGAGGGGCCTCGGCAGGAAGCGCTTCACCTCGTAACCGCGCATCAAGTACGAGAAGAGCGTCGCGGCGAGCACCAGGTTGAGCGGGTTGAGGCCGGTGAAGCCGAACACGCTGTGCGGGAACAGGTTGCTGCCGTTCACCGGCAGCATGACGAGCATCAGCACCGCGCCGATGCGGTAGTCGGCGAGCACCGCGAAGCAGGCGATCACCGAGAGCGCTGCGACCAGCGCCTCGAGCTCGCCGACCGCGATGCCGATGCCGCAGACGATGCCGAAGAGCGCCAGGCCGACAACGACCAAGCCGAGGCCCAGGCTGCGCTCGGAGGGCAGCCGTGCGGATAGTGCAGTCATGTCACGACCTTCCGAAGAACTTGACGATCAGCGCCGTCGATGCACCCGGGTCGGTGCCCACGGCCGGCCGGGAGAGCATCATCATGCTGGCCGCCACGACGAGCACCGTGAGGGCCAGCATGAGCTTCCTGTCCGGCGGACGCTTCATGCGCGTCAGAACCCGTTCATGAGCGTGCCGACGATGCGCGCGCTCGCATCCGAGAGCTCCTTTACCGCGCGCTCCGTCTCCTCGACACGCGTCGCGTCGCGCCGCGAGACCAGCAGCACATCGCCGGCGCGGAACGCGACGCTCTGCGCGTCGGCGTACTCCGTGGCGGGCGGCGTATCGATCAGGATCACGTCGTACTCGGCCTGCGCCTTGGCGAGCACCGCTGCGAAGGCCGGGCGCGACAGCAGCTCGAGCGGATTGGGCGGCACAGGACCGGCGGGCAGTACGGCGAGCCCGGTGATGCCCGCGACCGGCGCGGCGACCGACAGGTCCGCGCGCCCGCTCAGCACCGACGAGAGGCCGAAGCGGTCGGCGATGTTGAAGATGCCCTGCTGCCGCGGCGAGCGGAAGTCGGCGTCGATGAGCAGCGTGCGTTGCCCGAGCTGCGAGAACGAGACGGCCAGGTTCGCCGCGATGAAGCTGCGTCCTTCGCGCGCCCCGGGGCTCGCGATCACCAGCGTGCGCCGGCCGGCGGCCGGGTTGAACCAGCGGATGAGAAGCTGCGTGCGCACGGCGCGCAGCTCCTCCACCACCGGGTGGAACGGATCCCAGGCGGCGACCAGCTCCTTGCTGACGCCATCGGGGCCCGAGACCAGGTACGGGAACTCGTACTGCTTGGCGAGCGCTTCGCGCAGGTCGGTGTCGGTGATCAGGTTGAGCTCGATCGCCGCCTCGCCGAAGCGCCAGCCGAGCTCGCGCTGGCGCTTGAGCACCTGCTCGGCGTCGGAGGGGGTGAGCTTGCCCTCGTCCATCAGGATGGCGCCGATGTGGCGCCCGGTGAGGCGAGACGCGCCTTCGATCGGCAGGACGTTGTCAGTGGGTTTTGCAAGCATGGCTATTCCTCTTTCTCACCAGGGACGGGGAAGTGCATTGCGCACGGGCGAGTGCGGCGAGGGCAGCAGCCGCCCGCCGGCCGGCGTCCATTTCGACAGCAGGCCAAGCGAGGGCACGGCGAGCCGCGCCTCGAGGTCGCTCCGCGAGCGCACGCGGCGGTCCATCATTTCGAGCGCGTAGACGATGCCGCCGGCGAGCAGAAGGCCGATGACGATCGACAGGCCGCTGATCAGGCCGACCTTGGGCATCGCCGGCTTCAGCGGCTCGACCGCCGGGGTAAGCATGGCGAGGTTGGTCTGGCGCACCTTGCTGTCGACCTTGACCGCCATCGCGCGCGCGAGCGCGCCGTCGTAGGAGCGCTGGGCGTTCTCCAGGTCGCGCGTNAGCACCGCCATGTCGACGCGGCTCTCACGCATGGTGTTGATGCGCTCNTGCTGCTCCTTGAGCCCGGCCTGCAGCTCCTCGACGCGCTTCTGGTTCTGCGACACGGCGTTGCCGAGGCCGGTGACGACCTTCTTCGCCTCGTTGTTGAGCCGCTCGCGCAAACCCTGTACTTCGGCGAGGGTGCGCTGGTAGGTCGGATGCTTGTCGCCGTAGACCTCGGCCTGCTCCTGCAGCCGGCCTTCGGCGGCCTGCAGCGCGGCCTTGACCGTGATGATGTAGCCGTTGGCGAGCACCTCCGGGAAGGCCTCGAGCGAGATGCCGTCCTTGATCAGGTCCTGCGCCTGCTTGTAACGGGTCTGCGCGTCCAGCGTGGCGTTCTTCTGCCGGCCGAGCTCGCCGTTCAGCTCGGCGAGGCGCGTGTACTCGACGTCCATGCGCTCTTCCGCGCCGGTGACGCCCTTCTGCTTCTGGTAGGCGGCAAGCTTGGTCTGGGCGCCGGTGAGATCGGCGCGCAGGGTCTTGATCTGCTCGTCGAACCACGCGGCCGCCTCGCGCGAGGGCTCGGTGCGAAGCTCGAGCGCGACGTCGAGGTAGGCCTTGGCGAAGGCGTTGGCGACCTCGGCGGCCTTCTTCGGGTCGTTGGCCGAGTACTTGACGACCAGGATGTTGCTCGCGCCGGAGTCGACCTTCAGCTTCTCGAGCAGGCCGGCGGCGAGCCATTCCTCGATCGAGCCGACGCCGCCGGTGTCCTTCTCCCAGTCCTCGCGCAGGCCGGGCTGCTGCGCGAGCTTCAGGTCACGCACCACTTTCTGGGCCACCTTGCCGCTCGAGATGAGCTCCATCTGCGTGAAGATGTAGCCGGCGCGCTCGCGCGGCGACATGCGCGCCGGGGCGAGCGTCTGCTCGTCGCGCGCGTCGATCAGGATCGTCGCCACCGCGTCGTAGCGCTTCGGGATCAGCAGCGCGACGACGATCGCGGTGAACACGGTCGCCGCGAGCACCGTGATGAACGCCTTGCGGCGCGCCTTGAGGGCGAGTAGATATTGGTTCAAATCCATGAAGGCAACTCCCTAGAAAAGCGCTTCTTTGACGAAGATCACGTCGTCGGGCGAACGACGTCGACCAGCTTGGCGTCGTACTCGCGCGTCTTGCCGTCGGCCTCGGCGCGGCGCACCTTGATGCGGTTTTCACTGCCGCGCGGCGTGATGCCGCCGCCCACGGAGATCGCCTGCATCACCGTCATGCCGGCCTTGACCGGGTAGGCCCCGGCGTGGATCACTTCGCCGTAGATGTAGAACACCGGCAAGCGCTCGACCACCACGGTGTCGCCGTTCTTCAGCTCGAACTCCTTGGCGAGCGCGTTCACCGTCTGCGACTTGCCGTCACGCATCACGGTGACGTCTTCCGCGCCGCCCGCGGCGATGCCGCCCGCTGCCGCGATCAGGTCGGGAAGCTTCATGCTCGCTTCCTCGATCGGATAGCGGCCGGGGCGCGGCACCATGCCGAGGAGCGACACCTGGCGGCTGCGCACCGTGGTGAGGGCCACCGCCACCTGCGGCGCCTTCAGGAACTGGCCGTCCTTCAGCGCCTTGGCGATCGTATCGGCGGCCTCGCGGGCCGACTGGCCCGTGATCTTCACCGCGCCGATGAGTGGCATGGTGATGGCGCCGGCGTCGCTGATGCGCGCGTCGGTCGTGAGGTCCGGCTGCTGGAACACGGTGACATGCACCGTGTCGCCCGGCCCGAGGTTGTCGGCAGCGGCTCGCGCAAGCCCCGGGGCCGCGAGCGCCATGGTTAGGAGAACCGTCAGTATGCGAATCATCGTCACCTCGTCACCTGTCGAAGACCTCTCTGGAAACTACCGTTTGAACTGCGCTACGTATTCGATGCGCGCCGTCTCGCGCAGCCGCTTCACCTCCGCCTCCGCCACCGCCAGGCGCTTGCGCCCGGCGAGAAAGGTCTCGATGAGCGGCGCCGCCTGCTCGGCGAAAGCGGCGCTTCCTGCGCATCCACGAGCTGGATCACCGTCGCGCCGGCGGGTGCCGAGACCACCGCCAGCTCGCCCGGCTTCATACGAGAGAGCACCGGCAGGAAGGCGAGCGGCCGCTGCTCCGCCGGCTGCGTTTCGTTCACCACCACGGCGCTCGTGCCGCGCGAGCGCAGCCAGGCGGCGAGCTCGTCGATGTCGCGCGTGGTCGCCGCATGCGAGCGCAGCGCGTCGACCATGTCGGCGTTGGCCGCGACGCTGATCTCGCGTGTGCGATAGATGCGCCGCTCGGCGAACAGCCCCGGGTTTTCGGCATAGAAGGCGCGCACTTCCTCGCGCGAGGGCTTCGCCGCAGCGCGCGCCGCGCGCTCGAGGTACGCCTGCGCCAGAACCTCGCGCCGCGCGTTGTCGATCTGCGCCGCGACCTGCGGGTCGCGCTCGAGGCCCGCGTCCAGCGCCTTCTGCACCAGCAGCTCGCGGTCGATCACCTTCTCCACCGCCTGCGCGACGCTCGCCGTGCGAGGGCCGAGCTGGCGCGCCGAGATCTCGACACCGTTCACGCGTGCGACCAGCTGCTGGTCGGCGCGATCGGCGGCGGCGGGGCCGCAGCCACCGAGCACGCCGGCGCTCACGGCGCATGCCAGCGCAAGCATCTCAGTACGCATAGGTGAGGCGCCGGTGCGCCACCCAGGCGGCGGCGGCGAGGCCGGCGATGAGCAGGACCCAGGCGCGCGGACCGGGGACCGGCGTGATGGTGAAGCGCGGCTCGAGCGCCGAGGCTTGCGCCGCGACGCGCACCTGCGGCTCCGCGGCGGCGCCGGGAAAACGGGCCTCCTCCGTGCCGCCGACGACGGTGAGCCGGTAGAGGTCGGCAAAGGAATAGAGCGCCGGATGCGCATCGTCGGCCGGCGCGCACGGCGCAACGCCGAGCGCGAGCACGGATGCAATCAGCAGGCGGCGAACGATCTTCATGGCGGGTGCCAGCATCCTAGGGGGGGTCTGTTACGGCGCTGATCCGTGGTCGGGCAGTCGCGATGCACCGTACGGACTAAGGGAGTTCGCTTGCGTCGCGAATCCTCGTGGTCATGTCCCGCGCTCGGCTACAAAACAATCGGGGCCCGAAGGCCCCGACGTTTCCGATTACGTGCTAGTGCGAATTACGGGTTCAGGATGCGCAGCTCGAGCGCCTTGCCGATCGCCTGCGTGCGGTTGACGACGTTCAGCTTGCGCAGAATCTTCTGCACGTGGTTCTTCACGGTGAGCGGGCTGATCTTGAGGATGGCGCCGATCTCGAAGTTCGACTTGCCGAGATAGATCCACTTCAGGATGTCCATCTCGCGCACGGTGAGCACGTTGCCGCCGGAGGCCTTGTCGCCGGCGCTCTCCGAGCGCTTGGTGAGCTGCGTGCGCACCCAGGCGGCATGCAGCGACGGCGCGAGCAGCTGCACCAGGTACGCTTGGCGCTGGCTGGCGCTGCCCGGGCGGCAGGCGAAGGTGAACAGGCTGATGGCGCGGCCTTCGGCATCATGGATGCCATGCACGAGAAGCTGTGTCGCACCCAGCCGCTCCAATTCGCGCGCGAAGCCGCCGCTGCCCAAGGGAGGAGAGTCGGGCGCGCGTGAGGGTCCGACCTCGATGATCACCGGCTGGTAGCGGCGCTCTTCCCACGCCTTGAGCAGCGCCGGCGCGACGGCGGTGTCGCGCAGGAACATGTCGCTGAAGAGATTCGGCTCCGGCGTGGTCATCGAGAAGCCGTCGGCGCGGAACGCGGGCGGCTTGCCCAGGCACAGCGTGCAGATCAGCAGTTCGTGCCGGATGAGGCTCTGCAGCAGCCCCTGCGTCCAGCTGAAGAAGTGCGCGCGCGCATGCACGCGCAGCGACGCATCGAGGTTGAGAACGATCGACTCGATCTGCAGGAAGTCCGTCGCCGCAGAGCGGGCGTCGGTATTCTTCGCTTCCGCACTGCCCGGCAGAATGGGCGCCTGTGCGGTATCGGCCGAGGTAAGGGGGGAACTGAGTGCGGTAGTCATGGCGGCGGAACTATAGTCCTCTGAAGTAATACATAGTTCGAAGGGCGCAGGTGCCAAACGCTAGTCCGCTGAGGCTACGAAGCGGGCTCCGACGCAACATCATGGTTGAACTGAGGTGCCCTAACCTGTTGTGGCCTTGCAAGTCACCCAGGAAACGCGGCTTCGCGCCCAGACACGTCTTCTGCACAGCCAGCCCGGGCCGGGCGCGCTGCTGCAGGCGTCGATTGATCCGATCGTCTCGATCGCCACGCTCGCCGGCGCAGTCTCCTTCTTCGGCGGTCGCTTCGACGGCGCCTGCCTGATCCTCGCGCTGCTGGTGTTCGCGCTCACCTTTCCCGGCAGCCTGGCCAGCGAGGCGCTCGACGGCCGGCGCTCGAGCGCCGGCGAGCTCGCGCTCGACATCGCCACCGGCTGGATCGCGATCGTCGGCCTCTTGGTGCTGCTCGGCTGGGCATCGCGCACGCTGAACGTGTTCGACCAGCGTGTGCTGCTCGCCTGGGCGCTCGCGACGCCGGCGATGCTGTTCGCCGCGCACCAGGCGCTGCCACGCCTGCTGCCGCGGCTGCTCGCGGCCGAAGCATTGCGATTGCGCAAAACGGCGGTCATCGCCGGCGCCAACGACCTGGGTCGCGGCCTCGCGGCCCGCCTCAGGGCCAACGCGCTGCACGGCGTGCGGGTCACGGGCTTCTTCGACGACCGCTCGGCCACGCGCATCAGCGAGAAAGTCCTCGGGCCGCTCGGCGCGCTGGCCGATTACGTGCGCTCGCAGCGCATCGACGTCATCTATATCGCGCTGCCGCTGGCCTCGCAGCCGAGGATCCTCAAGTTGCTGGAAGAGCTGCGCGACACGACGGCCTCGATCTACTTCGTGCCCGACATCTTCCTCTTCGACCTGATCCAGGCGCGCGTCGACACGATCGGCGACATCGCGGTGGTCGCGGTGTGCGAGACGCCGTTCTACGGCTTCAACGGCGTGGTGAAGCGCGTGAGCGACTTCCTGCTCGCCTCGGCGATCCTGCTCGTCATCTCGCCGCTGATGCTCGCCATTGCCATCGGCGTCAAGCTCTCCTCGCCCGGGCCCGTGCTTTTCAAGCAGCGCCGCTACGGCGTCGACGGCCGCAAGATCGTGGTCTACAAGTTCCGCTCGATGAGCGTCGCCGACGACGGCGAGGTGGTCAAGCAGGCGACCAAGGACGACGCGCGGGTCACCCGCTTCGGGGCGTTCCTGCGCCGCACCTCGCTCGACGAGCTGCCGCAGTTCATCAACGTGCTGCAGGGGCGCATGAGCGTGGTCGGCCCGCGTCCGCACGCGGTGGCGCACAACGAGCTCTATCGCAAGCTGATCCGCGGCTACATGATCCGGCACAAGGTGCGGCCCGGCATTACCGGCCTCGCCCAGGTGCACGGCTATCGCGGCGAGACCGAGACGGTCGAAAAGATGAAAGCGCGCATCGAGTACGACCTCGCCTACCTGCGCAACTGGTCGCTGCTGCTCGACCTGCAGGTGATCCTCAAGACGATCGTCGTGGTGCTGAAGAAGCAGAATGCCTACTGAGCGCTTCGCCTGCCTCGCGACCGGCGCCGGGCTGGTGCTCGCGCTGATCATCGTCGGCGCCCAGCGCCTGCCGGGCCCATGGGAGAAGGTGGCGCATTTCGTCTGCTTCGCCCTGATCACCGCCCTCCTCTGGCGCGGCACGGCCGGAAAGGCGCGCTGCGCGGTGGTCGGCTTGGTGATCGCCTGCGCTGCGCTGGTCGAGCTGCACCAGGCGCTGCAGCCCTCGGGCCGGCCGGCGCTCGGCGACTTCATTACGGATGCCGCCGCGGCGCTCGCCGTGGGGCTCGTGCTCTTCATTCGGGGAAAGACCTTATGTGTGGAATCGTCGGAGCGATAGCCGAGCGGAACGTCGTGCCCATCCTGCTCGAGGGCCTGAAACGCCTCGAGTACCGCGGCTACGACTCCGCCGGCGTCGCCGTCATCAACGGCACGCTGCAGCGGCTGCGCAGCTGCGGCCGCGTCGCCACGCTCGCCAAGCTCGCGCTCGAGCAGAACCTGCACGGCAGCATCGGCATCGGCCACACGCGCTGGGCGACGCATGGCGTGCCCTCCGAGAGGAACGCGCACCCGCATGTCTCGGACGGCGTCTCGGTGGTGCATAACGGCATCATCGAGAACCACGAGGAGATGCGTGCGCGCCTGAAGGCGCTCGGCTACGTGTTCTCCTCGGATACCGACACCGAGGTGATTGCCCACCTCGTGCATTCGTTCGCGAAAACGGGCAAAACCCTGTTCCAGGCGGTGCGCGCGGCGACCGGCGAGCTGGTGGGCGCCTACGCGATTGCCGTGATCGCCGCCGACGACCCTTCGCGCATGGTCGTGGCGCGCATGGGCGCGCCGCTGCTGCTCGGGATCGGCGAAGGCGAGAACTTCGCCGCCTCCGACACCGCGGCGCTCCTGCAGGTGACGCGCTGCATGATCCACCTCGAGGAAGGCGACTGCGCCGAGGTGACGCTGAAGACAGTCACCATCGTCGATG
>C688J18823_10001321_pt1 | contig 15227 bp, 10 predicted proteins | sample HopSoiMetagenom1_FD_18823 | JGI IMG/M metagenome (IMG submission 18823)
TGAGCACGTTGATCTTCGAGATGCGTTCGACTTCGTCGCCCCACATCTCGACCCGAACGCCCTGCTCCTCGTACGCGGGGAAGATCTCGACCGTGTCGCCGCGCACGCGGAAGGTGCCACGCTCGAAGGCGACGTCGTTGCGATGATACTGAATCTTGACCAGCGCCCGCAGAATATCGTCGCGCGCGATCCGCTGACCCTTCGTGAGCGTGACCATCTGCGCCTTGTACTGCACAGGGTCACCGAGGCCGTAGATCGCGGAGACGGTGGCGACGATGACGACGTCGTCGCGCTCCATGAGGCTGGACGTCGCGCGGAGGCGGAGCCGGTCGATATCCTCGTTGATCGAGGCGTCCTTCTCGATGTACGTGTCCGTGGATGGGACGTACGCCTCGGGCTGGTAGTAGTCGTAGTACGAGATGAAGTACTCGACCGCGTTGTGCGGGAGAAAGCTCTTCAGCTCACCGTACAGCTGCGCGGCGAGAGTCTTGTTGTGCGAGAGGACGAGTGTCGGCCGTCCGTGCTCCTTGATGACATTTGCCATCGTCATCGTCTTGCCAGACCCGGTGACGCCAAGGAGGGTCTGGAAGCGGTCTCCGCGCTCCAGGCCGCGCGACAACTCAGCGATCGCCTTGGGCTGATCGCCGGCGGGTTGGAAAGGAGCTTGGAGGTCGAACGCAGCGCGCGGCATCCGCGAAATATAGTATGTAGCGCCGGGGTTTGTTCGGGCGGTGCTGGTAGAGAGTTGAGAGCAGAGAGTTGAGAGCAGAGAGTAGGAGGGTAGAGAGTAGAGGGTAGGAGGGTAGAGAGTAGAGGGTAGAGAGCAGAGGGTGAACTGCACACTCTCTACTCTCTACTCTCTACCCTCTACCCTCTACCCTCTACCCTCTACCCTCTACTCCCTACTCCGGCGTGAGGCGTTCCCGGCGTGCCACTTCCGTAATGCCTTTCACTCGCCGAGCGGCCTTCAGGATCTTCTGCAGGTGAGCAAGGTTCTCGACCTCGACGAGGACGGAACCGGCGATCTTACCGTCGCTGCTGCGAAGATCCATGCTCTTGATGTCCGTTCCAGTTGCGCTGACCGCCGCCGCCACATCCGCATACAGGCCGCGACGATCATTGCCTTCGAGCGCCAGACGAACGAGGAAACGCTCCCCTTCGGCTTCCTGCCAATCGATCTCGAGCCGGCGCTCCGGCTCGTGTGCGAGGAGCAGCAAATTCGGACAATCGCCGCGATGGATGCTCACGCCGCGGCCACGGGTGACGTACCCGACGACGGGATCTCCTGGCACCGGCTGACAGCACTGGGCGTAGCGCACCATGAGGCCGTCGACACCCTGGATTCGTACGCCCTTCGATCCGCGCACCCGGTCGACGAGCCGCTCGAGCGCGCTCGGCTTCGCGGCGTCCGCGTTCGTGTCGAGATCGGGGTGGACGAACTTTAGAACTTGCAGAGCATTGACGTCGCCCTGGCCGATCGAGGCCAGGAGGTGCGTGGCATCGGTGAGGTTGAGCGACCGCGCGGTGCGGTCCAGCGCGTCGTCCCCGATCTTCGGGAGCCGGCGCCGCTTGAGCTCCCGCTCGAGAATGTCCTGCCCCAGCTTCGTCGCCGACTGCTGCGCCTCCTTGCGCAACACCTGGCGGATCTTGTGACGCGCGCGGCCGGTGCGTACGTGCGCGAGCCAGTCGCGCGATGGCTTCGCCGTGGGCGACGTGATGATTTCCACCGTCTCCGAGTTGCGCAGCGGTCGCGACAACGGCGCGATGCGACCGTTCACCTTGGCGCCGGCGCAGTGCAGGCCGATCTCAGTGTGAACAGCGAATGCGAAATCGATCGGCGTCGCGCCCTTCGGTAGCTGAATGACGTCGCCGGTGGGAGTGAAGACGAAGATTTCGTCCTGATAGAGGTCGAGCTTGAGGAACTCGAGGAACTCGTCAGGCGTCTTCGCGTCCATCTGCAGCTCGAGGACCTGACGGAACCAGGTCAGATGCCGATCGAGCTCGTCGGACGGCGCATCCTCCTTGTAGCGCCAGTGCGCCGCGATGCCGAAGTCCGCCGTACGATGCATGTCGCGCGTGCGGATCTGGATCTCGTAGAGCTGACGCCCCGGACCGAAGACCGTCGTGTGCAGCGACTGGTATCCGTTGGACTTGGGCTGCGCGATGTAGTCCTTGATGCGTTCCTGGACCGGCGTCCACTGATCGTGAACGACGCCTAACGCGTGGTAGCAGTCGGGCACGCTCTCGACGAGAACGCGGATCGCCAGGAGGTCGTAGATCTCCTCATACGGCCGCTGGCGCTGCTGCATCTTCTTGTAGATCGACCAGAGATGCTTCGGCCGCCCCATCACGTCGACGTTGTGAATGCCGGCACGCGTGAGCGCGTTCTCGAGCGGCTCGCGCATCTGTTTAATTAACGCTTCGCGCTCGCCGCGCTTTTGTGCGACCTTTTTTGCCAGAGCACGGTACTCGTCAGCTTCGAGATGCTTGAAGGCAAGGTCCTCGAGCTCCCAACGCATCTTCGCCATACCGAAGCGGTGCGCGAGCGGGGCGTACAGATCCCGCGTCTCCTGCGCGATGCGTCGGCGCTTCTCCTCCGACAGATAGTCGAGCGTGCGCATGTTGTGGAGCCGATCGGCCAGCTTCACGATGATCACGCGCGCGTCCTTCGCAATCGAGAGGAGCAGCTTCCGATAGCTCTCGACCTGCCGCTCCTGCGTCGAGCCGCCCGCGGGCAGCTTGGCGATCTTGGTCAGCCCATCGACGATGCTCGCGATCTCCCGGCCGAATTCGCGGTCGACGTCGGCAACGGAGACCTTCGTGTCTTCGACGACGTCATGGAGAAGGCCGCAGGCAACCGTGATCGAATCGAGCTGGAGATCGGCGAGAACCTTGGCCACCTCCACGGAATGCGTGATGAACGGCTCGCCCGAATTCCGCACCTGCCCGCGATGCGCCTGTTCGCTGAAGCGATAGGCACGGGCCAGCAGGTCGCGATCGAGCTTCTCGTGGAGAGGATGCTCATCCTCGCGCCAACCAGGAATGAACTCGCGCTTCTCGCCAACCGGGACCGTAGCCGTCACAACAGACCTGCCTCCGCAAAGCTCGTATATCGACCGCGCCCGACGATCACGTGATCATGTACCGGAATATCCAGCAAACGACCGGCCGCGACGAGCTGCTCCGTCACAACACGATCATCCGCCGACGGAGTTGGATCGCCGCTCGGGTGATTGTGGACGAGAATGATCGCCGCCGCCCGCTCGGCAATCGCCTCCCGGAACACCTCGCGCGGATGGACGAGCGACGAGTTCAGGATGCCCCGAGTGACCATGATGTCTCGCTCCAATCGATGCTGCGAGTCCAAGACCGCGACGTGAAACTCCTCCACTGGCAGATCTTCGAGCCGCGCCGCGAACAGCTCGACGACGTCCCGCGGCGATCGAACCGGTGCTCCATCCTCGCGCGATTCGGCGGCCATCCGCCGGCCCAACTCCAGAGCCGCGTGCACGACGGCTGCTCTCGCCGTTCCGATCCCACTCTGCGATGTGAGCGCCGCCACGGGCTGCATCGCGATACGCCGAAGCGATCCGCCCGACACCGACAGTACGGTCTGTCCCAACTGCAGCGCCGTCCGGCCAAACCCTCCCGAGCCGAGCACGATCGCCAGCAACTCCGCCGAGCTCAGGGCTTGTGCCCCCAGATCGATGAGCCGCTCACGCGGCCGCTCCGATCGGGGCAGCTCTCGAATAGTTAACGTTTTCGAAGTATCCTGGCCAGCCATGCATGCCTCCTCGCGGTCGATTGCGACCGCGTGATGTCGATCACGTTGCGGGATCGGCATCGTTAGCACGCATTGGTTCGCCGCGCGTCATCAAAACGTTCGAACGCGGCATCGAGGCAGCGCCCTCAGGCGCGCGGCTGCCTCGTCACCAGTCGGAGCGAACCCGGGCGACGCTCTACAGCGTCGCCCCGTGGCACTTCTTGAACTTCTTACCCGAGCCGCACGGACAGGGATCGTTCCGGCCCACAGTCGACCAATCGACGTTCGCCGGCACCGGAGGCTGATTCAGGGAACGGGTGCGGCCCGCCCCGACGACGATTGGATCGCGTCGAGCGACGACGTCCTTCTTTGGCGGCTCGTCCGGGGCAATGTCCATCACCTCGTCCGCGCCACTGCCGTTGCCATTCTCGTGGCCGTCGCCGTTCGTGCTCTGCAGCGATTCCTCGGGAATCTCCTCGAGAATGCCGAGCGCGTTGTAGCGCTTTTTCACGCGGCCGCCATCGCCGCGCGGCGTCGGACCACTGAGGCGCGATCCGAGGCCGTCCGCGTCGGCCGGTGGCTCGAACATGAGCTGTGCCTTGAGGAAACGCTCCGTGAACGTGCTGTAGATGTCGTTCATGAGATCGACGAACATCGCGTACGCTTCCCGTTTGTACTCGATGAGCGGGTCCTGCTGTCCCCATGAGCGATAGTGAATCGCGTTGCGCAGCTGGTCGAGATCGTAGAGATGATCCTTCCACTTCTCGTCGAGCACGTTGAGCATGACGAGTGACAGCAGACGGTCGCCGAAGCCTTTCCCCTGCTCGTCCTTCGTCTGGTCGAGGCTCACCAACTTCTCGCGGAACGCACGCTGCGCCGCCTCACGCGTTACCCGTTGCGCATCCTCTAAACTCGTCGGACGGTGATCGGCGTTCTCGAACTCGGGGACGCGCAGCAGATAATGCATGAGCAGATCCTGCTCGAGGAACGGCAGGTCCCACTCGGCGACGGTCTCGTAGTCCGCGAGCGCGGTCTCGACGCGCTGCGAGACCGCCTTGTCGATCATCTTCTGCGCCTCACCCTTGAGCTCTTCCCCGCCCTCGAGCGCGAAGCTGCGCAGCGAATAGATGACCTCACGCTGCTGGTTCATCACATCGTCATACTCGAGCAGCCGCTTGCGCGCCTGGAAGTTCTGCAGCTCGACGCGCTTCTGTGCCTGCTCGATCGACCGCGTGATGAGCGGGTGCGCAAGCACCTCGCCTTCCTGCGCGCCGAGGCGGTCCATGAGCCGCGCGATCCGCTCGGAGCCGAAGATGCGCATCAGGTCATCTTCGAGCGACAGGAAGAATTGCGACGCACCGGGATCGCCCTGGCGACCCGAACGGCCGCGCAGCTGGCGATCGATGCGCCGCGACTCGTGGCGCTCAGAGCCGATGATGTGCAGCCCGCCGACTTCGGTGACCTCGACTTCTTTCCCTTCGGGATCCTTGACGATCGACGGCTTCGCTTCGGTGACGCCGGGACCGAGCTTGATGTCGGTGCCGCGGCCGGCCATGTTGGTCGCGATCGTCACCGCGCCAGGCTGGCCTGCGCCGGCGACGATCTCCGCCTCACGCTGATGGTACTTGGCGTTGAGGACACTGTGCTTGATGCCCGCACGCTGAAACATGCGCGCCAGTGTTTCCGAGGCGTCGACGCTGGCCGTGCCGATGAGTACGGGATAATTCAACTTGTTGAGTCGACGCGTCTCCTCGAGGATCGCGTTGTATTTCTCGCGGCGCGTCTTGTAGACCCAATCCTGCCGATCGTCGCGAACCACGGGCTTGTTCGTCGGAATCACCGCGACCTCGAGCCCGTAGATCTGGAAGAATTCCGTCTCTTCCGTTTCCGCGGTGCCCGTCATGCCCGCCAGCTTGTCGTACATACGGAAGTAGTTCTGGATCGTGATGGTCGCCATGGTCTGCGTCTCACCCTTCACGTGAACGCCTTCCTTGGCTTCCACCGCCTGATGCAGCCCTTCCGACCAGCGGCGGCCCGGCATCGTCCGACCCGTGAACTCGTCGACGATGAGGACCTCGCCTTCCTGCACGACATAGTTGACGTCGCGCTCGTACAACGCATGCGCGCGCAGCAGCTGATGCACGATGTGTAAACGCTCACTCTTCTGCGCGTACTCGAGCTCGAGCTTACGACGCGCCTCGAGCCGTTCCTCCGGCGTCAGCGACGCGTCGTGCTCCACCTGGTGAATCTCGACGGAGATGTCGGGGAGCACGAACGACTGGTGGTCGCCCGGGGACATGAAGTCCACGCCGCGGTCCGTGAGGTGGACCGAGTGGCCCTTCTCGTCGAGAACGAAGAGGAGATCGTCCTCAAGCTCGCGGTACTGCTGCTTGCTCGCGGGCAACCGCCGGTCGGCGATGTGCTCGAGCTCCATCTTCTGGACGAGCGTCTTGTTGCCGGGCTCCTGGAGAAGCTTGAACAGGCGGCGATTCTTCGGGCCGCCGAGCTGCGCCTTGTAGAGTTTCATGGCGCCGGCATCGGTGTCGCCCTTCTCGAGGTCGCGCTCCGCCTCACCGACGAGCGTGTTGACCATCTCCGTCTGTCGCCTAACGAGCCGCTCGACGCCGGAGTTGTACTCGAAGTACATCGGGTCGTTGTCATTCCCGACCGGACCGGAGATGATGAGCGGCGTCCGCGCCTCGTCGATCAGCACCGAATCGACCTCGTCGACGATCGCGAACGTGTGACTGCGCTGCACGCGTTGAGTCGGCGACTGCACCATGTTATCGCGCAGATAGTCGAAGCCGAACTCGTTGTTCGTGCCGTAGGTGATGTCGCTCAGGTACGCGTTGCGACGCTCCTCGGTGCCCGGCTCCGTATCGTCGATGCAGGCGACCGTCAGGCCGAGATAGTTGTAGACGTGTCCCATCCACTGCGAGTCGCGACGCGCCAGGTACGAGTTCACCGTGACGAGGTGAGATCCCTTGCCCGGTAGGGCGTTGAGATAGAGCGGCAGGGTCGCGACCAGCGTCTTTCCTTCGCCCGTCGCCATCTCAGCGATCTTCCCGAGATGCAGCTCGATACCACCCATCAACTGGACGTCGTAAGGCACCATGTCCCAGGTGAGCTCACGCCCCGTCACCATCACCTGTGTACCGAGGAGACGCCGGCAGGCCTCACGCACGGTCGCGAATGCTTCGGGCAGAATCTCGTCGAGCACTTCGGCGATCTCGCGGCGCAGCTCGCCTTCGGCGCCGCCGCGGCCATCCGAGCCACTGAGCTCCTGGTCGATCCGCTCTCGGTCGGCAGCGTCGGAGGCCGAACGCTTGGCCTCGCGAAGCGCGGCAACCTGCGCCTCCAGCTCGCTCGTGCGCTCGCGAATAGTGCCGCGCAGCTTCGCGGTCTGGCCGCGCAGCTCCTCCTCGGAGACGTCGCGCAGGCGCGCGTACTCCTGATTGATCTCGTCGACGATCGGCTGGATCTTCCGCCGCTCGCGATCGTGACGCGTCCCGATGACCGCGTTGATGAGCCCCTTGATCATGCTATCCTCTATCGGTACAGCCGCTCCGTCTCGATGAATGACGCGACGGACTCCGGCACAAAACCGCGAATCGATTTTCCGGTGCGAACGCGTTCGCGAATCTCGGTCGATGACACGTCTACCAGACGCGTCGACAACGCGATCGTCCCGCCTGGCCCACTCGATGATTCCGCCGCGGCCGCGCCCGGTCGGCGTAGTATCGCCAGGTGAGCAAGCCGCATGATCTGCTGCGGCGCCTTCCAGGCGGCGAACGCCGTCATCGCATCATCACCGACGAGGAAGAATCGCTCGGCGCTCGGAAATCGTTGGGCGAAAGTCTCCAGAGTATCGACCGTGTAAGATAATCCAGCCCGCTCGATTTCGACCGGATCCACGGCGAAGCGGGTATCCGCACCCACCAGCAATCGTACCATCGCCAGGCGCTGATGTGCCGAGGCGGCGGCCATACCGGCTTTGAGCGGCTGCACTGCCGCTGGTACGAAGATCAGCGTGTCGAGTGAGAGCGCCTCGAAGGCGTCGACGGCCGCGAGGAGATGGCCAACGTGCGGAGGATCGAAGCTTCCGCCAAAGATCCCGAGCCGCACGGCTCAGGGGACGGCCGAAGTGGCCGATGGTACCGCGGCGTCCGGGATGCCGTTGCACGCCGCCTTAACCTCTCCATCGTTCGCGTACTTTCTTCGGAGCTGCGTGCAGAGATCGGACGCATCCTCGCGGTAGCGAATGGCCTTGTACGCTTCCACGAGCCGCAAGGAGGTCTCCTTCGCCATCGGAGAGTTCGGCCATCGGCTCAACACATCCTTGAAGTAGAGGATGGCCGAGTCGTACGCCTTACGACGAAAGTAGAAGAGACCCGCATCGTAGTTCTTCGTCGCGAACCAATTCTCGAGATCGGCGAGCTCCTTCTGAGCCTGCGGAACAAGGGGCGACGTTGGGTAGAGGCCGAGCAGCGTGTTGTACGTTGCCAGCGCGGTCTCGCCGTAGGTCGGATCGAGCGTCGGCTTTCGCCACATCCTCCAGTAGCTGCGCGCCGCTTCCAGGGCGGCATTGTCCGACAGGCTGTCGTCGGGGAAGCTCTCGACCAGCTTCGAGTAGCTCTGGGCGGCGAGCAGATGCTCGCCCTGACGCTCGTGCGCTGTCGCCAGATACCAGTACGAGCGCGGCAGCAGCGAGTCGCGCGCCGGTAGGTCCAGCGTGAGCTTCTCGAAAGCCGCGATGGCGTTGTCCCACTTCTGCCGTTCGAACTCGTGCACCCCGGCACGGTACAGCTGCTCGTTCGTCTTGAACGACGCGGGCTTGAACTCGTGCTGACACGCGGCCCCGACAGTAAGAACCAGAGCTGCCGTTGCGCATTTCCAAAAACGATCGACCATATGGGGGGTGCTACCCGGAGGAGGGGCGAGGGTTGCGCTCACGCATTACTGAGCTCTTTTCGACGACGCGCGAGCATACTTCGATAGGTTTCCAGCCGCGGCTCCTCCGGGTGCCGCCTGGAGGCTTCGTCCCACATCGTTCCCGCCGCATCGAGATCGCCCTGAAGATAAGCAGCCAGACCCCTCAGTAGCATGGCGGCCAGCCAGCTAGGCCGGTCACTCAGTATGTCGTCCAGGACGGTTGCCGCCTCGCCGGGCTCTCCCTGATCGATGAGCGCTTTGGACAGCTCCAGCCGAATGTCGTTGAATCTGGGCCGGAGCTCGAGCGCGAGCCGGTATTGCTCGATCGCTCGCTCCATCGTGCCTGCCTCCCGATACGCTCGCCCGAGCGAGAAGTGGGCATTCGCCAGGGTGTTGGCGACAACCGCCGGATAGCCACTCTCGTCGGTGGCGCCGAGCTCCGCGGCCCGCGAGAGCGACACCTGTGCGTCGCTCTCGCGCCCGAGGTGGTTGAGCACGACGGCTCGATTGAGGTGCGCCTCGACGTACCGTGGGTTGACCCGGAGCGCCTCGTCGAAGGCCGCGACCGCGTCGTCGGCTCGGTCGACCATTGCGAGGGAGAGACCGAGGAGGTTGAAGGCGTCCGCGAACGCCAGGCCTTCCTGGGTGAGCGAGGTCAGAAGGAGCGTCGCGCCGTGATAGTCACGCGCGGCGAAACGCTCCTTGGCGAGCGAGAGCAGATCAGGCGACGCTTCCAACCGGGCTCCGCGCAGCCAGCGGCGACCGGGGCGCCATGCGCTCGGTGCCGACGAGACCGCGGAAATATTCGATCGTGCGCACCAAACCCTCCCGAAGCGGGATCTTCGGCTCCCAGCCGAGCATCGTACGCGCTCGAGTGATGTCAGGCTTTCGGACCTTGGGATCGTCCTGCGGCAGCGGCTCGGAGATGATGCTCGACCTGGTACCGGTGAGCTCCACGACCATTTCGGCGAGCTGTCGCACCGTGAACTCGACGGGATTACCGATGTTGGTCGGCATGTGATCGCCATTCATGAACAGCCGGTAGATCCCTTCGACCTCGTCCTCGACGTAGCAGAAGCTTCGCGTTTGCGAGCCGTCGCCGTAGATCGTGAGATCCTCGCCGTTGAGCGCCTGGACGATGAAGTTCGAGACGACACGTCCGTCACGTGGCCGCATCCGTGGCCCGTAGGTGTTGAAGATCCGGACGATGCGCGTATCGACACCGTGCGTGCGATGGTATGCCATCGTGATCGCCTCGGAGAAGCGCTTCGCTTCGTCGTACACCGAGCGCGGTCCAATCGAATTGACGTTTCCCCAGTAGCTCTCGCGCTGTGGATGCTCGAGCGGATCGCCGTAGACCTCCGAGGTCGAGGCGAGAAAGAAGCGCGCGCCCTTCGCCTTGGCGATCCCAAGCGCGTTGTGCGTCCCGAGCGAACCGACCTTCAACGTCTCGATCGGGAGCTCGAGATAATCGATCGGACTCGCCGGCGACGCGAGATGCAGCACGCCATCGAGCTTTCCGGCAACGTATGTAGAGTCCGAGATGTCATGCCTGACGAACTGGAATCGCTCGTTCCCCGCAAGGTGCCCGATGTTGTCGGGCGTACCGGTGACGAAGTTGTCGAGACCGACCACCCAGTGCCCGTCGCGCAGAAACCGATCGCAGAGGTGCGAGCCGAGAAAGCCAGCCGCGCCCGTTATGAGAACTCTCATGCGACCCCCACGCGGCCAATGGAGTGATACTTGAACCCGAGCTCCAACATCTTCGCCGTTCCGTACAGGTTGCGTCCATCGACGATCACGGGTTGGCGCAGTGAGCTCTTGATGCGCTGGAAATCGGGGTGGCGATACTCGTTCCAGTCCGTGACGATCGCCAGTGCATCGGCGCCGTCGAGGGCATCGTAGTTCGATTCGACGAACGTGACCTGTTCGCCAAGGCGGCGCCGCGCCTCGGGCATTGCCACGGGGTCGTGGGCCGCCACGTTCGCGCCGGCGTTGAGCAGATCCTCAATGAGCGTGATCGCCGGTGCCTCGCGCATGTCATCGGTGTTCGGCTTGAACGCGAGTCCCCAGACGGCGACCTTCGTGCCCCGCAACTCGGGACCGATCGCCTGCTGCAGCTTCTGGAAGAGCCGATGCTTCTGCTCATCGTTCACGTTCTCGACTGATTCCAGGACGCGGAGGCAGGCGCCGTTGTCGCGCGCGGTCTTCACGAGCGCTTTGACGTCCTTCGGAAAGCACGATCCGCCATAGCCTGGACCTGGAAAGAGGAAGGCCGGCCCGATGCGTGAGTCGCTACCGATTCCCTTGCGCACGAGGTCGACGTTCGCACCGACGCGCTCGCAGAGATTCGCGATTTCATTCATGAACGAGATGCGGGTAGCGAGCATCGCGTTCGCTGCGTACTTGGTCATCTCGGCGGAGGCGATATCCATGAAGATGATCGGCTTGCCCGTTCTCACGAATGGCGCGTACAGCTCGGCCATCACGCTCCGCGCGTGATCGCTATCGACGCCCAGAACGACACGATCCGGGTACATGAAATCGTCGACCGCGGCGCCCTCCTTCAGGAACTCGGGATTACTGCACATGTGGAACGGATACCGCGCCGACCGGCCGACGCAGTCCGCGACCTTGGCCGCGGTGCCGACCGGCACGGTCGACTTGGTGACGATCACCATCTCGCGCTTCATGGTGCGGCCAATGGTGTCGGCGACGGCGAGCACATGGCGCAGATCCGCGGAGCCATCCTCGTCAGGCGGTGTTCCGACGGCAATGAACACCACGTCGCTGCGACTAATCGAGTCGGCGACATCCGTGGTGAAGTTGAGGCGTCCAGCTTTCTGATTGCGCTCCACGAGCGAATCCAGCCCGGGTTCGTAGATCGGAATCACATTCTGCTTCAGTGCGTCGATCTTTCCCTGATCGACATCTGCACACCAGACGTTGTTTCCCGTTTCGGCCAGGCACGCGCCGACGACGAGGCCGACGTAGCCGGTCCCAACAACCGATATCTGCACAATCTCTCCCTAGAGCTTGTTGTTCGAGGGCGAAGTCTACGTGACGCGTGGAAGCGCCGCAAAGGCCCTCACCAGTGACAATTACGACGCGGGACGAGACGCGTAACGTCTCGCCCCGCTCCCGCTCGCTGGCGCTCGCGGGAGGACTTATTTGAAGTCGCTCGCGCTGTGCGCTCGCTCCTCCCTCCCCTCGGGAGCCAGCTCTCCTTCAACCCCGCGGATCAGAAATGCCGCGTCGCGTCGATCGTGAAGGTGACGCGGCGGTTCTCCTCCGCCCCTGGATCGTCCCGCCGCGCACCGGGCGATACTTGACGCTCGAACTGCTCGCCGTAGCCGATGGTGCGGAACTGCGCGGCCGGCAGGTTGAAGCGCGAGATCATTACCGCCTTCACTGCCTCGGCGCGCCGACGCGACAGTCGCATGTTGTAATCGCGCGAGCCTGCGGGATCCGCGAATCCCTCAATGGTGACGAGAGCCGTCGGATAGGCGCGCCGGATGACTTCCGCGACCTGTCCGAGCGTCGCGGCGTCACCTTCGCGCACCACTGAGGAATCGAAGTCGAAATGGATCGGCACCACGTACCGCGCGATCATCGCCGACGAATCGACGCGCACCACTTCGACGCGGGCGTTGCGCAGACTGTCGAGCAGCGGACGCAGACTCGCCAACTCGCGCTGCACTGCCTGACGCACAGCCGCATTGATCGCGGCAGTGTCGATTGGCTGGTTGATGATGACCGGCACCACCGGCTGATTGGTCTGCGGGCCGCCGAAGAACAACGTGGCGCTCACATGGTGCTCGTCGCCGATGGGATCGTAGCTGAAGAACGAGGCGCCCGCGTTCTTCCGATCGCGGAACGCGTACTCGAGTCGGAACTGACCGACGTTGATGCCCGCGCCCAGCGAGAGTCCCTTTCGGTTGTCGTCGCCGAACTGATACCCGACGCGCCCGATGACGACTCCGTTCACCGTCCCTTCGATGCCCGCAGCCCCATAGAGCTCGTTTCGATACGGCATGTTGAGCTGCCCAACGAACTTCGCGTCGGCGACGATCGGCTGGCCGCGGAAGAGGCTGGGGTTCTGCATCAGGTTCGAATGGCGCAGCAGATCGACCGCTGCCGCGACATAGCCGTTCAGCGGTGGGCGCGCACTCAAAGAGTCGAACGTCGCCGGCGTGCCCCAGTTGCGCACTCCGCCGCCGACGGTGAGCCGATCCCAGAAGAACTCGGGCAGCAGCACGCCCGCATTGACGCCGATCGACGCCGCGCTCTGATTGCATAACGACTGCTGCGCGTAGAAGAGGCTGCCGCCGACCATGAAATGAGTGGCGAGCTGCAATGCACCGCCCCCCTCGAGGCCCAACTGATAAGAGCGGCACCGCGCGCCGATGGTGTAATTCGATGACTGCTCGATCGTGCCCTCGTTGAGCGCGCGGCCGGCAATCGCGAACGTGCCGATGTCGGTTGGGAACGTGATCGTAGCGCCGCCGAGCTGAGTGTCGGCGAATCGCTGCGTGGCCGTCACCATCAGCGAGTTCGTTCTGATGCGGGCCAGACCAGCCGCGTTGTACCACATCGAGGAAGGATCACCCTCGACAGCGCCCATAGCCTCGCCGAGGGCGACGCCCCGTGGCGAGATGGGCAGCTCGAGCAGCGTCGAGGCGAAGATGCCGTTGTCCCGGTCACCGCCTGGAAAGTTCACGGGCTTCTGACCCGTGGTCGCCGTCTGAGCCAGCGCGGCAGGAGCTGCCAGTGCGAGCAGGAGAGCGAGAGTTCGTGCGCGTAGCATTTCGAGGACGTCCTATTAGCGGATGACGACCAGCTTGTCTCGGGCGAGCTGCCTTTGGCCGTTGACGATGGATTCCACGACCACCAGGTAGGTGCCGCTCGCGACGCCTTCGCCGCGCTCATTGACGAGCGGCCACGGCACCGCCACGGCGAAGTCTGCCCCCGTGGCGGGGTTCTCCGCCGTACCCGGAGCGCCAGCAGCGGTCACGCCGGCGAAGACAGTTCCGTCGGTCGTGAACACCATCAGGCCGTTCACGTCGAAGATGGCAACGTGATAGTCGGTCCCCGGATCGCCGTTGAAGGCGATGCGTGCGACGCCATTGGCGTTTCGCACCGGATTGTTCTCGAAGAGGATGCCGCGGCTGCTCGTGACGATCAGCACGACAGGAACCTCGATGGGCGGCGCGTTCGCGGACTGCACCGTGAGCGTTCCGCGATACCGGCCTCCGAGTACTCCATTCGGAATATCGACGGTGACCGTCACTCGCACTGTGTCGCCGATGTCGACGGAGGAGAAGCTCGGCGGTGAAATCGTTATGCGGCTCGTCGGGATGACAATGTTGACGGCGCTCTCGAGCCGGAGATCCGAGACGGACATCCGCACGTCGGTGAGCGGCGTATTTCCGGTGTTTGCGATGCGCGCGACGCCACTGGCACGTTCACCGGCGCGGCCACGGATCACGAGGGAGTCGAGTGGCGCAGTCGTATCCGCTTGCAGCAGCTGCGCGCCTGCGACGGGGAGGACCTCGATCTCGACATTGAAAACGTCGCGGCGTAAGGCCTCGCCGTTGGGATTCGCGCCTTGAATCAGCACGGAATCGGCTATGCCGACGCTCCCGCGGTAAATGCCTGCTGGTGTTCCGGGCGGAATGACAACCGAGACGCGGACGTTGTTCTGGAAACCGTTGTGAAGCGGATTGAGAAAGTCACCAAGAACGAAGTTCGAAGCGGCGATGACGCGCGCCGGCTCGCTGACGTTCACGAAGTCAGAAACTTGCTGAACGTAGAGGTGCGTAAAATCCACGCCTACCGTCCAACCGTCGCGATCGACGTCTTGGGCGTCATTGGCGGCGTTGATCAGCACGAAGCTACCGAGATTAGTACCAAAGCCCGGCCGGCCGCGAAGGTGCAAGGTGTTCGCGACGAGATCGCCGCAGTAATCGCAGATGTCGAAGTCACCACCCACCACTTGCTGTGCACGGAGGGACGGCGTTCCGATCATGAGCGCGGACGGCACCGCCGCCACTATGAGGGCGCGGCGAATCGCTGACGTACTGGAGTGCATATGGCTTCTCACGTACCGGCCGGGAACGAACAGAGACCGCTGAAGTTCGCAGTATCAGATTTGCGCGCGGCCACGAAGCCGTTCGCGCCAACGATCACCTGGAAGTTCTTGTTCAAAACGGTGATGTCAAAAAGCGGCGGAAAGTTCAGGCCATTGTCAGGTGCTCCCTGCACTGCCTGACGTGTGAACGTTTGGCCGCCGTCGCGCGTGATGAGAATGATGCCCCGCGTCGCGTCTGCTTGCCCGGGTCGCCTCACGGTCACGCGTCCAATGATCCATCCAATTGTCCGGTCTTCGGGAGCGAAGGCAGCACGGCGGAATGAGTAGAATGTCACCGCGCCCGTGGCGGGATCCCGCGTGGTCTGTGGAATGCCATTCGTTGCATCTAGCGCGGTCAGAGCACCCGTTGTCGTATTGAGCCGGAACACCGTCGACGTGTCG
>C688J18823_10001322_pt1 | contig 15214 bp, 14 predicted proteins | sample HopSoiMetagenom1_FD_18823 | JGI IMG/M metagenome (IMG submission 18823)
TGTACGAGTTCACCCGCGTCGACACCGGCCACATCGTCATCGGCTCGGCCGGGTAGGGCCGCAGGAGCTCCCGCGGGTCGTCCTCGTCGGCGAGCCAGCGCTCGTAATCCCGAGGCGCGAGGATGACCGGCATGCGGCTGTGGATCGGGCGCACGAGCGCGTTCGCCCGCGTCGTGACGATGCAAAAAGTGCGCAGCCAGGCGCCCGAGGCCGGGTCCTTCCAGTTCTCCCACAGCCCGGCGAGGCCGAAGGGCGCGCCGTCCTTCATCGCGATGGCGAAGGGCTGCCGGATCTTTTCGCCCTTCACCGCCTTCCACTCGAAGAAGCCGTCGATCGGCATGATGCAGCGGCGCTTGGCGTAGGCGTCGGCGAAGAAAGGCCGCGTCTCCGGCGGGAAGGTCTTCGTCGCGAGCGTCTCGGCGGCGGCGTTGATCGGCGGCGGCTTCGGCTTGTCAGTGCAGAAATGCGGGATCAGGCCCCAGCGCAGGAGGTCGAGCGAGCGCTCGCCCGTCGCCGGGTTCTTGCGGATGATCCACAGGTCCTGCGCCGGCGCGCCGTTATAGCGCGGCGGCACGTTCGACCAGCGGTTATCGCGGTCATCGAGGCCGTCGACGATGCGCAGCCCGAGGAGGTCCGGGGGGCTGCGCTGGATGACGCGTCCGCACATGCGGCTCATGTAGCGGACGGCGCCGCCGGAGGGGAGGGGGGCGGAACACCGGCTTTCGGCGCGCGTTCACGGCCACGAGCTCAGGAGATGCCCCATGGCCCAAGCCAAGCCGCTGTCCCGCCCGCTCGCGATCGTCACCGGCGCTTCGAGCGGCATCGGCTACGAGCTCGCGCGGCTCTGCGCCGAGAACGGCTACGACCTCGTCATCGCCGCCGACCGGCCGCTCGCCGATGCGGCGCGGGATCTGCGCGCCGCCGGCGCGAACGTCGAGACCGTCGAGACCGACCTCGCGACGCTCGAGGGCGTCGACAGGCTCCATGCGGCGGCGAAAGGACGCTCGGTCGAGGCGCTCCTCGCCAATGCCGGTCACGGGCTCGCGCACGGCTTCCTCGACCAGGATTTTGCGCTAGCCCGGCACGTCATCGACACCAACATCACCGGCACGATCTACCTCGTGCAGAAGGTCGGGCGCGAGATGCGCTCCCGCGGCGCCGGCCGCATCCTGATCACCGGCTCGGTCGCGGGCTTAATCCCGGGCAGCTTCCACGCCGTCTACAACGGCACCAAGGCGTTCATCGATTCGTTCGCCTGGGCGCTGCGCAACGAGCTCAAGGACAGCGGCGTCACCGTCACCTGCCTGATGCCCGGCGTCACCGACACCGCGTTCTTCGAGCGCGCCGACATGATGGACACCGCCGTCGGCCAGAGCTCGAAGGCCGACCCCGCCGACGTCGCGAAGACCGGCTTCGAGGCCATGCTGAAAGGCGAGGGCGACGTCGTCGCCGGCTGGAAGAACAAGCTCCAGACGGCCGCCGCCTCGGTCACGCCGGCGGCGATCCTCGCCGAGCAGCACCGCAAGCAGGCATGGCAGCGGCAAACGCTAGGCCGGGTTCGGGGCGCGCTCCCGCCGCGCAGGCGCGCGCTTCAGCGCCCGTCGATCTGCTGGCCGATGATGGCGATCGCGCGCTGATAGACCGAGGCCGCGTTCCAGGCCTGGATGGCGCCGAAGTTCGCCTGGCCGGGCTGGTAGCCGCCGCCGGCGCTCCAGCCATGGCCCCTGAGGAAGTTCGCCGTCGACATCAGCGCCGCGCTCGAATTGTCGAGGCTGCCGCCGGTGCCGTAGTTCAGGATGCTCTTCGGCAGGAATTGCGTATGGCCGACCTCGCCGTGCATCGAGCCGCGCGAGCCCGGCGCCAGGACGCCGCGATCGATCAGCGTCAGCGCCGCGTAGAGCTGGTCGGTGAAATAGGCGCTGCGCCGGCAATCATAGGCGAGGGTCGCAACCGCCGAGAGGACGTTCTGGTTGCCGCGCTGGGCCCCGAAGGCGGTCTCCATGCCCCAGATCGCGAGCAGCGGCCCGGGCGGCACGCCGTAGCGCTGCTCGATCTGCGCGAACAGCGCGGCGTTCGACTGCTTGAGCGCGCGCCCGCGCGAAACGATCGCCGAGCCGCCGCGCTTGGCGAGGAACTGGTCGAGCGACAGCCGGAAGCTGCGCTGGCCGCGATCGGCGGCGATCGTCGCCGAGGCATACTGGGTCCCCATGAGCGCCGAGATTGCCGAGGCGCTGACCCTGCTCCGCGCCTCCTCGGCGAACTGCCGCTTCCAGCCCTCGAACCCGGCCGCCGAATTGCCGCACTGCGCGGCGCGCGCCTCGCCGGCCGCGCCCGCGAGCGCCGCCAGGGCCGCGGCGGCGACCGTCCTGAATTTCCCGATCTTCGTCATTCGGAACTCCTTGCCGATCGCCTGAGACGCCGGCGTCATCGCCCGCTCTCGCGCCTTCGAGGCGCCATGCCGTCGGCGTGAAGGATAACCCGGCCCGAACGCGTGCGCACCTGCGTCAGCTTTTCACGGTGAACGGGGCTGTCAGGGTCGTGCTCCGCCGGCCATGCCGGCCGGCCCCGACCTTTGCAGCGCCTGCTCTCGCGACACCGCTTCACCTATGCTATGCACTGCATGATTGAGATCGGGGGCGTGATGAAACTCACCGCAGCTGCTGCAGCCGCGACGCTGCTCTTCGGGGGGCAGCGAGCTCCGGTGCGGTTGCCGAAGCGCTGTTCGAGAGCCGGCGGCTGACGACCCCGGGCGAATATCCTGACGGCGTCGAGGGGCCGGCCGTGGACGCCGCCGGCAACCTCTATGTCGTCAATCTCGGCCAGAAGGGTACGATCGGCCGGGTGCGCCCCGGCGCCTCGACCTCCGAGCTGTTCGCCACGCTCCCGAACGGCAGCATCGGCAACGGCATCCGCTTCGACCGCGAAGGACGCATGTACGTCGCGGACTTCAAGGCTCACACGATCTTCGTCTTCGAGCCGGGTCAAGCGACGCCCCGCCGCTATTTCCCGCCGCAGCCGCGGTCCGGCCTCTTCGACCAGCCGAACGACCTCGCGATCGCCGCCGACGGGACGCTTTATGCGAGCGACCCGAAACCCGGCACGCGCACAGGGCGCATCTGGCGGATCAGCCGGGCACCGGACGGCACGGCGCGCGCCGTCGTCATGACGAGCTCGCGCGCCATGGGCCGCACCAACGGCCTCGACCTCAGCCCGGACGGGCGCACGCTCTACGTCGGCGAGTCGAGCAGCCACCAGTTATGGGCCTACCGCATCGACGGCGACCGGCTCGTGGCACCGCCGCGGCCCCTCATCAAGTTCGACGCCGACCTCGACGGGCTGCGCACCGATGTTGACGGCAAGATCTACGTGGCGCGGGTGGAGAGCGGCACCGTCGACGTGGTCGATCCGCAGAGCCGCACCGTCATCCGCCACGTGCCCCTCACCGCCAAGAACCCGACCAACCTGACCTTCGGCGGCCCCGACGGAAAGACCGTCTTCGTCACGCAGGCCAAGGGCGGCTACGTCGAATCCTTCCGCGTCGAACGCCCCGGCCGCGAGCCCTGCCTCCAAGGTGTGCCCGGGACTTGCCCGTAGGATTTTCGCTCCGCCCGGGACGGCGACACCCTCTTCATGGCCTGCACGTTGCACCCGACCTCCCGCGCCACGGGCCGCTCGATCACGCAGCCCTTCGCCGAGGTGCCGCGCTTCCAGGGCGCCCGCCTGATCGACGGCACGCCGTTCTAATACGACACCGCCGCGGTGACGGCGGTGCTGCGGTAGGGGCGTAGGATCACGCGGACGCTTCCACCCGCCTCGTCATGTCCCCGCGTCCGGCGAGGAGGCCGGCGATGGAGATGTCTTCGTCGAGGTGTTCCCAGTGGAGGCCAAAATGGCCGATCTCGACTTTTTCGCGGTTCGTCGGGCTGGCGTCGAGGAGACGTGGGAACCACGCGAGCGGCACGCCAAGCGTACGCCCGTCGGCGAGTTCCACCCACATGGTGGCGTCGTCAAAGCGAACCGTCGTCGCCGAAATGGTCATGCCAGGCCCTCAACAATGCCGCTCTGTTCTCGTGCACGACCCTCAAGATACGCCTCAGTTCCCCTGAGTTGAACCCGTAGCTCTCAACGAGCACGACATCAGGCTCAAGCCAGACCTTTGCATCGTTGCCGGCGCCGCGGACATGGATAGGGGGCGGCTCGCGCGGTTCCCCCTCGTTCGAGAAAAAGAGATAGCGCAGCCCATCTCGACGAAGGATGACCGGCATGTCGGTCTGCCTTCAGCCGGGTGAGCAGTCATCGCTGGGTCTAGCTACACCCCGTCGTCCCCCCGCACGTGTCGCACTTCAAGCACGTCCCATTTCGCACCAGCGTGAAGTTGGCGCACTCCGGGCACGCCTCGCCCTCGTAGCCCTTCATGCGCGCCTCGACGCGCTTGTCGGCGACAGAGGGCCCCGCGGCGGCGGCGAGCGGCGGGGAGAAGGGGAGGTCGAGGACGCCGACGCGCGCCTCCGGCGCCGTGTCGTAGCCAGGCGCCAGCGCCGTCGCGCCGGCGGTGGCGTAGCCGGCGCCGCCCTGGATCAGCATGAAGCGGTCCTGCTTGCCGCGCACGAAGCCGGTCGAGACCACCTGGCGGGCGGGCGGCGGCGCGCCCTCGTCCGGCGCCTTGCCTTCGGCCTGGCCGCGGCCGAGGACGTCGGGGCCGATCTCGGACGGATCGACATGGCCGAGCTCGGTGCGGCCGAGATACGAGATCGCGAGCTCGCGGAAGACGTAGTCGAGGATCGAGGTCGCGTTCTTGATGCGCTCGTTGCCCTGCACGAAGCCCGCCGGCTCGAATCGCGTGAAGGTGAAGGCCTCGACATACTCCTCGAGCGGCACGCCGTATTGCAGGCCGAGCGAGATCGCGATGGCGAAGTTGTTCATCATCGCTCTGAAGGCGGCGCCCTCCTTGTGCATGTCGATGAAGATCTCGCCGAGGCGCCCATCGGCGTATTCGCCGGTGTGGAGGTAGACCTTGTGGTTCCCGACGACCGCCTTCTGGGTGTAGCCGGTGCGGCGGTCGGGCATCTTCTCGCGGGCGCGGATGCGCTCGACGCGCTCGATGACGCGCTCGACGATCCGCTCCGCGACCTCGGTGGTGCGCGCCGCGGTCGGCTGGGCGAGGAGCGCGTCGACGGCGTCGAGCTCGTCCTCCTCCTCGTCGGCGATCAGCGCCGCGTTCAGCGGCTGCGACAGCTTCGAGCCGTCGCGGTAGAGCGCGTTGGCCTTGAGCGCCAGGCGCCAGGAGAGCATGTAGGCCGACTTGCAGTCCTCGACGGTCGCGTCATTCGGCATGTTGATGGTCTTCGAGATCGCCCCCGAGATGAAGGGCTGCGCCGCCGCCATCATGCGGATGTGGCTCTCGACCGAGAGGTAGCGTTTCCCGATGCGCCCGCACGGGTTGGCGCAATCGAACACCGGGTAGTGCTCGGGGCGAAGATGCGGCGCGCCCTCGAGCGTCATGGCGCCGCAGACATGGATATTCGCGGCCTCGATGTCGGCCTTCGAGAAGCCGAGGAAGGGCAGGATCTCGAACGCCGGATCGGCGAGCTTTTCGGCCGGGATGCCGAGCGTGTCGCGCAGGAAGTCCTCGCCGAGCGTCCACCGGTTGAACACGAACTTGATGTCGAAGGCGGCCTTGAGGTCCTTCTCGACCGCCGCGATCTTCTCGTCGGTGAAGCCGCGCCCTTTGAGGGTCGCGACATTGATCGCCGGCGCCTGGCCGAGCGAGCCGTGGCCGACCGCATAGGCCTCGATCTCGGCGATCTCGGCCTCGCCGTAGCCGAGCGCGCGCAGCGCATCAGGGACGGCGCGGTTGATGATCTTGAAGTAGCCGCCGCCGGCGAGCCTCTTGAACTTGACGAGCGCGAAGTCCGGCTCAATGCCGGTGGTGTCGCAGTCCATGACGAGGCCGATCGTGCCGGTCGGCGCGATCACCGTCGCCTGGGCGTTGCGGAAGCCGTACTTCTCGCCGAGTTCGAGGGCCGCGTCCCAGGCCTTCTTGGCATGGTCGACGAGGCGCTCGCCATCCTGGTCCAACGACCGGCAGGAGGCGTGGTCGAGCGGCACCGGGTTGGTGTTGAGGAACTCGTAGCCGAAGACCTCGCCATGCGCGGCGCGGCGGTGGTTGCGGACGACGCGCAGCATCGAGGAGGCGTTCTCGGTGTAGCGCGGGAAGGCGCCGAGCTCCTTCGCCATCTCGGCCGAGGTCGCATAGGAGACGCCGGTCATGATGGCGGTGAGCGCGCCGCAGAGCGCCCGGCCGGCGTCCGAATCGTAAGGCAGCCCCATCGTCATGAGCAGGCCGCCGATGTTGGCGTAGCCGAGACCGAGCGTCCGGTACTCGTAGGAGAGCTGCGCAATCTCCTTCGACGGGAACTGCGCCATCATGACCGAGATCTCGAGGACCACGGTCCACAGCCGCACGAGGTGCTCGTAGCCCTCGACGTCGAAGCGCTTCGCCGCCTTGTCGTAGAGCGCGAGGAGGTTCGCCGAGGCGAGATTGCAGGCGGTGTCGTCGAGGAACATGTACTCCGAGCACGGGTTCGAGGCCCGGATCCGCCCGCCCGCCGGGCAGGTGTGCCAGTCGTTCATGGTGGTGTTGAAGTGCAGCCCCGGATCGGCGGAGGCCCAGGCCGCAAAGCCGATCTTCTCCCACAGCTCGCGGGCTTTGAGCGTCTTCACCGGCTTGCCGGTGATGCGCGCCGTGAGCTGCCAGTCGGCGTCGGCATCGACGGCGGCGAGGAAGGCGTCGGTGAGCGACACCGAGTTGTTCGAGTTCTGCCCCGAGACGGTGAGATAGGCCTCCGAATCCCAGTCGGTGTCGTAGGTGTCGAAGGCGAGCTCCTTGTAGCCCTGACGCGCGAACTGGATGACGCGCTTGATATAGCTGTCCGGCACCTGGGCGCGGCGGGCGAGCTTGATCTCGCGCTTCAGCGCCGGGTTCTTCTCCGGCTCGAAGCAGGCGTCACCCTCGGCCTCGCAGTTGACGCAGGCCTTCATGACGCTCTTCAGGTGCTTCTGGCAGATCTTCGAGCCGGTCACGAGCGCCGCGACCTTCTGCTCCTCGCGCACCTTCCAGTCGATGTAGGTCTCGATGTCGGGGTGGTCGACGTCGACGACCACCATCTTCGCCGCCCGCCGCGTCGTGCCGCCGGACTTGATCGCGCCGGCCGCCCGGTCGCCGATCTTGAGGAACGACATCAGCCCGGAGGAGCGCCCGCCGCCGGAGAGCCGCTCGCCCTCGCCGCGCAGCGCCGAGAAGTTCGAGCCGGTGCCGGAGCCGTACTTGAACAGGCGCGCCTCGCGCACCCACAGATCCATGATGCCGCCCTCGTTGACGAGGTCGTCGCGCACGCCCTGAATGAAGCAGGCATGCGGCTGCGGGTGCTCGTAGGACGAGGCCGATTGCGTCAGCTCGCCGGTCCGGTGGTCGACGTAGTAGTGGCCCTGCGCCGGCCCATCGATGCCGTAGGCCCAATGCAGGCCGGTGTTGAACCATTGCGGCGAGTTCGGCGCGCACATCTGGCGCGCCAGCATGTAGCGCAGCTCGTCGTAGAAGGCCGAGGCGTCCTCCTCGGTCGAGAAATAGCCGCCCTTCCAGCCCCAATAGGCCCAGCAGCCGGCAAGCCGGTCGAAGACCTGCTTTGCCGAATGCTCGGAGACGGAGCGCTCGCCCTCGGGAAGCTTCGCCAGCGCCTTGGTATCGGCATCGCCCCGCCACAGGAACGAGGGGACGGCGTTCTCCTCGACCTTTTTCAGCCGCGCCGGGACGCCCGCCTTGCGGAAATACTTTTGCGCGAGGACGTCGGTCGCGACCTGGCTCCACTCGGCCGGCACCTCGATGCCGTCCTGCCGGAAAACGATCGAGCCGTCCGGGTTGCGGATCTCGCTGACCGCCAGCCGGAACGGGATCTCCGCATAAGGCGACTGGCCCGTCGTGGTGTAACGCCGCTCGATCCGCATCATGCCCCTCCCATGCCTCGGGTTGGCCGCTGCCGGCCTGTGTTTTCGACCCTTTGGCGTGCCGCCCTCCCGGCCCGGCGACGGCGCGCGGAAACCCGCCGGTCCGAAAGGCTTTCGCCCGGACCGCTGCGCCGTCGGAGGGAGTGGGAAGTGCCGCCCGGGCGGCCTTGGCCGCCGGGCAAACGCGTCACGGAGGGCGACGCTAGAGCGAGTCTCGCAGGGCCGTCAACGGCCGTTTTGCGGCCAAGTTCGAAACTACGCATAGGGATGCCCGGGCGCTTGCTCCACTACATATAGTGGTTTTCGAGTCGTTGCGAAAGCCTTAACGAGGGGTTTCCGGAACCGTTCCAAAGGCTTGCCGCACGCCAGCGCGCGAGCCCGCGACGCGACTCGGACCGCGGCAAGAGGCTGTGGATGACGGGGACTGCCGCGCGCAGCCGCGGTCGTTTCCACAGGATGGACAGCGCGACCACCTGTATCCATAGTCCGCGCGATTTCCGGCTCTGGCGGACGTTGGCGATGATCCTCAAAGAATTCTTCACCCAGTTCTTCACCTGGTGGAACGGCCAGACGCTCGGCACCCGCTTCCACACCTGGCGCTTCGGCGAGCTCGTCGGCACGGACGAGTTCGGCAACCGCTATTATCGCCGCGTCGGCCGGCCGATCGATTCGAACATGGGCCCGGAGCGGCGCTGGGTGATCTACAACGGCCTCGCCGATCTCTCGCGGGTGCCGCCGGGGTGGTGCGGCTGGCTGTGGCACACCGTCGACGTGCCGCCGAGCGAGGAGACCTACGTCCCGCGCGAGTGGGAGAAGCCGCACATCCCGAACCTCACCGGAACGCCCTCGGCCTATCGCCCGCGCGGCTCGATCCTCGGGCCCGGCGTCCGGCCCGCCGCGACCGGCGACTACGTGCCGTGGCGGCCGGGGGAATAGGGCGCCTTCAGAGCTGCGGGCCGAGCGCCTCTGCCGTCGCCTTGCCGGCGACCACCGGAACGACCTCGAAGGCGATGAGGTCCGACCATTCGGCAACCCATCGCTGCAGAAGGGTCACGTCGTCCGTTTCCATGAGCTGGAAGCAGCGGCCGAGATCGGCGGCGACCCAGCTGCCGACGAACGCCAAGCCGTCCGGCGTCTGCCGGCCCTTGTCGCGGAAGCGCCGGTAGACGCTCTTGGCGTCCTGCCCCCGGAAGCTCTCGACGACCATGAACAGCATCGCGACCGCCGCTAGAGCCAGCCGTACTTCTTGAAGCGCCAGAACAGCACGGCGCAGGTCGCTATAATGAAGGCGAGCACGACGAAATAGCCGTATTCCGTCTGCAGCTCGGGCATGTTCTTGAAGTTCATGCCGTAGATGCCGGCGACCGCCGTCGGCACGGCGAGGATGGCGGCGTAGGCGGCAAGGCGCCGCGAGACGTTCGTCTGCTGCGCCTGGCCGGTCATCAGCGCCGCCTCGAAGGCGAAGGCCAGCACCTCGCGCAGCGAGTCGATCTCCTCCTGCACCCGGCGCACGTGGTCGGTGACGTCGCGGAACAGCGGCTGCATGGCGGCGTCGATCGCGACCATCTCGGCGTGCTCGATGCGCCGGCACACCTCGACCAGCGGCACGATGGCGTTGCGCAGCCGCACGAGGTCGCGCCGCAGCGTGTAGAGCCGCTCGATCTCGAACGGGCTCAGCACCGTCGCGAGGACGTGGTCCTCGATCTCCTCGACCTCGCGCTCGACCGTCTCGAGCACCGGCATGTAGTTGTCGACGACGAAATCGAGGATCGCGTAGAGGATGTAATCCTCGCCGTGCGAGAGCACCTTCGGGGATGCCTCGCAGCGCAGCCGCACCGTCTTGTAGGACACCGAGGCGCCGTGGCGCACCGAGACCACATAGCCGCGGCCGACGAAGAGATGCGTCTCGCCGAAGGCGATGCGGCCGTCGACCATCTGCGCCGTGCGCGCGACGATGAACAGGCTGTCGCCGTATTGCTCGATCTTCGGCCGCTGATGGGCGTTGCGCGCGTCCTCGATGGCGAGATCGTGCAGGCCGAACTGGCGCTGAACCCGTCGCAGGAGCTCGTCGGTCGGCTCGTGGAGGCCGATCCAGACGACGTGGCCGGGCTTTTGCGCCCACGCGCCGGCGTCCTCGATCGGGATGTCGACGATCCGCCGGCCGCCGACATAAACGCCGGCCGCGACGACGCCGGGCTGGATTGCGGGCGGCGCCGAGACCGGAGGCATTTCGGTGGCGACGACTTCGGCGGCAGCGGCTTCGGCGGCTTGGGCCATGGGCGTCTCCGACGCGGCGACGCCCCGTTATAGCTCAAGATTTAGGCTGGGCCACTCGGCCGATCAGGCGCTCCTGCGGAACTCGTCGTCCTCGCGCGGGCGCACGAGGGCGGCGCCGGGCCAGACCGCCGGCGCGACCCGGGCGTATTGCGGCGGGCGGGCGATCTCGGCGCCGAGCGCCTCGGCGGCGTGCCAGCCCCAGCGCGGATCGTCGAGGAGGGCGCGGGCGAGCGCCACCATGTCGGCGTCGCCGCGTGTGACGATGTCGTTCGCCTGCACCGGGTCGACGATCATGCCGACGGCGCGCGTCGCGATGCCGGCCTCGCGGCGCACCTTCGCCGCGAAGGGCACCTGGTAGCCGGGGCCGACCGCGATCCGCGCCTTCAGCGCGACGCCGCCCGAGCTCACGCAGACGAAGTCGAGACCGATCTCCTTCAAAGCCTTCGCCGTCGCGACCGCATCGTCGGGCTTGAGCCCCTCTTCGCTCCAATCCGAGCCGGTGATGCGGGCGCCGAGCGCGACATCGGCCGGAACGACAGCGCGCACCGCGCGCGCGACGCTCAACGGGAAGGCCAGGCGCTTCTCGGGGCTGCCGCCCCAGCGGTCGGTACGCTTGTTCGACAGCGGCGACTGGAAGCTGTGCAGCAGATAGCCGTGCGCCATGTGCAGCTCGATCGCCTCGAAGCCGATGCGCACGGCGCGCTTTGCCGCCTGTACGAACCCCGTCTCGATCCGGGCGAGGTCGGCGTCGGTCAATTCCGCCGGCGCCGGCCAGCCGTCGTCGAACGGGATCGGGGAGGGCGCGACGGTCGTCCAAGGATCGTCGCCGTCCTTCAAGGCGCGGCCGCCCTCCCAGGGACGCTCGGCCGAGGCCTTGCGGCCGGCATGCCCGATCTGGACGCCGAACTTGACGCCCGGCAGCGCGACGCCGCGCGCCGCCGCGACGGTGCGCGCCATGGCTCGCTCGTTGTCGTCCGAATAGAGCCCGGTGCAGCCATGGGTGATGCGCCCGATCCGCTCGACCGCCGTCGCCTCGACGACGACGAGGCCCGCCCCCGACATCGCCATCGTCATGAGGTGCTGCAGGTGCCAGTCGTTCATCGCGCCGTCGTTCGCCGAGTATTGGCACATCGGCGACACGACGATGCGGTTCGAGAGCCGCACCGGGCCGAGATCGAAGGGCGTGAACAGAGGAGCGGTCATGCGGGTTCCGGAGGTGGTTTGGCGGGATCAACGTCTGTCGAGCGGAGAAGTGGCGGCTCGGGGCGCGGCTGTCCAGCCCGGCCGTCACATGCGCCTGGCGCGCCCGCCGCATGGCGCGCTTGCCATCGGCGCGCTTTCGGCGGAGCCTGCGCGCCATCGAACCTTCCGTCTCAAGCCCATGACCATCCGCCACGACGTCATCGCCGCGATCGGCAACACGCCGCTGATCCGGCTCCGCCGCGCCTCGGAGGAGACCGGCTGCACGATCCTCGGCAAGGCCGAGTTCATGAACCCCGGCCAGTCGGTGAAGGACCGGGCCGGACGGCAGATGATCCTTGAAGCGGAGAAGCGCGGCGAGCTCCAGCCCGGCGGCCTCGTCGTCGAGGCGACCGCCGGCAACACCGGCATCGGCATCGCCGTCGTCGCAAACGCCCGCGGCTACCGCACGCTGATCGTGATCCCGGAGACGCAATCGCAGGAGAAGAAGGACACGCTGCGCCTGTGCGGCGCCGAACTCGTCGAGGTGCCGGCGGTGCCCTACGCCAACCCGAACAACTACCAGCATGTCGGGCGGCGCATGGCCGACGCGCTGCGCAAGACCGAAGCCAACGGCGTGCTCTTCGCCGACCAGTGGAACAACCTCGACAACCGCAAGGCCCACTATGTCTCGACCGGGCCGGAGATCTGGGAGGAGACCGGCGGCAAGGTCGACGGCTTCGTCTGCGCGATCGGCACCGGCGGCACGATCGCCGGCGTGTCGAGCTACCTGCGCGAGAAGAAGCGCGACATCGTCATCGCCGTCGCCGACCCGCGCGGCGCCGCCATGTACGACCTCTTCACCCGCGGCGAGGCGAAGGCGTCGGAGGGCGGCTCGATCACCGAAGGCATCGGGCTCGGGCGTGTGACGCCGATCATCGCCGACATCGCCGTCGACAAGGCCTATCTCATCCCGGACGAGGAGGCGGTGCCGACCGTCTTCGACCTCCTCGAGCACGAGGGCCTCTGCCTCGGCGGCTCCTCCGGCATCAACGTCGCCGGCGCGATCCGGCTCGCAAAGGAGCTCGGGCCCGGGCACACCATCGTGACGGTGCTCTGCGACTACGGCACGCGCTACCAGTCGAAGCTGTTCAACCCGGCGTTCCTGCGCGCGAAGGGGCTGCCGGTGCCGGCGTGGCTCGAGCGCGGGAGCGGGATGAAGCCGGCCTTGCTGTAGATCCGCGTCGAAAGATTCCGGCTCTCGGCTCCGCTTCGGCCGGGATGACGTCGCGTGTTGCTCCCCGGTAGGGCTTGGGCTAAGACCACGGCTTCCGTGGTGATTTGAGCCGGCCGGCTTGCGCGCCACGTTAAACAAGGCGCTAAAAGGTCGGGGGCGAGCGCCCGGTCTTTTCCGCACAATCCGGCCGGCGAATAGTTTTCCGGGCATGTCCCGGAAGAGGGCTGGCCATGAACGACTCCCTTCACTCCGGACCACGCGCGGACGATCTCGAGCTCGAGACCCGGCTCGTCCACGCCGGCACGCTGCGCTCCGATTTCGGCGAGACCTCGGAGGCGCTGTTCCTGACGCAGGGCCATGTCTACGAGAGTGCCGAGCAATGCGAGGCGCGCTTCAAGGGCGAGGATCCGGGCTACATCTACGCCCGCTTCTCGAACCCGACGGTCGGCATGTTCGAGGCCCGCATGGCGGCGCTCGAAGGCGCCGAGGCGGCGCGCGCCACCGCAACCGGTATGGCGGCGGTGACGGCCTCGCTCCTCGGCCAGCTTCGCGCCGGCGATCACGTCGTCGCGGCGCGCCAGCTCTTCGGCTCCTGCCGCTTCGTCTGCGAGGAGCTCCTGCCGCGCTTCGGCATCGCCTCGACGCTCGTCGACGGCACGCGGCTCGACGCCTGGCGCGCCGCCGTGCGGCCGGAAACCAAGGCGTTCTTCCTCGAGAGCCCGACGAACCCGAACCTCGACCTCGTCGACATCGCGGGCGTTGCCGAGATCGCCCACGCGGCGAAAGCGAATCTCGTCGTCGACAACGTCTTCGCGACGCCGCTCTGGCAGAGCCCGCTGAAGCTCGGCGCCGACTGCGTCGTCTATTCGGCGACGAAGCATATCGACGGGCAGGGGCGCTGCCTTGGTGGCGTGATCCTCGGCTCGAAGGAGTTCATCGAGAAGAGCATCCACGGCTATCTGCGCCAGACCGGCCCGGCGCTGTCGCCCTTCAACGCCTGGGTGCTGCTGAAGGGCCTCGAGACCCTGACCCTGCGCGTCGGCCGCCAGACCGAGACCGCGGCGGCCGTCGCCGACGCGCTCGCCGCACACCCGAACGTGAAGCGCCTGATCTATCCCGGCCGCGCGGACCATCCCCAGGCGGAGCTCGTGCGGCGTCAGATGAAGGCCGGCTCGACGTTAATCGCCATCGAGGTCGCCGGCGGCAAGGCGGGCGCCTTCCGCTTCCTCAACGCGCTGCGCGTCGTCAAGATCTCGAACAACCTCGGCGACGCGAAGAGCCTCATCACCCATCCCGCCACGACGACCCACGAGCGCTTCGCGCCGGCGGTCCGCGAGGCGATGGGCGTGACCGAGGGCCTCGTGCGGCTGTCGGTCGGCTTGGAGCACCCCAAGGATCTGATCCGGGACCTCGAGCGGGCGCTCGGGGATTGATGCAAGCACCACAACTCTCCTCATGCTGAGGTGCGAGGAGCGCAGCGACGAGCCTCGAAGCACGCACCGGCGGTCTGGCGCTGCATCGATAGGGTTGCGTCCTTCGAGGCTCCCCCGGCTCAAGGCCGGGGTCGCACCTCAGGATGAGGGGCTTTGGGTCTTTGCCCCGGTTCTACTTTGCCGCCCCGGTCTCGACCGGGCGCTTCTCATCCTCGGTCCACTCGACATCGAGCCGTCGTAGAGGCGCACGTCGGGGCGGCCGAGGAGCTCGGCGAGGACGAACCAGTTCGTCGCCGCCGCTTGGCCGGTGTTGCAGAAGCTGACCACCTCGCCCTTGGGCACGGCGGAGAAGATGCGCTCGAGCTCGCCGGCCGGCTTCAGCCCGCGCCGGGCGGCGTCATAGGCCTGCGCCTGGTCGAGGTGCACGGCGCCGGGCAGGCGGCCGGCCCGCATCGCCTGCGGGCTCTTCTCGCGGCCCTCGAAATAGCCGATCCCGCGCGCGTCGAGCAGCGTCGCCGAGCGCTCCGTCACCGCCTTCTCGACCCGCTCGATGTCGGCGCGCAGCCTCTCGTCAATCTTCGCCGCATAGCGCGTCTGCGGCGGCGGCTTACCGGGCCCGGTCTCGATCGGCCGGCCCGGATCGGCGCGCCAGCCCTCCCAGCCGCCGTCGAGAAGCGAGAGGCGCCGGTGCCCGACGACCTTGAGGGTCCAGTACACCCGGGCGGCGGCGCTGAAATCGCCGGTGTTGACGCCCGTCGGCACGACGATCGCGTGGCGATCGGGCGCAAGACCAAGCCGGCCGAAGAGCGCCGACAAGGCCGCCTCGTCGGGCAGCATGCCGACCGCCATGCCCTTGACCGCCCGCCAGCCGTCCTTGGCGTAGTCGGTGAACGTCGCGCCCGGGATATGGCCCGCCTCGAAGGCGGCGCGCCAATCCGCGCCGGCGACGAGGCGCACGTCGAGGATCGCGAGATCGGGGTCGTGCAAATGCTGCGCGAGCCATTCCGGCGAGACGAGGGGCTGGTGGGTGTCGGGCATGCGGTTCTCCGAGGGAAGCGCCGTCATAGCACGCCGAAGCGCTCAA
>C688J18823_10001323_pt1 | contig 15213 bp, 12 predicted proteins | sample HopSoiMetagenom1_FD_18823 | JGI IMG/M metagenome (IMG submission 18823)
TGCATCGCCGGCGCGATCCTCGGCCAGTCCACGCCGAAAGAGTATCAGGCGCTCGACGATTACGGCCGCGCGCTCGGCGAGGCGTTCCAGATCGCCGACGACCTGCTCGACGTCGAGGGTGACGCCGCGGCGCTCGGCAAGCCGGCCGGCGCCGATGCGGCGCTCGGCAAGACCACCTTCGTTACCCAGCTCGGCATCGACGGCGCCAAGCAGCGCGTGCGCGATTTGCTGGCGCGCGCCGATTCAGCCCTTGCGATCTTCGGGACAAAGGGCGACGTATTGCGGGCAGCCGCACGCTTCGTCGCGGAGCGCAAGAACTAGATTTTTGATTTGACGCGTTTTCCTGACGCGAACCGGTTGCCACCCCGGATCAAGTCCGAGGGCATGCTTCGCTGGAAAACGCTATGGGATAAAGGCAGCGGATGAGCAAGGAATTCGACGAGCATCTTGTTCGGTTCCGCAATCTGCCGCTGCCGGTCCGCGTGGTTTACGGGCGGCCGCGCACCTTCATCGCGCTCGCGGTCGGCGTCATCGCCTTCTTCCTGCTACCCGGCACGCTGCGGCTGCCGACGCGGCTTGTCGTCGGCTGGGACGTTTTCGCCGCGCTGTACCTCGTGCTCGCCTATATCGTGATGCTGCGCTGTGACGTCGCCCATATCAGGCGCAGCGCGGTGTTGCAGGACGACGGGCGTTTCCTGCTGCTGCTGTTGACCGCGCTCGGCGCCTTCGCAAGCCTCGCCGCCATCGTGTTCGAACTCGGCGCCTCGAAGGGCAACCCGNCNGGGCTGATCCTGGCCANNGTGACNATCGTGCTGTCATGGGCGANCGTTCACACCGCCTTCTCGCTGCACTACGCGCACGAGTTCTACCGCAACAAAAAGCCCGGCGGCCTGCAGTTTCCGAGCGGCGACGCGAAGGTCGAGGCGGACTATTGGGACTTCGTCTACTTCTCGTTCGTGATCGGCATGACCGCACAGGTTTCCGACGTCGGCATCACCGACAGGATCATCCGCCGCACCGCGACCGTGCACGGCATCATCTCGTTCGTGTTCAACACCGCGCTGATCGCATTGATGGTCAATATTGCGGGAAGCGCGATCTGATCGCCTGCTGTCGCGGTGTTGAACCGGACCTCCGGGAACCCTTGCCGCGGGGCCCGGAATCAAAATATCGAAAACAACCCCATGCAAAGTAGGAATTGGCCCCCCGGCTCGCAGCATTCACGCCCCGCTCGTCCGGGCACCCTTACCGATCACGACGATGTTGGGGGTTGACCGGACCAGGGCGACTTCCGGTTTACCCCCGGTAACCGGACATTCTCAGGATAGGCGGGCATGTCTCAAAATGAAGGAGACCGCCAACCGAGGCGGCCTTAATGCACGCTGGCGGCGGGAATGGTCTCTATTAGAGCCAGCTTTCCATCTCGCACGGTAACGCAGCATCCAGTATGCCGGGCGAGATTTCGCGCCACTTTTAGAGCCTCAGCCTCATCCGCCAGATCGAGGATAATCATCCCCGATTGCTTCGAGGCATTAGGGTTCGCGATTTGGATGACATGAAGCGGTTTCTTGGTCACTGCGGAGCCTGCAGGCCGGGCGAGCGCAGCCATTCGGATACATGCGCGTCAGTCTCCGCCTGCCGGGCTTTGTGCAGAACATCCTCCCGGGCCGAACCTCGCTTCATGGTTTGGCTTCTTCGCGCAACTGGATTGCTTGCGCCGCGAGGCGATCTTCCAAGGGGGTCGGATTGTTTGAAATGCCTTCGTTTGATTGTCATGGGTAGCCTCCCGATTTTCGGGCCGACAACCTGACTGGCTAACGCGCGTTCCTGAGGTTCCTAATTTCCGCCGCGCTCCCGGAGAAGGCGATCTAAATCGGCCTCGAATATCTCTTGCGACCGCTCAAAGGTTTTAAGAAGCGCGAACGCATCAGGCCCGCCACGGCCCTCCGCAATCAACATACGCTGTCGTTCGACGATCCGCCGGCCCCCAGCCACGTGCCGGGTTGCTGTAGCGATATGGTCTTCCGGGCTCCCCATCTTTGGAACCTAACTCTCAAATTCAAAACCGGCTACTGGCAAAAAGCAAAATAGCCTATTGCAGTCGGAGTGGACCAGCACCCGATGCGACTCAAAACGGATGGAAAACCCGGAACGTTCGCGGAGCATGCCGTGCTGTTGGGTGCCAAATAGCGGAAGGGAAGGCTTGGACGCTCAAGACGTTTGAGCAATCGCAGGAGATATTCGAGCCTGCACCGCGTTCCCAAACAGCAGTGACGGGGAATAGGAACCTTTGGAACCAACAGTCCGCCATCCGGTTGTGGGGCCAAATCAGAGGGCCGGCCATGATTGCGCGCAGACGCGTCAAACAGACGACTTCCCCCAAGCGACAATCAACCATCGATGTCAAGCCATTGCGGGACGAAGCAAGTTGCTTCGACCTCGGGCCGTGGATGGTGCTGCGATCCGCAACCGGCAGGGCCGATACAGGCTCGCACATGAACAAATGGTTGAGGTCGCCGGAGTCGCAACTGACCAAATCCGTGGCTTAAAGCCGATGGCCCAATTGCGAGCAACCCGCGAGACTTTACTCCTCGCCGCCGCTGTCGCGTGGTGCAGCGTGCTGGCAGGCAGCCTGCTTTATATAATCCTCATTGTCATGCTGTAGCTCCGCTGGCCTTTTCAAGAGCACGACGGGAAGCAGGAACCTTAGGAACGAGCGATCAAACGATCATGTTGTAGCTCAAACTCAGAAGGGCCGTAACATGACCTTGTGTAGACGCGTCAAACAAACGACTTCCCTGGAACAACGACTAGCTGATGAAGCCAAACGATTGCGAGAACAAGCTAGATTGCTTCCTCAGGGAGCCATTCGTGAAACCGTGATCCTCAAGGCACGGCAGACAGAAGCCGCCGCTCACATGAGCGACTGGCTTAACTCTCCAGGCTTACAGTCGCCAAAATGAGCGTGAAGCCGGCTCTAGTCGTTATCCAGCTGTCCAATCCGGCTGCCTTTTCCGGGCAAGGCAGCATCATATTGGTTGAAATGCCGGACGAAGATGCAGGCGTGAGGCTGGCCCGCAAACTTGCTCAAGAGACGGGGCGGCGCGTTACCATCCGAAATGCGGAGATGGCGATAATCGAGATCATCGCAGCCTCTGCGACGCATTGAGAAAAAAGATGCACGCCGTTCGTTTGTCGCGTGGCGTTTGCGCCGAATACGGCAGCGACAGATCAGGCCTTCGGCTTCCTCATGATGCCGAGATCGTCAGGCGGATGCGATCCGGGCGAAGATATCCAGCTATCGAAACCTGCCGCGCTTTCGCTCTGCCTGGCCTTCAGCAGCAGGCGCTCGCGCGCGGTCCCTGAAGACAGCTTGGCCTGCTCGCGTGCGTCCTGCGCGCTTTTCAGAAGACGGTCCTGGAACGAGGCTTCGTGCTTCACCCGCGGCCGGCGGATGATCCGCTTGACTTCGGGAGTCGCCGGTTCTCCGGCAATCGGCATTTCGGGAGGAAGCACGCTTTTCTTGTTGCCGTCCGCGTCGGACAAAAAACGTTCCAGGCTTTCGACAAACTGATAGCTAAGGGCGAGGTGCCGCCAGCTTTGCGCCAAAAATTCATGGTCGGAGCGCATCGTGGAATCGGTCGTTTGCTGGGCGCGCTTCTCTGCACTCGCAGCGCGCTCAAGGCAATTCGAAATGTGCCCACTAAGCTTGAGGAGCACAGCCTCTTCCTCCCCAGTCCCTGATAGTCAGTATTATCCCGCTGCACGGTCAGCTGCGCAACAGCAAACTACATGCCAAGGCACCGGTCTGCGCACTTGTGAACATTCGGCCCGGCAGGCCAAAAACACGTGCCGTCACCGGGTTCCATTTGGGAACCAGTGGCAACCGCCTCGACTACGCATCTGCGAAACGCGCTGCAATCTCGTCGGTGCGCCGGATCGAGTCGCGGATAATCTTGGCTTCCGCCTCGAACTCGAGCGCCTTGGATGCCCACGACGCGGCAGTCCTGGTCTGGCCGCCCGCGCTCGCCTGCGCCTGCAGTTTCCTGGCAAGAGCGACGCGTTCGTCAAGCGCCCGCAACGCGCTGCCGAACGACCGCTTCAAATTCTCGTCGAGCGCGACGCTCATTAGCTCTGCCGTGTAGGCATGGCCGACATGGCAGCGGTAGCGCACAAGCTCGCCTTCGTTGATTTCCCACATGATGCCGTGACAGTCGGGACAGGCGAGTACCGACCGACGGCCGATGCGATCCATTTCATGCATGCTACCACGCTCACCACTTGCGACGTTGACTTCGTATTCGAGGCCGCTTGCAACCGGCTTCGCTTCACCTGCGGCTTCGCGTACCAGTTTTTCGAACAGCGCCGGCATCCCTGCGAGGCTGACGACATGATCGGGTTGCGAACGCAGCAGCGCCGTGGTCGGCATTTCCGCAAAAGCCGCATCGCTCGGATCCTGTACCACTGTGACGCCGCCGGCTTGCTTCAGCGCCTGCAGGCCTGCGGCGCCGTCTCCCAGCGTCCCGGTGAGGACAGCGCCGACGCACCGCTCCCCACAGCACAGGGCCGCGGACCGAAACAGCGGATCGAGCGCCGGCCGGGCGTTGTTCTCGCGCGGCCCCGATCCCAGCCGCAGATGTTCGCTCTCCACGATGAGGTGGCGCTCGGTCGGCGCAATATAAATCCGACTTCTTTGTAGCTTTTCGCCATCGACGGCAAAACCGGCCGGCAGCGGACCCGCCTGGGTCAGGATCGCGTCGAGCTCCGAACGGAACTGGTTCGACAGGTGGATGGTCACCAGCACGGACGCCGGAAAATCGGGCGAGAATTCGCGGGCGAGGAAGCGCAGTGCCTCGAAGCCTCCGGCGGAGGTCCCGATGGCCAGAATATCCCGATTCGTCATCGCACCTGCTCCTGGCTTCCATAGAGGAACCCGCCTCGCCGTCATTCGTTCCGAATTGGGTATGTGCCTGTATCTTCTTGCCGAAATCTCAATAAAAGAGCCAAATGCCGTCAGCGCCGAAATACGCGGCCGATTGAGAAAGTGATCCTGTCCGATGGCTGACGTGAGCGACGAGGAGCGGAACGAGGAAGCGGAGCCTAGCGGTCCCAAAACCATCGTGGTCGGCATCGGCGCCTCTGCCGGCGGCGTTCGCGCGTTGCAGTCTCTGTTCGCTTCGCTGCCCGCCAAAACCGGCGCGGCCTATGTCGTGGTCGTGCATCTCGATCCGGATATGCGCAGCGAGATGTCGAACATTCTGGCCGCGCGCACCCACATGCCCGTGCTCCAGGTCGGCAGTCCCGTGCCGCTGCAGCCGGACCATGTCTACGTCATTCCGCCCGACCGCCGGCTGCATATCACCGACGACGAGATCGCTACCGCGGAATTCGACGAGCCCCGCGGCAGGCGAGCGCCGATCGACCTGTTCTTCCGCTCGCTGGCGGAGCAGCATGGCGACGGTTGCGCCGTGATCCTGACGGGCGCCGGCTCCGATGGCGCCATCGGCGTAAAGCCGTCAAGGAGTCCGGCGGGATCATCCTGGTGCAGGACCCCGCCGAAGCCGAATTTCCATCGATGCCGCGCGCCGCCATCGCCACCGGCATCGCGGACTTCATCCTGCCGGTCCGCGAGATCGCCCAGCGGCTGATCGAGCTGGTGCACGAGAAAAACAACGGCGGTCCGTCGGGCCTCCAGGGTTTGAACCCGGACCTGCTGCGGCGCCTCCTTGCGCATGTCCGGGTCCGGACCGGGCATGATTTCTCGAAATACAAGCGGGCGACCATCCTGCGCCGGATCGCACGCCGCATGCAGGTGACGAGGTCAGAGAGCCCGAACGCCTATTACGACGTGCTTCGCGACAATCCCGACGAGGCACAGGCGCTGCTCGGCGACCTCCTGATTTCGGTCACATCATTCTTTCGGGACAGGGAAGCGTTCCAGACACTCGAACTGCAGGTCATTCCCCAACTTTTTCACGGCAAATTGTCCGATCGGGCGATCCGCGTCTGGGTTCCCGGCTGCGCCACCGGCGAGGAAGCCTATTCGGTCGCGATGCTGCTGCTTGAGCAGGCCTCCCGACAAGACATGCGACCAACGATCCAGGTGTTCGGCTCGGACATCGACACCAAGGCGCTCGCCATGGCGCGAGAGGGCCAGTACCCCGCGGCCATCGAAGCCGACGTCGGCGAAGAACGTTTGCGGCGGTTTTTCGTCAAGGAAGGCGACCATTATCGCGTTCGCCAGGAATTGCGCGACCTCGTGCTGTTCGCGAGCCACAGCCTGCTCAAGGACCCCCCCTTCTCGCGGCTTGATCTTATCGCCTGCCGCAACCTGCTGATCTATCTGGATCGCGACCTTCAGGAGATGGCGTGCAACACGTTTCACTATGCGCTCAATCCCGACGGCTTTCTGATGCTCGGCACGTCGGAAAGCGCCGATAATCCGGACGGACAATTCCGTACGTTCGACCGCAAGGCCCGCATCTACCAGTCCTCGGCGGCGCCGGGCGACCTACGCCTGCTGCCGCGCCTGCTCGGCAGCGTGGCTGTCATGCATGAGCAGGCGGCTCATCCGATGCGACCGCCCAGCACCAGTGCGCTTCTGAACGAGGCTGCCGCACACCGCCAGGCACTCGAAACACTTGCGCCGCCCAGCATCCTGGTCGACCAGTCGCATCGCGTTCTGCACATGTCCGAAAATGCCGGGCGCTTCCTGCAGCCGGCCGGCGGTCCGCTCAGCGGCAATGTCGTCGATCTGGTCCGGCCCGAATTGCGGTTCGAATTGCGATCGGCCCTGCACAGGACCTTCGAAACCTCTCAATCCTGGCTCAGCCTGCCCATTCCGGTTCGCTTCAACGGCGCGTCGCATCGGGTGCTGATGCACGTCAAGCCCACCAACGACCATGATGACAACGGCGAAGGTCGGGTCATCGTGCTGTTTATCGAAGGTGGCGCGGTCGAACAGCTTCCCGAAGGCCAGTGGGTAGAGAGCGACCACGGCAACGAGATCATCAACCGGCTGCGCGAAGAGTTACAGCAGACCCAGATGCGACTGCGAACGACGCGCGAGGAATCGGAGAGCGCCAACGAGGAATTGCGCGCAGCCAACGAGGAATTGCAATCGATCAACGAGGAGTATCGCTCGACCTCCGAAGAGCTGGAAACCAGCAAGGAGGAGCTGCAGTCGATCAACGAAGAACTGCAGACCGTCAACAGCGAACTCAAGCTGAAGCTGGAAGCGGTCTCGCGCGCCCACAGCGACCTTCAGAACCTGATGGCGGCAACGGATTTCGGGACGCTGTTCCTCGATTCCAGCCTGCGCATCAAGCGATTCACGCAGCAGGTCACCGAGCTGTTCAGCATTACGCCGAGCGACGAGGGCCGCCCGATCTCGGATTTCGCCCACCGGCTGGAATATGACGGCCTGGTCGCCGACGCCCGCAAGGTGATCGCCAACCTTACACCCATCAGACACGAAATCCGCAGCCGCGACGATCGCTGGTTCGATGTCCGCCTGCGACCCTATCGCACGGTCGATGACAAGATCGACGGCGTCGTCCTTACTTTTGTCGATATGACGGAACGTCGACATACGGAAGAAGCGCTCAGGATCAGCGAACGCAGGCTCCGGCAGGAGACGCAGCTTGTTGAGCTGTCGCGCGATCCGATCTTCATCTGGGATTTCAGCGGCACGATTTTGGAGTGGAACCGGGGCAGCGAGCAACTCTACGGCTACAGCCGCGACGAGGCGGTCGGAAAGAAGAAGGACAAGCTACTGGGCACAATCGTACCTGGAAGCTCATTTGCCGAGCTGCGAGTCCAGTTGCGTGATGAAGGCAGCTGGAGCGGCGAACTGAAGCACCGGACCAAGGACGGCCGGGAATTGACGATCGAAAGCCGCATCATCCTCGAGACGGTCGGAGGACAACAGCTCGCGCTCGAGAGCACGCGGGATGTGAGCGAGCGCAAGGCTTGGGAGACGCAGCAGTCGTTGTTGCTCCGCGAACTGACCCACCGCGTCAAGAATACGCTGACGGTCGTGCAGTCTATCGCGCATCAGACCCGGCGCTTCAGCAAGTCCTACGATGAATTCACCGATCGTTTGGATGGCCGCCTCGCCGCGCTCGCTGCGGCCCATTCGTTGCTGGTAGACTCCGAGTGGAAGGGCGCCGATCTCGCGACGCTGGCGCGCAAACAGTTCGAGCCTCATGTCGGCGGTAATCCCGACCGGGTCAGGCTTGCGGGCGACCCGGTGTTCCTGCCCGCCGACCTGGCAACACCGTTTGGGCTGGTGTTCCACGAGCTGGCGACCAACGCTGCAAAATACGGCTCGTTCTCGCAGCGGACCGGCACCGTGGACATGGATTGGCGCTTGCAGACTCAAAATGGCCAGCCGGTTCTTAACGTGGTGTGGCGGGAACGCGGCGGCCCGAAAACGGCAGAGCCGAAGACCAAAGGTTTCGGAAGCGAGTTGATCGAAAGAGCGATTCCGAATGCAACGGTACGGCGTGAGTTCACCTCCGGCGGGGTGATCTGCACGATCGACGTGCAACTGCCGAAGAGTTAGCACGCTAGTCTGTAAACACGCGGCCAGCCTGGAAAGAAGACTTAGCCGTCGGGCGAGTTTGCCTTGCACGGCGGGGCCAGCGGTTCCGGATCGGGGAAGCGGCCTTCGAGACCGTGGGCAGCTGCCAACGCTTGACGCAATGCGCCGTCCAGTTGGTCGAGTTGATAGGGTTTCGTCAACGTCGGCACGGCACGAAAACGATCGTCAATCCCTTGGACGCCGTAGCCTGTCGCAAACACAAAAGGAATTTGACGCTCGCGCAAGATCTCAGCCGCGCCAAAAGTGTTCCGGCCATTGAGGTTCACGTCGAGCAAGGCGGCATCGATCGCGGCATCTCGCGCCATTGCAAGCGCCTGATCCAGCGTGCCGGCGACGCCCACTACGTTCCATCCAAGGTCGGCCAGGAAATCCTCAACCATCATGGCGATCATCATTTCGTCTTCGACGATCAAAATGCGACGCGCAGCCACGGCAGTTCCTCGACTTGGATGCAATCAACAGCAACAACCCGCTCGGCAAAGAGAGCGAGCTGCGTGCGCCAATACGGAAGCAACTATCAAATCATCCAAATGTGCGGACCTATAATTAGTAGCTCCCTATGGTAAACGTCTTCATCCCATGCGCGTTCCTTCCGTTATGGCAGCACGAGAAGGCCTATCGCAGTCATAGATCGTGCGTCAGGCTCAAGCAGAACTGTCGAAGCGTCGGCTACAAACAGCCGGTTTTTTCGCAAAGGCGAAGTTGGGGTGACGGCGGTAAGCGATGTCGAATTGGGTCAAAGACCGACCTAAGCCAGCGCCATGCTTCAGGTCGGCTTTGTCACAAGCCCCCGCTCGGAGCCCGTCCGCGCTTGTTCCGCTTCGCCCCTGAAAGCGGACCTAGGCGAACCGTCCTGCCATCTCGGCCAAGGGCCCCAAAAGCGGACCATAACCCGATGCACTACACACGTCCGTTTCGGGCCGGAAACGGATCTGCACGGCTTATTTCACCTCAGCGATGTCTTCCAGCTTCCACGTCTTGTCGAAGAAGGGTTCGGTCGGCGAATAAAAGCGAAAGATCGGAAACCAACCCTTGCCGGCGACGGTTTTGATCCAGTTGGTCTTCTCTTTCGGCTCATCCGGGCCGAAGGTGACGTCTATCGAACCATCGGCGTTCACCACCGGCTTTGAATAGCTGCTGACGGATGGTAACGGCTGGCTGCCTTGCAGCTCGGAGCGGCTCAGGCTGTCATAGACGACGACCGACCAGAAATTCTTGGCGGGAATGTTCGGCAGGACGTGAAGCCTGTAGGTCTTGGCGCCGTCGAGATATTCGCCGCTCGCATCGCGATAGGTCCAAAGATACTGCGATCCCTGGCCCACGTTCTTGTCCATCATGGACGGCGAATTGCCAGCCGCCATGTAGTAGACGTTGTTGCGAGCGTCGACTTGCGGCGCGCCGTCCTTGGTGAAGGTGTAGGTCATTCCCGACGGAGTGCCCTGCCACTTGCGATCAGGATAGTAGGGAATAGCGGGCAGCGCATATGTATTTGCTCGCCCGATAGCGCCACCGAGGCGCGCTGCTTCGTAGAGAAGCGCTTTTGACTTTTCATCAGGCGCAAACGGCTTCCCCTTTTCAATGCCGATTGCTTGCATCTGGTACCGCTCAAGGGGCCCGAAGCTTTCCAGCGGCTCTTCATCGACGAGCATTGCAAGCAGCTCGAAGTAGCGGAAGTTATCTGGAAAGAGCGTGTCTATTTCCTTGCCCGACCCGTTCTTGAAATCCATAGCCGGAGGCGACGATGCCTTGTTGAGAGGATAGACCTTGGTCTGCTTCATGAGTGCAACAGCGTCATCGGTCTTACCGTTAACCTGAAAGCCGCGCATCGCAAACATGGCGGAATAGGTCGGCGACCGGACAACGAAATAACCGTTGGGCACACTCCCGGCATAGCCCGGCGGCAAAATAAGGAACTTGCCACCCTTGCCTTTGTCCGCTCCGAGGGGACCGATATCAGCGAGATAGCGCTGCAGTCCGTTCTGAAGAAACCCAAGCATTTTGGGCGGAGCTTCGACGACGGTTGGACCATCCTCTTTGAGGAAAAGATGGCCGATTGCATAAACGGTCTCGGTGTTAGCCGTGAGGAGGACCGTCTGAGGGCCCATCAACTGCTCCCAGATGACGACCTGGTTTGACTTCGTGAGACCAAATTTGCGCATCCCTTCGCGAACAGCGATTTCACTGACCGCCATCATCTGGGTGAGATAGACCTCGACCGCACGGTTGAGCTTTTGAAGCTCCAACAGGCGCTGTGTCGTGTCACCGGCCGGATAACCGTTCTTGAACTCGAAGTCTCCGAAGCGCGTCTTGAGAGTTTCGTTGCCGAGCCAACCGTGCGGCTCTTGCGCGGCTGAGGGGACGACCATGCACGATGCGATAATTAGGATCGCGAGGGAACCAACGGCCTTCTGGAACTGTGAGCGCATGCTACCTCCTAAGCGTTTTCTTGCGAGGCTAATGACCTGCGTCCAAGGCGTCATGTGCAGTTTGTGCCACCGCACTCAAGTTCGGCTCAGGGGCAAAGTCGGAAGTCCGAGGGCGCCATTTGGCCGTCTGCTTAGGACAGACATTAGTTCGCGCAAGCCGGAGCGGACTTGTCGTCACTTGAGGAGCGCGATGTTTGGATGCGCGCGCCGTGGGACGAAGCCAAGGCGCTACAGCGGCCCCTGCCGGATGATGCGCTCAAGGTTGTAGCGCGCGGAGCCGACAAGGAAGACAAGGCGGCGGCGTGAAACACACTCCGGCCTCATCTTGAGGAGCCGCGGAGCGGCTTCCCGAAGGGTGGCTACAGGCGAGACGGAGGCCTCATGGTTCGCCCGGCAATGTGATCCTCATCCTGCTCCTAAGGGCACACGCCGGACATGATGGCGCCGTAGGAGTGGCAACCCGTCGCACGGTCCTGGCCGGTCAGCGGGCGGCCGTTCGCCCCAATCCCTGGACCATTCGGTGCCTGAGAACCCGTGATGTAGACGCGCTTGGTTGCTTCCGGCACGCGCCGCGCTTCGGGATAACGCCGTGGTTCCGGCCTCTCGCGGGTCGCCACCGGCTTCTTGGCGCGGCGCTTCTCGCATTCATTGTCGTCGTTGAGGAACGAGCCCTCGGCACAGACGATCTTGCTGCAGCGCTCGCCATCGGCCTGGAAGCCGTGTTCGCAGACCAGCGGGCACACCCGCGACGACTTCAGCTTGATCGTATCGAGGGTATCGACGCTGGCGACCTTGGTGTCGAGCCTGGTTCCGGCATAGCGGTTGAACTGCGTCAGCGACCGCTGCGAGGAATTGCTCCAGTTGCCATCGGCGCTGCCGGTCAGGCAGCCGACGCGGCGCAGTTCTGATTGCACCGACTTAGTGACGTCGGCTTGAGGCGGTCCTGCAGCGAGCGAGGCAACGTTCACCGACTTGTCGGCGGGGGCCGGGGCCGGAGCGGACGCCTTGTCGGCGGCGGCGCTTTCGGTGGCGGTGCGCTTCTGTTCGGCCGCGGCCGCCTGTTCCTGCGCCACCTGCTTGACCTTTTCAGCCGCGACGCGCGCCTGCTCGGCTGCCCTGGCGTCCGCTTCGGCCTTTGCCTGTTGCGACTTCTGGGCGCCCTCGGCGGCAAGCCGTGCGCGCTCCTGTTCGGTCAGCCGCGCTTTCTCGGTCGCGGCAACGCGGGCTTCCTCGGCGGTGACCTTGTCAAGCTGAAGCTTGGCAAGGCTGGCGTAGAAGCCATCGGGATATTGCGCGAGGAAGGCGTTGAGCGCGCTCTTGTTGCCGATCTGCAGCGCGAGCTCGTAATCGCGGCGCACTTCGGCCTGCGGGCTGGGGGCGGGTGCCGCGGGGGCCGCCGCGGGCGCCGAGCGCGCGGGCACCAGCGGCACGTCTTCACCGCCGAGCGAACCATACACAAAGGGTTCCTGCTTGTTGCCCGTGGTCTTGAGCACCTCGTCGCGGACAAAGCCGAACGCGCGGCGCACGTCGAGGCCAGGTTTGGTCAAATGATGCGACAGCGCCGCCGTGAACGGGCTGTTCTGGCCGTCGCCATCGGCTGCGGTGGAACCGGCCTTGGCCGAATAGGCGATCAGGACGTTCGGGCTGGTCGGCTCGACCTTGGCGAGCCCCTGCCCGATCGCGCGCGAAGCGACCGTGCGCTTCATGGTCCGGGCGAACGGATTGTCGCGGCAGGCGTCGAGAATCACCAGCCGCAGTTTCTTGGCCGGCTCGATCGCAATCAGGATGCGGTCGAGCGAGAGGCCTTCGTCATAGATATCGGTGTCGCGTTCCAGCCGCGCGTCGACGGGGATCAGGTAGTTCCCGCCATCTACCTCGATGCCGTGGCCGGCGTAATAAACCACCGCGATATCGGCATCGCGCGCGCGATCGGCGAAGTCGCGCAGCGCGCGACGGGTCTCCGCCGCCGCCAGGTCGCGGCGGGAATCGACGACATCGAAGCCGGCGTCCTTTAGTGTCGCCGCAATTTTCGAACTATCGTTAACCGGATTGGCCAGCGGTGCGACATTCTGGTAGTTGGAATTGCCCAGCACCAGCGCCACGCGCTTTTCGGCAAGGGCCGGCTCGCTCACCAGCAGGAGGGCGGCGGCTGCAAGTGCCCATCGGCACAACTTTTGCGATCCAGACATCATCATGACTCCTCCGGAGCCCAGTACTTTTTACCACACCGGCCTGCCTACCAGAAGCCGCAGCCCGGCTTTGTGAGTTAAGTCACGATCCACGCGGACGTGAATTGTGCCATTTCCTTAATCCTTTAGTCGGGCCAGTGCCCCGTCGGTTCGGCCATGGCCGATCATCTTTTCCGCCGGGTTCCCGTCCAGATATAAACCTCCGGCGACGAGCATCTATTCCCGGAGCAGCGTGAGCCGCTCAACGCGGCACGACATGCTCCCGGTATTGCGGCAGGTCGTCCGTGATCGCGAACCACGATGCCTTGGAGCCGACAAAGATGTGAGCGGTCGGGCGGATCGAGGGATCGTCGACCAGCGTGCCCATGGCGACATGGACGAAAGCGCCTTCGCGCACCACCGAATAGAGCAACGAGCCGCATTTCCCGCAATGCGCGTCGTGGCCGGCCTCGCCGCCATAGATCATGAGATCGCCCTCGCCCCTGGTGACGCTGAATTTGTCGCGCGCGATGCCGGCGAACGGCTTGAACGCCGCACCGGTGGTGCGCCGGCAATTCGAGCAATGGCAGTTCAAGGCGTAGCCGAATTCGTCAGCCACGGCGTAGCCGACCGCGCGGCAAAAGCATTCTCCGGCAAGAATGCGAGCATTCGATTTTGTTGAACCCACCACCTGTAACTCCTCGCAACCGTGATGAAGTCAGCCTAGCGCAATGAAGCGGTTCGTGGCTTAATTCAGCTCGAACAAATTTCTTTTCGCCGGGAGGACTGCCGTGAGTCACGACCGATCGACCGTGGAAGCCGTGGTCAAGAACTATTTCGACGGCCTGTATGAAGGCGATGCCGACAAGCTCGGCGCGATCTTCGACACTAGCGCGGATTTGCGCTGGCTGGAGAAGGGCGAACTGCAGGTGCTGACCGTGCCGGACTGGCTCGATCGCGTGCGCAAGCGGCCCTCCGCCAAGGCCGAAGGCAAGCCGCGCGAGGATTTCATCGTCACCATCGACCGTTCCGATGATCAGACCGCCTTCGTCAAGGTTCGCTGCCAGCTGCCGCCGCGCTATTTCACCGATTATCTGGTGGCGATGAAACTGAGTGACGGCTGGAAGATCGTCTCGAAATCCTACCGCTACGATTTGCGCGATTAATATCTGCTCAGACCTGCGCCCCCGCCGGCGCAGCCTCCGTGCCGCCGTTGCGGCGGCCAAAATTGCCCCGGATCACGCGCATCACGACGGCCGGCTGCAGCAGCCGCGTCGGCGGCGCCTCCAGATTGGCGACCTCGAGAAAAGCGGTCGCCAGCTTTGCGTCGTACCGCGCGGCGATATGCAGCTTGCCGATGTACCAGTTGATGAAGCGCACCTTCGCCGGCCGCGGCCCCTCGACCTTCGGATGCCGCAAATCATTGCCGACGGCGATGTCCCAGGGCGTATCGATCACGGCGGCGGCGCGGGCGAAGAAGCGTCGCGCCAGATCGGTCGCGCCGGCATCGAGGCACTCGCGCAACAGCATCGCTTCCTGCGCCGCCACCGTCATGCCCTGGCCGTAGACCGGATTGAAGCTGCACAAGGCGTCGCCGAACACCAGATAGCCTTTTGGAAATTCCGCCAGCCGCTCGTAGCGGCGCCTCAAATTGGCCGGATAGCGATAGCGGACGAAATCGCCAAGCGGCTCGGCATGGGCAACGATGTCGTAGATGGCAGATGTCGGCAATGAGCCGGCATAGGCGGCGAACAACTGGTCGTCGTCGGGGGCATGGTCGCCGAAATAGCCGCCGATCGAGACGATCCAGCGGTCCTCGGCCTGGTACAGCACCACGCCATTGCGCCAGTTCGGCCCGCTGCCGGCGACCACCACCGCGAGCTTGCCGTCAAGATCGGTTGGGCGGCGGCGATAGAGGCGCGTGGTGTAACCGATCCCGATCTCGATCCGCTCTTCTTCCGGCTTGGCGAACCCAAAACCCTCGAGCCAGGCCGGGCTCGACGAGCCGCGGCCG
>C688J18823_10001324_pt1 | contig 15210 bp, 14 predicted proteins | sample HopSoiMetagenom1_FD_18823 | JGI IMG/M metagenome (IMG submission 18823)
GACGACGGGCAGGGGCACGTGACGCACGCGGAGATCTCGCTGGACGGCGCGACGGTGATGCTCGGCTGGCCGGGGTCGGACTACCGGAGTCCCAAGCGGCACGCAGGGGAGTGCGAGCAGGCGGCCCGGTGGCTGGCGACGCCGTTCGTCGTCGACGGCGTGCTGGTGGAGCTCGGCGACCTGGACGCCCACTACGAGCGAGCCCGCTCCGCCGGGGCGAGGATCCTGCGAGAGCCGGAGGAGGTCCCGTTCGGCCGGCTCTACGCGGCGGAGGATCCCGAGGGTCACCGGTGGATGTTCCTGCAGCCCGCCTGATCTGCGCGCGTGCCGCGGCGGTGCTGCTCGTCGCCGCAGCTCTTGGAGCTACAGCCGCTTCATGTGGCGGTGAAGGGAAGGCTGGCGAGCTCCAGATCGACCTGAGCCTTGGCGATTTCGGCGACCGCAGCTACACGGTCTCTTGCGACCCCCACGGCGGAGACGTGCCGCAGCCGACTGCCGTTTGTGCCGCGCTGAGAGCGACGCCGGCGCTCTTGAAACAGCATCCCGGCCGGGATCACAGCTGCCCGTGCTGCCGGCCGCTCGTGCGCGTGACGGGCGAGTTCGCCCGCCGACAGATCAAGGCGTCGTTCGCTCCGTGCGTGACGGGGCAAGAGGAGTGGGCGTCGCGCTGGACAGAGCTCGTCGGCTACGGGCGCGGGTGACGCGCGCCCTGCGCGTTAGATCTCGGACGTCGGCGGCGAGGTGCCGCAGTAGTACCCGCTGAAGACCGGCATTCCGGCCTGCACGCTGATCGGCCGGTCGTCGGGCTGCAGATAGCCGGTGCGGTTCGAGCGGAACTTCAGCGTCCACGGCCCACTGTGCGAGACCCGGATCGTGACGACGCGGCTCTGGCCGGGGGCGACGCTGACGCGCCGTTCGAGGCCGGGGCCGGTGAGGTGCAGGGTCGTCCGCTGCGTTCCGGCCGGGAGCGAGAGCGGCAGCCGAAGCGTCCCCGTGACGCGGCCGTCGCGGCCGGGCCACAGCGTCAGGTTGCCCGCGGGTGCGAGCCAGCCGTCGTGGTAGAGACCGCCGACGAACAGCGCCATCCGGGGTGTGCCGAGCGGGCGCCAGAGCTCGTAGTCGGCGCCGCGGGCGACCGCGACGGCGTTCGCCAGCCGTGCCCGCACTGCGAAGTTCGAGATCACGAGCGGGCCGCGAAGGGCCTGGCCGCGTGACATCAGACGGCCGTCGTCCGCGACGCGCACCCGCGGCGAGTCGAAGGCGTCGATTCGAGAAGCCTGGTCGAGGAAGGCGACGCGCTTGAGCGAGTTGTTCCAGAAGAGCTGTTCGTGCGCGCGCGCGTGTGGCGTGGCCGGGGTCTGAATCAGGGTCGCGGCGCCGACGTGCGCGTGGTCGACCCAGCGTGCGTCGGGCGGGAGGTAGGTGGCCCGAACGGTGCTGACCACGCGGTGGTCGAACGAGACCGCGCCGACCGAGATCGCGCACGAGGCGACGAGCGTCGCACCGACCGCGACCCACGCGAGGCGGGCGCGAAAGGCCATCCCGGCGGCGAGGCACGCGAGCGCGGCCGCGGCGAGCGCGATCGCGAGCGAGCCGCTGCCCACGCCGACCGCCTTCTCGAGCCGGAAGACTCCGAGCAGGAAGGGCGAGTCCTGCTTCGCATCGCTGACCGTGTAGCCGGAGAGGGGCACGCGGGCCGAGACCGCGATCAGGCCGAGCGCCAGCAGCGCCACGGCGTGGCGGGCGGGGCGACCGCGGCGGAGCCAGAGCCAGCAGGCGGGGAACGCGAGCGGGAGCAGCACCATCAGGTAGCGCTCCTGGAAGCGGTCCGAGCCGTTCGTCGCGTAGAGGCCCGCCTCGGCGAAGAGCCCGAGCAGCAGGCCGACCGACAGCGCGGCCAGACCGCACTCCTCGCGCGACCCCGGGCGCCAGAGCGCGTAGACGATCCCGACGATCGCGCCAGGCACGAGCGCGAAGCCCGCCGCGTAGGCGAGCAGCATCGCGTCGGTGCCGAGCCAGTGCACGATCTCGCCAGGGCGGACGTGCAGGTCGGCGACACCCGAGTAGTAGCCGAGCAGCCGCCGGGGGCCGAGCGCAGCGGCCAGTGCCAGCGGTGCCGCGTAGAGCAAGACGGAAAGACGAAAGCGCGTCCAGACGCCGCGGACCGATCCGCGCTCGACCACCAGCGCCGCGGCGAGGAAGACCATCGGCACGAAGACGTACTGGACTCGTGCGAAGGTCGCGAGCACGACCAGGACGGTGAAGCCGAGCTGCGACCGGCGCGTCGGGCGCGAGAGCGCGCAGACTCCGACGTAGACGGCGCCGAGCAGGAGCGGGTACGCGATCGCATCCGCGAGCACGAAGGCCGAGAAGAAGAGGTCGGGCGAGGCGACGGTCAGCGTGGCCGCGGCCAGGGCGGGCCCGGCGCCGCTCCCGAGCTTGCGCATCAGCAGATACATGGGAATCGCCGCCAACGACATCGCCAGTGCGTTCTCCGCCTGCGTCAGGCGGTAGGCGAGCGCCGGGTCGTGCGTCAGCCAGAACGGCGCCGCGAGCAGGGGCTCGAGCATCGCCGGAAAGTGGGCGGAGGAGCCGCGGATCAGCGGGCGGCCGCTCCCGGCGAGCGACCGCGCGATTCCGGAGTAGATGTACTCGTCGGGAAAATAGAGCGGCGTCGTATGCCAGAGGGACGCCACGAACCGAAGCGCGAAGCTCGCGGCCACGATCCCGGAAAGCAGCAGGCGTGCGGGGATCGTGGCCGCGCGCGTAACCGCAGCAGCGGGGCGTGGGAGAGAGACGTCTACCGCCACGCGATTCCTATCGGCACGGCCCGGCTATCCCTTGAACGAGGGATACTTCCGCGATGGCCGTCGCCGGGGTTGAGCTGTCGCGCATCGCATGGCCAGGACGATTGGGCGTGCCCGCCAGGCGCGGCGCGCAGCTGCTCGCCGCGTCCGGCTTCGCGCTCGCCCAGCCGCTCTTCGACCTGCTCGGCAAGAACGCCGAGTTCTTCGCCGTCCGCGGCTCGACGCCGGGCGACATCGTGCTGTTCGCGCTCGTCGTCACGTTCGGCCCGGCGCTCGTGCTCCTCGCCGTCGAGCTGGTCGTCGCCGCCGTGAGCGCCCCGGCCGCGAGCGTTCTCCACCTCGTCTTCATCGGCTTCCTGGGCGCCGTCTTCGGCGTGCAGGCACTGAAGCGGACCGACTTGACCGGCACGACGGCGCTGATCGCCGGCGCGGTGCTGATCGGCGCTGCCCTCGCCATCGCCGCGTGGCGCGTTCCAGCCGTGCGGTCGTTCCTGACGGTGCTCGCCGCAGCGCCGATCCTCTTCCTGGCGCTGTTCCTGCTGAACTCACCCGCCTCGAAGCTCGTCGTCTCGAGCGGCGACGCGGAGGCCGCCGCGATCCGCATCCGCGCGACCACGCCCGTCGTGTTCCTCCTCTTCGACGAGTTCCCTGTGATCGACCTCCAGCGGCGCGACGGGACGATCGACGCCGAGCGCTTCCCGAACTTCGCGCGGCTCGCCGCGGGCTCGACCTGGTTCCGCAACACGACGACGCTCTCCGCCTCGACGACCGTCGCGGTGCCCGCAATCCTCTCCGGCCAGAAGCCGAAGAAGGGCGCGCTGCCGACCTTCCACGACCACCCCAACAACCTCTTCACGCTGCTCGGTCCGCGCTACCGGATGGTTGTCAAGGAGTCGCAGACGCGGCTCTGCCCACAGCGGCTGTGCAAGCGGGCCGACGGCGATACTGGCTCCCGCCTCTCGTCGCTCTACTCCGACGTGCGCGAGGTCTACCTGCACGTGATCGCCCCGCCGGCGCTCGAGGACGAGCTGCCGGTGATCGACGAGTCGTGGGGAAACTTCGGCGCGGCGACGCCCGAGACGCTCGGCGAGACGGACGCCGGCGCACCGCCGAAGGTCGACCTCCGCACCTTCTATCTCAGCCGCGTGCGCGACTTCAACGGCTTCGTGCGCGCCCTCCGGCGGCCCGGGAACGGCCCGCCGTCCCTCTACTTCCTGCACGTGCTCCTGCCGCACACGCCGTGGCTCTACTTCCCGGACGGGCGCGTGCGCGGCGTGGCGACGCCGAACGCGCCGGGCCGGAACGGCGAGCTCTGGCTCAACTCACAGCTCGCGGAGCAGGCGTGGCAGCGACACCTGCTCCAGCTCGGCTACACCGACCGGCTGCTCGGCCGCTTCCTGCGCCGGCTGCACTCGACGGGGCTGTGGGACAAGGGCCTGATCGTCGTGACCGCAGACCACGGCGTCAGCTTCCGCGGCGGCGACCTGCGACGGCGCCCGACGAGGAAGAACCTCGCCGAGCTCGCCTTCACGCCGCTGTTCATCAAGCTCCCGAGCGAGGACAAGGGGCGCGTGGTCGACGACCACGTCCAGACGGTCGACATCCTGCCGACGATCGCGGGCGTCCTCGGCGTGAAGGTGCCGTGGAAGACCGACGGCCGCTCCGTCCTCACCGGCCCCACGCGGCCGAGCCGGGTGCAGGTCTTCGACGTCGCCGCCCCGTACGCGCGGGCGCTCGCCCTGCGCCGCAGCTCGCTCGCGCGCCAGCTAAGCCTCTTCGGCACCGGGACCTGGGGGCCGCAGCTGGCCGGCACGGGCGCATACCGCGGCCTCGTCGGCTCGAGCGTCGCGACGCTGCACGTCGCCGGCGCGTCCAGCGCTTCCGCCGCCGTGGACGCGCTCGGGAGCAAGCTCCTGCGCCGCTTGCCACCGAAGTCCGGGCTCGTCCCCTCGCCGCTCGCCGGCACGCTCGCGGGCGTCCGGCCGGGCGCGGGCGTCGCTTTCGCGCTGAACGGCCGGATCGCCGCGGTCTCGGTTGCGTACCGGAACCCCGGCGGCGGGCCGGTCCGCTTCTCGCTGCTCGCGGGCGAGAGCGCTTTCCGCACCGGCAGGAACGTCGCGCGCGTCTACGTCGTGAGCGGCAGCCCCTCGCGGCCGACGCTCGAGCCGGTTTCCACCGTGCTGCGCTAGGCGGCCGGTTCGGCGGCGTCGTCGCTCGTCGTCGCCCGGTCGAGCGGGACGAACAGACGGCAGTGCGGGCACTTGAACCCGCGCGGGCCGGGCGGCGANGTGGCAACCAGGAGCTCGGCCTCGAACTGCTTGCTGCAGTGCGGGCAGNTCACCTGGTAGCGCGTCTCGGCCATCGCGGCCAAGCTAGCANCGATCAGCGGGCCGCCGTAGGTTCGAGTCTCTCGAGCAGCTCGCCCGTGCGCCTCGCGACGCGCGACGCGACCTGCGCGTGCTCCTCGCGGAAGTGCCCGTCCTCCGCGTAGACCTCGAGCAGGCCCCAGCAGCCCTCGTTGGCTGGCAGACAGACCATCAGCAGCGACTCGAAGCCGAGCTTCCGCAGCAGCTCGACCTCCGTCTCCTCGGCGCCCTCCTCGCCAACCGACACCCAACGCGGATGGCCCGACTCGACCACCTCGCGCGTGAGCGGGAAGTCGGAGATCAGATACTCGTGCCCGTGCGCGAGCGGCCGCCCGGAGATCGTGTGCTCGTCGAGCCCGACGAGCAGGTCGCCGATCACTCGCGAGACGGCCGCAGCCGTCGCGTCGAGCACCTGCACGAGCTCGCGGCACGCCGTGCCGAGCAGGCCTCGGACCGTCGTCTCCGCCTCCAACCGCTCGAAGGCCGCGCGCTCCCGTTCGGTCGAGTCCATGCCGGAAGCCTAGATCGAACGGCCGACCAGGCCCGTTTATGCGGTCGGGCACCGGGCACCAACGACGTCCACGAACCAAGGGGGTACCAATGCTTGCAGCGATCATCCCGACCCGCGTCCACGCAGTCATGGACTACGCGGTCGGCGTGCTCCTGATCGCGGCGCCGTGGATCTTCCAGTTCGCCGACGAGAGCAATGCGGCGAAGTGGATCTCGATCATCGTCGGCGTCGTGATCATCCTGCAGAGCACGATCACGAACTACGAGGGCGGGTTCCTCGGCCACGCGATCTCCATGCGCATGCACCTCGCCATGGACGCGCTGATCGGGATCTTCCTCGTCGTGTCGCCGTGGCTGTTCGGCTTCGGCGACGAGGGCGCCAACGCCTGGCTCCCGTTCGTCGCGATCGGCGTGGGCGAGCTCGGCCTCGCGGCGATCACGAACCCGCTGCCAGGCGAACGCCGCCAGCGCGCGCGCGAGGCGAGCCGCGCAGCCTGATCGACCAGGGCGGGGCCTGCAGAGGCCCCGCCCTCACCCGATCTCGAGGGGAATGGCGTGCTGATGACGAGGCACGTCGCGGACGAGCGGGTGCTCGTCGACTACCTGATAAACGGCTAGAGCGAGCGCTCGAGCAGCTCGAGCCCACGCTCGAGCTCCTCGTCGCTCGCAGTCAGCGGCGGCAGCAGACGAATGACGTTGCCGTAGAGCCCGCACGACAGCAGCAGCAGGCCTTGCTCGCGTGCCGCGACGGTGATCTCGCGCGCGCGGTCGGGCGAGCGCTCGGCCAGCTCGAGCGCGAGCATCGAGCCGAGGCCGCGCACCTCGCCGATGTGCTTGTAGCGGGAGGCGAGCTCGTCGAGCCGTGAGCGGAGCAGCCGCCCGACCTCCTCGGCGCGCTCCCGGAAGCCGGGGTCGGCCAGCGCGTCGAGCACGACGCATGCCGCCGCGCACGAGACGGGGTTGCCGCCAAAGGTGCCGCCGAGGCCACCGGGGTGCGGCGCGTCCATCAGCTCGGCCTTGCCGGTAACGGCCGCCAGCGGCAATCCACCCCCGAGCGTCTTGCCGGAGACGAGCAGGTCCGGCTCGACGCCGAGCCGCTCGATCGCCCAGACGGTGCCGGTGCGCCCGCAGCCCGACTGCACCTCGTCCGCCACGTAGACGATCCCGTGCCGTTCGCAGACCTTCTTCAGCGCCTGCACGAACTCGGCCGGCATCGGGATGAAGCCGCCCTCGCCCTGCACGGTCTCGAGCACCACGCAGGCGACCGCGTCCGGCGAGACGTCCTGCTTCAACAGCAGCTCCAGCCCCGCCAGCGCGTCCTCGGTGGAGACGCCGCGGTACGGGTAGGGCGCCGCCGCGCGGTAGACCTCCGGCGCGAGCGGCCCGAAGCCCTGCTTGTAGACGAGCTTCGAGGTCATCGCCATCGTCAGGTTCGTGCGGCCGTGGAAGGCGCGGTCGAAGACGATCACGCCGGGGCGGCCGGTCGCGGCGCGCGCGACCTTGACCGCGTTCTCGACTGCCTCCGCGCCCGAGTTGACGAGCACCGTCTTCGTCGCGCTCTCGCCCGGCCAGAGCTCGTCGAGTCGGCGTGCGACCTCCACGTACGGCTCGTACATCCCGACCATGAAGCACTGGTGCAGGTAACGGTCGACCTGCTCGTGCACCGCGCGAACGACGGCCTCGCCGTTGTGCCCGAGGTTCTGGCAGGCGATCCCACCCGCGAAGTCGAGCAGCTCGTTGCCCTCTGCGTCCCAGAGCGTCGCGCCCTCGGCGCGGGCGACGACCAGGTCGGTCGTCGCGATCCCGCGGGGCACGAGCCGCTCGCGGGCGTCGCGCACCTCCGCGACCCGGTTCACCTCTGTCGCCATCGGCAAGAGCCTACTCCTGCCGCCGCTCAGGGAATACGCTTCCGCGGACCGCGTTCAAGGAGGGCACATGGCGTTGCAGCTAGGCGATACGGCACCCGACTTCGAGGCCGAGACGACCGAAGGACCGATCCGCTTCCACGACTGGGTCGGCGACTCCTGGGCTGTCCTGTTCTCACACCCGAAGGACTTCACCCCCGTCTGCACGACCGAGCTCGGCTACATGGCGAAGATCAAGCCGGAGTTCGACAGGCGCAACGTGAAGGTGATCGGCCTCTCCGTCGATCCGGTCGAGAAGCACACCGGCTGGGCCGACGACATCGAGGAGACACAGGGGCACGCGCCCAACTACCCGATCATCGGCGACGCCGACTTCACCGTCTCGAAGGCGTGGGGGATGCTCGCTAGCGACGTCTCGGGCGACCCCGGCGACCGCACGCCGGCCGACAACCAGACGGTGCGCAACGTCTTCGTCGTCGGCCCCGACAAGAAGATCAAGCTGATCCTCGTCTATCCGATGACGACGGGCCGCAACTTCGACGAGGTGCTGCGCGTGATCGACTCGCTGCAGCTGACGGCCAAGCACAAGGTCGCGACGCCGGTGAACTGGCAGCAGGGCGACGACGTGATCATCGCGGGCTCGGTCTCGGACGACGAGGCGAAGGAGATCTTCGGGGAGTGGGACTCGCCGAAGCCGTACATCCGGGTCGTTCCTCAGCCCGGCCGATGAGTTCCTGACCCGCCGCCCGTCCTACTCACGAATCCGACGAGCCAGGAGGAGATCGTGGGCAAGGTTGTCGTAACGCAGTTCGTCACGCTGGACGGCGTGATCGAGGATCCGGGTGGCTCGGAGGGCTTCGACCGCGGCGGCTGGGCGTTCAAGTTCGAGCGCGGCGAGGAGGGCGACAAGTTCAAGCTCGACGAGGTGATGGCCGCCGACGGGTTGCTGCTCGGACGCATCACCTACGAGGGCTTCGCGGAGGCGTGGCCCTCGCGCACCGGCGAGTTCGCCGACAAGTTCAACGGGATGCGGAAGTACGTCGTCTCGAGCTCGATCGCCGAGCCGGAATGGAACAACTCGACCGTCATCCGCCCCGACGACATCGTCGACGAGGTCGGGAAGCTGCGCGAGGCCGCCGGCGGCGACATCCTCGTCAACGGCAGCGCCCGTCTGGTCGAGACGCTCGTCGAGCGGGACCACGTCGACGAGTACCGGCTGATGGTCTTTCCCCTGGTGATCGGCGCGGGCAAGCGCCTCTTCGGCGAGACCGGCGCGCCGAAGTCGCTCGCCCTGGCGAGCTCGCAGCCCGTGGGGTCCGACGGGGTCGTCGTACTCACCTACCGACCCGTTCCGGAATCGTGAGCGAGCAGATACGTTGGAGGAAGCCGTGAACGCACAGCAGACATCGCCGAGACTCGCCCGCCTCGCGCACGTGATGGTGCGCCGCCGGCGGGTCGTAATCACCGCGTGGGTGCTGCTCACGCTCTTCGGGGCCTTCTCCGCCGGCCAGGTCTCGAACCGCTGGTTCGAGAGCTTCTCGATCCCCGGCTACTCCTCGTACGAGGCGAACCAGCGCACCCTGAAGACGTTCGGCACGGGCGAGCAGGCCCCGCTCGTGGTCGTCTTCCACTCCGACGGTGACGTGACGAAGGAGCAGGGCATCCCGACCGCGATCGCGGCTGCCGCGAAGGTCAACCCGGGGTCGCGTGTCTCCTCGTACTACTCGACCGGCAATCGCGCCTACGTGTCCAAGGACGGACGGACGACGTTCGCCGAGATCTATCCGCCCGGCACGCCCGGGTTCACCTCGACGGTGCACATCCCCCAGGTGCGCGCCAAGCTCAAGGCGGCGACGCCGAGCGGGGTCGAGTCGCACGTGACGGGCCGCGACCCGATCTACGACGCCTCGACGAACGGCGGAACGGGGCCGAGCATCCTGATCGAGGCCCTGATCGGCTTCGCGGGCTCGCTCGTGATCCTCCTCTTCGTGTTCGGCACGCTCCCCGCGGTGCTGATGCCGCTGGTCGTCGCGATCGCGGCGATCCTGAACACCTTCACACTCGTCTGGATCCTCACCTACGTCACGAACGTCTCGATCATCGTGCAGTTCCTGATCGCGCTCGTCGGCCTCGGGGTGGCGATCGACTACGCGCTCTTGATGATCTTCCGCTTCCGCGACGAGCTACGCGAGGGCGAGGACGTCGAGACCGCGATCGTCGAGACGATGACCCACGCCGGCCGGTCGGTGATCGTCTCCGGCTCGACCGTCGCCGTCGGCCTGCTGTCGATGCTCGTGCTGCCCCTGCCGTTCATCCGCTCGATCGGCATCGGCGGAATGCTGATCCCCGCGGTGTCGGTGATCACAGCGATCACGCTGCTCCCGGCGCTGCTCGCGACGCTCGGCACGCGCATCAACAGCGTGCGCCTGCTGCCGAGGCGCTTCGTCGACCGCGGTCATCCCGAGGACGGCCCCTGGGGGCGCTGGGCGAACTTCGTCATGCGCCGGCCGGTGCCCGTCGCGGCCGTCGGCCTGGCGATCGTCGGCGTGCTCGTCTTCTACGGCGTGCAGCTCAACCCGAGCGAGGCGCAGGCCAAGGACTTCCCCGGCAAGGGGGACGCGATCGACGGCCGGCAGACAGTTGCCGCGGCCGGCATTTCCGCGGGCATCTACAAGCCGTTCGTGATCCTGGTCGAGAACGGCGGCGACGCGAAGGCCGTGGCTGCGAAGGTTCGCGCGACGCCCGGGGTCGCCGGCGCCGCCGCGCCGAGCGACTGGCGCCAGGGCTCGTCGGCCCTCGTCGAGGCGTTCCCGTCGAGCGACGGCGCGACCGACGAGACGCGCTCGACGATCAAGCGCGTTCGCTCGGAGCTGAAGGGAACCGGCGCCACGCTCGGCGGCGTCGCCGGCGAGGACCGCGACTTCGTCGCCGCGGTCTACTCCAACTTCCCCTACGTGCTCGCCTTCGTGGTGCTGCTGACGTTCATCCTGCTTGCGCGCGCGTTCCGCTCGCTGCTGCTGCCACTGAAGGCCGTGGTCCTGAACCTCGTCTCGCTGATGGCGGCCTACGGAATCATCGTCTTCATCTTCCAGAACGGCCACGGGGCCCACGCGATCTGGGGCGTGAACGCGACGCACTCGATCATCCCGTGGATCCCGCTGATGATCTTCGCGTTCCTCTACGGGCTCTCGATGGACTACGAGGTCTTCATGCTCTCGCGCATGCGCGAGGCATACGACGAGAGCGGCGATACGCGCCAGGCGATCTCGCTCGGGCTCTAGCGCGCACCGGCAAGCTCGTGACGAGCGCCGCGCTCGTGCTGATGTTCGCCTTCTTCGTGCTCTCGTCCGGCCCGGGCGTCGACATCAAGCAGTTCGGGATCGGTCTCGCGGCCGGGATCATCTTCGACGCGACCGTGATCCGCGCCCTGCTAGTGCCGGCGCTGATGCGGCTCTTCGGCAAGTGGAACTGGTGGCTGCCGCCGTTCGCCGCGAAGGCGCTGTTCGTGCGGGAGCCCCGGGTGCAGGAGCAGCCGGCGCTCGACTCCGCCTGACTATCCCCGCTCAGGCGACAACGACTGCCGCCCAGTCCAGGCTCCTAGTCAGACGAAGGGTGGCGAGCCGACGCGGATCACGTTCCCGCTCGGGTCGACTACAGCGAACTCGCGCATCCCATAGTCGGTGTCGACTGGCGGCCCTTGCAGCCGGCTACCGGTCTTCGGATCAGTAGCTACTCCGATCGCGTCCCACTCGTCGTAGAGAGCATCAGCGTCCTCGGTGTACAGGTAGCAACTCGAAGACGTCGTGAGCGGGTCGACGCGAGGGTCGCCGTAGAAGTGCAGCTGCACACTGCCGCGCCGGATGATCAAGTAGTTCGACTCGGTGGGCGCAGAGCCCGCGTTCTTGAACCCGAGGCGCTCGTAGAACGAGAGCGTCGTCAAGATCGTTGGCGGGCATGATCGGGACGGCGAACTCGCCCACGCCGGCACTGTAAACGCTGGCTATGCCCGGATCAGTGTCCGGCAGCAGTGGGTTGATGACGCCGACGCCCGACGTTCTCCACCCGCGCGAAGACGAACGCTAAAGGCGCTAGCAGCGCCGAACGGCCGTCGGCGGCTGCAGTGCCCTCACGTGACTCCCGCACGCTGGCCCCGCCGACCCGGGTGTCTCATCAATTCGATTCGCTTGCTACCCGACTGGGGCTGAACAGCTTCCAGTGCCCCTCGGAGACGACCTCGACGGTGCCGTCGACCACGGTGATGGCCGTCTCGTCGTCCATTGCGTACGCCGGACCGGAGATGCCGGCCGCCCATTGCTCCGCCTCGGCCATCGAGTTGCCCGGCATGCCCTCCTGAGCCAGGTGTGGGCAGATCGAGAAGTCGACGATGCCCAACGTGGTGTCATCACCCGTCGGCGGTTTCCACTGGACGAAGTCCTCACCGATCCTTGGCGTCATCACCATGCTCCCAGCGCTCAGTCCGACCCAGACCGCGTTCTGCAACGACGGCAGCAGCTCTGCCAGGCCAGATTCCCGCATCCAGTGGCACAGATACAAGGCATCGCCGCCGTTCACCAGCAGGGTGTCGGTCTCCTGGACCATCGGAACCCAGAGTTCTTCGTCGATGCTCGGCAGCGCGGTGAGCTCCAGGACGCCCATGGACTTCCAGCCCAACTCGATCATCGGGCAGCGGGGCTCTTGTCCGCTGATGAAGTTCCATGCCCTGGCAGGACCGGCCGCGGGGTGCGCGTACGACGCGGTGGGAATGCACAGGGCGCTGGACTCCGCAATCGGTTTGCCGAGGAGCTCGACCAGCGCGTTTTGGATGCTCGCGTTCTTGATGCCGGCGGAGGTGAGAAGAAGCCGCATGTGCCTCCCGGAGTCGGTACTGCAGACGGGAACGTTCTACGACGCACGGATGCGTCGTGGTACAGACCGGTGGCTCACCCGAAACTCATCGGCCCGGCCGGGGACTAGAGTCGTCCGCGTGACGGTTCAGCGGATGGACAACGTCGGCATCGTGGTGGAATCGCTCGACGGCGCTATCGCGTTTTTCACCGAGCTCGGCCTCGAGCTCGAAGGGCAAGCAACGATCGAGGGGGAGTGGGCTGGGCGCGTGACCGGACTGGGCGACCAGCGCGTCGAGATCGCCATGATGCGTACGCCCGACGGCCACAGCCGGCTCGAGCTCTCCCGATTTCTCACGCCGCCGCCGGCCGCCGATCACCGCAACGCCCCGGTGAACGCGCTCGGCTACCTCCGTGTCATGTTCGCCGTCGACGACATCGACGACACGCTCGCCCGGCTCCGTACGCACGGCGCGGAGCTCGTCAGCAGCGAAGTCGCTCAGTTCGAAGACTCGTACCGGCTCTGCTACATCCGCGGGCCAGAAGGTCTTCTCATCGGACTGGCCGAGCAGATCAGCTAGCCGGCGTTGAACCTTCGCGCCGAGCGAGAGCCCTCGGGCGTCATTCCCGAAGGCTGAAAGGTCCTTGATCACAGCATCAGGCCCATCTCGATCGCGTCCCAGAGTTCACCGTTCGAGCGCCGGTAGTGCTTGATGCGGCGTCCCTCCTCGATGAAGCCGAACTTCCGGTAAAGGGCGATCGCCGCCTCGTTGTGCGGGAAGACGCTGAGACTCAGCTTGTGCATACCGCGATCGCGAGCCGACTCGATCGCGGTCGAAAGGAGCGCCGAGCCGACGCCGTGCCTGCGCCACTGACGCGCGATAGCCATCCCGATCTCGCCGAACCCGAACCGGCTCGATTCGAGGTTCAACGAGCCAACGACCTCGGTGCCGGCAACCGCCACGAACGTCCCTTCGATCCGCCATCCAGACGACCACGCCTCGACATCGATCGGAGGTTCGGTGGCGATTCCGTCACGTTCCTCGGCGACCGCCGCAAAGAGGATGGCAAGCGGCCGACGATCGTCATCGCGTGCGGGTCGGATCTCGAACGACGAGTCGGCCATCTTCGCATCGTCGCAGGCGGGCCTTGTGGTGTCCGGGAGTCAGCCGATGAGCAGGCGAAGACCCAGCTCTGCCGCGTCGAGGCCGAGGAGCTCGCTGTTACGTTCGGCCCAACGACCAGATGCGAGGTCGTGACGGAGGTTGCGCACTGCCCGTTGCTCGGCGGCTGGCCCGACGCTTGCCCAGACCGATATGCCGCGACGGACGTGCTCATCCAGGTACGCGGCCGGCCGGCGCCAGTAGGCCTCGAAGAAGCCGTCGGCGCAGTCCCATGGGACGAGCACCGGCTCCATCCGCGCTCCGATCGCACAGGCGAGCTTCGTGGCGAGGCCGACGCGGGAGGCATCGACCTCGCGCAGGTAGTCACGCGTCAGCCAGAACCGGCGACGCCAGCTCTCGTCAGTGGTCTCGCACGTGAACACCACCACTCGGCGAGCCACGCGCTGCATCTCGCGCAGGCCTGCAATCGGGTCATGCCAGTGATGGACGGTGGCAAATGCCATCGCGGCGTCGAAGGACTGATCCTCGAAGGGGAGGCACTCTGCGGTCGCAGCGACGCACGGCGCTGCGCGCGCGGGACGCTGTGCTCGCATCACCGCCGACGGCTCGACCGCGGTGACCTCCCGGTCGGAGGGCTCATAGGAGCCGGTGCCGGCGCCGACGTTGAGCACGGTCTGCGCATCGCCCAGCGCAGCCCACACCTGTGCGGCGATCCGCGGCTCGGTGCGCCGCGTGACGGTGTAAGTCGCTCCGATGCTGTCGTACAGGGGCGCGTTGGCCATCAAGCGTCCCCGGGGCCGTGCCCGTGATTCGGCAGGAACGTCATTCGCCTAGGAGCGCGTCCTCGAGCTGCCGAGTAACGGGCCACGCGCCATCGCTGGTGTTCGAGATCACCGTGAGCGTCACCGCTGCGCCGGGATCGTGTACCGACCGGAACGAGACTCCCGCGTCGTAACCCTCCAGGAGGACGGCGTCATTCGATGCGTGGAGCCAGAACCCCAGCCCGTAGCGCTTCGAGTGCTTCGGCGCGTCGCTGTGCGGCCGCACCATCTCTGAGACCCAGTTCGTGGAGACGATGCGACCGGCGAAGAAGGCGCGCCAGAACGAGCTCACGTCGGCGGCCGTGGAGTAGATCCCGCCGTCGCCACTCCCTCGCACGGGAAGATGGAGGACGTTGCTCCTCCACGCGCCGTCGACCTCGACGTACCCGAGGGCGGTGCGGGCGGGGAGCTCGTCGGAGCGCAGGAAGGCCGTGTCGGTCAAGCCCGCCGGCCGGCACACCCGCTGCTCGACCAGCTCGTGGAAGGGCACGCCGCTCGCGCGTTCGGTAATGAGCGCCAGCACGACGTACCCGGCGTTGCAGTACGCGAAGCGCTCACCGGGCGCGAACCTGGTCGCGTGGCCCTCGAGCACCGCCAGGTAGTCCTCGGTGGTCGCTAGCTCGTGCACCGGTAGCGGCATCACGTAGTCCTCGACCTGGAAGCCGGCCTCCTCGTCGAAGTAGTCGCCGATGCCTGAGCGGTGCGACAGGAGGTGCTCGACCGTGACGCGGTCGTCGATCAGGGGCAAATCGCTGCCGAGGACGGAGCGGGCGGGCGTCGAGAGCTCGAGCACGCCCTCCTCGATCAGGCTCACGACCGTGAGCGCCGTGAAGCCTTTCGCGCCGCTCGCGAGCCCGAAGCGCGTATCCAGGG
>C688J18823_10001325_pt1 | contig 15207 bp, 15 predicted proteins | sample HopSoiMetagenom1_FD_18823 | JGI IMG/M metagenome (IMG submission 18823)
CTTGCATTCCGGGCGGATTCCGAGCGCAATGTAGGATGTGGGCAGCGACTGCCGGCGGCAAACGCCCGGAAGCACGTCTTGGGAGGAGATGGGTGGGCAAAGGCGTGAGATATCGCGCCGACGCCGCTGCGTGGGGGGCGCGACATGCTTGACTTCGATTACCTCATCATCGGCGGCGGTTCGTCCGGCTGCGTTGTCGCGAGCCGCTTAAGCGAAGACCCGCGCGTCAACATCTGTTTGCTGGAGGCCGGAGGCGCCGGCAACAGTTGGGTCGTCAACACGCCGATGGCCACGGCTTTGATGCTGCCGAGCAAAATCAACAATTGGGCATTCGAGACAGTGCGGCAGGCTGGGCTGAATGGCAGGCGCGGATATCAGCCGCGCGGCCGCGCGCTCGGAGGCTCGAGCGCGATCAACGCGATGGTCTATATCCGCGGTCATCCCTCGGACTACGATCGCTGGGCCGCGCTCGGCAATTCTGGCTGGTCTTATGACGCGGTCTTGCCCTATTTCAAAAAGGCCGAGTGCAATGAAAATTTCCGTGATGAATATCATGGCGGCGATGGCCCGCTGAATGTCGCGAAACTACGCTCGCGCAATCCTTTCATCGCGTATTTCCTGGAGGCGGCGGAGCAGCTGCAGCTTCCCGCCACAGAGGATTTTAACGGCGAGAAGCAGGAGGGGATCGGCACCTATCAGGTGACGCAGAAGAACGGCGAGCGGTGTAGCGCCGCCCGCGCCTACATCCACCCCAATCTGTCGCGGCCGAACCTGCATGTCGTGACCGGCGCCGCGACGCGCCGCATCCTGTTCGAGAATGGTCGTGCCGCAGGCGCCGAATATCAGCACGGCGGCAAAGTCGAGCGCGTGACGGCGAGGCGTGAGGTCATCGTGAGCTGCGGGGCGCTGCAGACGCCACACCTCCTTATGCTCTCCGGGATCGGTGACGCGGCGGATCTTTCTGCGCGCGGCATTGATGTTGTGCAGAACCTGCCCGGCGTCGGGCGCAATCTACAGGACCACGTCGATTACGTGTTTGTCCACAAGTCCAAACATTCCGATCTCTTCGGCACCTCGCTCGCCGGCGCACGGCGGCTCCTGAAGGAGATCGGCCTCTATCGCAAATCGCGCCTCGGCATGGTTACCTCGAACTTCGCCGAAGCCGGCGGATTCCTGAAGACCGAACCCGACGTGGAGGCGCCCGATATTCAGCTGCATTTCGTCGTCGGCATGGTGGACGATCATTCGCGCAAAAAGCGGCTCGGTCACGGCTTCTCCTGCCATGTCTGCCTCTTGCGGCCGAAGAGCCGCGGCTCGATCGCGCTCAAGAGCAAAGACCCGGCCGCGCCGCCGCTGATCGATCCGAGATTCTATGACGATTCCGATGATCTCGAGACGATGGTCAAAGGCTTCAAGATCACGCGCCGCATCATGGAAGCGCCGGTGCTGAAGCAACACAGCGTGCGCGATTTCTACACGGAAAACCTCCGCACCGAGGACGAGATCAGAGCGGAGCTGCGCAACCGCTCCGATACGATCTATCATCCCGTCGGCACGTGCCGGATGGGCAGCGACGCCGGCGCGGTCGTCGATCCTGAGCTGCGGGTGCGCGGCGTCGAAGGCCTGCGTATCGTCGACGCCTCGATCATGCCGACGCTCATCGGCGGCAATACCAACGCCGCCTGCATCATGATCGGCGAGAAGGCGGCCGACATGATCCGCAGCGTGCATTGAGGATTCCCGCGATGAATATCCAGGCCGACACTCCGCACGCGCCGCGCCCCGCTGAAAGCTCCGTGGCCAACGCCAACAAAGCGGCGCTCGACGCACTTCCTTTCGCCGATCGCCGCGATTTCGACGATGCCGAGCGCGGCTTCATCGGCACGATCGCGGGTGCGGCGATCACGGCCGGCGAGCGTAAGGTTTGGTCGCAAAAACCTTACGGTTTTCTGCAGGCGGATGCAGCGCCGGATACAGTGCATCCGAGTCTGTGGCGCATCGCGCAGCTCAATTGCCGGCACGGACTGTTTGAAGTGACCGCGCGCATCTACCAGGTGCGCGGCTTCGACATCGCCAATATGACCATCGTCGAAGGGGACACGGGCATCATCGTCATTGATACGCTGACATCCGCCGAGCCGGCCAAGGCGGCGCTCGACTTGTATTACCAGCATCGCGGCCGCCGCTCTGTGAAGGCGGTGATCTATACGCACACGCATACGGATCATTGGGGTGGCGTCAAGGGCGTCGTCGACGGGGCCGCCGTCGCCGCTGGCGAGGTGGCAATCATCGCGCCGGACGGCTTCATGGAACACGCGGTGTCGGAGAACGTCATCGCCGGCAACGCGATGGTACGCCGTGCGCAATATCAGTTCGGCACGCTGCTTCGGACCGGTGAGCGCGGGCAGGTCGATGCCGCGCTCGGCAAGACGATCTCGCGCGGCACGGTGACCTTGATCGCGCCGTCGGACCTCATCCGTAAGACCGGCGAGACGCGCGATATCGACGGGGTCGAGATCGTCTTCCAGATGGCGCCGAACAGCGAGGCGCCGGCGGAAATGCACATGTATTTTCCAGCGGTGCGTGCGCTCAACATGGCGGAAAACGCGACGCATCTCTTCCACAATCTCCTGCCGTTCCGCGGCGCGGAGGTGCGCGATCCGCTTGCCTGGTCGAAATATATCAACGAGGCGCTCGAGCTTTTCGCCGATCGCTCCGACGTGCTGATGGGTCAGCACCATTGGCCGGTCTGGGGCAGAGAGCGCATCAAGAGCTACATGACGAGCCAGCGCGATCTCTACAAGTACGTGCATGACCAGACGCTGCGGCTGATGAATCACGGGCTCACCGCGCCAGAAATCGCTGAGGCGCTGGTTCTGCCGAAGAGCCTCGCGCAGGAATGGCAGAACCGCGATTATTACGGCACCGTGCGGCACAATGCCAAAGCCATCTACCAAAAATATCTCGGCTGGTACGACAGCAATCCCGCCAATCTCGACCCGCTGCCGCCACGGGAAGGCGCGAAGAAGATGGTGGAATATATGGGCGGCTCGGCCGCGATCATCGCCAAAGCGCGCGAGGATTTCCGTGCCGGCAATTACCGTTGGGTCGCCGAGGTGATGAACAAGCTGGTTTTTGCCGAACCCGACAATGGCGAGGCGCGCGCGCTCAATGCGGAGGCGTTCGAGCAATTGGGTTATCTCGCCGAAGCCGCGACCTGGCGTAACGCCTATCTTTTTGCCGCGCAGGAATTGCGCAACGGCGTTGCCGCCACCGGCGCGACGGCCTCGGTCAGTCCGGATACGCTGGCGGCGCTGACGATCGACATGCTGTTCGACTTTATCGGCGTGCGGCTGAACGGGCCGAAGGCGGAGGGAAAGCGGGCTGTGATCAACTGGATCTTCGAGGACACAGGACAGCTCTACGTGCTCAACCTCGAAAATTGCGCGCTGACTTACATCGCCGGGAAGAGCCGCGATGACGCCGATGCCTCGCTGACGCTTTCGCGCGCGACGCTCAACGCGGTTTTCGCGCGGCAGACGACATTCATGCAGGAAATCCAGTCGGGCAAGGTGAAGATATTAGGCAATCCGATGAAGCTGATGGAGCTTTTCAATCTGCTCGACACGATTCAGCCGACATTCGAGATTGTCGAGCCGAAACGGCAGATGCCGAGCTGATTGGGCTTCCGCGAACGGTTCGTTCTAAGCCCTTTGAGACGCGGTGCCGATGTCGCCGGCCGGTCGCGTGGCGCTGCTTTGACGAATGCGTTTCTGCAGAAATGCGGTAAGAGGATATTCGAACCAGCGATAGACGACAATCGAGGCGATGATCGCCAAGCCGATCGAAACGCCCGCGCCGAGATAGGCAGGGAGCCGCATGTTGAGGCCCACCGCAAACCAGAGCATCGCGAACGTGCTCATCACGATCGGATGGCAGAGATAAAGCGCGTAGGACGCGTCGCCCAAAAGCTTGCCCGAGCGGACGAACACGTGGTCCCCGAGCCGCTCGCTTTTCTTCAACACGCACCCCGCGCACCAGCAACGCCAGGCACATGCCGAGGATGAATTCGAGCACGATCGGCTGCGTCCAGAAGAAGAGCTGCGGGTTGTGCAAGGGGAAGGCGAGGCCGAAGATCGTCAGCGCGGCGAGACAGAGCGAAATCAGGGCGACCGCGATTACCAGTCTAAGCCGATGCAAAGCGCGAAACGGTATAGAAGAACATCTCGTAATTCAGCGTCCAGCCGAGATCGTAGGTCGGGCGCGGCACGCCGGTGCCCTGCGTGTCCCAGGGAATGAAGAAAACGAGGTGATGATGCTCGCAGCATCGGCATCGGTTTATGCAGGACCGGCATTTTGACGAGCAGCAGCGCCATCGCGCACCAGTAGAGCGGCACGATGCGCGACAATCTCCGCCACGCGAAAATCTTGGCGCCGCCGGGCTTGGCGAAGAGTCGGTTCGACGGATAGACCATGATGGAAACCGGAAATGACGAAGAAGAGATCGACGCCGGCGCCCAGGGCAGCAGGAAGCTCCAGCCGAATACCTGGCCCTGCCGCTCCATGGGGATGGCAATGAAGGCTTGCGCGTGACCGATGCTGACGGAGATCGCCGCGATTGCGCGAAGAATGTGGATGGCGACGATCTGCCTGGCCGTCTCTGGAGAACCAGGCGAGGACCATAGGGGCTGTTCATTAAGCCACGGTTAGGGAACCACCACGTGCTTAACGAGAATTAACCCTCAGTGCGATGCGTCCGAGCGCTTGGCGGTCGGCTAGGCTGCGCAGCGCCGCCGCGCATTGTTCGAGCGGGTAGACTTCCGAGATATGCGGACGGATGCGGCCTTGCGCGGCGAGCGCGCATAATTCACTGTGCTCGCACCGGCGCATCTCCGGGTCATGCCGGCCGGCTTCGCCGGCGCGGACGCCAATGATCGTTGCGCCCCTGAGCAGGATACGATTGGCGGCGTAGGACGGAATATGCCCGCCGGCAAATCCGACGACGAGCAGTTTGCCGCCGCGCGTCAAACATCTGAGAGCATTTTCCTGAGCGAGACCGACGGGATCGAACAGCACATCGGCGCCGCGTCCGTTTGTCAGATGGCGCACTGCATCTTCGAGGCGTGAGGCGGTGTAGTTCAAGGTTTCGTGAGCGCCTATTTCGCGCGCCAGCGCAAGCTTGTCGTCGGTCGACGCCGCGGCAATAATTCGCGCGCCTAGGATTTTGCCAATCTGCACGGCGGCGAGGCCGACGCCGCCGGCCGCGCCAAGCACCAGAAGCGATTGGCCGGGCCGCATCTCCGCCCGCGTTTTGAGTGCGTGATAGGCGGTCGCGTGCGCCGCGAGGAACGTCGCGCCTTCCTCGAAGCTGAAAGTCGAGGGGAGCGGCAGGATTTGCTCCGCGGGCAGAACGGCTTGTTCGGCGAAAGCGCCGCTGCGCATGCGGATCATCACTTTGTCGCCCGGAGAGAACGAAGTCACGTCCGGGCCAAGCTCATCGATGATCCCCGCGGCTTCCATACCCGGCACAAACGGCAGATCGGGCTTGTATTGATAGAGGCCTTGAACCATTAGCCAATCGGGGAAATTGATACCGGCCGCCTTCACGCTGACGCGCACGGCGCCCGGCGCGAGTTCCCCACGGGGCATCTCGGACATCGTCAGTCGCTCGGGCGGACCGAGTTCGCTGCATAAAACAGCGCAGTACGTTGCCTTTCCGCTCATCGCCCGTTGCCGAACCGCCGCGTCAGGCCTTTGTGAACATCGGCAGCGGATATCCTTCAGGGCTGTCTCGGAAGACGAGCTTCACCGGCATGCCAATCTGAATATCATCGAAATCGCAATCGACGACATTGGTCATCATCGTCGTGCCCTCGGTCAGGCGCACATAAGCGATCGCGTAGGGCACCTTGGCGCGGCGCATGATCGAATAAGAATAAACTTCACCGGTCCCTTTCGCCGCATGCATTTCGATCGTCGTGCTGCCGCAATGCGGGCAGATGCGGCGCGGATACCAATGGAAGCGTCCGCACGACGTGCATTTCGGCAGGCGCAGCCCGCCTCGCGCCGCGGCCTCCCAAAACACCTTCGTCTCCGGGTTGGCGATTCTGGCGAGTGCTTCGTTTTTCACGGCCATTTCTATTCCCGCTCCAGGATCAGTGTGGCGTTGGCGTGCCGCGTTCCAAGCGAGCCGCCGGTCCCTTGCGCCAGAGCAAGCCGGCAGTCGCGCACCTGCACTTTCGGGTGCGCCTCGCCGCGCAATTGCCGCACCGCCTCGATGATTTTGGTCATGCCGCCGCGATTTGCGGGATGATTGTTGCAAAGACCGCCGCCATCGGTGTTGAACGGCAGCTTGCCGACGCCAGAGATAAGATTGCCGTCGGCGACGAAACGGCCGCCCTGACCTTTTGCGCAGAAGCCGAGATCTTCGAGCTGCACCAAAACCGTGATCGTGAAACTGTCGTAGATCGAAGCGTATTGAATGTCGCTTGGTTTGACGCCCGCTTCTTCGAACGCCGCCGCGCCCGAACTCGCCGCGCCGGTGTAAGTCAGATCGACATCGCCGCCCAATTGGCCTTTGACCGATTCGCCGGCGCCGATGACTTTTACCAGCGGCCGCTTCAGCGAGCGCGCGATTTCCGGGCGCACGACGACGACCGCGCCGCCGCCGTCGCTGATGACGCAGCAATCGAGCCGGTGCAGCGGATCGGCGATCATCGGCGAGTTCAGAACGTCCTCCACCGTGACCACGTCCCGCAGCATCGCGTGCGGATTATATTGCGCGTGATGCGAGGCGGCGACCTTGATCCAGGCAAGCTGCTCGGACGTGGTGCCGAACTCGTGCATGTGGCGGCGCGCGACCATGCCGTACATGTTGGCAAGCGCCGGCCCGAACGGACTCTCGAAGGCCGTGTCCGGCTGATTGGGATTGAGCGGCCGCACGGCGGTGCCGGTCGCCTGGCCCTCGCTGCGCGGCCGGCCGGCAAGCGTCACCAGCGCGACATCGCATTTGCCGGCGGCGATCGCCTGCGCCGCATGCGAGACATGGATGAGATAAGACGTGCCGCCGGTATCGGTCGCATCGACGTGCCGAACCTTTAGGTTCAAATAGTCCACCATCGACATCGGCCCCATGCCGGGCGCGTCGCCGGCACAGAAATACCCGTCGACATCGCGGAGCGTCAGTCCGGCATCCGCCAATGCTCCGAGCGCCACCTCCGCATGCAACTGCGCAAGGCTTGAATCCGGCGCCTTGCGGGTCGGGTGCTCATACGCGCCGGCGATATAGGCGCGTCCCTTTATGCTCATCCGCTTTTCTCCGCCTCAATATGAACGTGGCAAGTCCAGCACGTGCTCGGCAAGGTAGCTCAGGATCAGATTGGTCGAGATCGGCGCGACTTGATAGAGCCGCGTCTCGCGGAACTTGCGCTCCACATCATATTCCTCGGCGAAACCAAAGCCGCCATGCGTCTGCACGCAGACATTCGCCGCCTCCCAGGACGCGTCGGCCGCAAGCATCTTCGCCATGTTCGCTTCCGCGCCGCAATCGAGAGAAGCCTCGTAGCGGGAAATCGCGTCGCGCACCATCAGTTCCGCGGCGCGCATCTTGGCATACGCGGCCGCGATCGGGAATTGTATCCCCTGGTTCTGGCCGATGGCGCGACCGAAGACGTGGCGCTCGCGCGCGTAATCGCGGGACTTTTCGATGAACCATTTGGCGTCGCCGATACATTCTGCCGCGATCAGAATGCGCTCGGCATTCATGCCGGAGAGGATGTAGCGGAAGCCCTTGCCTTCCTCGCCGATGCGACTTTCCGCGGGAATGCGCATGTCTTCAAAAAACACTTCGCAGGAATTGTGGTTCATCATCGTGCGGATCGGCCGGATGGTCAGGCCCTTATTCAAAACCGCACGCATGTCGACNAGAAATGTGGAGAGTCCCTCTGTCTTCTTGCGCACCTGATCGCGCGGCGTGGTACGTGCGAGCAGCACCATCAGGTCGGAATGCTCGGCGCGGCTCGTCCAGATTTTCTGGCCGTTGACGGCGTATTCATCGCCCTCGCGCTTGGCGAATGTGCGCAGCGAGGTCGTGTCGGTGCCGCTCGTCGGCTCGGTGACGCCGAAGGCTTGCAGCCGAAGTTGGCCGGTGGCGATCTTCGGCAGGTAAGCTTGCTTCTGCGCCGGCGAGCCGTGCCGCAGGACGGTGCCCATCGTGTAAAGCTGGGCATGGCACGCCGCGCCGTTGCAGCCGCTCGCCTGTACGGTCTCGAGGATGGCGGCCGCGGCGGAGAGGCCGAGGCCGGAGCCGCCGAACTCTTCGGGAATGAGGACGGAAAGGAAGCCTGATTTCGTCAGCTCCGACACGAACTCCGTGGGATAGGCACGGCGCTCGTCGAGATCACGCCAGTAGGCGCCCGGATATTTCGCGCAGAGCTTGCGCACCTCCTCGCGTATCTCGGCGTGATCCTCGACAAACGGCTGTTGCTCAACCATCATTCATCCATGGGCGAGGCGCGCCTTGCCTCGACGCGAGGCGCACTCAACCACAATTCTCCCGAACCGGCGACACGGATTCTATCCGCATGTGCGCGTTCTTGACGCCGTTGCGGCCGGCTGGAATGCTGGGGCCATCGAACAAGAGCGACGACACGCTCGGGCCGGTATGGCCGCATTGGGGGATGCGCATGAGAGGAAACATACTTGCCCGCCTGCTGTTGCTCGCCGGCGCGCTGATCACCGCGCCGCTGGCCCACGCGGCGGACGCGGTGAAGATCGGCATCCTCTGGCCGCTGACCGGCAACGCCGCGGCGGCGGGGCAGGCGGCGAAAGCGGCGGCGGAAGTCGCGCAGGACATCGTCAACAACGCGCACCCTGAACTGAAAGGCATTCCGCTCGCCGACACGGCGGGATTGCCGAATATGGGCGGCGCCAAGCTCGAACTCGTCTTCGTCGATCACCAGGGCAACCCATCGCTCGCTCAGCAACTCGCATTGCGTCTGATCACGCAAGACAAGGTCAACGTGCTGTTCGGCGCCTATCAGTCGTCGTGCAGTTTCACCTCGACGGCGGTCGCGGAACGCTACGGCATTCCGTTCGTCATCGGCGATTCGGCCGCCTCGAATCTGACCGGCCGCGGTTTCAAGTGGTTGTTCCGCGTAACGCCGATCGCAACCGACTTCGCCGACGCCTATATGCGCTTCTTCGATGACATGAAGAAGCAGGGCAAGGCTATACGCTCGATCGCGGTCGTCAACGAAAACACCGACTACGGCACCTCCGTCGGCGATGCGATCGAGGCGGCGGCCAAGAAGAACAACATGCCGGTCGCGATCCGGATTCCCTACAGCGCCAGTTCGAGCGACGTATCCGCGCAAGTGCTGCAGCTCCGGGACAAGCAGCCCGACGTCGTGATCTTCATCAGCTATACCTCGGATGCGATCCTCTACATGCGCACCATGCGCAGTCTTGATTACGCGCCGCCGATGGTGCTTGGCGACGACAGCGGCTTTTCCGACCCGTCCTTCATTCCGGCGGTGGGCGACATCGCGCAAGGCGTGATGAACCGCAGCTCCTGGGACGTCGGCAAGCCCGACTCCACCACATATAAGATCAACCAGATGTACAAGGCGAAGACCGGCCGCGATCTCGACGACACGAGCGCACGCAACCTGCAAGGCATGCTCGCCCTTGCCGACGCGCTGAACCGCGCCGGCTCGACGGAGCCGGAGAAAATCCAGAAGGCGCTGCGCGAAACCGATCTCAAACCCGAGCAGATCATGATGGGTTATCGCGGCGTGAAATACGATCAGACAGGCCAGAACGTCCTGGCTTCGACCTATCTGATCCAGCTCAAGGGCAAGCAGTACGAGCCGGTCTGGCCGGAAAAATCCGCCACCACGCCCATTCAGTGGCCGGTGCAGTCCGCGCAGCATTAGCCAGGGATCCCGCCCGTGATTCTCGTGCAGGTGATCGTCGGCGGTCTCCTGCTCGGCGCAATCTATGCGCTGTTCTCGTCCGGCCTGACCCTCATCTGGGGAATGATGAATTTCATCAATTTCGCGCATGGCGAATTCGTTATGCTCGGAATGTATGCGGCCTTTGTCATGGTTTTATGGTTCCATGCCGGGCCGCTCGCCTTCATTCCTTTTGCCGCATTTGCGCTCGTTCTCGTCGGGCTTCTCGTCTATTTCGGCATGATCCGCTCGGTCATGCGCGGACCGATGCTCGCGCAAATCCTCTCGACGTTCGGACTGGCGCTGCTGCTGCGCTATCTCGCCTTCTGGATTTTTTCCGCCAATTTCGTCTCGCTGCCACCGACCGCGCTACGCGGAACAATACGCATTAGCGGCATCCTCATCGACGTGCCGCAACTCGTCGGCGGCGTCACAGCGGCGGCATTGACGATCGCGATGCATCTGTTTCTGACGCGCACGCGCGCGGGGAGTCAGCTGCTTGCCGTCGCTGAGGATCGCGCCGCCGCGATGCTGATGGGGATCAGGCCGGATCGAATGCAGGCGCTCGCCTGGGCAGTCGCCGCCGGCAGCGCCGGGATTGCCGGCGCCTTGATCGCGATCACCTACCCGTTCTCGCCATCGATCGGCGAGGTATTCGGATTGACCGCGTTCGTGGTTGTCACGTTCGGCGGATTCGGCAGCGTGCCGGGAGCGCTTATTGCCGGATTGCTGATCGGCTTGATCCAGGCGCTCTCCGCCTTTTATCTCGGCCCGGTCTATAAGGATATCGCGGTCTACGCGCTGTTCGTTGCGGTGTTATGGGTTCGCCCGCAAGGCCTCATGGGTAAAGCGTGAGAGGCGCTTCCCTCGCAGGGCTTGGCTGGCTCGCCCTTGCGCTAGGCGCGATTGTCTATCCGCTCGTGCTGCCCGGCGCGTTTTATGTCGACGTCGGCACGACGCTGCTGCTCGCCGCCGCAACGGCTGCCGCGTGGAACATTATCGGCGGCTATGCCGGCCAGGTCTCCGTCGGTCACGCGATGTTCTTCGGCGCCGGCGCCTATCTGCCGCTGCTCGTCTACAAGCTCTGGGAATGGCCGCCGATCGCCGGGCTTCCCTTCGGCATTGTTGTGAGCCTCGTCCTTGCCGTTCTCGTCGGGATGCCGACGTTCCGCTTGCAGGGGCACTATTTCAGCATGGCGACGATTGCGGTCGCAGAGCTTATCCGCCTTCTCGTCGCGACGGCAGAACCGCTTGGTGCTGCGATCGGCTTGCAAGGGCCCGCCGTCGGGCGCGGCATATGGGATCTGACCTTCAGGAGCGGGCTTCCATATTACTATTTGTTCCTGGCGCTGCTCGCGATCGTTCTCGCAACATCGTGGTGGCTGCAACGTAGCCGGCTCGGCTTTTACTTGCGTGCGTTGCGTGCAAGCGAGCGCGCGGCGCGCAGCCTCGGCGTTCCCGTGCGCCGCTGCAAGCTTTTGGCGCTGATGCTGAGCGCCGCTTTCACGTCGGCGGCGGGATCGCTCTATGCGGTCAAGACCGGCTTTGTCGATCCGGAAAGCGGGCTCGGCATTCTCGTGTCCGTGCAGATGATCATCGTCGCCGCGCTCGGCGGGGCCGGCACGCTGTTCGGCCCGGTGCTTGGCGCGTTCATCCTGACCCCACTGCAAACCGTCACGAACACGTATTTCGGCGGCGAGGGCTCGGGTCTGACTTACATCCTCTATGGCGGCGCGATTCTGCTCATCGCGCGATTTGAGCCGGGCGGCGTTCTCGATCTCGTGCATCGCCTCCGCGGCGTCTTTGCCAACCGCATTCCTGCCAGCGAGCAGAGCCGTCATGCTGCTTGAAGCAAGCGCGGTGACAAAGCAGTTCGGCGGTTTTCGCGCCGTCTCCGACGCGTCGATCAGTGTGGGGGAAGGCGAGATCGTCGGACTTATAGGTCCGAACGGCGCCGGCAAGTCGACGATGTTCAATTGTCTGGGCGGCGATCTGCCGCCGACATCAGGGCGCATCATCTACGATGGCCGCGATGTCACGCGCGCCTCGCCCGAGACGCATGCGCGGCTCGGTATCGGCCGCACATTTCAAGTGCCGGTGACGTTCGAAGATATGAGCATTCTCGAAAACGTGATGGTGGGCGCGTTCCTGCATCATCCGGCCCGGCACGCTGCACACGCTGCGGCGCTGGAAATCCTCGACAAAACCGGCCTCGCTCCACTCCGGGACAGGCCGGCGCGCAGCCTCGGGACGCCCGGACGCAAGCGTCTGGAAATCGCGCGCGTGCTCGCGACGCGGCCGCGTCTGATGCTGCTCGACGAAGCGCTCGCCGGACTTAATGCCAACGAGATTGCCAGCGCGATCGAGCTTGTGCGCGCCATTCACGCCAGCGGCGTCACCCTCATTGTTGTCGAGCACGTGATGGAAGTGATCATGTCGCTCGCAAAACGCATTCTCGTCTTCAACCAGGGCCGCGTCATCGCCAGCGGCGCGCCGCGAGACGTCGTGCAGGACGCGGAAGTCGTCCGCGCCTATCTCGGGCAGACACAGTGGATCGCGGCCGCGCCCGGCGTGGCTCCGCCGTGAACGAACTCCGCGTCACCTCGCTGGAAGTTTGCTACGGCGACCTCATCGGTGTCGCCGATGTGTCGCTTCGCGTCGCGGAAGGCAGCGTGGTCGCGCTGCTCGGGTCGAACGGTGCGGGAAAGACGACGACGCTGAATGCGATCGCCGGGCTTGTTCCATCGAGTCGCGGCACGATCGAATGGCGCCGTGATGCGATTACCAATCGGCCGGCGCATCGCGTCGTCAGAAGCGGCATCGCGCTTGCGCCGGAGGGATGGCGCCTCTTCAACCAGCAGACAGTCGAACAGAATTTGAGCCTCGGCTCCACGCCGCTGCGCAGCAGGGCGGATGCGGGGCCTTTGTTTGAGCGCGTCTATGAGCTGTTTCCGCGGCTCGCCGAACGGCGCAAACAGCTGGCGCGCACGTTGTCCGGCGGCGAACGGCAGATGCTGGCGATCGGCCGCGCTTTGATGAGCGCCCCGAAGCTGCTCATGCTTGACGAGCCGAGCCTTGGACTGGCGCCGGCGATTGTCGAAACGCTGTACGAGACGCTGCGCCGGCTGCGCACGGAGGGGTTGACATTGCTTCTCGCCGAGCAATCGATCGCGCTGGCTTTGGCAATCGCCGATCACGGCTACGTCTTGCAGACCGGCCGCACCGTGCTCGACGGCAGGGCCGCGGAGCTTGCGCGCAATCCCGAGGTTCAGCGGATCTATCTCGGGCTTGCGGCTATGCACTGACTCGGCCGACATTGGTCACGCTTGACTTGGCCTCGGGGATTGATCAAGCGAATCCTGAAGAATGCGTGCGGTCGCCACCCTCAGAGCAGATCGCCGCGCGGGAGATGAACATCATGGAAGGAAGTGTCGTGCAACCGCACGCCCTGGAGACAAATCAAAAGCCCTGGCCAGCGGGCGGCCTGACGCGCGTTCCCTATCGCGTCTTTCAGAAAGACGAGACATACGAGAGCGAGCAAGAGCGCATCTTTCAAGGACCGCTCTGGCATTATCTCTGCATGGAAATCGAAATTGCCAATGGCGGCGATTTCCGTACCACGAAAGTCGGCGAGACGCCGGTTGTGGTCTCGCGCGATTACGACGGCGAGATTTACGCCTTCGAAAATCGTTGTGCGCATCGCGGTGCGCTGATCTGTCTCGAAACGCAGGGCAAAGGACGCAAGGACTTCAGCTGCGTCTATCACGCCTGGACCTACGACACGAAAGGCAATCTCATCGGCGTCGCTTTCAAGGATGGCGTCAAGGGCAAGGGCGGCATGCCCGAGACGTTTCGCATGCAGGACCACAATCCGCGCAAGCTCCGTGTGGCCTCGGTGAACGGCTTGGTATTCGGCTCGTTCTCCGAAGAGGTGCCTCCGATCGAGGAATATCTCGGCGAAGAGATCCTCTCGCGCATCGACCGCGTGCTCGGCCGCCGCAAGCCTGTCGTCATCGGACGCTACACGCAGGTGCTTCCTAACAACTGGAAGCTCTACATGGAGAACGTCAAAGATTCATACCATGCGAGCATCCTGCATCTCTTCTTCACGACGTTCGAGCTGAACCGGCTTTCGCAAAAGGGCGCCATCATCGTTGACGAAACCGGCGGCCATCACGTGAGCTATTCGGCGATCGATCCCGAAGCTGCGAAGAGTGAGGAATACGCCAAGCAGCAATTGCGCTCGGAAAGTGAATACAAGCTTGCCGACCCCTCGCTCTTGCAGGGTTTCGATGATTACGGCGATGGCGTCACGCTGCAAATATTGTCGGTCTTCCCCACCTTCGTTCTGCAGCAAATCCAGAACGCGATCGCAGTCCGGCAGATCGTGCCGCGCGGCATTGAACGCACCGACCTCAACTGGACCTATCTCGGTTTTGCCGACGATACGCCGGAACAGCGGCTGGTGCGGTTGAAGCAGGCCAACCTTGTCGGGCCGGCGGGCTACATATCGATGGAGGACGGCTGCGTCGGCGGCTTCGTCCAGCGCGGCATCGCCGGCGCCGCGGATGAAGAAGCCGTGCTCGAAATGGGCGGTGCCTTGGCCGAGAGCAGCGAAAGCCGGGTGACGGAAGCGTCGGTGCGCGGCTTCTGGAAAGCCTATCGCACGCATATGAACCTCTAAGGGTGGCCGACACGCGATGGATGCCTTCCGCCTGATCGTGCAAGCGCAATCGGCTTACATCCGCTGCATCGATGACGACCGGCTCGAGGAATGGCCGGACCATTTCCATGGGCGATGCAAATATGTCGTGACCAGCGCGGCAAATTATCGCGAAGGTCTGGAGGCGGGGATCATCTTCGCCAATTCCCGCGGCATGCTGCAGGACAGGGTCTCGGCCTTGCGCGAGGCCAACATCTACGAGCGGCAATCCTACCGGCACATACTCGGGCAGCCGGCGATCCTGTCGCAGAATGGCGCGGAAATACGCACCGAAACGCCGTTCCTTGTCGCACGCATCCTGCAGGACGGCGACACCGATCTTTTCGCCACCGGCCGCTATCTGGACCTCTACCGCATTGAAGACAACGAGGCCAAACTGGAGGAGCGGACGGTCGTTTGCGACAGTTCCCGCATCGACACGCTGCTCGCGCTGCCGCTGTGAACCAACGGCCGCGAAAGACGATCGCGTTGGCGATGGGTGATCCCAACGGAATCGGTCCGGAAATTGCCGTCAAGGCGGCACGGCAATTC
>C688J18823_10001326_pt1 | contig 15194 bp, 15 predicted proteins | sample HopSoiMetagenom1_FD_18823 | JGI IMG/M metagenome (IMG submission 18823)
TTGCCGGCCGTCTGGTCGATGCCGCGGAACCGGTATTCCGAGGCGAGCGTGATGTTTCCGGTGACCGGCGAGGGCGCCGGGGCAGCCTGCTGGGCATTCGCGCTGCTCGAGATGAACGAGGACGCGGCGAGTGCGAGTGGAACGACCAACTTACGCATTGATGCTCTCCCTGAGGATGATAGAAAAGGACGCCCGACGATTAGCATCTCCTGTGCCATTAGATTTCTACGTTTGAGGCCAATGGGTTACCGCGAGGCGGAACCCTTCCGGCCCCAAGCTGGTGCACGCTTAAAAAGCATTCGCCCCGGAACGGTGCAATACGCCGGTGCTAACGTGAGCGCATGAACGACAAGCACCTTTTTGACGATCTCACCGAACGGATCCGTGAAGCGTTCCGCAATTCCCCGGCTCAGGACATCGAGAAGAACCTGCGCGCGATGCTTGCCGGCTGGTTCGACCGCATGGACCTCGTGATGCGGGAAGACTTCGACCTGCAGAAGAAGCTGCTCGAGCGCGCGCAAGCCAAGCTAGCGGAGCTAGAGGCCCGCATAAGCGAACTCGAGCGCCGCAAGACGTAAACGCGGCGGCTCGCCGAGCGTTGCTCGGTATGAATGTCGATTGCAACCGTGGCGAGCCGCGCGCTCGCAGGCGTCGACGCGCCCGAGGTGACCGTGGAAGTGCACCTGGGGCCGGGGCTGCCGGCTTTCCATATCGTCGGACTGCCGGATACGGAAGTGCGGGAAGCGCGCGATCGCGTGCGCGCTGCCCTCAACCACGCGCATTTCGAATTTCCGGCGCGTCGCATCACGGTGAATCTTGCGCCGGCCGAATTGCCGAAGGATTCCAGCCGCTTCGACCTGCCGATCGCACTCGGCATACTCGCCGCCAGCGGCCAGATCTCGCCGCAGGCGCTCGATGGGCAGGAATTCGCGGGCGAGCTTTCGCTCACGGGTGAATTGCGTGCGGTGCGCGGCGCACTCGCCATGGCGTTGTCGGCGCGCGCGGCCGGACGCGCGTTCGTGCTGCCGGAAGGCAATGCACCGCAAGCGGCGCTCGCGCAAGGCGCACGTATCCTGCCCGCCCGGTCATTGCTCGAAGTGGTCGCGCATCTAGCCGACGAGGCGAAGCTGCCCGAGTACTGCGGCGAGATCCCGGCGGTGGACGCGCACTATCCGGACTTCAGCGACGTAAAGGGACAGCAGCAAGTCAAACGCGCGCTCGAAGTGGCGGCCGCCGGTGCGCACAGCGTGTTGATGATCGGTCCGCCGGGCACCGGCAAATCGATGCTGGCGGCGCGCTTTCCCGGAATCCTGCCGCCGATGTCGGAAATCGAGGCCCTGGAGGTCGCGGCTGTGCATTCCGTGTCGACCAGTGGTTTCGACGCCGCGCGCTGGCGCGAGCGACCGTTCCGCGCGCCTCATCACAGCGCATCCGGCGCGGCGCTGGTCGGCGGCGGCAGCGTGCCCCGTCCCGGCGAGATCTCGCTCGCGCATCACGGCGTCCTGTTCCTCGATGAGCTGCCCGAGTTTGATCGCGATGTGTTGGAGGCCCTGCGCGGCCCGATCGAAAGCGGACAGGTGGCGATTTCGCGGGCCGCGCGGCAGATCCAGTTTCCCGCGCGCTTCCAGCTGGTGGCCGCAATGAACCCGTGTCCGTGCGGACATTGCGGCGACCGCACCGGTCGCTGCCGGTGCTCGCCCGAGCGCATTGCGCGCTACCGCGGCCGCATCTCAGGGCCACTGGCCGATCGCATCGACATCAAGCTCGAGGTGCCGGCGCCGCGCGAAGCCGAGCTGGTGGCCCCCATCGCCGGCGAGCCGTCTGCCAGCATCGCCGAGCGGGTCGGGCGGGCGCGCGCAATACAGCTCGCGCGGCAGGGAAAGCCGAATGCGCTGCTGACCAGCCGGGAAATCGACCGCCATTGCGCGACCGGACGCGAAGCCGGCGAGCTCTTACGGCATGCGCTCGCGCGCCTGCTCCTGTCGGCCCGGGCATACCACCGGGTGCTGCGCGTGGCGCGCAGCATCGCTGACCTGACGGGCGTCGCGACGATCGGCGCCGAGCACGTCGCAGAGGCGATACAGTACCGGCGGCTCGATGCTAGCTTCTAGGCAATGGCGACTTATGCGATTGGCGACGTGCAAGGCTGCTTCGACGAGCTGCAGGCCCTGCTCGCGAAGTGCCAGTTCGCGAAGCGCGACCGGCTCTGGTTCGTCGGCGACCTCGTCAATCGGGGTCCAAGGTCGCTCGCCGTCCTGCGCTTCGTGCGCGACCTCGGCGCGCAGGCGGTGGTCGTGCTCGGCAACCATGATCTCCACCTCGTAACGCAGCACGAAGGTTTCGCCAAGGCGCGCAAGGACGACACTTTTGTCGACGTGCTCGCTGCGCCGGACGGGCGCGAGCTCGTCGACTGGCTGCGCACCCGGCCGCTGATGCACGTGGAGGCGGACCACGCGATGGTGCACGCGGGCCTGCTGCCGCAATGGTCGATCGGCAAGGCGCTGCAGCTCTCACAGGAGGTCGAAGCGGCACTGCGGGGCCGCGGGTACCGCGACTTCCTCGCCAACATGTACGGCAGCAAGCCCGACGAATGGCGCGACGGCCTTAAGGGCTGGGATCGCCTGCGCGTGATCGTGAACGCGATGACGCGAATGCGTTTCTGCACGCCGGAAGGAAAGATGGATTTCCAGGCGAAGGGTGCTAAAGCGCCCAAGGGTTATCGGCCATGGTTCGACCTGCGGCCGAAGGAAAAGCAGCGCCTCGTCTTCGGCCATTGGTCGGCGCTCGGCCTCAAGGTGACCGAACGCCTCGCCGGTCTGGATAGCGGCTGCGTATGGGGCGGGAAACTGACTGCCTTCAGGCTCGAGGACCGCACCTTGTACGCGGTAGCATGCCGCGGCTATCAGGGCGCCGGGGAGGAGTGATGACGAGTTGTGTGTTCTGCCGCATCGTGACGAAGGAAATTCCGGCTGCGGTCGTTTTCGAGGACGAGCACACCATCGCCTTCATGGACGCCGGCCAGGTGAATCCGGGCCATGTGCTCGTGGCGGCGAAAGGCCATGCCGAAAGTCTCTACGAGCTGAACGATGCGCAGGCCGGCGCCCTGCTGAAGACCGCCGCTCGCGTCGCGCGAGCCATCCGCGCCTCGTTCGACCCGCCCGGGTTATCCGTCTACCAGGCGAATGGCAAGGCCGCTTGGCAGACGGTATTCCACTACCACATGCACCTGGTGCCGCGCCACGAAGGCGACGGCATGGCCCTCACCTGGCCCGCGAAGAACCCCTCGCGAGAGACGCTCGGCGAGTACGCCGAGGTCATTCGAAAGCAGCTATCCCTTCCACGGTGAATAGCCGAAGGCGCGCGCGAAGCGCGCCTGGAGATCGTCTCGCGAGGGCGCATGGTTCTGCGCGCCCCGCTGCGCGATCTTGATCGAGCCCATCAGCGATCCGAGTTTTCCGGTGCTCGGCCAATCCCAGCCGTGCGCGAGACCATAAAGCAGCCCGGCCCGGTAAGCGTCGCCGCAGCCGGTCGGATCGACCACCTCTTCCGCTTCAACGCACGGAATCTCGTGGCGCTCGCCCTTGGTCAGAATGACGGAGCCCTTCGAACCCATCGTGTAGATGAGGGCGGTGACGCGTTGCGCGAGGCTCTCGAGTGATTGTCCGGTGCGCTCCGCGAGCATCTTGCCTTCGTAGTCGTTCACCGCGACGTAATCGGCATGCTCGATCAAGCCGTTGAGCTCCTCACCGGAGAACATCGGCAGGCCCTGTCCCGGATCGAAAAGCACCTTCATTCCGGCCTGCGCGCACTCGCGCGCGTGCTGCAGCATGCCTTCCTTGCCGTCGGGTCCGATGATGGCGATATCGGCGAGGCCCTTCGTCACCTTGTTCTCCTGCGAGAAATTCATCGCGCCGGGGTGAAAAGCGATGATCTGGTTATTGTCGAGATCGGTCGTGATGAAGGCCTGGGCCGTGAACTGACCGGGGATGCGCTTCAGCCATTTGTCGCTCATGCCGAGCCGCCGCAGGCGCTCGAGATACGGCCCGATGTCCTCACCGACCGTCGCCATCAGCACCGCATCTTCGCCAAGCAGCTTCAGGTTGTACGCGATGTTGCTGGCCGTGCCGCCGTACTCGCGCCGCATCTCCGGCGTGAGGAAGCAGACGTTCAGGATATGCAGCTGATCGGCGAGCAGATGGTTCTTGAACCGATCAGGGAAGACCATGATCGTGTCGTACGCGATCGATCCGGTGACGAGTATTTTCATGAAGGATAGAAAAGGTAGAGTCGGTAACCCGTGGCGCGTGCGCGGCTCGTGTCGAGGAATACGCGCAGGGCGGCTTCCGCGCCGCCCGCGATGCCATCGCGCACCAGCTCTTCGGTGCGGTTGCGCTCGAGATAGTCGCGCGGGCCGAGCACTCGGCGCAACACCGGGCGGTCGGCCTCGTCGGTGAGGGTGAGCTCGAGCGCCGGATAATCCTGGGGAAATCGCGCCCGGTTGCGGATTATGGCGTTCAGCACGATCAGCCCTTCGCGGCGCGCATCGGCCTGCAGCTCCGACGAATCGATGCTCATCAGCTCCGGTCGGCGCGGCAGCGACATTTCGCAGCCGAGCGCCTGGCAAAACGTGCGCAGCGGCTCGCGCGCCTGCGGGAAAGCGGCGCCGATCTCGGCGCGGAAACGATAGGTGACTTGTCCGGCGGCTGCGCAAAGCGCGACCAGGGCGGCCAAGGACCACAGCCAGCGCCGCGATTTCGGCTCGTCGGCCAGGAAATCCGGCAGCGGGTCGAGCGTTGCGCTGGGCGACACCTGCCCCATGTCGCGACGCGGGTCGAACAGTCCGAGCTGTGGAGACGGCTCGAGCTTGAGCCGCTCATCGTCCTCGACGAGCGCCGCCACGCCGTTGAACACGCCGCCGCATTTGCCGCAGCGCACCGTCCCGGAATGGGCCGCGAGCTGTGAGCTCTGCACCCGAAACGCCGTGCCACAGACCGGGCAGCGCGTGATCAGGCTCACCGGCGCACGCCGTGCACGAGTGCCCAGCCCTCCTCTTGCTCGCCGATCACCATGTCGAATGCCGGCGCGTATGCGGAACGCACCTCTTCCGCCTGCGAATCCAGAATGCCGGAAAGGGCGAGGCGTCCACCCGGGCGCGTGCGGGCGGAAAGCTCCGGTGCGAGCTCAATCAGCGGTAGTGCGAGGATGTTCGCCACGACGAGATCATAACGGTCGGCGTGCAGGCCATCGGGAAGCGATGCGCGAAGCGCCACGCGGTTCGCGCGGGCGTTGGCCTCGGTCACCTGCACGGCCTGCGGGTCGATATCCACCGCATCGATGCGTCGCGCGCCGAGCTTAGCGGCGGCGATTGCGAGGATGCCCGAGCCGCAGCCGTAATCCAGCACGCGGTCACCGCCGTTCAGGAAGCATTCCAGGAATTCGAGCACGAGCCGCGTCGTGGGATGGCTGCCGGTGCCAAAGGCTAGGCCGGGGTCGATACGCAGGATGGCTGCCGCGTCGCTGGGAGCCGTGTGCCAGGTCGCGCCGACCCATAGGCGTCCGACGCGAAACGGCGCGAATTGCGCTTGGCTCGATCGAACCCAGTCCTCGTCCGCCACCCGGTCGATTCCCAGCCGGGCGCGTACTTGTACGCCGCTCGCCCGCGTCGCGGCCGTCAAGGCGAGATCCGGATCGGCCTGCTCGTGGAAAAGGGCGTTCAGCACGTTCGTCGGCCCGTCGGGCGAGTCGACGGCGACCGATTGCGCGCCAGCCTCGATGAGCGCGTCGCTCAGTGCGTCGGCCACAGCGCGCTCGACCTCGACCCGCAGCGAGAGCCAGGCCATTACTTCTTTTTCGTCTGCTCCTGCGCGAGCTTCTGCTCGAGATAGTGGATCGACGTGCCGCCGCGCAGGAAGCGCGTGTCGTTCAGGAGCTCGCGGTGGAGCGGAATATTCGTCAGGATGCCCTCCACCACCATCTCGGAAAGCGCGATGCGCATGCGCCCTATCGCCTGCTCACGCGTCGCGCCATACGCGATTACCTTGCCGACCATCGAGTCGTAGTACGGCGGCACCGTATAACCGGCGTAAACATGCGAGTCGACGCGGATTCCCGGTCCGCCCGGCGGATGCCAGGCGGTGATCTTGCCGGGCGAGGGCGTGAAGCGGTACGGATCTTCGGCGTTGATGCGGCACTCGATGGCGTGGCCGCGCAGCACGATGTCCTTTTGCCGGAAGCGCAGCTTCTCGCCCGCCGCCACGCGGATCTGCTCCTGCACGATGTCGATGCCGGTGATCATCTCCGTCACCGGATGCTCCACCTGTACCCGCGTGTTCATCTCGATGAAGAAGAACTCGCCGTCCTCGTAGAGAAATTCGAAAGTCCCGGCCCCGCGGTAACCGATCTTGCGGCAGGCCTCCACGCAGCGCTCGCCGATCTTGTCGCGCAACTTAGGCGCGAGCTCCGGCGCCGGCGCCTCCTCGATCACCTTCTGGTGGCGCCGCTGCATCGAGCAATCGCGCTCGCCGAGGTAGACCGCGTTCTTGTGCGCATCGGCGAGGATCTGGATCTCGATGTGCCGCGGCCGCTCGAGGTATTTCTCTAGGTACACCACCGGATTCGCGAACGCCGCCTGCGCTTCGCCGCGGGTCATGTTGACCGCGTTCAGCAGCGCCGCCTCGGTATGCACCACGCGCATGCCGCGGCCGCCGCCGCCGCCGGCCGCCTTGATGATCACGGGATAGCCCACTTTGCGCGCCATCCGCACGATTTCCTTGCCGTCCTCCGGCAGCGCGCCTTCGGACCCGGGAACGGTCGGCACGCCTGCCTTCACCATCGCCTGCTTCGCGCTCACCTTGTCGCCCATCAGGCGGATGTTCTCGGGGCGCGGGCCGATGAAGACGAAGCCCGACCGCTCCACTTTTTCGGCGAAATCCGCGTTCTCGGAGAGAAACCCGTATCCCGGATGGATCGCCTCGGCGTCGGTGACCTCCGCGGCGCTGATGATCGCCGGCACGTTCAGGTAGCTCGAGGCCGCCGGCGGCGGGCCGATACAGACCGACTCGTCGGCGAGCTTCACGTACTTCGCCTCGGTATCGGCCTCCGAATGCACGACCACCGTGCGAATGCCCATCTCGCGGCATGCGCGCTGGATGCGAAGCGCGATCTCGCCGCGGTTGGCGATCAGGATCTTCTCGAACATCTAGGCGAGGATGAAGAGGGGCTGGCCGTATTCGACGGGCTGGCCGTTCTCGACGAGGATCGCCTTCACGGTGCCGGAGGCGTCGGCTTCGATCTCGTTCATGAGTTTCATCGCCTCGATGATGCAAATCGTGTCGCCCTCTTTCACCGTATGCCCAACCTCGACGAACGCCTTGGCGTCCGGCGACGGCGTGCGGTAGAAGGTGCCCACCATCGGCGCCTTGACGACGTGGCCCTCGGGCGCCGCCGGTTCGGCCTCGGCAGCCGGCGCGGCCGCCGGCACGGGACGCTGCTCCGCCGCCGGCGCCATGGCAGGCGCGGGCGCGGCGGCGCTGGCCGCCCCGCCCTTCACGATCTTCACCTTCTCCTCGCCCTCGGTGATTTCAAGTTCGGCTATGCCGGACTCCTGAACGAGGTCGATCAGCTTCTTCAGCTTGCGCAAATCCATTGGGCCGCGCCTTTGTCGGGCAGTTAAGGGATTTTGGGTAACTTTTCGCTGCAGAACGGCGCGATTCTAGCCTCAACGCCGCGCGCTTGCGTTACGGCAGCCGCGAGTCCGAAAGACGGTTTAGCGCCAAACCGCCCCAAATGGCGCGATGCCGGCGAAATAGGCGACGTTAAGGGTTTTTGGCGTCTCGTTCGCCACTAATGATAGCACTTACTTCCGCTATACCAGCCCTCTCCATCGCACGCCCGGCCGGCGAGGTCTTCAAGGCCACGCGCTCGTCCCGCGGGTCCAAGACCGAAAGTCGAAGTGGCACCCCTTCCCAAGCCAAAGAGATGAGGCTGACGGCGCGGGCGCGGTCGCCGCTGTAGCGGCGGCTCTCCTGGGTTGAGAAGGGAATGCCGCGATCGAGGAGGAAGATCTCGACGTCCTTTGCGCTGTCCGGAAATAACTGCAGATCGATCTCGGCGTGGGGCCCGGCGATGCCGGACAACACCGGCCCCGTCAGATACGGGCTGAAGCGCTCGAGCGCCTGCATTGCATCGAGGGCAACGCGGCGCAGCTCATCAACCACGTGCGGATGCTCGTCGGCCTGGTAAAGCGCGCGGTACGCGCGCAGCTCGGCCTCGACCTCATCGTTGCGGGGAAGCGAATGGGTGTCCTCGGCGCCGAGCTGGCGCGCCGCTTTGCGCTTGGCGAGGGCGAAGTCGTCGATGCCGTCCTCGGCCATGATGCGCGCCGCTGCTGCTGCAATCCGAGCGCGCATGTCCGTCTGGCGATTCGTCCGGCGGGCCATGGCTGCGCCCCAATCATAGGTCAATCCGAAAGCCCATCTACTAGAATCGCCGCTTTCCCCGCCCGGCGAGTTCCGCTTTGAGTTCCCAGCACCTTCACATCCTCGGCATCTGCGGCACCTTCATGGGGGGGATAGCGGCGATCGCCAGCGCGGCGGGCTACCGCGTAACCGGCTGCGACGCGAACGTTTATCCGCCGATGAGCGACCAGCTATCGGCGCTCGGCATCGGGCTCACCGAAGGCTTCGGCGAAGATCAGATCGCCGTCAAACCGGACTTGTGGGTGATCGGAAACGTCGTCACCCGCGGCAATCCGCTGATGGAAGCGATCCTCGATCGCGGCGAGCGCTACGTATCCGGACCGCAATGGCTGGCCGATCACGTGCTGACGGGGCGGCACGTGCTCGCGGTCTCCGGGACCCACGGCAAGACCACGACCTCGGCGATGCTCGCNTGGGTGCTCGAGCGCGCCGGACGCCGACCGGGCTTTCTTATTGGCGGCGTGCCGATGGATTTTCCGGTCTCGGCGCGCCATACCGGCGGCCCGCTTTTCGTCATCGAGGCTGACGAGTACGACACCGCATTTTTCGACAAGCGCTCGAAGTTCATCCATTACGGCCCCCGCACCGCAATATTGAACAATTTGGAGTTCGATCATGGCGACATCTTCGACGATCTTGCNGCTATCGAGCGGCAATTTCATCACTTCGTGCGGACCGTGCCGCGCAGCGGTCTCTTGGTCGCCAACGGCAGCGATCCGGCTATCTCCCGGGTGCTGAGCCAAGGCGCCTGGACCCCCATCGAGCGCTTCAATACGTCCGTCGGTTGGGAGGCGGGCGCGCAGTCGACGGATGGCCAGTTCGAAGTCGCCTGGCGGGGCCAGGCGCTCGGCCGTATCAAGTGGGACTTGCTCGGGGCCCACAACCGATCGAATGCGCTCGCCGTTCTGTCTGCGTCGCGCCACGTCGGCGTGCCTTCCGCGCAGGCGATCGAGGCGCTTTCGAGCTTTGGCGGGGTGCGCCGCCGCATGCAGGTCCGTGGTCGCGCGGCCGGAGTCACGGTGTACGACGACTTCGCCCACCATCCTACGGCGATCCAGACCACCATCGAAGGGCTTCGCCAGCGTGTTGGCGACGCCCGCATCGTCGCGGTGCTCGAGCCGCGCTCGAACACGATGAAGCGCGGCCTAATGAAGGAATCACTAGCGGCCAGCCTTGCGGCCGCGGACCGCATCTTCGTCTACACGCAAGGCCTCGGCTGGGACGCGCAGTCGGTTTTCGCGCCCTTGGGCCCGCGCGCACGCTGCATGGACGACCTCGATGCGCTGACGGGCGCCATAGCGGCGGAGTCGCGCGCCGGCGATCACGTGCTCGTCATGTCGAACGGCGGGTTCGGCGGCATCCATGCCAAGCTGCTCACGCGCCTGAGCAACGCCGCAAGCGCTTGATCGTTTATCTGCACGGCTTCAATTCCTCACCGCAGTCGCACAAGGCGCGCGTCCTGGAGCGCTATCTCGCCGAGCGCGGCTTGGCGAGCGAGTTCCACTGTCCGGCGCTACCCCCGGAGGCCGACGACGCAATACGCCTGGCGCGCGAAGTCACAGCGCAGGTCGACAAAACCGGTGTCTGCTACGTCGGCTCGTCGCTGGGTGGCTTCTATGCGACCCACTTGGTCGAGCGCTACGGCGGCCGCGCCGTGCTGATCAATCCAGCGATCGATCCGCAGGTCGGACTGCGCTCCTACCTCGGGCCGCAGAAGAATCTTTATAGCGCTGAAGCCTATGAGCTCACCGAAGGACACCTCGAGCAGTGGCGTCGGCTTTGGATTCCGGAAATCACGCCGCAACGCTATCTGCTCATGGTGGAAACCGGCGATGAAGTGCTCGACTACCGGCGCGCTGTAGAGCGTTATGCGGGCGCCGAGCAGGTGGTGGTGCAGGGCGGCGACCACAGCCTGCAAAGTTTCCCGGAGCAGCTGGCGCGCGTCGTGTCCTTTGCGGGCTATTAGCCATGCAGGTGCTGTATGAGGAGGAGGGGGAAGTAAAGGTCGGCAGCGTGCTCGCGCAGGCGCCGGCGTCCTTCCAGGTCGAGAGTCCGCACGGTCGCAGGAGCAAAGTGAAGCAGGCGAGCGTGCTGCTTACCTTCGAGGCGCCGGCAGCGGGCGAGCTGCTCGAGCAGGCGCGCCGCTACGCCGACGAGCTCGACACCGATTTCCTCTGGCAGTGCTCGAGCGGCGAATTCGATTTCCGCGGGCTTGCCCGCGACTACGTGGGCCGCGAGCCCAGCCCGACGGAGGCGGCGGGCGTGCTCCTCAAGCTCCATAGCGCCCCGATGTATTTTTACCGCCGCGGCAAAGGCCGCTTCCAGGCCGCGCCGGCGGAAACCCTCAAGCTTGCGCTGGCGAGCTTGGAGAAGAAGAAGCGACTTCAGGAGCAGGTCGAAAGGTGGACGCGGGCGCTTGCGCGCGCCGAGTGCCCGCCGGAAATAGCCGCGCTCAAGGATGAGCTCCTCTACGCCCCCGATCGCAATAAGGTCGAGACGCGCGCCTTCGAGGACGCGTGCAAGCAGACGGGCTTGAGCGCGGCGCGGCTTTTCGAACGCTGCGGGCTCCTGGGCGACAGCCACGCCTACCACCTCAACCGCTTCCTGCACGAATTCTTTCCGCGCAGTGCGGAATTTCCGCCGCATCCGGTGGCCACAGCAGCCGAAGAGCTTCCGCTTGCCGAGGCGCGAGCCTTCAGCCTCGACGAAGTCGGCACCACCGAGATTGACGACGCTTTTTCCGTGGTGCGGCTGGGCGATGGCCGGCTGCGCGTGGGTGTGCATATCGCAGCGCCCGCGCTCGGCATCGCGCCCGGTTCCGCGCTCGACGCGATCGCGCGCGACCGGCTCTCGACCGCGTACATGCCGGGGCGCAAGTACACGATGCTGCCCGACGATACGGTGGCGGCCTTCTCGCTCGATCACGGCACCGCGCAGCCTGCCGTGTCGCTCTATTTCGAGGTCGGTGCCGACGGCTTGCCGCTCGGCACGCACAGTCGTGTGGAGCGCGTCGCCATCGCCGCGAACCTGCGCCATGCGCAATACGACGTGCTAAATGGGGCGTTCGAGAAGGGCGCGCGGGCAGGGCTCGACTACGAGGATGAGCTCGGGGCGCTTTGGCGCATTGCGCTGGCGCTCGAAAAGCGGCGCGGACGCCCGAGCACGGGCGCGGCGATCCTGGATTACACATTTTTCGTCGAGGACGGCCGAGTGCGGATCGTGCCGCGAAAGCGCGGCTCGCCGCTCGACAAGCTGGTCTCCGAGATGATGATCCTCGTGAACACGAGCTGGGGCGAGCTTCTCGCCGAGCGCGACGTGGCGGCGATCTATCGCGTGCAATCGACGGGCAAGGTACGCCTCTCCGTGCATCCCGAGGCGCACGAAGGCCTTGGCGTGGGCTGCTACGCCTGGATGAGCTCGCCGCTGCGGCGCTACGTCGACCTGGTGAACCAGTGGCAGCTCGTCGCCTCGCTGCAAGGCCGCCGAGCGCCGTTCACCCGCACCGCCGAAGGCCTGCTTTCCGCGCTGCGCGCATTCGAGATCACTTACGCGCGCTATGACGAGCACCAGCGTGCGATGGAGACGTACTGGAGCCTGCGCTGGCTCTTGCAGGAAGGTCGCGACGCGATTGATGGCGCCGTAATACGCGAGACCCTGGTGCGGCTCGAGGGTCTGCCGATGGTGATCCGCGCCGCATCGTTGCCGGATCTGGCTCCTGGCACCCGCGTGCGCCTCGCCGTGAAGAAGATTGACCTCATCGAGCGCTCGCTGGAGACCCAATTTCGTGAAGTGCTGCCCGGCGCAGACCCCAGCCCGGATGAAATTCCGGAACAAAAAGCCTAAACTATGAAAGACTTGTCGGACTAACATAAGAACGAACATGAATTGGAGTCGGAACCCCGTCGGCAACGACCGCGTGCTTGCGATCGCTGTTGGCGCGTCCATCGTTCTTCATGGCGTCGCGCTCGCCGCGCATTTCAAGCTTCCCGAACGCCTGCTTGCGAAGGCGTCGGAGCCGCGGCTCGAGGTGGTGCTCGTGAATGCGAAGACCCGCGAGCGCCCGTCGCGTGCGGAGATCCTCGCGCAGGCCAATCTCGATCGGGGCGGCAATGTCGACGAGGCGCGGCGCTCGCGCTCGCCGCTCCCGGTGACCAATCCGCGCACTCCGGGCCGCGATCTCGCCGACGCGCAGCGCCGCGTGCAGGAACTCGAGGTGCAGCAGCAAAAGCTGCTGGCCGCGGCTCGCGAAGCGCAATCGCGCGTGCCGGCGAAGAGCGTACCGGCGAATGCGGCCGAGCAGGAAGCACCGAAGCAGAACGGCCGCGACCTCGCCGATCTCGCGCTCGCCGCCATGCGCCTGCAGGCGCAGATCGACAAGCAGATCGACGAGTACCAAAAACGCCCGCGCAAGAAGTTCATCGGCGCCAACGCGGCGGAATACCGCTTCGCGCAGTACGAAGAGGAATGGCGCGCCAAGGTCGAGCGCTGGGGGACCGTCAACTACCCGGCGGAAGCGCGCGGCAAGCTCTACGGCAACCTGCGCCTGACGGTGACGATCCGGCCCGATGGCTCGGTGGACCACATCGAGCTTGACCGCTCCTCGGGCCTGAAGGTGCTGGATGCCGCGGCTTTCAAGATCGTGAAGATGGCTTCCCCCTTCGCCTCGTTTCCGGCTTCGATCCGCCGGGATACCGACCTCCTCGTCATCACGCGCACCTGGTTCTTCAGCCAGGGCGACAAACTCTGGACCGAATAGCGGGGCGTGGCTGCTAAGCGCCGGGGGCGGCTCGGCCTCGTAGGCATCGCCTGGAAGGCCTTCAGCTACACGCTGGGCGCGCTCGTCATCGCGTTTCTCCTGGCGCAGCTCTGGTTCTACGGCCACATCTTCTATTGGATGCATTACCCGCCCGGCCGCACGGCTTTCATGGAGCACCGCCTGGAGGCCCTACTCGAGAAGAATCCGAAGGCGCGCTTGCAATACCAATGGGTGCCGTACGAGCGCATCTCCGCGAGTCTCAAGCGCGCGGTGGTCGCGGCCGAGGACGCGAAGTTCCTCGACCACGAAGGCTTCGACTGGGAAGCGATCCAGAAGGCGATGAGCAAGAACGAAAAGCGCGGCCGCGTGGTGGCGGGCGCCTCCACCATCAGCCAGCAGCTCGCGAAGAACTTGTTCCTGTCGGGCGAGCGCTCGTGGCTGCGCAAGGGTCAGGAAGCCATCATCACGTGGATGCTCGAGACGGAGCTCTCGAAGCGCCGCATCCTCGAGCTCTACCTCAACGTCGCCGAATGGGGCGAGCCGGGCGTGTTTGGCGCGGAGGCCGCGGCGCGCTATCACTTCGGAATTCCCGCCGCCTCGCTCGACGCCAACCAGGCGGCGTGGCTCGCCGTCATCCTGCCGAGCCCGCGGCGTTACGCGCACGGCCGCATGACGCCGTACGTCGCGGGGCGCGTCGACACCATTCGCGCTCGCATGGCAAGCGTGCAGATCCCCGATTCATCGCCCTGATACGCTTGCCGCATGTCTGAAGCGCTCGCACGCCTCGAAGTCGATGATCTCCAGGCGAGCCTGCGTGAGCTCCGGAAGCTGATCGCCGACGGCGCGGACAGCGCGACGCTGCGCGCCAAGCTCGACGCGCTGCATCCGGCCGACATCGCTTACCTGCTCGAGGCCCTGCCGCTCGAGGAACGCATGACGGTGTGGAATCTCGTCAAGGCGGACCGGGACGGCGAGATCCTCGTCGAGGTGTCCGAGGCCGTGCGCGAGTCCTTGATCGCGAACATGGACTCGGCCGAGCTGGTCGCCGCCGCCGAGACGCTCGAGGCCGACGAGCTTGCCGACATTGCCGCCGACTTGCCGGCGGGCGTGATGGAGGAGGTGGTGCAGTCGCTGCCGGCCGAGGAGCGCGAGCGCCTGCGCGCGGCACTCTCCTACCCCGAAGGCTCGGTCGGCGCGCTGATGGATTTCGACCACGTCGCGGTGCGCGAGGACGTGACGCTGGAAGCGGTAACCCGCTACCTGCGGCGCATGGACGAGCTGCCGGACCACACCGACCAGCTCTTCGTCGTCGACCGTGCCAATCGCCTGCGCGGGTCGCTGCCGCTTGCGCGCCTCATCGTCTCCGACCTCGAGGTCGAGGTGCGCAAGGTGATGATTCCCGACACCGCGAGGTTCTCCGCGGAGGATTCCGCCGAGGATGCTTCGAATGCGTTCGAGCGCTACGACCTCGTGTCGGCGCCCGTCATCGACGCCAGCGAGACCCTGATCGGCCGCCTGACAGCCAACGCCGTCATCGACTACATCCGCGAGCGCAGCGCCGAGTCGCGCCTCGCCGAAGCGGGCCTGCGCCAAGAGGAGGATGTGTTCGCGCCGGTGCTCGACAGCTTCAAGAACCGCTGGGCCTGGCTCGCGATCAATCTGGTCACCGCCTTCATCGCCTCGCGCGTGATCGACTTTTTCGAGGGCTCGATCGAGCGCCTGGTGGCGCTCGCGGCGCTGATGCCGATCGTCGCCGGCATCGGCGGCAATTCGGGCAACCAGACCATCACCATGATCGTGCGCGCCCTCGCCCTCGGGCAGATCCAAGGCTCATATTGGAGCCAGCTCCTGCGCAAGGAGGTTGGCGTCGCGCTTCTGAATGGCGTCGTGTGGGGCGTGCTGCTCGGGGTGGTGGCGTACCTGCTCTACGGCAATGTCGCGCTTGGCGGCGTGATGGCGCT
>C688J18823_10001327_pt1 | contig 15179 bp, 15 predicted proteins | sample HopSoiMetagenom1_FD_18823 | JGI IMG/M metagenome (IMG submission 18823)
GAAGGACGTAGGCTTTCATAGGGCCCGAAGTGTAGCAACAGCGCTACGCGCGTCGTCGGCGCGCGGCATCAAAAAGGCGGCCAGGTCGCTATATTGAGGCCGCACCAACAACACAAACGGAGACCGCCATGACGCGACGCTTGCGCTATCGCCTGATCGAACTCTTCATGCTTTTCGCCCTCGCTGCCGCTGCCGCTGCAGTGATGCCGCGCGCCCACGCCGGCATGATCGCCACCGACGAGGTCCAGAAACCAACCGTGCAGGCCGAGCGCGAGCGGGTGAAGGCCCTGCTGGCGCGGCCGGAAGTGGCGAAGAAGCTCACCGAACTTGGCGTGATGCCGCCGGATGCCGCAGGGCGCGTCGATGCGATGACCGACGGCGAGGTGCTCCAGCTTGCGGGGAAGATCGACCAGCTCGTGGCGGCCGGCGCGCTATCGAACGACCAGCTGATCGTGATCCTGCTGCTGGTGATTATCCTGGTGCTGGTGCTCTAGGCGGCGAGCTCGACGTTCTCGTCACGGTCGTTGACCGTGACGAGCTTCACCGGCCGGCGCCACACCCGGTTGACGTACTCGAGAACGCGCTTCGCGCGGGTCACGTCGAGGCCGCGGCCGTCGTTGCCGTGATCGTGCTTTAGCGTCAGGCTGCCGTCGTGCTTTAGCTCGACGGCGGCGACGCGCGGCGCGCCGAAATTGAACTTCGGCGCGAGGATCGCCTCGCGTATCGAGGCGATGTCCTTGGTGGCGACGCGGATCTCATCGCCCGGCCGCGCCTCGTAGACGAACAGTCCCGACTCCTCGGCGAGCTCTTCGTCCAGCCAATTGCGGATGAAGCCGAAGTCGTCTTCCTCGGTCCTCACCTGGCGGGCGCGGTCCATGCCGTGCTTCTGGACGATGCGCTCCCAGATGCTGAAGCCGAGGTAATAGGGGTTGATGGCGAGCGCCGTCTCCTGGCCGCTGGCGAACGGGCGCACCACGTCCGAGTGCGCCTTGATCGCCGAGAGGTAGAGCGGCTGCGGCAGGAAATCCGCTTCGCGCAGCAGGCGCGCATGCCAGTACGAGGCCCAGCCCTCGTTCATGATCTGGCAGGCGAACACCGGATAGAAATAGAACGACTCGCAGCGCACCATGAGGAAGATGTCCCGCTCCCATTGCTCGAGGTCGGGCGCGTAGTTCGCGATGAACCAGAGGAGGTCGTACTCCGAGTGCGGTGGAACCGGGGCGCGCACCTGCCCAGCCTTCGGCTTCGCGGGCGCGTCGACGCCGGGCAGCTGGCTGAAGCGCTGCTGGAAGTCGCTGCGCAGCGGCGCCTGCTTGGGCTCGATGAACTCAGGATAGCGCGAGCGATGCAGCTCGCCGTCGATGGCGATGTGCGACTCGAGCGCGAGCGCGGCATCGAGCACCTGCTCCACTCTCTCCACGCCGTGCGCTTCTATGGCGAGCTGGATGCGATGCGCGTGTGCCGCCGCGGTCTCGACGATGTTGGCGCCCGCCATCGAATGGAAGCGCGCGAAGAGCTGGTTGTTCTTGCTGAAGTCGGCGTGGCCGAGGACGTGGGCCGTGACGAGCGCGTTCTCGGCGTCGGAGTTCGAGTCCATCAGGAACGCGCGGCACGGATCGCCGGGGAACATGACCTCGAAGATCTTCGAGTGCCCCATGCTCTGGCGCACGAGCTGGTGGATGTAGCGCACGCCGAAGGACCAGTGCGGCATGCGCACCGGCAGCCCGTAGACGGCGATCTCGGTCATCAGGCTCGCCGGGGCGAGCTCGAAGTCGACCGGGTAGTAGTCCATGCCGAGGCGCTTCGCAAGCTCCTCGATCTGTGTCGCGTACAGCTCGAGGTCCGTCATTCTCCCGCCGCCTGCTCGGTGAAGAACTGGCGGATGGCATTCCACACGTCGTCCTGCGAGGCGAGGTGGCTCGTGCCGACCGGAAGGCCGGTGCCCTTGATCTCGGCGAATATCTCCGCGAGCTGGGTGTCGCGCGGCCGGAAGCTCGCCACGCCGCCGGTTTCGATGTAGCCGGCGTAGTTCACCTGCTTCGCGATGTCGACCAGCGTGCCGCGTGCCTCGTCGCGGTCCTCGGCGGCGTTCTCGCCGTCGGAGGCGTAGAAGAAATAGACGTTGTAGCGGCTGGGGTCGTAGCGCGTGCCCATGACCTCGAGCGCGAGGCGTGCGACGCTGGAGGTCACCGTGCCGCCGGAAGACGAGGCCTGGAAGAACTGGCTCTCGTCGAACTCCCAGGCTTGCGCGGCGTGTGCGAGGAATACGGTCTCCACTTTGGCGTACTGCCGGCGGATGCCCTGCAGCGCGAAGAAGAAGAACTGCTTGGCGAGGCGGCGCTGCGCCTCGTCCATCGAGCCAGAGACGTCGAGCGCGAAGATCACCGCCGCGCTGGTCGCGGGCGACGGCCGCTTGACGAGCTGGCGGAAGCGCAGGTCGTCGTTGATCAGGCTGAGCGGCTCGTCGTCTTCCTTGAGCGCCGTGTTTCCCTGGACCGCGTGGCGCTTCACGGCTTCCTTCATCGTGCGCCGGCGATCGAGGCGCGAGCGCGCGCCGCGCTTGTCCCAGCCTTCGCGAATGTACTCAGGCTGGTCCATGGTGTTGATGCGCTTCGGCTTCAACTCCGGGAGCTTCAGCTCCTCCCACAGCCAATCGACGATCTCGTCGATCTTCAGCTCGACGACGAAGCGGATCTCGCCGTCGCCGGTGCCGCCGGCCTGGCCCTGCTGGTCACCTTCCTCGCGCCCGGGCTGCAGCACGTCGCCCGGCTCGCCCTTTCCCTGTCCCGCCCCTTGCTGCACCTGGGCATCGGAAAGGCGGAAGCGCGAGTGCTCGAGGAACTTGACCGGCACCGCGACCGTTCGGTTGGGCCGCGTCATCAGGTCCGCGCCGGCCAGGAGATCGGGCAGAGTGTCCTTCACTGCTTCTCGTACCTTCTGGTTGTGCCGCAACCAGTCGCGAGCGCCTCTGGAAAAGAGGTCGTACCAGGGCGTCTCGGCCGATATGCGGATCGCCATTAGGAGGAGCTCATTCCTGGGCGAGCAGCGTGGTCACGTAGTTGAGCGCTTCACGCGCGCTGTGCGGGTCGTAGCCGTATTCATCGACCAGGCGCTTCTCGACCACGGAGATCTTCTGCCGCGTGTCGTCATCCGGACGAGCCGACGAGGAGACGAGTCGCAGGACGTCGCGCCGGCTCTCGAAAAGGTATTGCTCGACCGCGTCGTGCAGCGGAGCGTGCGAGTCGAGCGTGAATTTCTCGCCGCGCTTGTACGCGCCCATCGCCTTGCGCACTACTTCCTGGCGGAAGGAGAGCTTGCCGGACTCGGAGATGCGGATTTTCTCTTCCACCGAGCGCAGGAACCGCTCGTCGGGCTTGCGCTCCTCGTTGGTGATCGGGTCGCGCACCGTGCGGTTGTCGAGCTGCGCCTCGACCTCGTCCAGATACTTGTCGAGCAGCTGCTGCGCTTCCTGCTCGAAGGACACGAAGAGCGCCTTGTGGACGTCTTCCTTCACCCAGCGGTTGTAGAAGTCCTTGCGCACCGCAACGAGGAAGTCGATCCACTTGCGCTTCTTCTTGCCGTCGATCCTGACGTCGGATTCGATCGAATCCTTGAGCGCGATCAGCACGTCCATCGTGGTGAGGCTGCGCGCCTGCGACTGGATGATGGCGTTGGAGAGCGCGTTGATGATGAAGCGCGGCGATACGCCGGCGAGGCCCTCGTCCGGGCTCTTGGCGCGGATCTTCGCCGCCTCGTTGGGCGCGATGCCTTCGACGTCCTCGGCGGCGTAGATGCGCACTTTCTTGACGTTGTCCTGGTCGCGCTCCTCGCCCTCGGTGAGGCGCGAGAGCACGGCGAACACCGCGGCGACGTGCAAGGCGTGCGGGTCGAGGTGCACCTGCCGGAACGCCTGCGTGGAAGAGCAGAGCTTGCGATAGATGCGCGCCTCTTCCTTGTAGTCCAGCGTGTACGGCACCTGGATGATGACCATGCGGTCGAGCAGCGCCTCGTTCTCCGGCTCCTGCAGGAACTTGCGGAACTCGGCGAGGTTGGTGTGCGCGACGATGGTCTCGTCGAGGTGGATGAGCGGGAAGCGCGACACCTTGACGTTCTTCTCCTGCGTGAGCGTGAGGAGGAGATACAGGAACTCGCGCTTCACTTTGAGGATCTCGATCATCTCGAGCAGGCCGCGGCTCGCGGCATACACCGCGCCCGACCACGACCAGGCCCGCGGATCGCCTTCGTCGCCGAATTCGGAGACCTTCGAAAGATCGACCGAGCCGACCAGGTCGGCGATGTCCGCCGTCGTCGGGTCGTGCGGCGCGTAGGTGCCCACCCCCTTGCGTCCCGCTTCGGAGATGAAGATGCGGTTCACCGGCATGCGCATGAAGTCGCCGCTGTAATCGTGCTGCAGGCGGCTTGTGCAGTGCGGGCACAGCTCGCCCGAGATCTCGACGCCGTACGTCTGGCGGAACTGTGCGCGCAGCGTGTGCGGGATGAGATGCAGCGGCGACTCGTGCACCGGGCAGCCATCGATGGCGTAAAGCGCGCCTTTTTCGGTCTGGCTGTAAGCCTCCAGCCCGCGCTTGAGCAGGATCACCATGCTCGACTTGCCGCCGGAAGGCGGGCCTAGCAGCAGCAGGAGGCGCCGGCCGACTTCGGAGCCCGCGGCGGCCGCCTTGAAGTAGTCGACGACGCGCGTAATCGTGTCGTCGATCCCGAAGAGCTCGTCCTCGAAGAGCTGACAGCGGAAGCGGCTGCCGCCGCCGCCGGGAGAGGAGAAGCCCTCGTCGAATCCATTGGCGCGCAGCATGTCCCAGATGTACTGGTGGCTGGTGCGCGTGATGCCCTTGGCGTCGGCCGGGAATACGGACTCGAGGAACTCGGAGAGCATGCCGCTCCAGTGCGCGGCGCGATGCTCCTTGGTGAAGTCGACCAGCGACTTCATGAAGTCGGAGTGGCGGTCGGTGCTCGTCCCAGTCTTCATCACGGCCTCCGGAATGGCGCTCATAGCACTCCTATATCCGAGTAAGAAAAGAGCCCCGAGTTTCGGGATTTACATTTCGGCACAGGCCATAAGCCTTGTATTGGTCGCGTACCCCCTAAGGAACGCGCCGCTCGGCCTAAGAGTTGACCCGTCATCGAAGATCGCGCTTGTGGCCGGTTCGTGACACGATTCGCCTTTGGAGCGACCTCAACCCTTTCTTGACCATGACGACCCAAGGCCCAGGATGCTGAAAGAGATCCACGGTGTTGCGGACGACGGGGCGGCGCGCCGGCGCTGGTTCCACGACGAGTTCTTCGACCTCTTCGTCTGGCAGGCTGAAGGCGAAGTAACCCTTTTCCAGCTGTGCTACGGGGTCGATTCGAGCGATCGGGCCCTCGTCTGGGACAAGGAGCGCGGCTTTTTCCACGACGGGCCGCCCGCGCCCGAAGAGGTCGTGACCCGCTTCGACGATGCGGCTACTGCGCTGCCCGAAGACATCCGTGCCGACATCCGCGAGAAGATCCACGAGTTCGCCGGCCGCCGCATTGCGGTGACGTCGCGGCGCAAAACTTTCCGCCGTGCGGCTTGGCAGCGCTGAACTGGAACTCGAGGGAAAAGGAAAGGGAGAGTGACTTCTGGCGGACCGCGCGCTCTGCGCGCGCCGCGGTTCCTGACTGATGCTCGCGTTCTTGGCCGCGATTATTCCCTTCGTGGAGATGCAACAGCGTTAGCTGCATCTTGCGCCAGCTTTTTCGGGAAGTCCACAGCGCATTTGTAAATGCATTTGTAAATGTTCGGCGACAACGGGGGAGACAATCATGAAGCCTGAATTGACGCTGCTGGTGTGGGCGGTGCTGCTCGCTTTCGTGCAAATGCTGGTCGCGGTCGGCGGCGCGACGCTGCAAGTTGGACTGCCGGCGCTCGCCGGAAATCGCGAAGGCCTCGCGCGGTGCACGGGATGGGCGGGTCGCGCGGCGCGCGCGCACTACAACATGCTGGAAAACCTCGTGCTCTTCGCCGCGCTGGTGCTCGCGGCGGTGGTGGCAGGCCGCACCAATTCGACGACGCTCCTCGGCGCGCAGATCTTCTTGTGGGCGCGTGTCGCCTATGCGCTGATCTATGTTGCGGGGATTCCGTGGCTGCGCACCGCGGTGTGGGTGGTCTCGGTCATCGGCCTGGCGATGATCTTTTTGCAGCTGATCTAGGTCGGCCAGAATCGAACTAAGATAGGCGCGCTCAAAGAATAAGGGGTTGTGATGAAGGGGTTGCGCCACGTCTACCGGGCGCTCGGCCTGGTGGTGGCGCTCATGTCGCTAACTTGTGCGCCGTGCGTTGTCTTCGCTTCCAGCGATCCGCTGATCGACGCGCTGCCGGTGGGCGGCGCCGGCGTCGGATTCCTGTGGCGATACGATCGCAGCCCGTACAAGGGGGCGCCGAGCAACCTCGATAACCTGCCCTTGTACCTGTACGAAGGCGAGCGCGCCTACCTGCACGGCACTCGCCTCGGCTTGAAGTTCAGCTCCGAGGACTGGCGCTTCGACACCTTCCTCAACTACCGTTTCGAAGGCTTCAACCGCGACAACGTGCCGACCAGCATGGTCGGCCTCGGCGTGCGCGAGCCGGGCTGGGACGCCGGTGTGAGCTTGCGCCGCCGCATGGAGTGGGGCACGCCGTATGTCGAGTTGCTGCACGACGTCACCAAGAGCTCCGACGGCACCGAGCTTCGCACCGGGTATTGGAACGAATGGCGCTACGGCCGCCTCACGCTGAAGCCTCACGTCATGGCGGGCTGGCGCAATGCCAGCCTCAACAACCATTACTATGGAACGCCGAGTTACCAGGCCGGCGCTGGCGTCGACCTGCATGCTGCCCTCTACGCGCGCTATGCGCTCACCGAGAGCTGGAACGTCGTCGGCTCGATCGGCACCACCCGCCACTCGAGCGAGATCACCTCGAGCCCGGTCGTCCAGGGCGGGCTGCAGAACGAGATGTTCGTCGGCTTCCTCTACGACTGGTCGCCCAAGCAGGCGAGATGGGCGCCGCTCAGTTCATCTGGCGGGAAGCCGCTGATCGTCAAGGCGCTCTATGGCAATTCGAGCGATTGCGACATGCTGCAGATCATGCGGTTCAGCTGCACTACGCGCCACACCGTCGACAACACGGACATCGCGGCGCTGCACGTCGGCCGCATGCTGATCGACTCGCCGAACGGCTGGCCGGTGCAGCTCGCCGGCTTCATCGGCGCGCAGCGCCATCTGGAAAAGGCCTACCAGGACGACTTCTGGTCGGTGATGGCTTTCTTCAAGGCCTATTGGTACGGCTTTCCCTGGGACAAGTACCTGCGCACCCGTGTCGCCATCGGCAGTGGCCTTTCCTACTCGGAGCAGATCTCGCAGATGGAGCTGCGCGACCAGGCCAAGCACGACCGCGGCAACTGGAAGCTGCTCAACTACATGGATCCGAGCATAGACTTTCGCGTCGGGCGCGATACCTATCTTGGCCTCGGCGTGTCGCACCGCTCGGGCGAATTCGCCAAGTCGCAGTTCTTCGGCAACGTGAACGGAGGCTCGAACTACATCTATGTCTCAATCGAAACCACCCTACGCTGACATTACCGTCCTCAGCACGCTCGCCCTGAAGGGCGCGCTGGAAGCCGCCGCCCCCGGGCTGCGCGCCGAGTTCCACGCCACGCAGGCGCTTCTCAAGTCGATCGCCGACGGCGCCGCCGCCGACGTCGTGATCCTGACCAAGGAAGGCATCGATCAGCTGATCGCGCAAGGCGCAGTCTTGCCGCAGACGCGGCTCGAGCTCGGACGCTCGGGCGTCGGCCTCGCCGTCAAGGCGGGCGCCTCGCGGCCGAAGATCGGCACCTGGGACGAACTCAAAAAGACGCTGCTCAGCGCCGAGTCGGTCGGCCATTCCAAGCAGGGCGCGAGCGGCCTGTACTTCGCGGGCCTGCTCGAAAAGCACGGCCTCGCCAGCAAGCTCAAGAAGCGGGTGATAGTCGAGAAGGGGCCAGTTGCCGCAGGCATCGCCCGGGGGGAGATCCAGCTCGGCGCGCAGCTCCTCTGTGAGCTCGCGCCAGTGGCCGGCATCGACATCATCGGGCCGCTGCCCAAGGAAGTGCAGACTTACTACTCTTTCTCCGCCGCGGTAATGAAAAAGTCGAAGAGCCCGGCAGCCGCCCAGGCATTCCTCGACTTCATGCGCACGGAGCCGGTGCGGGCGGCGATGAAGAAAAACCTGCTGGAGCCCGCCTAGCCGCCTTGCACTGAGTAGCCGCCGTCTACCGGGATGGCGGTGCCGGTGACGAAGTCGCTCGCGCTCGAGCAGAGGAAGACGGCGATGCCGCCCATGTCCTGCGGCGTGCCCCAGCGTCCCGCCGGCGTGCGCGCGACGACGCGCTCGTTCAGGCCGCCGATTTCCTCCCGCGCGCGCTGGGTGAGGGCGGTGTCGATCCAGCCCGGCAGCACGGCGTTGACCTGGATGTTGTCCTTCGCCCAAGCGCAGGCGAGCGCCCGGGTGAGTTGCACGATGGCGCCCTTGCTCGAGCCATAGGCGGCGACGAACGAGGCGCCGAAGATAGACATCATGGAGCCGATGTTGACGATCTTGCCGCCGCCCGCTTTCTGCATGTGCGGATAGGCGGCCTGCGCGGCGACGAATGCGCTGGTCAAGTTGCTGTCGAGCACGCGGCGGAACTCGTCGATCGAATACTCCTCCGGGCGCTTACGGATGTTGATGCCGGCGTTGTTGACGAGGATATCCAGGCGTCCGAGCTTGTCGACCGCCTCGCTCACCATGCCGCGGCACGCGCGCTCGTCGAGCAGGTCGGCCGCGATGGCGACGCCGCCGACCGCCTTGGCCGCCGCGGCATTCTTCGCCGCATCACGCCCGGCGAGCGCCACTTTTGCCCCGGCGCCCGCCAGCGCCTGCGCCATGCCGAGCCCGATGCCGCCGTTGCCGCCGGTGACGAGCGCGGTCTTGCCTTTAAGCTCGAAGAGGTCCATGAGTGGATTATCCATTAGTTGACAAAGGCAAGTATCTTTGGCGAGCATGGCGCATGTCCCGCATCGAGGCAGTCCGCCAGTTCAACCGCTTCTACACGCGGCGCATCGGTGTCCTGCAGGACGACTATCTCGGCACCTCCTTTCCCCTGCCGCAGGCGCGGGTCCTCTATGAGCTTGGCCAGCGCAGCAGCAGCACGGCGAGCGAGCTGCGCGCGGAGCTCGACCTGGATGCGGGATACCTCAGCCGCCTGCTCGCCGGCTTGCGCCGCCAGGGTCTGGTCGCGGCCGAGGCGCCGACCGACGATCGCCGGCGCCGCCACCTGACACTGACGCCCAAGGGCCGCAAGGCCTTTGCTACGCTGGACGACACCTCGCGCCGCGCGATGGGCGAGATGCTGGCGCCCCTTCCGCCCGCGCACCGCGAGAAGCTGCTGCATGCGATGCACACCGTCCAGTCGGTGCTCGAATCGAAGGAGAGGACGATCACACTGCGCGCTCATCGTCCTGGCGATATCGGCTGGGTGATGAGCCGCCACGGCCGCGTGTACGACGATGAGTACGGCTGGGGTTTCGCCTTCGAGGCGCTGGTGGGCGAGATCGGCGCCCGCTTCCTGCGCAAGTTCGACCCGAAGGGCGAGCGGGCGTGGATCGCCGAAATGGACGGCGAGCCGGTCGGCTCAGTGTGCGTGGTCAAGCAATCGCGCACCGTAGCGAAGCTGCGCCTCCTCCTCGTCGAGCCGCATGCGCGCGGCCACGGCGTCGGCCGGCGGCTCGTGCAGCAGTGCATCGCTTTCTCGCGCGAGGCGGGCTACCGCAAGCTGGTGCTATGGACTCAGTCGAACCTCACCGCCGCGCGCGCCATCTACGCCGCGCTTGGCTTTCGCAAGGCGAAGAGCCAGCCGCATCGCGAGTTCGGCGTGCCGCTGGTGGGCGAATACTGGGAGCTGAAGCTGAAATAAGTGGGGCTCTGTCCCCATTTATTCAGGCCGCTGCGGCTCTGAACTTCACCGAGCGATTGCGCCCGTCCTGCTTCGCGGAATAGAGCGCGCCGTCGGCATGCGCGGCGAGCGCGTCCAGCGTGCCGCCGTCCTCCGGATAGGAGGCGATGCCGATGCTCACGCTCGCCGAGATCGCCGAGCCGTTGACCGCCAGCGCCAGGGAGGCGATGCGGGTGCGGATGCGCTCGGCGACTTCCATGGCGCCTTTCGCCGGTGTGTCGGGCAATAGCACGATGAATTCGTCGCCGCCGTAGCGTGCCGCGACGTCGGTGAAGCGAAGCTCCGCCTGGATGGCCTTGGCGAGCTGCTGCAGGAGCTGATTGCCCGCGGCGTGGCCGTGCGCGTCGTTGACGCTCTTGAGGTTGTCGGAGTCGATCATCAATACGGAAGCCGAGCGCCCGTGGCGAGCCGCCTGCGCGAAAAGCCGGTTCGCCGACAGCGCGAAGCCGCGCACGTTGAGCAGCCCGGTCAGGTCATCGGTCTCGGACAGGACCTTGGCCCGCGCCAGACCGTAGCGGATGTCGGCCGAGAACATGGTGGTGATGTAGCCGACGAGCAGCACTGGCGCCAGCTGTGCGAAAAAGGCGCCGATGAACGGCAGCGAGGCCAACGCCGACGGCGACAGGTCGCCGGCGAGCAAGAGATAGCACAAGCCGATCGCCGCCACGACCAAAAAGGTGGCCACCTTGCCGAGCGTGAGAGCGGCGGTGATGACCGGCAGCAGGTAGGCATTGAGGAGCGGGCTCGCCAGGCCGTCGGTGTACCACAGCACCCAGGTGATGAAGGCCACCATGCCCGAGGTCTCGATGGCGATCTTCCAGCGCGTCTCGCGGCGATAGAAGTTCGCATAGCGGAAGCTCATCACCAGCGCCGCGTAGAAGAACAGCCCCATCGAGATGGCCGCGCTCGACTCGGCGTCGTCGCGCGCGCCGCCGAAGATGAGATAGAGCAGCACGAGGATGAGGAGCAGCCAGTGGATCTCGGCCACGGTGCGCGAAATGCCGCGCAGCTCCTCCTGCTCGATCGAGACGCCGGATCCGGACGTCGGTTCTTTTGCTTTCACCACGCTGGCTTCCCCCTAGAAGCCAGCGCTATTATCCAACGCGATGGAATTGTCCGCCAAGGGGTTGCGGGTCATCGTGACGGCCGGCGGCGCGGGCATCGGTCGCGCGATCGCGCAAACCTTCCTCGAAGCGGGCGCTCGCGTCCATACGTGCGACGTCGACCCCAAGACCCGGCCGGACACCGTGGCCGACGTCGCCAAGCTCGCCGACGTCGATCGTCTTTTCGATGAAGCAATGCGGAAGCTCGGCGGGCTCGACGTGCTCGTCAACAATGCCGGCATCGCCGGCCCGACGGCCAAGGTGGAGGATATCGATCCGTCGGACTGGGACCGCTGCCTCGCGGTCGATCTTTCCGGCATGTTCTATTGCACGCGCAAGGCCATGCCGCACATCAAGCGCGCCGGCGGCGGCAGCATCGTCAATCTCTCGTCCGCTGCCGGAAGGCATGGCTTTCCGCAGAGAAGCCCCTATTCGGCGGCAAAATGGGGCGTGGTCGGCTTCACCAAGAGCCTTGCCGTCGAGGCCGGACCCGACAAGGTTCGCGTCAACGCCATCCTGCCGGGCATCGTCGAGGGCGAGCGCATCGAGCGCGTGATCGCCGCCAAGGCGAAGGCCCATGGCGTGACCGAGGAGAGCTTCCGGGAGAAGTTCCTGGATACAACCAGCCTGCGCTCGACCGTGAGCGCGCAGGACATCGCAAACATGGCGCTCTTCCTTTGCACGCCTGCCGGCGCGAAGATCACCGGCCAGGCGCTCGCGGTCGACGCCGACGTTCGGTACCTCGTCTAAGGAAAAACATGGCTGCAGCGCAAGGCAAGGTCATCATCACGTGCGCCGTGACGGGCTCCATACACACGCCCAGCATGTCGCCGCATCTGCCGATCACGCCCGACGAGATCGCCGAGGCCGCCATCGGAGCGGCCAAGGCAGGGGCGGCGATTGTCCATCTGCATGCGCGCGAGCCGAAGGACGGGCGGCCGACGCAAGATCCGGAGCTTTTCCGGCAGTTCGCGACGAAGATCAAGGCCGCGAGCGATGTGGTGATCAACTTCACCACCGGCGGCGCGCCGACCATGTCGATCGAGGAGCGGCTGCAGCCGACGCTGAGGCTGAAACCGGAGGTGGCGTCGCTCAACATGGGATCGATGAATTTCGGCCTCTACGAGATGATCGGCCGCTACAAGGAGTTCAAGTATGACTGGGAGAAGCCTTACCTCGCCGGGTCGGACGACCGCATCTTCAAGAACACGTTCAAGGACATCACCTACATCCTGACGAGCTGCCGCGACAACGACACGCGCTTCGAGATCGAGTGCTACGACATCGGCCACCTGTATGTGGCGGCGCACTTCCTCGACCGCGGGCTGGTGAAGCCGCCGCTTTTCATCCAGTCGGTGTTCGGCATCCGCGGTGGAATCGGCCCGCATCCCGAAGACGTGATGCACATGAAGCGCACGGCCGATCGCCTGTTCGGCGACGCCTACTTCTGGTCGGTGCTCGGCGCGGGGCGCAACCAAATGTTCATCGCCGCGATGAGCGCGGTGATGGGCGGCAACGTGCGCGTCGGCTTGGAGGACAGCCTGTGGCTCGGCCGCGGCCAGCTCGCCAGGACGAATGCCGAGCAGGTCGGCAAGGCGCGCCGCATGCTGGAGGAGCTCGGACTGTCGGTCGCGACGCCGAACGAGGCGCGCGAGATGCTCAAACTAAAAGGAGGACGCAATGTGGCTTTTTAGGATCCTGGTTCTCGCCTGCGCGGCATTTTCGGCGCAGGCGCAGGAATGGCCGACGCGAGTCGTCAAGTTCGTCTCGCCGTATCCGCCCGGCGGCTCGGTCGATCCGCTGGCGCGGCTCTTCGCGGCCAAGTTGACGGACTCGCTCAAGCAGCAGTTCATCGTCGAGAACCGCACCGGCGCCTCCGGCATCATCGGCACGGAATACGTGGCGAAGAGCGCGCCCGACGGCTACACCTTCTGCTTCATTTTCGATACGCACGCCGTGCACAAGGCGTTGAATCCGAAGCTGCCGTTCGATCCGATCAAGGACTTCGCGCCGGTCATGCTGGTCGGCACGGCACCGATGGCAGTGACGACCGGCGCGGACAAACCGTACAAGACCTTCAAGGACGTGATCGCCGCGGCAAAGACCCAGCCCGACAAGCTCACCATCGGCAACGTCGGCAACGGTTCGCTCGGTCACCTGGCGACGATCCTCCTCAACCAGGCGACCGGCATTCACCTGGTGCCGATTCCGTATAAAGGCGGTGGCCCGCTTTCCACGGACGTGATGGGCGGCCAGGTGGACTTCGCCATGGCGTCGACCGCTGCCCAGGCGCAGCACGTGCGCGGCGGCAAGATGCGCGCGCTCGTCCTTACGGGCGAGAAACGCTCGCACACCATGCCCGACGTGCCTACGCTCGCCGAGCTTGGCTACAAGTGGGAGCCGGCCTATGCGTTCTGGGGCATCCTCGCGCCCGCCCGCACGCCGCGGGCGATCATCGACAAGCTGGTAGCCGAGCTGAACAAGGCGATCAAGCTGCCCGAGGTGCAAAAGACCCTCACCGACACGCTCGGCATGGACGTTCAGGCGCTGAGCCCCGAAGCCACCGGCAAGTTTCTCGTCCAAGCGGCCGACCGGTGGGGCAAGGTGGTCAAGGACAACAATATCCGCGCAGAGTGAGGGCCACCTTCATCGTTCTGCTGGCATTGGCGGGCTGCACCGAGATGTCGCAGCTGCCGCCGACGGCGGACAAAGGAGCGGATCCGAAGCTGCCCGCGCCACACCGTCGCCTGATCCCCACGGTGCACACCGCGACGGCGAAAGGATGGGCCGCGGGCGAGACGCCGAAGGCGGCCGCCGGCATGCGCGTCAACGCCTTCGCGAGCGGCCTCGACCATCCGCGCTGGATTTACGTGCTGCCCAACGGCGACGTGCTCGTCGCCGAGACGAACGCGCCGGAGCGCCCCGAGGAAGGCAAGAGCGTGAAGGGCTTCGTCATGAAGCAGGTGATGAAGAAGGTCGGCGCCGGCGTGCCGAGCGCGAACCGCATCACGCTGCTGCGCGACACGGATGGCGACGGCGTGGCGGAGACGCGCAGCGTGTTCCTGGGGAAGCTCAACGCGCCGTTCGGCATGGCACTCATTGGCAACGACTTGTACGTCGCGAATACGGACGCGGTGGTGCGCTTTCCCTATCGGAGCGGTGCCACGAGCATCATCGAGCCGGGCAGCAAGGTGGCCGACCTGCCCGCCGGGCCGCGCAACCACCACTGGACGAAGAACATCCTCGCCAGCCGCGACGGCCGCAAGCTCTACGCCACTGTGGGATCGAACAGCAATGTGGCGGAGAACGGCATGGAAGCCGAGGAAGGCCGCGCCGCCATCTGGGAGATCGACCTCGCCACGGCGCAGAAGCGCCTCTTCGCCACGGGGCTGCGCAACCCGAACGGCATGGACTGGGAACCGTCCAGCGGCGCGCTGTGGACGGTAGCCAATGAGCGCGACGAGCTCGGCAGCGACCTCGTGCCCGATTACCTCACTTCGGTGAAGGACGGCGCCTTTTATGGCTGGCCGTACAGCTATTACGGAGCGCATGTCGACTCGCGCGTCGAGCCGCAGCGTCCCGACCTCGTCGCGAAGGCGACCAAGCCCGACTACGCGCTTGGCAACCACGTCGCGGCGCTTGGCCTCGTCTTCACCGCCGGCGGCGCATTCGTCGGCCAGCACGGCTCATGGAACCGGCGGCCGTTGAGCGGCTATAACGTCGTGTTCGTCCCTTTTTCCAATGGGCGTCCGTCCGGCCAGCCGGTGGAAGTACTCGGCGGCTTTGTCAGCGACGAGCGCGAGGCGCGCGGTCGCCCGGTCGGTGTCGCTGTCGACAAAGCCGGCGCGCTCCTTGTGGCGGATGACGTCGGCAACGTAATCTGGCGGCTCACAGGAGGGCCGCTTGAATCCACGTCAGGCCGATAAGGCCGTTCGCTTCAGAAAGCTTCACGAAGGTCCCGGCGCGTTCGTCATCCCCAATCCATGGGACGGCGGCTCGGCGCGCATCCTCGCCGGGCTCGGCTTCCAGGCGCTCGCCACCTCGAGCGGCGCGGCCGCCGGCATCCTCGGCCGGCGCGACG
>C688J18823_10001328_pt1 | contig 15177 bp, 9 predicted proteins | sample HopSoiMetagenom1_FD_18823 | JGI IMG/M metagenome (IMG submission 18823)
CCGCCACGCTCACCGGCTCGGCGCGCCCATCTGCAAACCTGCCGGTGCTGTTCTGGATCTATGGCGGCGGCTTCAACGAAGGCTCGGGCGCAGTCGCCGTCTACAACGGTGCCAACCTCGCCAGGAAAGGCCTCATCGTCGTCAACGTCAATTACCGCGTCGGCAGTCTCGGTTTCATGGCACACCCGGAACTCACAACCGAGCAAGGTGGTGCGTCGGGCAATTACGGGATTCAGGATCAGATCGCGGCCTTACAGTGGGTGCGCGACAACATCAAAGCATTCGGCGGCGATGCAACCAAAGTGACGATTGCGGGCCAATCCGCTGGCGCGATGTCCGTGCAGGCGCTGCTCGTATCGCCGGTCGCGAAGGGGCTGTTCCGCGGAGCGATCGTTCAGAGCCCCGCCGCACCGGGCACCACCGGCAACTACACCCCGCGGACGACGGCCGAACAAACGGCGGTTGCCGCGCTCGAGCGCGCCGGCGTCCATTCGATCAAGGAGGCGCGCGCATTGCCGGCGGTGCAGGCCTACGGCGCGGGCGGACGCGGCGGATTGGTCGCCGACGGCCGGATCATTCCGATCGGGACGACGCCACCGNTGTTCGCCAGTGATGTGCCTGTGATCACTGGCTACACATTGAACGACCTCTTCGTCTCACGCGCCCCCGTGACGGCCGACAGCTGGCGGGCCGAGGTGCAGGAGCGGTACGGCGACCGCGCTGGCGAATTCCTGAAGTTCTATCCGGGAAGCACCGACGAGGAGGCGCAGCGCTCGGCTCAGCGTGAGGCTGTCGACCGCGGCTTCAACCTGAAACTCGTCGACGGGCTCGCCACACGAGGAGCGACCAAGCCGGTGTTCGCGTATCTCTTCACGCACGTCGAGCCCGGTCCGGAGTCGGCACGGTATGGCGCGTTTCATACGTCCGAAGTTCCCTACGAGTTCAACACCCTGCACCTGTCGCCAGGACGAGAGTTCACCGCGGTCGATCACCAGCTCGCCGATCAGNTCTCGTCATACGTCGCGAACTTTATCAAGACGGGCGATCCCAATGGCGGATCGCTCACCCGCTGGCCGGCGATGACGTCCGACAACAAAGTCGTCATGGAGCTTGGCGATCGGGTCGTCGCCTCACGCGCGATCCCGGTCGGCGCAGACAGCGTCATCGCTGCCGGACGTCCGCCGGCCGGCCGCGGCCGTGGCGGCCGAGGCAATCCGGCGCCCTAGCCGTTCGCTGTTATTTCGCCGACGCCGAACTGCGAACCGACGCCGGGCGCACTGGCGCTCCAGTTGTTTTCCCAAATGAGTTGTGCCATCATCATTTGGGTTTCCCAAATGACGCAATCAGGACAGGACAGCAGAGAACAGAAGAGCGACGTCTGGCAGGGCACGCTCGCGCTGATGGTGCTCACGACGCTCGAGGCGCTCGGGCCGCAGCATGGATTCGGCATCGCGCGCCGCATCGAACAGACGAGCGGCGACCGCTTGTCGGTCAATCCCGGAACCTTGTACCCCACGCTTTTGAAACTTGAGCAAGAAGGTTCCGTGACGTCGAAATGGGGCGTTTCGGAGAACGGCCGCCGCGCGCGCTTTTATCAGCTGACGCGGGCCGGCCGGAAGCAGCTCGCGGACGAAACGCGTCAATGGCAGACGACCAGCGACATCATTGCCCGTTTTCTCGCCGCAGCGAGAGTGCGATGAAGCAGATCCGAGCAGCACTCCTTCGGCTTGCCGGGATCCTTCGGCTCACACGCAGCGACCGCGATATCGACGAAGAGCTGAGGTCCCATCTCACGATGCTCGCCGACGAATACCGGGACGCGGGGTTCGCGGATGTCGACGCGCACAAAGCAGCCGCCGCTAAATTCGGCAGCCTGACGTCAGCCGCGGAGGCTTATCGCGATCGCCGCGGTGTTCCGGCTCTCGAGCAGGTTGCCGGAGACTGCCGTTACGCCGCCCGCTCCCTCTGGCAGACCCGGGTCCTCAGTGCCTCGATCGTCCTGGTGCTCGCGCTTGGCATCGGAGCCACGACGACGCTGGTGACGTTGTTCCACGCGGTTGCGTTCCGCGCGCTGCCGCTGCCGGAACCGGAACGCATTGTGAAGCTCTCGCTGGGCATCGAGGGGGACGTCAATCGCAGAGTCGACGGACACGTCTCGCAGTTTTCCTACCCGGAATTGACGGTCTATCGGGACTCCACGCGTGCGCTCTCCGGCGTTGCCGGCGTTCGGCAAGAACGTGCGACCTGGTTTCATGGGGGCAACCGCCGTCCCATCGCCGTGGCGCTCGTCACGCCCAACTATTTCAGCGTGCTGCAAGTCCGGCCTGCGGTGGGCCGGCTCCTGACCGCCTCGGATCGTCTGCAGCCAGCCGCCGTGATCAGTCATCGGCTCTGGAGCGACGCGTTCGGTGAGGATCCCGCGGCCATTGGGACGTCGATGTTGATCGATCGAGAGGGCTACACGGTCATCGGCGTGGCCGAGCGGTCGTTTGCCGGCACGGAAGTCGATGGCGTCGACGTCTGGGTTCCAATCGAGATGGCCGCTCCCGCGCGGGGGTACGCGCAGCAGATGTTCGACGCGAGCATGAGCTGGCTTGTCGTCGTCGGCCGCTTGGCTCCTGGCGCGTCGTTGCAGTCTGCGGCCGCCGAAGCGAGTGTCATCGCCACCCGCTACGACGCCATGCATCCAGGTCAACGAACGACAGTCGTCGTTTCGCAGGCCGCCGCTCTCGACGCCGGGATGATGCAGTCCGGCGACAGGGGCAAAGTCATCGCCGCCGGGGCTGTTGTTGTCGCCCTTGCGGCGGTGTTGCTGCTGATCTGCACATCGAACGCGGCTGCCTTGCTCCTCGCACGTGCGATCGGACGCCAGAAGGAGNTGGCAATCCGAATCGCGCTGGGCGCCGGCCGGCGGCGCGTCGTTCAGCAACTCATGACCGAAAGCACTCTGCTGGCATTAATCGCCGCAGCGCTGTCGCTGGCGCTCTGCACCATCCTGCTCCGTACGACCGCCCACCTGCTTCCGTTGACCGGATACTTCGATCACTTCGTGCCAGACGTCACGGTGCTCACGTTCGCGAGCGTGGCGGCATCGGCCGCAATCATCCTCTTCGGCGTGGCGCCGGCCGTCTATGCCACCCGTGTCGATCCGCTGGCCGCGCTCAAACAGGGCACGAGCAGCTTGGGCGGTCGCATGCCGGGGTCACGCCTGCGTCACTCGCTCGTCTCCGGACAAGTGGCGGTATCGCTGGTCCTGCTCGTGATCTCCGGGTTGCTCGCACGAGGTGTCGAGCACGCGCTCAGCGTCAACACAGGTTTCTCGCTGACCAATCTGTACTCCATTACGGTGGAGGTCCCGGCCGGGAGCTCGGCGGCGAAGGATCGCGCGGACCTCATTCGCCGGCTATCGCTGTCGCTGCACTCCACGCCCGGTCTCGATGTTGGGCTCGTCAGCATGCCGCCGTTTGTGGGAGCTGGCTTGAATCAAGCCCGCGCCGCTCACATGTCCACTGCCGTTCCAGTGCAATTCAACAGGGTGGATCCCGGATACTTTCCGACACTCGGCGTCTCCACGGTAGCGGGACGATCTTTCCGTATCGGAGACGATCGAGCGGACGTCATCGTCAATGCGCGCCTCGCCAGAACGTTCTGGGGAGACGAGCGAGCTGCGATCGGTCAGCCGGTGATGTTCCTGGACGACCAACCGTCGGCTCCGAGCGCTGGCTCGGCCGGAGATCGCGACACAGGAATCGAATTCCGGACGGGGACAGTCGTCGGCGTGGTCCCAACGCTGCAATCGCTCGACGTTGGCGTGCCGGATGCCCCGACGCTCTATCTTCCTGTCATCGACGAAGATCTGACCGGTGCGTCGTTCGTCGTNCGATCGACATCGCGCCAGCCGCTCGAACGTGTGACCGGCGATCTGACGCGAGGAACCGATGCGGCCGTGGGGACAGCATCGATGGAAGACAGAGTTGTCTCCAGGACAGAGCCGGCGCGACTCGCGTCGGCGATCACTGTCCTAGTCGGCATGCTCACGCTGCTCGTCGCCGCGGCGGGCGTCTACGGCATCGTCGCGCACTCGGTCGTCTCACGGACACACGAAATTGGGGTGCACGTGGCGCTCGGCGCACCTCGCGCGCGCGTTCTGCGGTTGGTGCTCGGCTCCAGCTTGCGCGCCATCGNCACCGGCGCAACGTTCGGATTCGGAGTGATGGTGATCGGAGCGTTCTTGGGCTCCAAGGCCCTCGAACCGATTCTGTTCGGCGTTCGACCGCTCGATCCGCTGGCCCTCGGTGTCGTCGTCTTCTTTCTGGGCGCCGTCATGGGCGCGGCCGCCTACCTGCCGGCACGTCATGCGCTCGGCGTGGAACCTATCGACGCACTGCGGCGCATCTGAGCAGCTATGGCCGCTGTTCCTCACGCGGCGCGTGGCTGTTGCCCGATGGGGGGACCCCCAGTGGCAGCGTTACCGTAAACGCGGATCCTTGGCCGACCTCGCTGGAGACGACAATCGTTCCGCCATGTCGATCCACAATCCAGCGCGCGATCGCCAGGCCAAGACCGGTGCCTCCCGCTGAACGCGATCGCACTTTGTCGGCGCGCCAGAATCGGTCGAACACGTGCGGCAAGTCGGCGGCGCCAATACCAATACCCGTGTCGGAGATGCGGAGGACGGCGGCATCTCCATCGACGTTGAGTCGAACGTCAACCTGCCCCCTGGCGTGCGTGTACTTGACCGCGTTGTCGACCAGGATCAGCAGCAGCCGCCGGAGTGCCGTCTCGTCCCCCTCAACGACGATCGAAGTAGATCCGAGATCGCTGGAGACGGAGATGCCTTTGGCGGAGGCGAGCTCGGTCGCGCGATCCGCCGCGTCCTGGCAGAGCGCGGACAAATTGATTGGGACCGGTGCCTGCAGGCTGTCCCCACCGGAATCTGCGCGCGCCAGCAGCAACAGACTGTCAACCAGGCTCGTGGTGTGGCGCGACTCGCGCAGGATCTTTTCCAGTGCATCGACGAGCTCTTCACGCGGCCGTTCCCGTCGAAGCGAGAACTCCGCCGCTGTATGGATAAGAGCCAGTGGCGCGCGTAGCTCGTGCGAGGCGTCCGCGGTGAATTGCCGCAGCTGTGAGACCGACCGGTCGATCCGACCGAGCATGGCGTTGAGGGTTTCCGACAGCTCTCTCAGCTCGTCGTGCGCCGGCGGCACCACCAACCGATCCGAGAGGTTCGTGGCGTTGATGCGTCGCGCGTCGTTCGTGATCTGGGTGACGGGCGCGAGCGCTCTGCCACTGAGCCAATAGCCCCCGAGACTCGCCAGCACCAGTGCGAGCGGGATCACCAGCATCAACATCTTGCCGAATCTGGTCAGCGATCGCTCGCCCATGGTCACAGGCTGCACCAGCTCCACAACATATCGGTGGTTCTGAATGTCGATGGCGGTGGCGGCCAGGCGCACGTCCTCGTCCTGATTCCCTGACACAGTCCGGAACGTGATCCGACCGAGTTCGACAGAGGGCGGCCCGGTGCTGAGTTGGTGTTCGAGGCTCGGCGACTGGTAGACCCTGTTGCCGCCGACGTCGAACACCCGCACCAGGAGGTCGCGAACGCCCCAGGTGGTCGACATCTGAATCGCCTGGACGATGTCCATACGGCGGCTGGTCATCTGGACGCTCGACTGGAACAGCGCCATGTCGCGCTCCAGGCTGCGGTCGACCGTGACCGACACGCTGTGGCGTGCTGCCACCCAGCTCCACGCGGCCGTGCCCCCGACCATCACCGTCATAATCAGCGCGTAGGCAGCGGTTAGCCGGAATCGAATCGTGCGGACACCGATCACGGTTCGTCTCTCAGGCTGTACCCGACACCGCGTTCCGTCTGTATGAGTCTTCGAGGCCCTGAACCGTCAACCTTGCGCCGCAGGAAATTGATGAAGACCTCGAGGTTGTTGCTGCCGACCTCGCGGTCGCCCCACACGGCATCGAGCAAACGATCTCGCGTGACCACTCGTCCCGCGGACTTCGCCAGACATTCCAGGATCGAGAACTCGGTTCTGGTGAGTCTCAACTCACGGCCGGCACGCGCGACTGTTCGTCCGCCGAAGTCGATCGTCAGGTCAGCGAAGCGGAAATATCCAGACCGACTGGCATCCGCCATCCGCGTGCGGGCGCGGACGCGGGCGAGGAGCACCGCCAGCGAAAATGGCTTGGTCACGTAGTCGTCGCCGCCGGCGTCGAGCCCCCGCACGATGTCTTCGGGCGCGTCGCGTCCGGTCAGGAACAGAATGGGCGCCTGGACACCCTCCAGCCGCGCGCGTCTGGTCAGCTGAAACCCGTCGAGTGTCGGGAGCATTACGTCGAGCACCAGCAGGTCGAACGTCGCCGTCTGGATTGCCTTCAGGCCGGCCGATCCGTCGAAGCACGTCGTCACCGAATAGTGCTCTTCCTCGAGTGCGCGGCGCACATAATCGGCCAGCTCACGATCGTCTTCCACGAGTAGCACGCGCAATCGCGAGAGTCCCCCTTGACGGTAACAGACTGACCTTAAGCGTTTCTTAAGAGATGCAGCGATACGCTCCAACGCTCTTTTAAGGTGCCTTTAAGCGAGGGATCGTCTACTGCCCATGGTCATGCGACCGTTCACAAANCCGGCGCCTATCAATGGCGCCCTATCACGGAGAAGCGTTCATGATGAATCGTTGGAAGCCCCGTTCCTTCACGTGCGCACTGTTCCTGGCGGCCGTCTTGACGGCGATGCCCGCATCTGCCCAACAGAGTAGCGCGTCGACGGCCGGCGCGCCGGCGGCGACCGCGCAGCCCTCGAACCTGCAGACCGCGCTGGCCAACGACGTCGGCACGCTGTCGGACAAGTTCGTGGGGCTGGCCCGAGTCATGGCCGGCAAGTACGACTGGAAGCCCGGTCAGGGTGTCCGCTCGGTGAGCGACGTCTTCAACTTGATCGTCATGGAAAACAAGATGCTCGCCGCATTGCTCACCGGGTCAGCGGCGCCGGCTGGCGGTGGCATGGGCGGGCGCGGCAATCAGGTCACGGATCCAACCGAGATGCAGGAGGCGCTGCGCAGCTCCTATGCCGCGTTGAAGCAGGCGCTCTCCGCCCTCTCGGACAGCGACATGAAGGCCAGCATGAAGCTGTTCGGACGCGACACCTCGAAACAGGCAGGCGCGCTGATGCTGCTCATGGACCAGCACGAACATCTCGGCCAGTCGATCGCGTACGCACGCAGCAACAATGTGGTCCCGCCCTGGAGCAAATAACCGAAGGGCAACCGGGCCGCATGCTCCTCACTCGACCACGATCGTTCCGTGGAGCATGTTCATGCCGCAGACAAACCCGATCTCGCCAGCGATTTTCGGCGTGAACTGGATCGCGACGGGTTGATTGAGCGGCAACGGACTCCGGATATTGAGAGATGGAAACACAACCTCCTTTGCGCAGGTCTTATCCGTTGTCCGCAGGAAGGTGATCCGCATTCGTGTGCCCGCTCGCACCGTCAACTTTGCGGGTTCGAATCCCTGTTCCGCGACGATGACCTTCGCGTCCTGCACCTGAGAGATCGTGTCGGGAGTCATTCCGACACGATCCTGCTCGGCGCGCACGGAGAAGCTCCCGTCAGTCACAATGCTGTCGCCGGCCTGCAGCCCACTCACGATCGTTACGTCGTTTCCGGTACCCTCGCGTGTGCGGACTTCCCGCTGGATGAACCGGCCTGGCTGCTGAGGATCGGCGACGTACACAACCGTACGATCGCCGACGTGCTGCACGGCGGCGCGAGGAATACGCGTCGTCGACGCGTCGCCGGCGGTCTCGATGCTGACGTCGGCAAACATACCCAGTCGAAGCTCCTGTCTGGCATTCGGCACCTCAACTCGAACCTTGACGGTGCGCGTTTCAGGATGCACTTGCGGGTCGATGTAGCTGACCCGGCCGCTGAGCGCAACATCGGGAAATGCCTTGGTTGTCACGGTCGCTGGAGTGCCGACGCGCACGCGGGACAGGTCCGTCTCGTAGACGTCGGCAACGACCCACACGGTCGACAGATCCACCACGGTGAACAGCTTCGCGGCCGTGTCGACGTTGAGCCCGGCATTGGCCGCTCGTTCAGTGACGATTCCGGCAATCGGTGCGGGCACCGTGGTGATCGCGCTGAGGTCCTTGCCCGGACCGAGACTGTTAATCGAAGAGGCTGATAGACCAAGCAGTTCGAGACGCGCTCGCGCGCTATCCAATGCCGTCAACTTCGCGGTGTGCGCCGCGTGCAGCATTTCCAGTTCCTGACGGCTTGCGGCACCGATTTCGGCAAGTTTCTGCGTACGCTGGAGCTCGCGCTCGTGCGCCTCGAGTTCGGCGCGTGCCGACACGAATCGCGTCTCCGCCTCCGCCAGATCGGGGCTGAAGATTTCGGCCATCGGTTGTCCCCGCCGGACACTCTGGCCGAGTTCGACCAGGACACGCGTGACCCGTCCCCCCACAATCGGCGTGACGATGACCTGCTTATACGCATTCGGTTCGACGACGCCGGGCAGCCGAAGGAGGGCGGTTCCGCTGCCTGAGGTGACGGGCGCGACGACGATGCCGGCGCGTTTCATCGCGTCCGGTGTCAGAGTGATGGATGCTTCTCGGCGCGGGCCACTCACGCCGTCCTCTGTGACTGTGGGCGCCGCGGCACTACTCGACGTTGCCGTACCTGAGGGCCCGGGGCCCATCGTCGCCGACGCCGGCCGCATGGCGACGAACGCGAGTCCTGCCCCGAGCGCGAGCAACACCAGCGCGCCGCCAATCACCAACGGCCAGCGCAGTGTCACATGTGACGTGGGATTCATCGAACCTCTCCTAGCGCAGTTTTCAACGCCTGCCGAGCTGCGTACGCTTCACTCAACACATCGGTGAACGACTGCTCGATCTCGAAGTAGCGGCGTTGCTCGTTCAGCACGTCGAACAAGGTTCCGCGTCCAAGCTCGTACGTCTGTCGAATGACGTCGAGATTCTGGGTCGCCAACCTGATGGCGTCGCCGCTATAAGCCTGCAGCGCCTGCCGGGCATGTTCATCGCGCGATCGCGCCGCCGCAATTTCCGCTTGTGCTGTCAATCGTGTCGCCTCGAGTTGTGCGGCGGCTCCGGTGCGTTCCGCCTCCGCGGCGGCGACATTTCCCTGATTGCGACTCGCGATCGGCAGCGTGACCATCGCTCCGGCGGACCAGTAATGGAAAACATCGCGCACGCGTTCGAGTGTCCCGGACGGTGAAAATCCCTGCTGAGGAAAGCCCGCATCCATGCGCATGTACATCCCAAAAACACTGACGTCAGGGCGTCCTTCGCGATGTGCGCGATCGATCTGCGCCTCCGCCAGGTGGATCCGCGCTTCGGCCTCGAGGACATCGGCACGCGCGGTGATCGCCTGCGCATCCTGAGGGGCAGGCGTCGCAACGGTTTCGCGGACCAGTTCCTCGAGCGGCTGACGCAACGTCAGAGTCGCATCCGCCGCCATGCCGAGGAGCCGTTTCAACTCGACCAGCCGCCGCTCCACCATGCCCATCTGCAGTCGTCGATCCGCCTCGAGCTTCTGCTCTTCGACTCGGAGCATGTCGCGATCGAGAGGTGGCGCCGCGCCCTGGTCGACCCGGGATGTAATCAACCCACGTTGGCGGGCCGTGGCCAAAAGTAACTCCTCGGTTACCGACAATGTCCGGATGGCGGTCAAGACCTCGCCATATTTCGTCCTCACCTCCGCGGCCAGCGTCCGCTCCTGATTAGCGGTGGCCTGATGCGCCGCATCGATCTCGCGGTCGGCGACGGCTACGCGAGCGGACTTGCGGTAGAGATCCAGTGGCCACTGCAGTTCGATGCGGGTCTGAGCATCGGTGCCGCCAGGCTCCTGTAGCTGTGAAAACGAGACTGACGGGTTCGGCCGGAGCTCCGCCTGGGTGCGGGCGCCCTGCGCCACATCGATTTGTGTTCGCGCCGCCCGAAGTGACGGCTCGCGTTCGAGTGCTCTGGTGATCGCGCTCTCCAGTGTCAGGCCACCCGCGGCATCAAGATAGGGTGAGGCTCCCGTGGTTCGACCGACAGGCTCCTGCGCCCGCGCGGCTGTGCTGACTACGACGATGCTGAGTGCGAAAGACGCGACGCGGCGATTCATTGAACTGTCCCTTCGAAATTGACCGAGCCGTGTCCCGCCGGACCGGTCCATTCAATGGCCATGTGCCAGGCGCCGGCCATCGCGAATTCGGCTGTCGCCACATAGCGGCCAGCCGATGTGCGGTGCACCTCCAGGTCGCCCGACATGGCCATGCCGGGCATGGCCATGTTTGCGCTTGCACGAACGGCAGTGACGTCCACCAGGTCGCCGTTGGGTGAACGGAACTCGATCGCGAAGGTGTTGCGCCCCTGGTGCAGCGTGCCCGTCGGCGACAGAATCGCGACTTCCAGATCTTCGCTGCGGACCGTTTGCACCACGTGATCGGCCGACACCGAGGCTGCGACATGTTGCTGTCGCGCGTGCCGCCACACGACCATCGAAGCCGCGGCAACCAGCACCAGGACGACAATGACGACCGCACGCGGCCGGATCACCGATCTCCGGGCCGACTCGGGAAGTGACTGATCCTGCAGTCCGAGCTGCCGCTCCTTGAGCCAGAAAAAGAGCACCGGTGTAACGACGAGCACATGAAGGAGCGACGACACCATGCCGCCTAACACCGGTGTCGCCAGCGGCTTCATCACCTCTGCACCCACACGAGTGCTCCACATGATCGGCAGCAGGCCGGCGATGACGGTACTTACAGTCATCACCTTCGGCCGCAGGCGCAGCAGCGCTCCTTCCACGACCGCGTCGCGCAGTGCCGACCGCGTCAGCGCTCCGCCCATTTCGTGTTGCTTCCGCGCCACGGCCTCTTCGAGGTAGATCACCATCACCACGCCAGTCTGGACGGCCGTCCCGAACAGCGCGATGAAGCCGACCCATACCGCGACCGAGAAGTTGTAGCCGAGCAACCACAGGAGGTAGACACCGCCGGTCAGGGCGAATGGAACGGCGAGGAGTACGTGCGCTGCCTCGGCCAGCGAGTGATACGTGAAATAGAGCAGCACGAAAATCACCAGCAGCACGATCGGCAGAACGAGCTGCAACCGCCGGCGTGCGTGCTCCTGGTTCTCCCACCGGCCGCTCCAACCGATGTAGTAGCCGGCCGGCAGGGCGACGTCTCGCCCGACACGCGCCCTCGCCTCTTCGACGAACCCTCCGGCGTCGCGTCCCTGCACATTCAGGAGCACCGTGGCGACAAGCAGCCCGTTCTCCGACGAAATCATGGCAGGCCCGCGCGCGTGCTCGATGTGCGCGACTTGCCCCAGCGGCACCTGTGTTCCCTTGGCCGAAGCGACCAGGACCCGGGCGAGCATCTCCGGATTGGCGCGGTATTCAGCCGCGTATCGGACCCGCACCGGAAAGCGCCGACGGCCCTCGATGGTCGTGGTCAGCTCGGTTTCGCCGATTGCCGTCTCGATCACCTGCTGGATGTCGGCGACACTGATTCCATAGCGGGCGGCGGCAGCGCGGTCGATCTGGATGTTGAGGTACTGGCCGTTCGTCAGCTGCTCCGGATAGACGTTGCCTGCTCCCGGCACCTGCCGAACGACATCGGACACGCGGCGCGCGATGTCTTCGAGCGCAGCCAGGTCGTTGCCGAAGATCTTCACACCGACTTCCGATCGCACTCCGGTGGTCAACATGTCGATCCGATTGATGATCGGCATCGTCCAGATGTTGGACACGCCCGGCATCTGCACCGCACGCCCCAGTTCTGCTCTGAGCCGATCGATCGTCATGCCGGGACGCCATTGGCTTCGGGGTTTCAGATGCACCACGGTCTCGGTCATATTGAGTGGCGCCGGATCGGTGGATGTATCGGCCCGCGCGATTTTCGCGACGGCGTACTCGACCTCCGGAAAGGTCATGAGGATGGCGTTCTGCGTTGCGGCGATCTTCGTGTTCTCCCCCAGCGAGATGCTGGGATCGGCAATCGGCATGAACATCAGGTCCCCTTCGTTCAAGGGAGGCATGAACTCGCTGCCGATTCCTCGCGCCACAAACAGCGCTCCAAGCAGTAACAGGCCCGCGACGGAGATCGTGAGCAGACGCTGTGACAGTGCGGCTTCGAGGACGGGACGGTAGAGCCGCCGCAGCAGCCGCATGACCGGATTGGCCTCCTCTGAGTGGAATCGGCCGCCGAGGAGAATCGTGCACAGCACCGGCACCAGGGTCACGGAGATGATCGTCGCGGCCAGAACCGCGAACGTCTTCGTGAAGGCCAGTGGATGAAACAGCTTGCCTTCCTGTCCGGTCAGGGCGAAGACGGGCACGAAGGCGAGGACGATGATGGCCATCGAGAAGAACACCGGGCGGCCGACGAGTCGGGTCGAGTCGAGCACCGTTTCCCAGACCAGGCGTCGATCGGTGGGATCGACACCTCGCTGCTCCACATAGCGGAACGCGTTCTCCGTCACGACGATGCCGGCGTCGACGAGTACGCCAATGGCGATGGCAATGCCCGCGAGGCTCATGATGTTCGATGAGATCCCCGCGTAGTGCATGCCGAGGAATGACACGAGCACCGCCAGCGGCAACGGAATGGTGACGATAAGGATCGAGCGCAGGTGCATCAGGAACAGCACGTGCGCCAGCGTGACCAGGGCGATTTCCTCGAGCAGCGCATGGCGCAGCGTGTCGACGGATTGCTCGATCAGCGTCGACCGGTCGTAGAAAGGAACGATTCGAACGCCGGGCGGCAGTCCCGGCTGGATTTGCGCAATGCGCGCTTTGATCGCGTCGATGACGGACTTGGTGTTGACCCCGCTGCGGGCGACGATCACTCCGCCGACCGCTTCATGCGTGCCCTTGACCAGGGATGCCACACGGAAGGCATCGCCGATCCGCACATCTGCGACCTGCTCGATGTATACCGGGACGCCGTTCGAGGCGCCGACCGCAATCCGCTTGAGATCGTCGACCGAGGCGATCAGACCGACACCGCGAACAATCAGCCAGGCTCCGTTCGATTCGAGGACGTTGCCACCGACATTCAGGTTGCTGTCGCGGACGGCGGCAACGATCGCGCTGAGCGGCAGGTCGTAGGTCCGGAGCCGGTTTGGATCTACGTCAATCTGGTACTGCTGGACGTAGCCGCCGACGGATGCCACTTCGGCAACGCCAGGAACGGAGTTGAGCTGGTAGCGGACGAACCAGTCCTGGAGGGTCCGCAGATCTCGGAGCGACAGGGTCGGACTCTCGAGCGTGTACCAGAAGACGTGTCCGACGCCCGTCGCGTCTGGACCGAGGGTCGGTGCGACACCGGCGGGTAGCGTTTTCGTGATCAGGCTCATGCGCTCGAGCACCCGCGCACGAGCGAAATACAGGTCGACGTTGTCCTCGAAGACGACGTAGACCATCGAGAACCCGAAAGCCGACTGCGATCGCACGACCCGAACCCCTGCGAGCCCCTGCAGATTGACGGTCAGTGGATAGGTGACCTGGTCCTCGACCTCCTGCGGACTGTGGCCAGCCCAGTCGGTAAAGACAATCACCTGGTTGTCGGAGAGGTCGGGAATCGCATCGATTGGCGTCGCGCCGAGCGCCCACCAGCCCCACGCGGCCAGCGCCACGTACAACGCGATCACGATGAAACGATTCCGAACCGACAGCTCGATGAGTCGATTGATCATACGGAGACACTCGTCCTGCAGTGGCAACGCACCGGCGTTCGCCACGACCAACCCGGACACCGTCCGGGCAGACACACGAGGACTGTCTTCGCTAGACGAGTAAGACCGAGAGCAGCAGATGCTTGCGGATGGACGAGGCGGGCGGAACCAAGGCGCGGCACTCCTGGAGCGCCGGGATCTCCTGGATCACGACGTGAGCGATGGAGGCAGGTGCGAGCGCGAAAGTCGCCGACGCTACCAACGAGACGGCGGTGGTAGCGGGATCGTTCCGTTCAGAAGCGGCGCAGCAGTTGTCCGCCTGCGTCTGGGTGACATGACGCGTCGATCCCGAGCCGTGTGATTCCGGCTTGTGCGTCGGACACGACGCGTCGTCGTGACAGCATGCCATCCGCGCTTCTGGTGTCGCGTGCCATCCGGCGCAGACGGCGACGTTCCCGAGCGAGAGCGTCAGGACAGCGGACATCGCGGCAATACGGCGAATCACACGCACCATATACCCAGCATGATGGACTGCCGGAACAGAGTCAAACGACCGGAGAATCCCGCGCATAGAGGGCACGGATCTACTTCCCGCCGCCATGCTGCCATCCCAGGCCAAGCGAGATGCTCACTGACGGCACATACCGGTGCGTCTCGGTTGATTGAGCGACGTAGGGAGGCCCAATCATGTAGGTGTAGCTCGTCCCTCGCAGATTGTAGAAGGGCAGCCCTGCGTCTCCCTGAAGAAAGACATGGATCGATCCGGAGCGGCCCATTTCGAAGCCGCCGGTCAGCTCGCCCTGCAGCCCGTCTCCTTCCCACGACGTCGAGTCGTGATTGAAATTCGCCGTGCCCCAACTGAGTCCGGCCCCGATGTACGGACTACGATCCGAGGTGGGCGAGAAGTAGCGGAGCCCTTCGAGCTTCAGCCAGGTCCCTGTCATTCCGGAACTTCCGAGCGGCGAATAGTTGCTGTAGCTCCGATCGGATGATTTGTACTGGAAGTTGAAGAAGGACACGTCAATTCCATAGCGATTGCCCTCACGGCGATATCCGAGGAAGCCGACAGAGGGTCCGCCATACGTTGCGTCGCCGAAGTGGGCGCCGTAACCGAGCCGCGCGTACCACACGGCGTCGGTGTGGGTCCGATTTGGCGCAGCGGCCTGGGTCGTCGATACATTCGTTCGATCGACCACACCTGGCGCTTCCATCGGCTGCCCTCGCACGAGTGATCGAACCATCTGGCTATACACCGCCGGCACGTCGTCCATCCCCGTCGCCGTGGCGTCGCGCTGCCCCTTCGGTCCTGAAAGCGTGATCATGATTCGGGTGCCAAACTTCACGTGCGTCACGACGTACGACTCGGCGCATCCAGGCGGGACCACGCGCTCGCCGGCGAGTTCGAACTGGCGGGTGAGCACGAGCACCGCCGCGGATCGTTCCGCCGGTGTGAAGGTGTCGCG
>C688J18823_10001329_pt1 | contig 15177 bp, 16 predicted proteins | sample HopSoiMetagenom1_FD_18823 | JGI IMG/M metagenome (IMG submission 18823)
CCAGGCTCGCCGTGCGGGTCGCGCAGCGCACTAGCTCTGCGCGCGCCACGAGGTCGGCGCGGCCAGTGCGCGCGAGTTCGTTGCGCGCGGCTTTGAACTCCGCCTCTGCAGTGGCGGTATCGCCCGACAAGTAATGCCGCTGGAACGACTGCAGGGCCTCAGCCGCGTTCGCCTGCCAGTCGAGCGGTTGCGTGCCACCGCACCCCGCCGCAAGCAGGATCAAGGCAAGCGAATTTCGGAGTCGCGCTGAAAGGGCCATTTGCGGTTGATTTCGTCGATGAGTCCGGTGACCTTGCGCAGGCTGGCATCTACCTCCGCCCGCAGCGCGCCCAGGTCCTGCGTCGCCGCCTTGGCGCTGCCGGTGACCGACTGCGCGTCGGCGAGGATCTTGTCGACGCGCTTGAGACTCTCACGCAAATCGCCGAGGATGGAGTTGGCCTGGTCGACCGCACGCTGCGTTCCTTCCACGACGCCGCCCGGACCGAGGACGCGCTGATCGGTCTTGGCGACGATGCCGCTCATGGACGCGAGCAGCGCGTTTGCACGCTCGATTGCCGCGACCACCTTCTTCGCATCCTCATCGTTGCCGAGCACGGCGCCGAGCGCGCCGTGGCGGCCGCTCACACGCTCGGTGGCGGCGCGCAGGTTCGCGAGGCTCGCCTGTAGACTGCCGCCCGGCCCGGTCAGCTGCTCGATGTTCTCGAGCGTGCTCCTCAGCGTGGCCACCATGCGCGGAATCTCTTCCTGGGTGTCGCCGCGCAGCACCAGGCGCTCGGCGCCGTCGGGCAACGGTGGGTCCTGCAGATTGCCCGTAAACGCGCGGATGCGCGCGCCGCCCACGATGCCGCGCTCGAGGGTGAAGATGGTGGTGGTGCGCAGCCATTTGGCGTCTCTGCGCGGCACTTCGACCTCTATGCGTGCGCGCCCGTCCTCGGCGAGCGAGATGCGGTCGACTCGCCCGATGGGGAAGCCCGAGAAGCTGAGATCCATACCGAGGCTCACGCCCTCGGCGTTGTCGGACACAAGGGTCAGACGCTGGGTGGCCTCGAATACGCCCCGCGCGTAGAGCGCGTAGAGGATGAAGCCCGCGGCCACCATGAACGTGAGGCCGAGGAGCAGCCCGACGCGGAATTGCAGGTTCTTGGGAATGGGGGTGAAGCCGTCACGTTCCATCGAGCCGTACTTTATTACAACGTTCTTAAGAGAGATGCCGCTCCTTGACTTATCAGACGCTCTACCAGGTGCTCGAGGTGGCCCGGAATGCGTCGCCCGAAACGATCGCTGCGGCCTACCGGTCCATCCGATAGCCCGCCGGGCTATACGTATTTCGCTGCGAGCGAGAGCAGCTCGATCAGGGCAAGGGTCACGAAAAGCCGCACCATGCCACCCATGACCGCATCGGGCGCCGATTCGGGTTCGCGCGTGGCGTCCAGGCCCGCGGCGATCGGGATCACGGCGACGACCGTGCCGAACCCAAGGCACTTGATCACCAGCCCTGTAAGCGCGTAGGGGCTGAAAACGCGTGCCACGGTGCGCGAGAACTCGGCGAACCCCGAAGGGTTCGCGCCGTAGGTCACGAGGTAGGCGACGAACATCACCACGGTACAGCTCACGATGGTCAGCGCGAACACCGACACCGCGGTGGCCGCGATCCGCGGAACGAACTCGCGCTCATAAGGATCGATGTGCGCCGTGAGAAGCTGGTCGAGCTCCCCGGACACGCGCATCATTGCCACCTCCGTCGCGATGGCGGCGCCCGAGCGCAACGCGACGTAGAACGCGGTCAGCAGCGGGATAAGCTCGAGCACCACGGCGCGGAACACGAGCTCGAGCGCGAACTGCGCGAGGCCGTAGTCGCGCGCCAGGCTGATCGTGATCTGGATCACCACCCAGCTGAGCAGCGTCATGAAGACCGTGAATCCCGGCAGCACGTGCCAGGCGTTGAAGTAGATCTGCCGCATGGCGAGGGTGCGGGTTCGAGCGGTATAGGCGGAAAGGGACAGCGCCGCGGCCGCCGCCGCCGCGCCGAACAACGCCGCGCGCCCCCAGGCCCTGAGCCAGGTGAACGCTGCCTGCGGCGTGCTCATCTACAATTTGTCCATGACTGAACCNTCGGTCGCCTCCGGGAAGCTTACCGGGTTCGCCGCCGCCTGCCTCGAGCAGCTNGGGCTCGCTCCGGCTGACGCGCGCCTGGTCGCGGAAACGCTGGTCGAGTCCAATTTGCGCGGCGTCGACAGCCACGGCGTAGTGCGATTGCCNCACTATGCGAAGCGCTTGCGCAACGGCACGGTCAACCCGCGGCCGAAGATCTCGGTGCAGCGCACCGGCTCCTCGACCGCNGTGGTNGAAGGCGACCGCGGCATGGGACAGCTCGTGGCCGTCCGGGCGATGCAGGAAGCGATCTCCCTGGCAAGGCAAAGCGGCGTTGGCGCAGTCGGGGCGCGCAACAGCTCGCACTGCGGCGCCTGCGCCTACTTCGTCGAGCTGGCGGCGCGCGAGGGGATGGCCGCAATCGCGCTCACCCACACCGATTCGATCATGGTACCGCCCGGCATGAAACGCATCTTCCTCGGCTCTAATCCGATCGCGTTCGGCGCGCCGGCGGCCGGCGGCTCGCCGCTCGTCATCGACATGTCAACCACCCACGCCGCCTGGGGAAAGGTGATCGTCGCGCGCGAGGAAGGCAAGCCGATTCCGCCCGACTGGGGGATCGACGCGGGAGGCAGGCCGACCACCGACCCCGACAAAGTCGTCGGCCTCGCTCCGAGCGGCGCCCACAAGGGCTACGCGCTCGCGCTGATGGTCGAGGTGTTATGCGCTCAGCTGATGGGCCTGCCCTTTGGCCGGCACGTGACCAAGATGTACGGCGAGCTCGACAAGGCGCGCAACCTGGGTCACTTCATGCTCGCGCTCGACGTTGGCCGTTTCGTCGACCCCCTCTTGTTCGGCTCGCAGGTGAGCCAGCTTCTAGAGGAAGCGCGCGCGGAAGAACCGTCCGATCCGGCGCGGCCGCCGCTTGCCCCGGGCGATCCGGAGCGCCTCACTGCGGCGCGCCGCCGCCGCGACGGCATACCGCTTGGTGGTGCGGTGCTGGCTGAGCTCAACGCGCTCGCGGCGGAACTGGGCGTTACCCCTCTCTAGCGAGGGAATCGATCCGCTCCGCCGCGATACCGAGCTTTCCGCCCGCGGCGCCGATCTCCCTCCAGGTTTCGGCATCCACGGGGATGCCGTCGCGTTCCCGCTTAGTGCGCATCTCTCGCTCCGGCTCGCCGGCGATGCGCACGCGATCGAAGCCCGGCGCCGGCGACGATTGGCGAATCCAGTCAAGATACTCGCGCGCTTCGCGCTCGAACGCATCCCGGGTGCCCAACTTCTGCGGGTCGATGAGGATGGAGAGCATGCCGTTGAGCACGCGGCGCTTCGTGCCTTCCGGATAATGCCAGGTGCCCCCGGCGGTCAGGGCGCCGCCCAGCAGCTCGCAGGCCACCGCGAGGCCGTAGCCCTTGTGTCCGCCGAAGGTCTGCATGGCACCGAAGGGCTGTACGACGCCCCAGCGTGGATCATCGGTTGGATTGCCCTTACGATCGAGCAGCCAGCCGAGCGGGATCTTCGCGCCCTTGTTGTGCGCCACGCGAAGCTTCCCCTGCGCGACGGCGCTCGTCGCCATGTCGAGGACGAACGGCGGCTCGCCGGGAAGCGGGATGCCGATGCAGACCGGGTTGGTGCCGAAGCGCCCGTCGGCGCCGCCGTAAGCGGCGACGCGTGCGAACGAAATGACGTTGACGAAGTGCAGCGACACGAGCCCTTGCTCGATCGCAAGCTCCGCCCAGTGCCCGATTCGGCCCAGATGGTGCGAATTTCCGAGTGCGGTAATCGACACGCCGTGGCTTAGCGCCCGTTCGATCGCCATGCGCGTAGCCTGCAGGCCGATCGACTGGCCATATCCCGCGCCACCGTCGAGCACGAGGAGACTGCCCGCATCGAGCTTGACCTCGACGCGGCGATTCGGATGCAGCCCGCCCTCGAGCAGCGCCTCGACGTAGCGCGGCATCATGCCGATGCCGTGCGAATCGTGGCCGGTCAGGTTCGCCATGACGAGGTTCTCGGCGACCCCTTGCGCTTCCGCGGGCTCGCTGCCGCCCGCGGCGGCAATCGCGGCGATGGCCCGAGTCAGGCCCTCCTTTTTGAAACTCAAGCCCATTATTCCGGCTTGATGCCGCCGCGCTTCACGACCTCGGTCCAGCGCTCGAGCTCTTCTTTCATGAAGCGGCCGAACTCATCCGGTGTGCTGCCCACGACGTCGAAGCCGATCTGGCCCATCCGCTCTCGCACCTCGGGCGCGCGCAGCGCCTTGACTGCGGCGTCGTTGAGTTTGGCGACGATCTCGCGCGGGGTCTTGGCGGCGGCCGCCACGGCTTGCCAGGAGGTCACCACCAGGTCCGGGTAGCCGCCCTCCGCCGTCGTCGGGACGTTCGGCAGCTGCGGGTTTCGCGCCTTGGCCGTGACCGCGAGCGCTTTCATGCGGTTCCCGCGGATGTAGTTCGTGACCGCGCCGAGATTCTGGAACGAGATGTCGACCTGCCCGCCCATGATGTCGGTCTGGCATGCGGCGCCGCCCTTGTAGGGCACGTGCACCGCAGAGATGCCCGCGACCTGGTTGAGGAGTTCCGCCGTCAGATGGTCCGAGGAGCCCGTGCCGCTCGAGCAGTAGGAAAGCTTTCCCGGATTCTTCTTCGCGTAGTCGACGAGCTCCTTCATCGAATTGGCGGCGAGAGCGGGCTTGGTGATGAGGACGTTGGGCGTGGTGACTGCCAGCGTGATCGGAGCGAAGTCGCGCAGCGGGTTGTAGCGCAGATCCTTGAACAGCGCCGAATTGATCGAGAACACGCCGATGGACCCGACCAGGATGGTGTGCCCGTCCGGATCGGATTTGGCGACGAACTCTGCGGCGATGGCGCCGTTGGCGCCGGGCTTGTTCTCGACCACCGCGGGCTGGCCCAGCAATTCCTGGAACTTCGAGCCGATGGCGCGGCCGACGATGTCGGATGAGCCGCCCGCGACGAACGGAATCACCACGCGGATCGGCTTGGACGGAAAACTTTGTGCACTCGCAGTAAGGCACGCGAGCAGAAGGCACAGCGAGATGGCGAGACGGGTCATTCTCTTGCCTTAGGGGGAAGGCCGGCAGTTTAGCCATGGTGCAAAGAACGCGCTAGAGTTCGCTTCCCGACCCGCCGGACGGAGATCCCAGTGAAGAGCCTGCTTGCCCTCGCCGCATTGCTGTTCTTGTCGCTGGCGCACGCGCAGCCCTATCCCGCCAAACCGATTCGCATCATCGTCCCGTACGCACCCGGGGGCACCTCGGACATCCTCGCGCGCCAGATCGGTCCCAGGCTCACCGAGGCGTGGGGTCAGCCCGTGGTCGTGGAGAACAAACCCGGCGCCAACGGCAACGTCGGCGCCGACTTCGTGGTGAAAAGCGCGCCCGACGGGTACACGCTGCTCCTCACCGACCTCGGCGGACTGGTGATCAGCGCGAGCGTCTATCCCAAGCTGCCGTTCGATCCCTCGAAAGACTTCTCGCCGGTGGCCATGGTTTCGTATTCGCCGCATGTGCTCGCGGTGCATCCATCGGTGAAGGCGAACAACGTCAAGGAGCTCATCGCCCTGGCAAAGGCAAATCCCGGCAAGCTCAACTTCGCCATTTCAGGGATCGGCGGCGCGCCGCAGCTCGCCGGGATCGAGTTCGCCCAGCGTACGGGGGTGAACTGGACCTACATTCCGTACAAAGGCGGATCCGATGCGGTCGCCGCGGTCGTCGCAGGCCAGGCGGACGTGCTGTTCAACGGCATGTTGGCTACGTGGCCATCGGTCCAGGGGGGAAGGCTCAAGGCCATGGCCATTTCAAGCGCGCAGCGCATGCCGAGCGCGCCGGATACGCCGACGGTCGCCGAGCAGGGCTTGCCCGGCTTCGAGACCGGCTCGTTCCAGGGCGTCGTCGGGCCGGCCGGCGTCCCGCGCGAAACGCTGCTGAAGCTGAATTCACAACTGGTCAAGACCCTGGGCACCGACGAGATGAAAGAGCGTTTCGCGAAACAAGGCACCGAGGTCCGCACGGGGACTCCGGAAAGCCTCGGCCAATGGCTGTCGACCGAGCAGGCGAAATGGGCACGCGTGGTGAAGGAATCGGGAGCCAAGTTTGACTAAGCGAAAAAACCCCGAGGAGCTGCGCAGCCATCGCTGGTTCGGCGTCAACGACCTGCGTTCTTTCGGCCATCGCTCGCGCACCGCGCAAATGGGCTACGACCGCAGCGACTATGCCGGCAAGCCGGTGATCGCGATCATCAACACGTGGTCCGACATCAATACCTGCCACACCCACTTCAAGCAGCGGGTGGAGGAGGTGAAGCGCGGCGTATGGCAGGCGGGCGGCTTCCCGGTCGAGATGCCCGCCATGTCGCTCGCCGAGGTGATGCAGAAGCCCACCACGATGATGTACCGCAACTTCCTCGCCATGGAGACCGAGGAGCTGCTGCGCTCCTATCCGGCGGATGGCGCGGTGCTCATGGGCGGCTGCGACAAGACCACGCCCGCGCTTCTGATGGGCGCGATCAGCATGAACCTGCCGGCGATCTACTTTCCTGCCGGCCCCATGCTTTCCGGGCATTGGCGCGACACCACGCTCGGCTCGGGCTCTGACACCTGGAAATACTGGGCGGAGCTGCGCGCCGGCAACATCACCGAGCGCGACTGGCAGGAGATCGAGGACGGCATCGCGCGCTCGCCTGGCACCTGCATGACGATGGGGACCGCGGCGACGATGATGTCGCTCGCCGAGAGCCTCGGCTTTACGCTGCCCGGCGCGTCCTCGATCCCCGCGCCCGATTCGAACCATGCCAAGCTCGCGACGCTGACCGGCAAGCGCGCCGTCGAGATGGTTTGGGAAGACCTCAAGCCGAGGGACTTCCTCAGAAAGGAGTCCTTCGACAACGCGATCGTCACGCTGATGGCGATGGGGGGTTCGACCAATGCGTTGATTCACCTCGTGGCGATCGCGGGACGTGCCGGGATCAAGCTTCCGCTCGAGCGCTTCAACGAGTTCTCGGCAAAGGTGCCGCTGCTCGCCAACGTCCGCCCTTCGGGCGACAAATACCTGATGGAGGATTTCTACTACGCCGGCGGCCTGCGTGCGCTACTGAACGAATTGGCCGATCTGCTCGACCTCGAGTGCCGCACGGTTAACGGGGCGACTTTGGGCGAGAACCTGTCCGGCGCCCGCATCTACAACAATGAAGTCATCCGGAGCAGAAAGAACCCCCTCAAGGAATCCGGCGGTCTGGTGGTGGTCCGAGGCAACCTGGCGCCTAACGGCGCCGTGATCAAGGCATCGGCGACGAAGATCGCGAAGCACGTCGGCAAGGCAGTCGTCTTTGACGACTACAACGACATGGCCGCTCGCATAGACCGCGACGACCTCGACGTTCACGCGGATTCGGTGCTCGTGCTGCGCAACGCCGGGCCGCTCGGCGGGCCCGGAATGCCGGAGTGGGGCATGCTCCCGGTGCCGAAAAAGCTCCTCAAGCAGGGCGTGCGTGACATGGTGCGGGTTTCGGATGCCCGCATGAGCGGCACGAGCTACGGCTGCTGTGTGCTGCACGTCGCGCCGGAGTCCTTCGTCGGCGGACCGCTCGCCTTCGTCAGGAACGGCGACCTGATCGAGCTCGACGTGGAGCGGCGCGTGCTGAACCTGAAGATTTCGCCGGACGAGATGCAGGCGCGCATGAGCGCCTGGAGGCCGCCCGCGCGAAAATACGAGCGCGGCTACGGCGCCATTTTCTCCGGCCACGTCAAGCAGGCGGACGAGGGATGCGACTTCGATTTTCTCGAAGGCACCGCGGTCACCCCCGAGCCGGAAATCCACTAAGATGGATCTGCCCGAGAATCGCTTCAAGCGCGCGCTCAAGGCCGGCACGCCGCAGATCGGCCTCTGGTCGAGCCTGTCGTCGAACTACAGCGTGGAAGTCATTGCAGGAGCCGGCTTCGACTGGATCCTGCTGGATACCGAGCACTCCCCGGCCGACCTCGAGAATCTCCTCACCCAGCTGCAGGCGGCGGCCCCGTATCCGGCGCATCCGGTGGTACGTGTTCCCTGGAACGACATGGTGACGATGAAGCGTGTGCTCGATATCGGCGCCCAATCCCTCCTCGTGCCCTATGTATCGACGGCCGCGGAGGCGAAGAGCGCGGTTTCGTACACCCGCTACCCACCGGACGGCGTACGCGGCGTCGCGGGTACAACGCGCGCGACGCGCTTCGGCCGTGTGAAGGACTACGCAAAGCGCGCGCACGAGGAGCTCTGCGTGCTCGTGCAGGTGGAGACCGAGGCAGCGCTGGACAACATCGAGGCAATCTGCGCAATAGAGGGCATCGATGGCGTGTTCATCGGTCCGGCGGACCTACACGCGTCGATGGGCCATACCGGCGAGATCGCCAATCCCAAAGTGAAGCCGCTGATCGACCATGCGATTCGCCGCATTCGCAAGTGCGGCAGCGCACCCGGCATCCTCACTCCGAGCGAAGCGGACGCGCGCCACTGGCTCGAATGCGGCGCGCTCTTCGTTGCCGTAGGTGCCGACGTCGGAATCCTCGCGCGCGGCGCCGAGGCGCTCGCGGCAAAATTCAAGCCATGAAACCCGAGATCATCATCACCGCGCGCGGCCACGCCGGCACCATGGCGACGCTGCAGGCCGAGTTCTCGAGCCATCTGCTGTCGGAAGCGCCCGACCGCGCGAGCTTCCTCAAGCAGCACGCTTCGGCGGTGCGCGGCCTGGCGACATTCGGCCCCATGCCGGTTGACGGCAAGCTGATGGACGCGCTTCCGAAGCTCGAGATCATTTCGAACTTCGGCGTCGGGGTCGACGCGATCAACCTCGACGACGCGAAGAAGCGCAACATCATCGTCACCAACACGCCGGACGTCCTCAACCAGTGCGTCGCGGATACCGCGCTGGCGCTCATCCTCAACACCGTTCGCAAGTTCCCCCAATCGGAGGTCTATCTCCGCGGCGGCAACTGGGCGTCTCGAGGTCCTTATCCGCTCAGCACCTCGATCGGCGGCAAAACGCTTGGCGTGCTCGGGCTAGGCCGTATTGGAGAGGCCATCGCCAAGCGCGCCCAGGCCTGCGGCATGAAGATCCGCTATCACAACCGCAGCCGCAAGGACGTGCCCTATCCGTACGACCCCGATGCGGTCACCTTGGCGCGCAACTGCGACGTACTCGTCGTAGTCACGCCGGCCACCGCGGAAACGAGCCGCATCGTCAGCGCTAAGGTGCTCGATGCGCTCGGACCCGACGGGTTTGTGGTCAACATTGCCCGCGGCTCGGTAGTGGACGAGCCCGTGCTCCTGCGTTATCTCCGGGAGAGGAAAATCGCCGGCGCCGGGCTGGACGTTTTCGCCGACGAGCCGCGCGTGCCGCCCGAGTTTTTCGGCCTCGATAACGCGGTGCTTTTCCCCCACGTCGGAAGCGCAACAGTCGAAACCCGCAAAGCGATGGGCGACCTGCAGATCGAGAATCTGCGCCGGCACTTTGCCGGCAAGCCTGTGCTGACGCGGGTGGTTTGAAAGCCTAGGTGCGGCTTAGCGTCTGCGTCTCGACGCAGGCCTGAAGGCATTCGGCTGCACACTCTCTGCATCGACCGCAACCGGCGCCGACGCCGAGCTCCAGCGCGAGCTCGTCCACCGTGCACACCCCGGCCTGTGCGCATTCCTTGACCTGGCGCTCGGTTACCGAATTGCAGACACAGACGTACATTTCGGTTCCTTATTGCGAATTGCTTTCAGTTGCTGCGGTCTCACGCCAGCGGTATTGACCATCATCGTTTTGAAACTACGAGCAAAAGATCATTGACAGATCAGATGAGAATAATTATCGTTCAATTGTGGATCTAAAGCAAGCCCCTTCCGCGGAGCACGGCGACCAGACGCAGCGCTTCCCGTTGCGCGTCACGAGCGAAGCGCTGCTGGGTCAGCGTCGGGTGCTGGTCATTGTCCACAAGGGCCGGGAGTACCGGCTGCGCCTGACCCAGAACGGGAAACTCATCCTGACGGCATAGACGGGGAAACCATGGGACAGATGATGCTCGTGACGCTGCGTGAAGGAATCGAGATGTTCCTCATTGTGGCGATTGCGGCGGCGTATCTGCGCAAGACCGATCGCGCTGAGCTCCTGCCGGCGGTGCGCTGGGGTACGGTGACGGCCGTGATCGCGTCGGTGGCCCTTGGAACCCTGCTCGCGGAAGTCGCCGTAATACCGCTTTGGGAAGGCATCCTTTCGCTCGTCGCCGCGGTGCTCGTGATTTCGATGGTGATCTACATGCTGAAGGCGGCCAAGCACATGCGCCGCGACATCGGCGCGCGGCTCGAGGCGGCCGCGGGGCGCGACGCACGCAGCGCATGGATGGCGATTTACCTCTTCGTCGTGCTGATGATCACGCGCGAAGGAATGGAAACCGCCTTCGTCACCGCGTCGCTCTTCCGGCAGACCGAAACCGCGCACTTCGTCCTTGGGGCCGCTGCGGGGCTCATCCTTGCCGCGCTCCTCGCCTGGGGCTGGGCGCGCTACGGGCAGCGCGTGAACCTGGCGCTCTTCTTCAAAGTCACTTCGGTGTTCCTCATCCTGTTCGCGTTCCAGCTCCTGCTGAACGCGTTCCACGAAGCGACGGAAGCAAACGTGCTTCCGATTGACAATGCGTACTGGCACCTCGCCACCGAGCCGTACGGCCCCGAGGGCCAATACGGCGCGTTCATCACCTACGCGCTGGTACTCGTGCCTGCAGTCTGGCTGATGGTAGCGGCGCTTCAAGCACGCCAAGTCGCGCGCGAACCCGGGTTGATGCCCTAGAGGGCCCGACCAGCCGAAGACGTCTTTCTTTCTTGGGGAGCCAGCCAGCCGGCACCATTGCCCGCCCAGCCAGCCACCGAATCGATCCAAAACTGACTGGAGCAATAATGAAGCAATCGGCGTTGGCACTTGCCTTGTCCGCGTTAGCAACGGCCGCCTATGCGCAGAGCACGGACGAGAAGCTGCGCATCCTGCAGCAGGAAATCGACGAGCTGAAAGCCCAGATGCAAAAACCGTCGCCCGGATCGGTCGGGCAGGCCGGATCCGCTACGACGATCAGCGGCTATGGCGAATTCAACTACAACAATTACAAGAGCGATACGCGCCCGACTCAGGCCGACCTCAGGCGCTTCGTGTTCGGCCTCCACCACCGCTTCGACGACCGGCTCACCTTCCATTCCGAGGTCGAGTTTGAGCACGCCGTGGTGAGCAGGGACGACGAGGGCGAAGTCGAGCTCGAGCAGGCCTGGGTCAACTACAAGTTTAGCGACGCGGTAAACGTAAAGGGCGGCCTGTTCCTCATCCCGCTCGGCATTCTCAATGAAACGCACGAACCTCCTACCTACTACGGCGTCGAGCGCAACGAAGTAGAGACTCGCATCATCCCGACGACCTGGCGCGAGCTCGGGGTCGGCATGCACGGCCTCGTCGGCGGCGGCTTCCGGTACGACGTCGGCATCACGACCGGGTTCGACTCCGGCAAGCTCGACGATCCTTCCGTCGGCATACGCAGCGCGCACCAGGAAGGGCAACTCGCTAATGCGCACGACCTCAGCGCCTATGGAGCATTGAACTACCGCAGCCGCGGCCTTCTCGTCGGCGGCGGCGTCTTTGCCGGCAACACCGGCCAGAATGGCGCCTCCAACCCGCTGCTGAAAGGCGTCGACGCGCGCCTTACCCTCTGGGACGTGCACGCCCAGTACAAGGTCGGTCGGCTCGAGCTGCAAGCGGTCTATGCCGACGGCAAGCTCGCCGACGCGGACCAACTCAACGCCTCGATCCTCGCCACGTCGGCCGAGCCGTTTGCTGCGCCGAACAGGATGAAAGGCGCGTACGTCCAGGCCGCCTACCACATCTACAAGAGGGACAAGCTCGACTTTGCTCCGTTCGTTCGCCTGGAGGGCATCGACATCCGGCAACAGGAGGACCCCGCGAACGGCCTGTTCCAGGATCCCGCCAATCACGAGCGCATCACCACCGCGGGGTTCAATTTCTGGGTCCATCCCCAAGTGGTTCTCAAAGCCGACGTGCAGCGCTATCGCACCGACCCGACCAAGGACCGGTTCGATCTCGGCCTGGGTTACATGTTCTAGCGCCATGCGCCCGCGGTTGCTTGCTCTCGTCCTTGGCCTGTGCGCGGCGCAAGCGCTCGGCGAGGTCTACCAGGCGCCGGAAGCCTTCGTCGCGGAGGTATTCGGCACCCTCCCCGCGCCTCGGGTGTTATGGCTCTCCCGCAAGATGCAAGCGCAGGCGAGCGCAATCCTGAACCATCCGCCAGCGGCCCTTCGCCAGCGCTACTGGAGCGATGGGGCAAAAAGCGTCTGGATCCTCGAAGAGATCGGCAAGGAAGAGCTCATCACGGCCGGCTTTGTAGTCTCGCAGGGCCACATCGATCATGTCCGTGTGCTCGCCTACCGCGAAAGCCGCGGGCAGGAAGTGCGCGATCCTTCTTTTCTGAAGCAGTTCTCCGGCGCCGGCCTAGACCAAAGCGATCATCTGGATCGAGGCATCGACGGTATTTCGGGTGCCACGCTGTCCGTCCATGCAATGGAGCGCATGGCACGGCTCGCGCTGTACTTTGACCGCTGGAGCCGCGACTAGATGCCGTTCAGGCTGCGCCTGGTCCGCACCCTGCGACGCTGGCACGCGCGCATCGGATTCGCCGCGCTTGTTTTCTTTATGCTTATCGCCGTCACGGGCGTCGCCCTGAATCACGGCGCCGCTCTCGGCCTCGACTCGCGCCAGGTGCACTCCAAATGGCTTGCGCGCTGGTACGGCGTTCGCCACGACCAGCCCCGACAAGCCTATCGCACCGCGAGTCACCTCCTCGTCGCCGCGAACGGCCGCTGGCTGCTCGACGGTTCGGCGGTGGGCGAAAAGATGCCCTATCCGCTGGGCCTGGTGGAGATCGGCGACATGATCGTGGTGGGCGGCGAAAGCTCCCTCCATGTTTACCGCGCCGACGGCGCCTTGGTCGACCGACTCGACAGCTCCGCATTGCCGCGCGTTCCTCTCAAGGCGATCGGGGCAGGGGAAGGCGAACTGGTCGTGCAGACTGCTGTGGGCCCGTTCACCAGCGCCGACGTACTGAGCTGGCGGGCAGGCGCGCCCAAAGTGGTGTCCTGGTCCACACCGACACCGCTCCCCGAGGCGGATCGCGAGGCCTATGCACAGCGTCTCGCACCTGGGATTTCGCTTCAGCGGATGCTGCTGGATTTGCACAGCGGCCGGTTTCTGGGCCGACTCGGTCCGCTCTTCTTCGATCTGGTGGCGCTCTTCCTGACCATTCTTGCTCTGAGCGGCGCCTGGATGTTCCTCGCACCGCGCCTGCGGCGCTAGCCCGCCATGCGGCTGCCCTTCGGCCTGCTTGCGGCGACCCTCGTATGGACGCATTGCTTAGGGGCACTCGCGGCCGAATACCGGGCGAGTTCCTATGTTTTCGGCACGCTGGCGCGCATTACCGTGCTAGACGCGGACCTCGGCCGCGCTCAGCGCGCCAGCGCCGGCGTGTTTCGTGAATTCGACCGTATGCATCGTGATCTGCACGCGTGGCAGCCTGGCGACCTCATGGCGCTCAACGAAGCCATTGCCCGCGGCGAGAAGGATATTCTCACCACGGCGGAGATCGCGGGACTTATCGAGGAGGCGACTCGGCTCTCGGAACGCTCGGCAGGCCTGTTCAATCCTGCGATCGGCAAGCTGGTCGCGCTGTGGAGCTTCCACCGGGACCAACCCGGCGGCCCGCTGCCGGACGCGTCGCAAATCGCGCGCGCCGTGGAGGCCCATCCGCGGATGGCCGACCTCGCTGTGCGCGGACGAACGGTGCACAGCTCTAATCCGGCAGTCCGGATCGATTTCGGCGGCTACGCGAAGGGCTATGCGCTCGATCGCGCTGCCGCCATCCTACGGGACAGCGGCATCGCCAACGCGCTCGTCGACGTCGGCGGCAACATTCTCGCGCTTGGCCGACACGGCGAGACGCCTTGGCGCATCGGCCTGGAGGATCCACGCGTAGCGCCCGGCACGACAGAGCTGCTTGGCACGCTCGAGCTCGCCGACGGCGAGGCGATTGGAACCTCGGGCGATTACCGCAGATACTATATCGTGGGCGGCAAGCGTTATGCTCACATCATCGATCCGCGCAGCGGCTACCCTGCGAGCGGAACTCGCTCGGTGACCGTGGTTGTCCAGCCGCGCCCGGGTGCCGGCGCGTGGTCCGACGCCGTAAGCAAGCCGCTGTTCATAGCTGGGCCGCTCGGTTGGAGGGCAGCGGCCGACAAGCTCGGCATCACCCAGGCGCTGCTCGTCGACGCCGACGGTCAATTGCAGCTCACAACCGAGCTGGCCCAGCGGCTGCACGGACGCCGTGTCCAGGCGCAACAATCCGATCCGCCGTGACCTAAGACGCCTTGGCTGCGGTTTGCGCCTGGCGCGTGCGGTCGAGAACCGTCATCGCGGTGGCCACGACCCCGGCGACGTCGGCCGTGTTGGAAGGCAGGATCAGGGTGTTGGAGGTCTTCGCGAGGTTGGCGAAGGCCTCGACGTACTGCTGCGCCACCTTCAGATTCGCTGCCTCGAGCCCGCCCTTGTCGCCGATGGCGTCAGCGACCGCGCGCACGCCGGCGGCGGTGGCCTCGGCGATGACGCGGATCGCGGTCGCCTCGCCCTGCGCCTTGTTGATGGCCGCCTGCTTCTGGCCCTCCGACCTTAGCACCGCAGCCTGCTTCTCTCCGTCGGCGACGTTGATCTCTTGCTGCCGCTCGCCCTCGGACTTCGCGATCAGCGCGCGCTTTTCACGCTCCGCCGTGATCTGCTGCTGCATCGAGCGCAGGATCGCCTCCGGCGGGGTCAGACTCTTGATCTCATAACGCAGCACTTTGATACCCCAGTTGCGCCCCGCCTCATCGAGCGACGCCACGATCTGCCGGTTGATCTCGTCGCGCGATTCGAAGGTCTTGTCGAGCTCCATCTTGCCGATCTCGCTGCGCAGCGTGGTCTGGGCGAGCTGCGAGATGGCTGCGATGTAGTTCGACGAGCCGTACGACGCAAGTCG